>Ga0180009_10000078_pt1 | contig 175598 bp, 163 predicted proteins | sample OS_PC_MetaG_FD_123537 | JGI IMG/M metagenome (GOLD analysis project Ga0180009, IMG submission 123537) | Groundwater microbial communities from the Aspo Hard Rock Laboratory (HRL) deep subsurface site, Sweden - OS_PC_MetaG | ecosystem: Environmental > Aquatic > Deep subsurface > Groundwater...
ATTATCTGTCTACCTGACACCATGGAGCATTACAAGCAATTTATTCTTTCAAGACGGTTGGTTACAGAAAAAAAGGCCCCTTATTTCCTGGCATGGGTGAAGAGGTTTGTGGCCTTTCATGGTCTGAGCGCCGAATCGCTCCCGCCTGTTAATGAGCAGGATGTCATGCAGTTTCTCGACGATCTTTCCAGAAAGCAGGAACCGTGGCAAGTTGAGCAGGCTGGCGAAGCATTGCGGTTGCTCATGTTTTATCAGGCGCAACAAGTCCGCCATGAAAAATCCCCGGCCAAGGACAGTTCTGAAAAGTGGCAACAGGCCGCAGATGAGATGGTAAAGTCCTTACGGTTGTTGCATCGCTCCCTGAAGACCGAACAATCGTACCTTGGTTGGCTCCGCCGTTTTTATCTGTTTCTGCAGGCCAAAGAACCTGAAGCCATTGAAGACGCTGATGTTCGCAATTTTTTGAGCCATCTGGCCGTGGACCGCAATGTCTCAGCCAGCACCCAAAACCAGGCGCTCAACGCCATACTTTTCTTCTTCCGAAATGTTCTTGACCGGGAGATGCAGATTGGCGCGGCTGTCAGAGCGAGGCGGACAGCAAGACTGCCGGTTGTTTTAACCAGGGAGGAAGTTTTTAGGGTTTTTTCAAAAATGGATGGGACATATAAGCTGATGGCGCAACTCATCTACGGCTGTGGTCTGCGTTTGCGTGAATGCCTGCACTTGCGGATTAAGGACCTTGATCTGGAAGGGAAATGCCTGACGATCAGAAGCGGGAAGGGAAATAAGGACCGGATGACTGTTTTGCCTGAAAGCCTGGTTGGCGACTTGCAGGAGCAACTGGGCCTGGCCCGGAAGAAATTTGAGCAGGATCGGCGCAACAATCTGCCGGGAATCGCCTTGCCCGAGGGTTTGGGGCGAAAATATCCCAATGCCGGGACGGAATGGCCCTGGTTCTGGGTGTTCCCGGCCGAGAGCCAGTCCACCGATCCTCAGACAGGAATAACCAGGCGCCATCACCTGTTCCCGTCCAACTTACAGAAAAAATTCAAAAAGGCCGTAAGCGGGGCCGGGTTGGCCAAACCGGCCACAATCCATGCCCTGCGGCACAGTTTTGCAACCCACTTGCTGCAAAACGGGTACGACATCCGCACCATTCAGGATTTGCTGGGTCATAAAGACGTAAAGACCACGATGATCTACACGCATGTGGCGGGACGGAATCTGCTCGGTGTACGCAGTCCCTTGGATTGATTCGCGCAGGCCGATAGTTCTCAGCGCAACTCCTCCAGCCTGGCCATGCCAGCCTTTATCTTTTCCAGCTTAGCCTGCATCTCCCCGATCTTCTCCCGCTCCTTAGCCTTAACCTCTTCCGGGGCATTGGCCATGAACTTCTCATTGGCCAGCTTGCTCTGGCAGCGGGCCAGCTCGGCCTCGGTCTTGTCCTGATCCTTCTTCAGCTTGGCCTGCTCCTTGTCCACATCCACCAACCCGGCCAGGGGCACGAAGATCTCGATGTCGGTGTAGAGATAGGAGGCCGCGCCCTTGGGCCGGGTGCCTTCCTTCTGCACGGCCATGGTGGAGGTCCGGGTCAGGGTCTTGAGCGAACCGGCAAGGGAGGTCAGGCCTGCGTGTTTGGTTTCGTCGTGGCAGATGATCAGCACCTCGATCTCGGCGGAAGGATGGATCATGGCCTCGCTGCGGATGTTGCGGATGCCGCCGACGATCCCCATGAAGAGTGCGGCCAGCTCTGCAGCCTCGGCATCGTCCCAGGCCGGGTTCGGGGTGGGGAAGGCTTCGACCATGATGCTGGTCCGCTCGCCGGGCAAGACATGCCAGATCTCTTCGGTGACGAACGGGGTGATGGGATGCAGGAGCTTGAGCGTGTTTTCCAGCACCGCCAGGAGCACGGCCTGGGATTGAGCCTTGGCTGTGGCGTTGTCGCCGTAGAGATCGCTCTTGATCCATTCCAGGTACCAGTCGCAGAACTCGTTCCAGACGAACTGGTAGAGGACCGAGGCGGCGTCGTTGAAGCGGTAGTCGTCCAGGGCCTGGCGGGTCTCGGTGATCGCCTGGTTGAGGCGGTGCAGGATCCAGCGGTGGGCCAGGGGCAGGGTGGAGGGGTCGATATCCTTGCTGATCGCGGGATCGCACTCCTTGATGTGCATGAGGGCGAAGCGGGCTGCGTTCCAGATCTTGTTGATGAAGTGGCGGTAGCCTTCGATGCGCTCTTCGGCGAGCTTGATTTCGCGGCCCTGGGCGGCAAAGGCGGTGAGGGTGAAGCGCAGGGCGTCGGTGCCGTACTCGGCCATGACCACCAGGGGGTCGATGACATTGCCCGTGGACTTGCTCATCTTCTTGCCGTGCTTGTCGCGGACCAGGGCGTGGAGGTAGACGTCCTTGAAGGGCACCTCGCCCATGATGTGGATGCCCATCATCATCATCCGGGCCACCCAGAAGAAGAGGATGTCGAAGGAGGTGATCAGCACCGAGGTGGGGTAGAAGAACTTCAGCTCCCTGGTGTCGTCGGGCCAGCCCAGGGTGGAGAAGGGCCAAAGGGCCGAGGAAAACCAGGTGTCCAGCACGTCGGTTTCCTGGGTGAGTTTGGTCGAGCCGCACTTTTCGCACGCGGCAGGGGCGTGCTCCTCCACCATGAAATGGGAGCAGTCGTCGCAGGTCCAGGCCGGGATCTGGTGGCCCCACCAGATCTGGCGGGAGATGCACCAGTCGCGGATGTTGTCCATCCAGGCGTAGAAGGTGTTGTACCAGGTCTTGGGGTGGATGGCGGTCCGTCCGTCGCGCACCGCGGCCACGGCCTGGGCGGCCAGGGGCTTGACGGAAACGAACCATTGCAGCGAGGTGGTGGGCTCGACCACGGTTTTGCAGCGGTAGCACTGGCCCACGGCATGGGCGTACTCCTCGATCTTTTCCAGGAATCCCTGCGCTTCGAGATCGGCGACGATCTGCTTGCGGCAGGCGAAACGGTCCAGCCCGGCATAGGGGCCTGCCGCCTCGTTCATGATCCCGGAGTCGTCCATGACCTTGACCCGCTCCAGGTTATGGCGCAAGCCGATCTCATAGTCGTTGCGGTCGTGGGACGGCGTGACCTTCAAGGCCCCGGTGCCGAACTCCCGCTCCACATGGTGATCGTAGACCACCGGGATGGTGCGGTCGGTAAGCGGCAGCTTGATGCCGATGGCCTTCAGATGGCTGTAGCGCGCGTCGTCGGGATGCACGGCCACACCGGTGTCGCCCAGCATGGTCTCGGGCCGGGTGGTGGCGACCACCACATGGCCCGAGCCGTCGGCATAGGGGTAGCGGATGTGGTAGAGCTTGCCCGCCGTGTCCTCGTGCTCCACCTCGTCGTCGGAGAGCGCGGTTTTGCAGCGGGGGCACCAGTTGACGATGTAGTCGCCCTTGTAGATCAGCCCTTCCTTGTAGAGGCGGACAAAGACGGTGCGCACCGCCTTGGACAACCCCTCGTCCATGGTGAAGCGTTCCCGGTCCCAGTCGCAGGAACAGCCCAGGTGCTTGAGCTGGTTGATGATGGTGCCGCCTTTTTCCTCGCGCCACTGCCAGACCCGCTCGATGAACTTTTCGCGGCCGAGGTCGTGGCGGCTCTTGCTCTCGGTGGCAAGCTGGCGCTCAACAACGTTCTGGGTGGCGATGCCCGCGTGGTCGGTGCCGGGCACCCAGAGGGTGTTGCAGCCGCACATCCGCTTGTAGCGGACCAGAGCATCCTGCATGGTGTTGTTGAGCGCATGGCCCACATGGAGCACCCCGGTGACGTTGGGCGGCGGGATGACGATGGAAAAGGAGGGCTTTGCCTCGTCCATGGTGGCCTGGAAGTTTTTCTGCTCAAGCCATTTTTGGTACCACCTGGCCTCAACCTCTTTGAATTCGTAGGCCTTGGCCAGTTCGTGGTCGCCGCTCGGGAGGGAAGGTTTGTCGCTCATCGGTTACATTACGCTCCAGGGTTTGGGAAGAAAGATATTGGTGTAGAGATCCAGGGCATAGCGGTCGGTCATGCCGGCGATGAAATCGCAGACCATCTGTTCCCGCGGGGTCGTCTCGTCATAGTCGATGACCCTTTCCCAGTGGTCGTCCTTATTGACGAAATACTCGTACAGCTCGCGGAGCACCTTTTTGGCCTTGATGAAGTCGTCGTGCACCCGGTTGGTTTCGTAGACGTTTTCAAAAAGAAAGGAGCGCAACTCCGCTATGCCTTCCAGCAGATTCGGGGTCATGGCAAGGGTTTCCCCCCCGTTTTTCAAGGTCTGGACCACAAGATCGTTGACCATGGTGCAGATCCGCACGGAGTGGCTGGGCCCGAACAGCTTTTGGAGACGGCTGGGGATTTGCGATTCGCTGAGAATTCCGGCCCGGACCGCATCGTCGAGATCGTGGTTCACATAGGCAATGATGTCGGCGATGCGCACCACCCTGCCTTCCATGGTGGCAGGCAGCTCGGAAAGATCTTCGGGCAGAATCTCGCGGCGTCCCTTGGAATGTTTGGCAATGCCGTCAAGCACCTCCACGGTGAGGTTGAGGCCTTCGCCCTTTTTTTCCAGGATGTTCACCACCCGCAGGCTCTGGTCGTAATGGCGGAAGCCCTGCGGGTAGAGCTCGTCCAGCACCGCTTCCCCTGCGTGGCCAAAGGGGGTGTGGCCGAGATCATGGCCCAGGGCGATGGCCTCGGTGAGATGGCCGTTGAGGCGCAGGGCCACGGAGATGGTCCGGGCTATCTGGCTGACTTCAAGCACATGGGTGAGCCGGGTCCGGTAATGGTCGCCGGTGGGGGCGAGGAACACCTGGGTCTTGTGCTTGAGGCGCCTAAAGGACTTGCAGTGGATGATCCGGTCCCGGTCGCGCTGAAAGGCGCCCCGGATGGGGCACTCCTCTTCCGGCCGGAGTCTGCCCTTGCTGTCGCGGCTAAGGGCGGCAAAGGGCGCAAGGCTTGCGGCTTCGCGCTCCTCGATCTGCTTGCGGATGGAATGGTCCATATTGGAACCTCATGCTATGCAACTGTTCACCGACATAGCCGAAAAACAGGCTTCTATTTTGCAGGTAATCTGAAGTTCCGCTTACTGCCTGTGGGGATGACGAATTTATGGATCGGATCGTCATTCCCGCATGTTTTTGGCGGGAATCCAATTTGTTGCTGCCGGACAGTTACGGGAAAACAGGGGAGAGGATACCGATAAACATCGAGAAAAACAAGTGGTTATGTCCGCCGCCGTCAGCCCTGGGCCTCACTCCTCGATCCGGGCCTCGATCTCCTCCATTGTGGCCTGGGACTGCTCCCATTCCATGTAGGTTCTTTTCAGCTTGCGGCCGAGTGAGGTGTATTCGTTGTTGAGCTCGGCAAAGCGGTCCTGATCCTTATACAGCTCCGGGTCGGCCATGGCCTGTTCGAGCTGGGTTTTCCTGGCCTCGAGCTGTTCGATCTCCTGCTCGGCGCGGTCGATGATCTTTTTGAGCGGCGCGATCTCCCGATTTTTTTGCTGGCGCAACTCCGCTTGCATTTTGCGGGCTTCCTTGCCTTTTTTCCCCGGCTTTTCCTGGGGTTGGTTGCCGCCCGGTTCAGGCTTGGCCGCGGCTGCGGTTTTTAGCGGGGGGGAAGTTGCCTCGGCATGGGTCTTGTGCAGATAGTAGTCGATATTGCCGTCGAAGATGGTGCCGTGGCCGGACTTGATCTCCAAAACCTTGCCGACAAAGGAGTTGGCAAAATAGCGGTTATGGGAAACCACGATGATGGAGCCGTCGTACTGGCGCATCGCCTCCTGGAGCACCTCCTGGGATTGGATGTCCAGATGGTTGGTGGGTTCGTCCAAAATGAGGAGATTGGCCGGGGTGGCGATCATCTTGGCCAGGGCAACGCGGCTTTTTTCGCCGCCGGAGAGAACCCCGACCTTTTTGTCTACGTCGTCGCCGCGAAAAAGGAAGGCGCCCAGAAGGGAGCGGGTCTGGGTGACGCTCAGCTCGTTGTTCACATGGCTTAAGGTTTCCAGGATCGTGTAGCGGGAATCAAGCTCCTGGGCCTGGTGCTGGCCGAAGTAGGAGATGGTCACGTTGTGGCCGAAGCGGATGGCCCCGCTGTCCGGGGTGATGAGTCCGGCCAGGATCTTGACCAGGGTGGATTTGCCTGCGCCGTTGACCCCGAGCACCGCCAGCTTTTCGCCGCGCTGCAGGGTAAAGGAGAGGTCGGTGAACACCGGCTGCCCGCCGAACTGCTTGCTCATCTTCTCGACATCCAGCACGGTTCTGCCGGAAGCTGGGGAGGGCGGAAAGCGGAAGGCGATGGTGGACTCGGTTTCGTCCAGCTCGATGATCTCGATCTTGTCCAGCTGCTTGAGGCGGCTCTGTACCTGGGTGGCCTTGGTGGCTTTGGAGCGGAACCGGTCCACGAATTTCATGGTCTGCTCGATCATGGCCTGCTGGTTTTCGTAGGCCGCCCGCTTGATGATCATCCGGTTTTCTTTGTCCACCAGGTATTTTGAGTAATTGCCCTTGTAGACCGTGAGCTCGCCCAGGGAGATCTCCCAGGTGACGGTGGTGAGGTTGTCGAGAAAGGCGCGGTCATGGGAGATCATCACCATGGCCCCACGGTGGTTTTTCAGGAAATCCTCAAGCCAGGTGAGCGATTCGATGTCCAGATGGTTGGTGGGCTCGTCCAGCAGCAGCAGATCCGGCTTGGCCAGGAGGATCTTGGCCAGCATCAGCCGCATGAGCCAGCCGCCACTGAATGAGATGCTGTCCTTGCCGAAATCGCTTGGAGTAAAGCCCAATCCCAGGAGAATCCTTTCTATCTGGGAATCCATGGTGAAGATGTCGGATTGGTCCAGCCGGTGCTGCAGATCACCCTGGCGGTGGAGCAGATCGACGAACCCGGGGTCTTCCGGCGGCACTTGCCCCAGCGCATGGTTGACCTGGTCGAGTTCCTTTTGCAGGGCCAGGGCCTCGGCAAAGGCGGTTTTCGCTTCATCGAACAGGGTGCGGCCCGGGGCAAAGGTGGCGATCTCCTGGGGCAGGTAGCCGATGCTGACGTTTTTGGACCGGGCCAGGACGCCGTCATCCACCTGTTTGACGCCGGCCATGATCTTGAGCAGCGTGGATTTGCCCGCGCCGTTTACCCCGACCAGGCCGATTTTTTCGCCAGGATGGACGCGGACCGAGACATTCTTGAACAGGTGTTTCGAGCCGAACTGGATGGAAAGCTGATTGATGGCAAGCATGGGTGTGCACTATCCGCTGAGATTGTCAGGTGTTGAAAAAACAATCGCACACCATAGCACATTACTCCGGGTATTTCTAATGGGAACCTTAAAAAATCAACTTCCTGTTGATTTTTCAAGCCGCAAAACCAAAACAAGTTTTGCCTTTGCTCACATTTTCAGCAATTTAAGTGGCTGAAAATGACGGGGCGTCCTTGCCCCGCACAGGAGCCTTGAATTTTTCAAGGCTCCCTAATAGATGTTGCACCGCGGAAAAGAAACCTCAGGCGGCATAGGTGCCGGTGAGCTCGCCAAGGTGGGTGGGCAGGATGATCAGGATGGTGGTTCCCTTGCCCTGTTTGCTGGTGACGGTGACCGTGCCCAGATGTTCGTTGATGATCTGTTTGACATAGGACAGCCCCAGGCCGGAGCTTTGCCGGTTGACGTGGCGATAGGGGTCGAAGAGAACTTCGAGCATTTCCTCGGAAATTCCCGGGCCGTCATCGGTGATTGTTACCTGGCATCCGGCGGCGGTCATTTCGGTGGCAATGATGACCCTGTTGCCTGTGGCGCAGGCATTCACCGCGTTGCGGAGCAAATGGGCAAGGGCGATCTTGATCAGCGGGCTGTTGCCATGGAAAAAAAGTGGGGTCCGGCTGAGGGCGGGGATGAGGCTGACCTCCTTGGCCCGGGCCTCTGCCTGCAACGATTCCGTTGCCTCCGCGGCAATGGGGTTGAGATTCAGCGGCGCGAAGATCTTTTTTGATTCCGGCCGGACAGCTTCGAATTTGCTCACCAGATTTTCAAGTTTGCGGGCCTGGTCGAGGATATGGATCAGTTTCAGCCGTACCTCCTCCTCGGGCGGATAGACGTTGAGGAGGCGACGAACCATGCCGCCGATTATGGTGACCGGGTTGCGCACCTCATGGGCGATGCGCAGGGCCATGCCCGCCTTGGTTCGCTCCGCGATGACCGCCTCGATGTCCTTGTTGAGGCGGAAAAGATCCTGGCTGTTTTTTTCGATCTTTTCGCGGTCCCGCACCATCCGTTCCATGATGGTTTCAATCCGGTTGAAAAACAGGGTCACCGAGGCGATGACGATAAAGGCCATGCTGTTGATGGAACCGCTGAATGGCGCCAGTACAAGCCAGAGGTCTTCCTTGCCGGAGAAGATGAGGAGGTGTTTGAGGATGTGTCCGCTGGAGCGCGACAGGGCCAGGGCGAAGATCGCTCCGCAGAACCAGAGGAGGAAGATGGCCAGCGGGCTTTCCCGGTCGGCGCGGGCCAAGGCCAGGGCATGATGGAGGCAGAGCCCGGAAAGAACGATCATGGCCAGGGCGCCTCCGAAATCAAAGAGCCAGACCGGGAGCATGGAGATGCTGATCATGGGCGTGTCTGCCCCGGAGAAGAGAGCGTAGAATCGCCCTTGCGCAGCAGCGTGAGGCCCCGATGGAAAAACAACATGGCCGGCACGGCCAGCAGATGGTCGAACTTGAGGATGTAGTACAGCGTTTCTTTCCAGCCGCGGAGGTAGAGGTGGGGAATCTCCGTCCCGGGGGGCAGGTGGAACGAATTTTCGATTTGCAGGTCAAGGAAATGCCCCAACATGGTGGCACCGCTCCAAAGCATGAGAATCCAGGTTCCGGCAATGATGTGTTGCCATGCCTTGAGGGAAGCGAGGCGGGTCTGGCGGGCTTTTACGGCGAAAAAAAACAGGGAGACAATCAGGAAAAAATGGGCCAGTTGATGGATGTACAGCCCGGAGTAGGCGTGGGGCTGAAAGGCCAGGGCGTTTTCCGGCAGGAAACAGCCCGGCAGCAGAAGCAATATGGTGCGGAATAATAACCTCAAAAAGAGCCTCGGAGGGGGATTGTCTGGTGAAGTCTCAGGCCGGAAAAGCGTTTTGCATGATTTTCACGCCAGCATACCATGTTGTGCGGTCTGGCGGGATATGGAAAAAAAAGCTCAAGGAGAAAATATGCCGGACGGCAAATTTTCCGGCTCATAATCAGGAACCTTGGATCAGCGAGGTCGGTTTTTTGGAAAGACCCAGCTCCTGGGAAACCTGGGTGGCAACCTCTTCTATGGATTTCCCCGCCGTGGAGACAATGGGGATCTGGTGGTTGTGGAAGATGGTTTCCGCCGTCTGGATCTCCTCGCTGCAGGTGGAACGCTTGGCATAGTTGCTGTCCGCGTACCGTTTTTCGCGGACGCTGTGCAGCACCTCGGGGGTGGTGGTCAGGCCGATGGCGCGTTTCCGGTTTTTGATTATTTCCTCCGGCAGGGTGTATGCACTGAGATACTCCGAGGTGAGCGGAAAATTCGCCGATTTCATACCCATCTGCGTTGCCAGATACACGCTGACCGGCGTTTTGCCGGAGCGTGAAACACCAAGCAGGATGACCTCGGCCTCGTCCAGTTCATGGGTATTGACCCCGTCGTCATGTTCCAGGCAATAGTGGATGGCCTCGACCCGCTTGGCCATGGTCAGGTTGTCGATGTGCCGTGAAAAACCCGGAACGCCCAGAGCTTTTGCCTCAAGGCAGTCTTCCAGCCGGGTCATGAAAAATTCAAAGGCGTCGAAAAGTTCCACCTCGGGGGAATCGAAAACAGCGCGGATATCCTTGGTCATGATGGTGCTGAAAATCAGCGGCCTGCGGCCGGAGGATTTTTTCAGGATATAGTCGAGGATCTTCTTCGCTTCTTCCTTGTTGAGGACAAAGGGAAATTTTTCCTCATGGAAGTTGATTTCCGGAAACTGGCAGATCAGGGCCTGCCCCAGGTTGGTCGCAAGTATCCCGGTGCTGTCCGAGATATAATAGACGTCTTTCGATGACCACATGCTGCGTTGCTCCTTGTCGTTTGGCTGAGAAGGAAAAAGGCTTTTCTCAAGCCGATCTTCCTCCTAAAAACAAAATGAACTCCTCGAACCGTTTCTGCTCGAAGTGGCCGACCATCTCTTCCTTCATCAGGGTCAGGGCGCTGATGGGGAGCCGGGCCCCGGCATACGGGCGGTTGGTTGTCAGGGCGTCGTACACGTCGGCAATGGTGGCTATCTTGGCGTTGTCGGAGATCTGGTCCCGTTTGAGCCCGTGGGGATAGCCCTGGCCGTTGATTTTTTCGTGGTGGTGGATGATCACGTCGAGGGTGGTTTCGGATGCGTGCCTGGCCATGAGCCAGTGGCCCTGACCGGGGTGTTTCTTGATGATTTCGAATTCTTCGTAGTCGAGCTTGCCCCGTTTGTTCAGGATGGTGTCAAGGGTCTGACTTTTCCCCACATCGTGCAGGATGCAGCCCAGGGCAAAATCGTGGAGTTCCGTGTCGTCGCCCTTACGGATCATCAACCAGAGGCCGATGCCGAACACCGCGACATTGACGCAGTGGGAAAAGGTGTAATAGTCCTTGGCGCCGAGGCGAAGCAGGTGGCGGATGGATTGGGTGTCCAGCAAGGTGAGATCGATGATGTTGGTGGTTATGTTCTTGGCCCGGGCGATGTGCCTGCCGCTGCGGGGGTCGTCAAAGACATCCCGGATGATGTTTTTGGCGCAGGTATGCACCAGCGATGATTTATGCTCCAGGGGGATGTCCGTGTTCCGGATGATGGAGTCCAGCGACTCTTCCATGAAAGTTTCGAATTTTTGCGCGGAATCCTGGGTGATGAACAGCGGGCCGTGGATTTTTTTGGCCAAGGCTTCCTTGATGTCGGCGATATGGGTGTTGGCCGCGATCAGCAGGATGGGTTTATTGCTTTTGGGCGGCTTGGTGTAGATGTTGAAATCGATTTTCCTCCGGTCTTCCGCCAGGAGATAATCGGTTGCAATGCGGATGAATTTTCTGGATTCGGCAAGCATGGTTTTTCCGGTCCTCCAAAGGCCTACAGGGTGTCGAGCAGCGCGGTATTCCGGCCGAGATAGGTTGAGAGCCGGGAAAAGCTGCAACCATAAGCCTCGACCTCCTCCTGTTTTCCCTTTACCCGGAAGGAGTATTTTTTGAAGAAAGATTCGGCATCAAGAAGGTGCATGGCCGCGTCGCCGCCCATCACGATGTCCAGATCCTCCTGCCTGCTGGTCATGCTTTCCAGACGAAAGGCCACATTGACCACATCCCCGACCACGGTGTAGCTGCCGTTTTGCGCAAGGTTTCCCATCATCGCCTCGCCGGTGTTGAGCGCCGCCCCGATCTGCAACGGCCAGGGCAGATCGGGAATCTTCCTGCCGAGGCTGCCGGTGAAGGTATTGATGGCAATGGCGGTTTTCAGGGCCTGGTGGATGTTGGCCTGGAGATTCGGCCCGGCCCACAGGGCCATGACCGCGTCGCCGATGAATTTGTCGACAATCCCGTTATGTTTGTTGACCAGCTTGCTCACCCTGCCGGTCCAATGCTGGAGAAGCTGGGAAACCCACTGGTCTCCCATGGTTTCCGAGAGCTTGGTGTAGTCGTGGATGTCGCAGATCAGGATGGTGATGATCTGCTTCTGCACAAAGGCCACGGTCATCTCGTCGAGATCCGGTCCGGTTGGCGGTGCGGGCCGCGCTGGAAGTGTTTCCTGATTGAAAAGCAGGCGGGTGCTGCCGATGCCGATGCAATCCCCGTTTTGCAGGGACACGGGGGTATGGATTTTTCGGCCGTTGATAAAGGTGCCGTTGGAGCTTCCCAGGTCAATGAGATTGAAGCGGCCGTTTTCTTCCCTCTGGATCATGGCGTGTTTCCGGGAGACCCAGGAGTAGGGAAGCATGATATCGGTGTTGGCCACCCGCCCCAGGGTGTAAGTGGTGTTGCCGCTGAGCAGCCAGTGTTGCTCGTTGCCTTCCCGGGCCTCGGGCGCATCGAGGAGGGTGAGGGTCGCTGATGTTTCCTGTGGGGGGGTCATGGTTGTCGAAGAGCCTTCCTCTTAGCCGTGGCTCTGGATAAGGCCGATGATTTCCTCGGGCTCGGCAAAACGGCCGGCCGCTTTTTTTGAAAAGACCAGACGGCCATCGGCCATGATTTCGTAGATGCCGCCTGAACCGGGGATAAGCTCAACCTCGGTCCCGAGTTGTTTTTTCAGCACGGCTTCCAGCCTGGAAGCCCGGGGCAGATAGTTTCATTGCAAGCAGTAGGTGATGGTGATTTTCATGGTCCGTTTCCGTTTGCCCTCTGCATTCTGAGATCGGCGGGATATAAGCGAGTTTCATCATTATTTTATACCACGATGGCATACGAGATAACAGCATGGATTGTCCATTAAATTTGCTTTGCTTGCAAGAGGAGAAATTATCCATGGGCAAGAAATTTCTCAGCCGGGTTCTGTTGCGTTGCCGGCGGCTGTCCCAGCCACTTGAGAAGGCCTTGGGCGGCGTGGTATCCGGTGGTAAAGGCGCCCTGCAGCAGGTATCCGCCGGTGGGCGCTTCCCAGTCCAGCATTTCTCCGGCCACGAAGACTCCGGGCAATTTGCGGAACATGAGGTCGGCGTTCACCTCCGCAAAGGCAACGCCTCCGGCGGAGGAAATCGCCTCGGCAAGGGGCCTGGTTTTAGTGACAAGAACGGGAAGATTCTTGATCCGTTCGGCAAGCATGGCCGGGTCTTTCAGCTCTTCCGGGGGGCAAGTTTCGCGGAGCAGGGAATAGCTTGGGCCGGTGAGGTGGATGGACTTGCGCAGGAAATTGGCGAGGCTTTCCTTGGCGCGCCGCTGCTCAAGCCTTTCCCGCAGGCGTTCCAGGGGCAGATCGCGCTTGAGGTCGAGGAAAATGGGAACCGGCCTGCCTGTGTCCAGCAGTTCGCGGATCACCCCGCTTAAGGCGTAGACCGGCCCACCTTCCAGGCCATGGCTGGTCACCATCGCATCGCCTGTGGCGTGATGATCGCCGCAGCGGAGCAGAATATTCTTGAGGGGTTTGCCGCTGAAGCGGGTCCGGAAATATTCGGACCAGGCCACTTCAACCCCGCAGTTTGCCGGGCGGAAGGGTTCAATCCGGATGCCTTTGGCGGCGAGGATGGAGGCCCAGCTTCCATCGGACCCGGTCTGGGGCCAGCTTGCCCCGCCCAGGGCAAGAAGCACGCCCCGGGCGGGGCATTCGAGAAGAACGCCTGTTTCGGCGAGAAAGAGCGGGGCGCCCGTCTCGGAGAACCCCTGCCAGCGGTGGCGATAATGGAAGGCGACCCCGCGCCTGGCCAAGGTTTCGAGCCAGGTTTTGAGGATGTCCGGAGCCTTGGCGTCCATGGGGAATACCCGGCCGCTGGTGCCGACAAAGGTTTCCACTCCGAGGCTGCGCAACCAGGCGCGCAGATCATCGGGCGAAAAAACGGCCAGGAGTTTTTTGAAGATTTCAGTGTTGTTCCCGTAGCGGGCGGCAAAGGGTTCTGCCTGTTCCGAATGGGTGAGATTCAATCCGCCATGGCCGGCAACCAGAAATTTACGGCCAGCCGAGGACTTGGCGTCGAAAAGATCCACAGGCAAGCCCGCCTCGCTGAGGACCGTTGCGGCCATCAGTCCGGCCGGGCCGCCTCCGATCACGGCCACTCGGGTATTCGCTTTCATGGCGGGCTCACCGGGTCTTTTTGCGTGGGGAGGATTTCCCTGCGGGAGGAGGCGCTTGTTTTTCTTTTGGTGGATGCGCATCGGCGGGAAGTTCATAGCCGAATCCGGCGCAGTGCGGGCATTCCTCGCAGGAGAGGAAGAATCTGCTCACTCCGGCGAAAAACAGTATCTGGCCGGTTCCGCCGCAGTAATCACAGGGTATTTTTATCGAAGGCATGGGAGTTGAGGGAGGCCAGAGGTATGCGACTGAAAAAATCCTTCAGGGCGCGTCATGGGAAGGGTTATTTCTTTCCTGTCTTGCCGGAGGTCTTTTTCTGCTCCAGCTCCTTGATCCTCTCAGCGAGCGCCTCACTGAGAATTACCCGCCCTTCCAGCACGCAGCCCGGTCTGCCGGGGATACACTCCTGTTTGAGCATTAGGCAATTGTCGTCATTGTAGTCGTAATTTTTACAGGAAAAACTCATCTGCGGGATCCGGAGAGGTGTCAGCGTTTAACAATGCTGTGTTTTTTCATTTTGTACTGGAGAAGGCTCTTGGTAATTCCCAGGGCGTCGGCTGCTTTAGTCTGGACATAGTCAGCCTTGTCCAGGGCGGAGAGAACCATTTTCTTTTCAATGCCGTCAAGCACATCGGGCAGGGGAGTAAGCTCAGGGATCATGTTCAGGTCAAAGCTGTTCATCCATTGCAGCGGCTTTTTTTCGGCCATGCTCTCGGGCTGCACATCTTCCGGACGGATCAGGTTTCTGCCGCAGAGAATGGCTGCCCGTTCGATGGTGTTTTCCAGCTCCCGGATGTTGCCTTCCCAAGGCAGGGTCATGAGAAAGCGCACGGTTTCCGTGGCAATCTCCAGTTTGGGTTTGTTGAGCTGCACGGCGTATTTATTGACGAAATGGGCAACCAGCATGGGAATGTCATCGGTTCGCTCCCGCAGGGGCGGAAGGTGGATATGCAGGACATTGAGCCGGTAATAGAGATCTTCCCGGAAATGTCCTTTATCCACCTCATCCTTGAGATCCCGGTTGGTTGCGGCGATGATCCGGACATCAACCCGCAGGGTCTGGCTGCCGCCGACCCGTTCAAAGGTGCGTTCCTGGAGAACGCGGAGCAGTTTGGCCTGGAGCGGCATGGGCATCTCGCCGACCTCGTCGAGGAAAAGGCTGCCGGTGTCGGCCAGTTCGAACCTGCCCTTGCGCAGGGCGATGGCCCCGGTGAAGGCGCCCTTTTCATGGCCGAAAAGTTCGCTTTCCAGCAGATTTTCAGGCAAGCCCGCGCAGTTGAGGGAGATGAACGGGGCTTTTTCCCTGGGGCTGTTGCAATGGATGGCCCTGGCCACCAGCTCCTTGCCGGTGCCGGACTCTCCGGTGATCAGAACCGAGGTCGAGGTGGGGGCCACCTTCTCGATGAGATTGAAGATGGCCTGCATCTTCTGGTTCTTGCCGACCATGCTGGAAAAAGAGGTGCGGGAGCGCATTTCCTCCCGCAGCCGCATGTTTTCGCGGAGTATGGCGTAGTGCTCCAGGGCCTTGGTGGTGTTCAGCACCAGCTCGTCGTTGTTGAAGGGCTTGGTGAGATAGTTGAAGGCCCCGGCCTTCATGGCGGCCACGGCCATTTCCACCTCGCCGAAGGCGGTGACCATGATTACGGGCAGGTCCGGGTTGAAGGCTTTCGCCGCCTTGAGCAAACCCAGGCCGTCGAGCCCCGGCATGCGCATGTCGGTGATTATCAGGTCAATGTCTGTTTCACCCAGGATTTTGAGTGCCTCTTCCCCGTTTCCGGCGGTGAAGACCCCGAACCCTTCCTCGCTGAGCAATTCGGAGAGGACTATCAGGTAGTTTGGTTCATCGTCAACAATCAATACGGTGTTCATATGAAGACAGCCTTGGCAGCGGTGAAATTTTCTGGGAAACTCCGGAAACAATCCGGGCTTGCGCAGGGATCATGCTATGTGGCGCGCTCGGCAATTTCCTTGATGTCGGCAATCAGGATAATGTCGTCGTTGCCCATGATGGTGTATCCGCGGATTCCATCGATTTTCTGCAGTTTTTTATATCCGTCCCCGAACTCCTTGGCCACGATCTTCTGGTGGGAGAGGATGCGGTCGACCAGCAGGCCGACTCCATGGGGCTTGCAGACCACAACAACTTTATTGCTCCGGTCGGCGGCGGTCGAGGATGCCTTCGGGTAAAAGAAGGTGTTGAGTTCTATAAGCCTCAGGATTGCGCCATCATATGCGATGCAGTTGTTTTCCGCAAGAAGCGGGATGATGTTTCCTGTTTCGATGACCATGGTGATCTCGTCGGAGGGGATTGCATAGATTTCCCGGCCCGATTCGGCGAGCATGGCCTCCTTGGTGACCAGGGTCTTGGTGAGCGGCACGGTGAGGGAAACCGTGGTGCCTTTGCCTATGGTGGAATCGAGCCGGATGGAGCCGTTGCATTCCTTGAGGCCGGACATGACCACGTCCATGCCCACCCCGCGCCCCGAAACTTCGCTGACTTTTTCCGCCGAACTGAACCCCGGTCTGAAGACGAGATTGATCAGTTCCTTGTCGCTTAAGTGCTCCAGTTCCTCAGCGGTCATGAACCCCTTGTTCAGGGCGACGTGCTTCATTTTTCGCGGATCAATGCCCATGCCGTCGTCTTCAATGATAATGTAGACATTGTTTTCATCGGCCCGCGCCTTAAGCGTAAGACTGCCCTGTTCCGGTTTGCCGGCTTTTTTTCTTTCTTCCGGTCCTTGGAGCCCGTGGTCCAGGGAATTGCGCAGGATGTGGACCAGGGGGTTTTCGATCTTTTCCAGCAGGTCTTTATCGATGACGGTGTCCTCGCCGGTGATGGTGAAGCGGACCTCCTTGTTCAGCGAGGCGGACAGTTGGCGGACCACCTTGGGGAACCGCTGGAACAAGGATTTGACCGGCACCCTGCGGATGCTCATGATGTTGGCGTGCAGTTTTTCAAGCTGCTCGTCAAGGGCATGGATGATGCCGTCGAATCTTGCTGCGAGGCCGAAATCCCCCAGCTTTGTTTCGAGCTGTTTTTTGAGGAAATTGAGGGAGTCGAGGCTGATGTACAGCCCCCCCACGGAATTGGCGAAGTTGTCGAGCCGCGCCTGATCGATGCGGATGGTTTTGGTCTGCTCGGAGGTCTTTGTCTCCTTGATGTGGGCATCCAGGGCTCGTTTGTCCTGGATGGTCAGCGCCTTTTTCAGGTCGTCTTCCTGGAGAACCCCCTGCTCGATGAGCAGCTCTCCGATTTTTTTCTGTTGGCCCAGCGCCGCGGAGATCTGCGCCTCGCTGACAAGATGCTGCTCCACCAGGATCTCCCCCAACCGGGTGCTGCCGGTCTTGGCTTTGGCCTCAAAGCAGCCGATCACCGAATTGAGCAGATTGCGGCACAGGGTGTTGTATTCGTCGCTGGCCACCATCAAGGCGTCGTCAAGGAAGTTCCGCATGGCAAACAGCTCGTCAAGCTCTCCGGCAATGGCGCTGTTGCCGGAGAGGGCTTGGTTCACCTCGGCAAGAGCCTGGGCAAAGGCGAGCAGAAGGTCTTTGCCCGCGGCTTTTTTGCTTTCAAGAAGTCCGAGAACCAGGCCGAACTGGGCCAGTTGGCCGGTGAAATCCTTGTCGCCCAGAAAATATTGGTTGTCCGGGGAAAAGGCGCTGCTCGGCCCTTTTTGTTTCTTCGCGGCGATAATTGACTGAAGATCGATGTTGGCCTTTTCAATTTGATCCAGCAGCCCCGGGATCAGCGGGTGAGCGTGGATGTTCTGGCCAAGATCGAGGAATTCATGGAGGAGATTTTCCAGGGTGATGACACTCTGGATGGAGCCGGTTGCCACTATGGGCTGGATTGCCTCTACCTGGGTGAGAAACTCTTTTTCTTCCGGAAGGAAAGCCACTTCCGCCGGGTTTTTTTGCGCCCGGTCGAGCATGGCTTGCAGGTATTCGATTCCCTTGAGCAGGATGTCGATGATCTTTTTGTTGATCAGGATCTCGCCTTTGCGGCAGGCGTCCAGGAGATTTTCCAGGCGGTGGGAGAACTTGTTGATGTTGGTCAGGCCGAAGAACCCGGAATTGCCCTTGAGGCTGTGCACCGGGCGGAAGATCCTGTTGATGATCTCACCGTTGCCGGGATCTTCTTCCAGGGCGATGAAATCCGCCTCGATTCCCTGGAGCGAATCGTTGGATTCATCGATAAAGCCTTGGAGTGCGTCAAGATCAACGTCGTACTGCATGTCAGTTTCCTTTTTCGCTGGCCAGCACTTTGAGAATCTCGTTGATGCGGTTCAGTTTTTTGGCGGCACCATCCACGGCGTCGATGAGGTCCTGTATGTCTTTGAAAGGCTTGAAAAAAATGTCGTTTGCTCCGTAGCGAAAGGCGTTGAGGGTATTGTTGATTGTGATATACCCGGTGATCATGATCACCTGGATGGTGCCGTTGTAGTTCTTGATCTTGCGCAGCAGGGAAAGCCCGTCCAGTTCCGGCATCATGATATCGCTGATCACGATGTCGAAATGTTCGTCCTCGATCATTTCGTAGGATTTGACCGGATCGCTGCAGGTCGTCACATCGTAGGGTGTTTCGGCAAAGGCTCGGGCCAAGGCTTTCAGAATGCTGGTTGAGTCATCGACGATGAGGACTTTGTATTTTTTGGCCATGTGGTGCGCATCCTTGCTGGAGATATTTCAAGAAAAAATATGTAACAAAGCGGTGGGCGCCCGGTGCGGTGTTCTTGGCCTTTCTGCGGAAAAAAGGCTTGCACGGACGCGGGGGGTGAAAAAGTGCTTGCGCAAAAAGGGCATGCACCATGAATATCATAGGTGCATTGTAAGGAATGGATCAAGGAAAAAAAGGGCGGCGGGGATGCGCGGGGAGACCATTGTCCAGTATGGCACGGTTTCTACCAGATGATGTCTTCCCAGTGCTGTTGGGCGGCGGATTTTTTTGCCTGCTCCGCGATATTTTTTTTATCCTCTGGTGTCGCATCACGCGAAAGCACGTTGTCCGGGTTGGCCGGATCAACGATGGAGGTGGTTTCAAGGGCTTCCCCTATCATGTCCAGGGCGTGCAGAACATTGTAGGCGAGGGAATCCGTGCTTCTTCCTGCCAGGGCGTTTATGACAAAACAATCAAGGTACAGGGATGGCCAGTCAAGCCGGTGAATATGCCTCCAGATCTTGATTGCCTGGATTTCGCGAAGGCGATGCGATTTGGAGGCGGTCTCGATATGGAGGCTCAGGTTGGTGTGCCGCAAGGAATCGGATTTGAGCCAGTACAGGTCGTGATAGTTCTCGTTGCCGGCCAGCGCACGGCCGGGAATCAGGTCGAGGGTTATATCGTTTTTTGAGATGCCGATGGCGACATGCCTCCGGATGGGGTTCCAGCCATGCAAGGCGGCCAGGGTAAACAGCTCGTCATAGATTTTTTGCATTGTCCCGGGCATCCCGGGTTTGAGGGAGATAAAGAGGTCCACATCGGTTACGCCATGCACGGCGGTTTGCTTGGCATAGGCGCCGGAATACGACAGGGCGGACAGCCAGCCTCCTGCCCACCGCTGGATCTTGGGGGCAATGTGCTTCGCTGTCTGTTCGGCGGGGGATTCAGGCCCCCTTGGAACTTCATATTTTTTGAGGATGGAGAGGATGTATTCATCGCCGGTCATGGGTTCCCCCTTTTTTGTCTGTGCTCGCGGTCAAGCAGGCAATGCGCTGACAGGGAGTTTTTGCTGGTGTGTCCGCGCGGCCGGCAACTTCCGAAACTACTCTGTAGTACTGTCGGCAGGCCGGGAAGTCAATCCCGCTTTTTCATAAAAAAAGGTGGGCTGCCTCCCGGTGCGGCGCGGCATTGGTTGCTCCCAGCCTCTGCTTGATCTCCTGCAGGAGCTGAAGAGGAACGCGGATGGTTTTGGCGTTGCCGCCCAAGGGGGTGACAGAGTGTGTGTCGCCGTGATAATCCGTGCCGCCGCTGAGGAGCAACCCGTGTTGCGCGGCAAGGGCTTGCAGGAAGCGGGAGAACTTTTTTGAATGGGTGGGGTAGAAGGTCTCAAGCCCTGTCAGCCCGTACTCCTTGAGCGTGGCAACCAGGCCGGGGTTTTGTTCCAGGCTCGGAATCAGGTAGACCGGATGGGCGAGTACCGCCAGGCCGTTGGCCTTGGAGATTTGGCTGATTACTTCGTCGGCCTGGGGCTTGATATGTTCGACAAAGGCGGGAGCGCCGCGTTTGAGGTAGCGGCTGAAGGCGTCCTGGCTGTTCCTGGCCAATCCTTTCTGGGTGAGCAGCCGGGCGAAGTGGGACCGGCCGATCTGTTCTCCGGCAATCCGGGTCAGCTCTTCGTTGGTTATGGAGATGCCGAGGGTCCGGAGACGCTCCATGATGCCCTGGTTGCGGTTGTGCCGGGCCTCTTGCAGCCTTGCCAGAAAGGCGAGGAGCCCGGGATGTTCATGGTCGAAGCCGTAGCCCAGAATATGGAGCGAGGTTCCGGCAAGGTCGCTGCTTATCTCTATCCCGCTCAGCACCTCCACCCCGACGATTGTGCCGCGCGACAGAGCTTCGGCAACCCCTGTGACGGTGTCGTGGTCGGTGAGGGCGATGGCCGCAAGCCCCCGGCGGGCGGCCAGGTCCAGAAGAGCGGTCGGGGTGAGCAGTCCGTCCGAACAGGTTGAGTGGGTATGCAGATCGATGTAGGGCGGCATTTTCCAGGGATACTTTTTTGTCGAAGGCTGTATTTTTTTGCGTGGAGTAATTTTACTCGGATCTATATACTAGCATTACTGTTGCATAATTGCTGCATGGACGAGCCCCTCTTTTTCGGGCGTGTCTTTTTGGGATCTTCAACCGGTTGATAACAGGAGTTTTTGTGCATGGCTCAGATCGATGCTTTTTTTAAACTGATGAACGAACAGGGCGCCTCGGACTTGCATATGGTTTCCGGTCAGCAGCCGATTCTTCGCATCCGCGGCGAGATGGAGCGGGTCAAGTTCAAGGTCCTTGACAACGATGAGCTCAAGGCCATGCTCTATGAGATTGTTTCCGAAGAAAAGGTCAAGGTGTTCGAGGAGACCGGCGATGTGGATTTCGGCTATGAAATTCCCGGACTTGCCCGGTACCGCGGCAACCTGTTTATGCAGAAATATGGAATCGGCGCGGTGTTTCGGGAGATTCCCAGCAATATCCTGGGCTGCGACCAACTGGGGCTGCCCCAGGTTGTCGCCCAGCTCGCCACCCTGCCAAAGGGGATGGTTTTGGTCACCGGCCCCACGGGCAGCGGCAAGTCGACCACCCTGGCGGCCATTGTCGATCAGGCAAACAAGCTGCGCAAGGACCACATTCTGACCATCGAAGACCCCATCGAGTTCGTGCACAAGAGTCAGAACTGCATCGTCAACCACCGGGAGGTGGGGCTGCATACCCAGTCCTTTTCCGCCGCCCTGCGGGGGGCGCTCCGTGAAGACCCGGACATCATCATGGTCGGCGAAATGCGCGATCTGGAAACCATTGCCCTGGCCATGGAAGCGGCCATGACCGGCCATCTGGTCTTCGGCACCCTGCACACCCTGAACGCCAACAAGACCGTGGACAGGATCATCGAAATTTTTCCGTCCAACCAGCAGGCGCAGGTCCGCTCCACCCTGGCGGATGCCCTGAAGGCCGTGGTTTCCCAGACCCTGTTTAAAAGGGTGGATATCAAGGGGCGTTGCGCCGCGCTGGAGATCCTGATCTGCACCCCGGCGGTGCGGAACCTGATCCGCGAAGGCAAGACCTACCAGATTCCTTCCGCCATGCAGACCGGGAAGAAATTCGGCATGCAGACCCTGGACGACGCGATCATGGATCTGATCAAGAAAGGCTGGATTTCCGGGGATGACGCCTACATAAACTGCATCGACAAGAGCAAGTTCGTTCAGTTCCTCAAGAAGCCGCCCACGGATTTTACCGATGCCTAAAGGTGGGGGCCCGTTCCTGCGCATTCCTTCATGGGCGGGGCGGTTCGCTTGCAGCCCTATGGGGAGTGGCAGTGAGTTTTTTCCCGTCTGAGAGAAAAGAGACGGCGCCATGGCGGGCCGTTGAAAAGAGATGTCCTCCGGAGTCCTGATATTGCACCGGGGGAAACGGCTCCTTCTTGCCCGTTGACACCACGAAGTAACGCGGCCCCACGGCCTCCATGAACCGGGGGCTGCCCGACGAACCCAGGCCATGATGGGGCAGCAGGAGAACCTCGGCCTTGAGTTGGCTGCTTTCTTGCAGGATGTGTTCCTCGTAGTCCTTTTCTATGTCCCCAGGAAAAAGAAAGGTGTTTTCGCCGTGGTCCAACCGCAGGACCAGGCCCCTGTTGTTGGGGTTGTCCGCGATCGGTTCCCTGTTTCCGCTCAGTGCCAGATTGGCCAGGCAGGTGATGGCAAGCTGGGTGTCCCCGCCGGTAAGTACTTCCCCTCCCTTGGCAATCCGCACCTGACAACCAGCCTCTTTCGCCCCGCGAAGAAGCGCGGCATAGCCCGGTTCCTGGCCGCTGGTTTCGCTGAGCCAGAGAATCTTGGGCTGAAACCGTTGTATGATCCAGGGCAGGCCGTTGAAGTGATCGGCATGGGCATGGGTGAGGATGATCTGGTCCACCCGCCTGATCTGTTGGTGCCAGAGAAACGGCGCGATCACCCGCTCTCCAACATTGAAAAGTCCGGCGGGCGGTCCGCCCCCGTCGATGAGGATGACCTGGCGGTCTGCCTGTTGCACGACCGTGGCGCTGCCGTTTCCCACGGCCAAATAAGAGACCTCCATCGAGTTGTCGTGCGCTTTCGGCAACCGGGCGTAGCCGGAAAGCAGCACGGCGAAACAGGCGAGCATGGCCAGAAGGGGAAGCGTCCGCCTGTGGCGGAAGATCAGAAGAAGCAGCGCGTAGGAAAGAATTAACAGCGGGATGGTCGGGGTGGGGAGCCAGAAAGAGGAAAACGGCAGTCCGGCGAGAAAACCGGTCAGCACGTGGGAAACGTGGATGCCGAGCGCGCCGGTTTGTAAAAAGAAGAGTGCGACGGCAGGGGCGAAGGATTGGGTGAGAATGGCCAGCAGCCCCATGGGCAGGGTCAAGAAGCAGAGAAAAGGCGTGACCAGCAGGGTGGTAATGGGGCCGGCCAGGGAAATCCGGTTGAAATGGAACAGGGCGAGCGGAGCGGTGGCAAGAAAGGCGGCGCCTGAAATGAAAAGTCCGGAGATGAGGAAGTATCGCAATCTCTGCCAGGGAGTCCGGTTCCCTTTTTGGGGACGCCAGGCAGCGATCCGCGGTATGACGAGGATTATTGCCGCAGTGGCGGCAAAGGAGAGCTGAAAGGAGGCAGTGTGGATGGTGAGGGGGTTGGACAGAAGGATGCAGAAGGCGGCAATGGCGAGATTGTTCAGGCTGGACCATTGGCGGTCGAGAAGAAGGGCGACCATGAAGACCCCGGTCATGAGCAAGGCCCGCATTACCGGGGGTTGAAAACCGGCAAGCCCGGCATAGAGAAAAAGGGCGGGGAACGAGAGAATCAGGGAGATTTTGGCCGCGGGCAGCCGGAGCAACAGCCTGGGAGAGCGATTGACCAGAAAACGAAAGAAGATCGTGGACAAAAAAGCCACTACAACGAGATGGCTCCCGGAGATGGCCAGAAGGTGCATGATGCCGGAAGCCTGGTAGTTTTCCGTGATTTCCGGCGAAATGGCGCTGCGGTCGCCAAGGAGGAGGGCCTGGTACAGCGCGGCGTTGTCCTGGGCAAGATGTGCGTGGAGAAAGGCCTCGAACTGGTGCCGGAATCCCTCAAGAAAATATCTCGGCGAAGGGAGGCTGTTTGCGGCAGAGGGGGCAATGGGCTGGATGAAAAGGGGGGTGGCAACCCAGCCCTTGACCAGGATATCATCGGCGGCCAGATATTCTGCGTAGTCAAAAACCCCGGGGTTTGCCGGCTTGTCCGGCAGGGAAAGCCGGGCGCGCACCAGATAGTCCCGGCCGGGAACGAACTCCTTGAGCAGGGGGGCGTTGACTGTGAGCAGGACACGACCTGTTGTGGCTCGAGGAGCTTGGTCTGAAAGGAGGAGGATGCTGTCCGTTTCAAGAATGAGTTGGGTTTTGCCATTCTTGAACACCGGTTTTCGGATCAATGTGCCGGTCAGGCTGGCATCCTGCTTTTCCGGGATGAGGCGGGCGAGATGATGGGGTGGCAGCGGAGGCGCCAGAAAGGATCCTGTGTACAGCAGGCCGCAGAGGGAGAACAGGATAAGCAGCAGGGGGAGAAAGCACGATCGTGCCTGGGGCCGGCGACGCAGAAAGAGGACAGCCGGAAGGGCAATCAGGACGGCAGCCGGCCACAGAGAAGAGGAGGCCGGCAACCAGCCGGACTCTGCAGCCATTGCGCCGGCGGCAAAGGCCAGGAGTGCCGGAAGAAGCGGGTTGCGGTCTGTCTCTGGCAGCATGTGTTTTATCTGCGGACTTCCGGCTGGGAAAGGATCAGCATGTGGCGGCTGATCGCATTATCCGGCATGGTGCTGCATGCGCGGCGGTGCGAAAGGAAAAACGAAACAGGCGCGGTCAGTCCAGAAAATGCTTGAGCTTCTCCCGCCTGCTGGAATGCCGCAACCGATTAAGCGCTTTTTTCTCGATCTGCCGGATGCGTTCCCGCGAGACATTGAACCGTTTGCCGATCTCTTCCAGGGTGTATTCCGCGTCCTCGCCAATGCCGAAGCGCAGCCGGATAATCTTTTCTTCCCGGGTGCTCAGGGTGTTGAGGATGCTGGTAACCCGGTCGGAAAGCTGTTGATTCTGCACCGCCTCGTATGGCGAAACCGATTCCTGGTTTTCCAGGAAGTCTCCCAGGGTGGAGTCGTCGTCGCCCACCGGGGTTTCCAGGGAGATCGGCTCCCTGGAGGCCTCCAGGATGGCGAGGATCTTGTCCATCGGCAGCCCGGTTTTTTCGGAAATTTCGATGGGGGTGGGTTCGCGGCCCAGTTCCTTGAGGAGCGAATAAAACGCCTTGAAGAACTGGCTGCGAAGCTCCAGAAAATGCACGGGCAGCCGGATGGTTCTGGTCTTGTCCAGGATGGCCCTGGTGATCGCCTGCCTGATCCACCAGCTGGCGTAGGTGCTGAACTTGTTGCCCTTGGTGTAGTCGAAGCGGAAAACGGCCCGCATCAGGCCGAGGTTGCCTTCCTGGATAAGATCGGCCAGGGTGAGGCCCTGGTGCATGTAGCGTTTGGCGATGCTGACCACCAGGCGCAGGTTGGCCTTGATCATGGCATCCTTGGCAACCTCAATGGAGCGGTGGAACATCTCCAGCTTGCACTGCATCTCCTGGAGCTTTTTGTTACGCGGATGCATCTCGCATGCCTTGGCGATGGAGCGCATCATGAAGTTGAGATGCTGTTTTTTGGGTTTCAGGGTCGGGTCGCGTTTTTCCCACAGGTCAATGCGCTCAACCAATTGGCGCAGTTCCTCGGTTCCATGCTGGTCCTGGCGAACCGAGCGGATAATCCCGTCAAATCCCTCGCGAATGCATTTACTGTATTTTTCTTCTTCCTGCGGGGTGAGCAACTCGAATTTGCCCATTTCCCGGAGGTAGGTGGTGGTGGTTTCTTCCGGCTCAGGACTATCCTCCTTGGAGACAAGGGCGGCGGCGTCCATGAGCTTATCGTCGTCATCGTCAAGGGGGACGTCTTCAAGCTGGCCATCACCATTGCCCTCCCAGCTCTTGCCGTCGAGGGTTTTCTTCTTGCCGGATTTTTCCTGGCTGACTATTTCGATATTGTTCTCGTTGAGAAAATCGAAAATACCGTCGATGGCTTCAGCGTCCTTGCCCTCCGGGATCAGGTCGTTCAGGAAGGAGAGGGTTACGCATCCTTCGTCTTTTCCGGCTTCGAGGAGTCTTGCTTTTATATCGGCAGGCACGTGCTAACCTCTCCTGGTTTCAAAGTTTTCTTTCTGTTGCTCGCAAATACAGGGTACTATGTCACTGGGGTAGAAAACTCGACAATATACAAATAGTATCAGATGATGGCAAGAAAAAGTGAGTAAAAAATGATTAATTATTTTTTTTGTGGAGTTGGGTGATTTGCGAAAAAAATGTTGACACTGGGCCGATTAGTCAATACTATTGCGCATCGCATACGAAAAAGTCATGCACATATCCTTCCTTTGTGTTTTTTAAGGCCAAGATAATCCGAGAATACTATTCAGCCCTCTAGCCCAATTCTCGAAAACAACCTGTTCAATTTCATATCGTGCTCTCTGTAAAATTTTCGCATTGTCGAAAATAACCGGTACTGCTTCGGTTTTTTTGTGGCGGTTTTCTCTGGTTTTTTCGTTGTCCAGCGGAAATATTTCAAAATTTTTTCATTTCAGACTGTGTGTGTTGTGATGGATCCGGGCACGGATATCCGCGCAGCGTTTTTGTTGCGCTACGGGCTGAATTTTTTACTCTTGCCGTGGCTGGCCGCGGTTCAAGCAAGACAATGATCATAACCATACTTTAGCGAGCGAGTGTCCGTGAGATGGAGAAAAGGATTGCATGAACTTATCTGAACTTAAATTAATGAAGATTACCGAGCTGACCAAGCTCGCCAAGGATTACCGCATCGAAGAATACAGCGCCATGCGCAAGCAGGAGCTGATCTTTGCCATCCTGCAGGCTGCCGGTGGGCAAGCAGAGAAAAACGGCGAGAACTGGGGCAGCGGTGTACTTGAAGTGCTGCCGGACGGCTTCGGTTTTCTGCGGGCGCCGTATTACAATTATCTGCCGGGCCCCGACGACATCTATGTTTCGCCTTCCCAGATCCGGCGGCTCAATCTCCGCACCGGCGACACCATTGAGGGGCCGGTGCGCACTCCCAAGGAAGGGGAGCGCTACTTTGCCCTGCTCAAGGTTGACAGCGTCAATTATGATCCGCCGGAAAAGGCCCGGGATAAAACCCTGTTCTCCAACCTTACGCCGTTGCATCCCCAAGAGCGTATTCACCTTGAGCGGGAGCCGGACAATTATTCCATGCGGATCATGGATATCATGTCCCCCATCGGCAAGGGCCAGCGCGGCCTGATCGTTGCTCCGCCCCGCACCGGCAAGACGGTGTTGATCAAGGATATCGCCAACAGCATTACCAGGAATCATAAAGAGATCATTCTCATCGTTCTGTTGATCGACGAACGGCCCGAGGAGGTCACCGACATGGCCAGGGGCGTCAATGCCGAGGTGATCAGTTCCACCTTCGACGAGCCGCCCCAGCGTCATATCCAGGTGGCCGAGATGGTGCTCGATAAGGCCCGCAGGCTGGTGGAGCACAAGAAAGACGTGGTGATCCTGCTGGACAGCATTACCCGTTTGGCCAGGGCGTACAATACGGTGGTGCCGCCCAGCGGCAAGATTCTTTCCGGCGGTGTTGATTCCAACGCCCTGCATCGGCCGAAGCGTTTTTTCGGCGCGGCGCGCAACATCGAGGAGGGCGGCAGTTTGACCATCCTTGCTTCCGCCTTGATCGAGACCGGCAGCCGGATGGATGAGGTTATCTTCGAGGAGTTCAAGGGAACCGGTAATATGGAGCTGGTGCTCGACCGCAAGATCGCGGACCGGAGAATCTTTCCCGCCATCGACATGGCCAAATCCGGAACCCGCAAGGAAGAGCTTTTGCTCACGGCGGAAGAATTGAACAAGGTCTGGATCTTGCGCAAACTTCTCGGCTCCATGAACCCCATCGACGCCATGGAGTTTTTCCTCAATAAGATGAAGGGAACCCGTTCCAATGCCGAATTTTTTGATTCCATGAAGGGCGGTTGATTTTTTTCAATCCGTAATTCCTGGCTTGCAAAAATAATAATATAACGATATAATCCACTGTTTTTTGCAGGTTTTGTCGGGAAATATCCCCCGGCTGGGCTGTGTGTAATGGATTTCTTGCTAATTTACCGGAGGTTTCTGTCCATGAAAGAAGGTGTGCATCCCGAATATCATAAAATCAATGCCGTATGTGCGTGTGGCAATGCGGTTGAGCTTGGTTCAATTCTTCCTGAAATAAAAGTGGAAATCTGTTCCGCCTGCCATCCGTTTTTCACCGGCAAGCAGAAGCTGATCGACTCCGCAGGCCGGATTGACAAGTTCAATAAGAAATACGGCAAGCAAACCGCCAAGTAACAAACACGTTTTTTTGTGTTGCTAACGCCTTTGGGCCTTTCCTGTTAGGGGATATGGCTCAGGGGCGTTCCTTTTTTGACGAGATGCCCATGTTTGCCCAACTTGAAAATGTTGCAGAACGCAAGCTCGCGCTTGAGGCCAGACTTTCAGAGCCGCAGCTGGCAAATGATCAAGCCGAATTTCGCCAGGTGGCCAAGGAGCATGCCCACCTGGCAAAGCTTGATGAGCTGTACAACAACTACAAGAAGGTCAACCGGGAAATCGCCGACAATCGTCTTCTGCTTCAGGACGAAGAGGACGTCGAACTCAAGGACCTTGTCCGGGCTGACCTTGCCGAGCTTGAAATCCGCCAGGAGGAGTTGGTCAAGGACCTGCGGGTTGCCCTGCTCCCCAAGGATCCCAATGATGATAAAAATATCCTTCTTGAGATCAGGGCCGGCACCGGCGGAGACGAGGCGGCGTTGTTTGTCAGCGACCTGTTCAGGATGTACAGCCGGTATGCCGAGCAGCAGGGGTGGAAGGTCGAGGTGATGACCAGCAATCCCACCGGAATCGGGGGTTTCAAGGAAATCATCGCTCTGATCAGCGGCGAACACGTCTACAGCAAATTGAAATATGAGTCCGGCGCCCATCGGGTGCAGCGGGTTCCGGAAACGGAAACCCAGGGACGGATCCATACCTCCGCCGTTACCGTGGCGGTTATCCCCGAGGCGGAAGAGGTTGAGGTGGATATCAGTCCCAACGACCTGCGCTTCGATGTCTACCGTTCTACCGGCTCCGGCGGCCAGAGCGTCAATACCACCGATTCCGCGGTCCGGGTTACCCATCTGCCCACCGGGCTGGTGGTGACCTGTCAGGATGAGAAATCCCAGCACAAGAACAAGGCCAAGGCCTTGCAGGTTCTTCGCGCCCGGCTCCTCGACAAGATGCAGCGCGAGCAGGACGAAAAAATGTCCGCGGACCGCAAGAGCCAGGTGGGCAGCGGCGACCGGAGCGAACGCATCCGCACCTATAACTTCCCGCAGGGCAGGGTCAGCGATCATCGGATCAATCTCACCCTGTACCAGCTCGACGATATCCTGATGGGAAAACTTGACGATATCATCGATCCGCTCACGGTTCATTTTCAGACGGAAGCCCTGCAGATTATGCAATAACGCGGGTCCGTGCACGCGGCGTACCGTTTTTCCCCGAACCCGGAAGACTCGTCATGATTCTCAAAGAGGCATATCGGGAGAGCGTCCAGCGTCTTGCCCAGGCATCCGTTGCCGAGCCGGAAATCGAGGCCGCGCTTCTGCTTGGCCATGTTCTGGGCTTTTCCCGCAGCCAATTTTTTCTTGCCTTGGAGCAGGAAATCCCGCCGCAGCACCTTTCTTTTTTTCAGGTCCTCCTTTCCCGGCGTCTCCTTCGGGAACCATTGGCTTACATCACCGGCAAGCAGGAATTCTGGTCGCTGCCTTTCAAGGTTTCCCCCAAGGTCCTCATCCCCCGGCCAGAAACCGAGGAGCTTCTCGAAAGGATTTTTGCCGCGGTGCGGCAGGACGGCCTGCCTCCTGGCCCGGTCCTGGACCTGGGCGTCGGGAGTGGAGCGATAACCGTTGTCCTGGCCCGCGAACTTGCCGATCGTCAGGTGTTCGGGGTGGATCTCTCCTGGGAGGCCCTTGGGGTTGCCAGGGAAAATATCGGCTTCCATCAGTTTCAGTCGAGGGTTTTTTTACTCAATGGCAACTGGTTGACGGCCATTGGTCAGGAGAAAAGGTTTGCCCTGGTTGTCTCCAATCCGCCTTACATCGCAACAACGGCAAAGGACGCCCTCCAGCCGGAGGTGCGGGATTTTGAGCCCCATGGGGCCTTGTTCTCCGGGGCTGACGGTCTTGCCGATATCCGCGCTTTGGCAGCACAGGTTCACCCGGTCATGCTGAGCGGCGGCCTGTTTTGCATGGAGATCGGCGCGGATCAGCAGGATGCGGTGTTGAAAATCTTTTCTTCCTTTCCCGAATATGATAGGGTGCAGGTCCATTTTGATCTGGCTGGTTTGCCGCGTATTTTCCAGGCCCGTCGCCGCTGAATCGTACCGCTGCCCCGTGTTGCTTTTTTTATTAAGTGAGAATTGTCATGGACAAAATAGTTATCGAAGGTGGATATCCCCTGCACGGTGAAATTTCGGTGAGCGGCGCTAAAAATGCCGCCCTGCCGCTGATGGCCGCCTGTCTGTTGAGCGCGGAGCCGATCATCTTGCGCAATATGCCGGATCTTCGGGATACCAGAACCTTTCTCACCCTGCTGGAATCTTTCGGGGTCAAGTGGCAGAAAGACGGCACGGTGCTGGTGCTTGATGCCTCGACGATCACCAGTTGCGAGGCTTCCTACGAGATGGTGAAGACCATGCGGGCCTCGGTGCTAGTTCTGGGCCCGTTGCTGGCCCGGCACGGCATGGCCCGGGTTTCCTTGCCCGGAGGCTGCGCCATCGGCGCCCGGCCCATCAATTTCCATCTCCAGGGGCTGGAGAAACTCGGCTCCACATACGAATTGACCCAGGGCTATGTTGATGCCAAGGTCGGGGGAAGGTTGCAGGGAGGCACCGTCTGTTTCGATATCCCTTCCGTCACCGGCACCGAGAATATCCTCATGGCCGCGACCCTGGCCGAGGGCGTCACCGTGATCAAGAATGCGGCACGGGAGCCGGAAATCGGCAATCTTGTCGATCTGCTTGTCGCCATGGGGGCGCGGATTAAGGGCAAGGACTCGGACACCCTGGTGGTTGAGGGGGTCAGGAAGCTGCATGGGGCCGAACAAGAGGTCATCCCGGACCGGATCGAGGCGGGAACCTACCTCATTGCCGTCGGCGCGGTTGGCGGCGATGCCACGGTGACCCAGTGCAACCCGCAGCATCTGCCGGCCCTGCTGGAAAAATTGCGGGCCGCCGGGCTCTCCATCGAGGAGGGCCGCGATCGCATCCATGTTACCCGCAAGGGGCCACTCCAGAGCGTGGACATCAAAACCATGCCCTATCCCGGTTTTCCTACGGATCTGCAGGCCCAGATCATGGCGCTGATGACTTTGAGTTCCGGCTTAAGCGTGATCGCCGAGACCATCTTCGAGAACCGCTTCATGCATGTGGCAGAACTGCACCGCATGGGGGCGGACATCAAGGTGGACGGGCACAGCGCCATCGTCACCTGCACCGGCCGGTTGAGCGGCGCGCCGGTGATGGCCACGGATCTGCGGGCCAGCGCCTCGTTGGTGATCGCGGCCCTTGCCGCCGAAGGGGAAACCCATATCTCCCGGGTGTATCATCTGGACCGGGGGTATGACGACCTGGTGGGCAAACTCACCCGGGCCGGGGCGCGGATCAGGCGCGAAAAAGAGTAAACGTGCAGCAGCACCGCATCTGCTTCGCAGTCTCGCTCGCTCGCTTAGCTGTCATCGGCCAGCTCATGTGCAATAGCACAGGTCGCGGGCCTCTTGGTCGGCACTGCTGCCGTCAATTGACACGCGCATCTGCGGCACTGCTGCGCGTTTACATTTCAGAGATCGAGCCATGTTTCTTTTCTGCTAACACCGTTTACCCCGGCAGGACAATGCTCACCGTGGTGCCTTGCCCTTGCTTGCTTGTGATTTTGATCGCGCCCCCGTGCTCGTCAATGATTTTATACACCATGGCCAGTCCCAGGCCGGTGCCTTCCGGTTTGGTCGTAAAATACGGGTCCATGACCCGTTCCAGGGTATCCTCCGCGATGCCGCAGCCCGTGTCCCGTACCTGTATTTCCACGGTGCCCGGCCGGGTCCCCTCCTGCACCGACACCTGTAATTCCCCGCCGTGTTCCATGGCCTGCAAGCTGTTGAGATAGAGGTTCAGCAGAACCTGATTGAAGCGGTCCTTGTCCAGGCGCACCAGTTTTTGCGCCAGGGAGATCTCATGGCGCACGGCAACGCCCAGTTCCGTGGCGTCACTCTGGATGAGCTTGAGGGATGCCTCGATAAACGGCTTGATTTCAATCTCGGCGACGGCCAGGGGAAGTGGCCTTGCATAGGTGAGCAGTTCGGTGATGCTGCGGTTGAGACGCTCCACCTCGTTGATCAACAGCCTGGACGCTTCACCCTCCTCGCTTTCTTCAGGAAAACGAGAGCCGAGCAGGGTGGCGAACCCTTTGATGGAGCTCAGGGGGTTTCGTACCTCATGGGCGACGCCTGCGGCCATTTTGCCCAGGGCGACAAGGCGGTCGTGCCGGCGGACCTGGGCCTCGAGCTTTTTTGTCTCTGTAAGATCGTACATGAGCACAACCCTGCCGATGGTGTTGGTTTGCTCATCGGTTATGGGCACGGAGCTGACGCGCAGGTGCTTGGGGGGCGACGAATCCGGCGGCAGGAAGATCTCTTGTTCGATGGTTTCTCCTTCCAGTCCTGGCGGGGGGATGAGTTGCCGGATCTGCGGCAGGACTGCTGTCTGGAGATGGCCAATGGTCTGTTCCGGGGTTTTTCCGGTAAACTCCGCCGCTGTGCTGTTGAAGGTCTGGATATGTCCTTCGGCATTGGTTGCGATGATGCCCACGGGCAGACGGGAGATGAGCAGATCCGTGAAGGCCCGCATATTGATAAGGGTTTTTTGCGAGGATCGATAACTCTGCGCGGTGAGCAAGGCAATCCAGCCGCCGATCGCCACCAGCAGCATGGCGATGGACATGTACAGCATGTGTCGCCGGTCCTGCCGGATGATCGCATCCTGTTCCGTCATGTCCAGGCCGACGATAATGAAGAGATTGTTTTCCGGCTGCCAAGCATTATCGGCGGGGAAAGGGCGGCAAGGCGCATTTTCTCCGGCAGGGCTGTCCTGTTTTTCCGGCTGCGCCAGGGCCTGCATGCGTTGTCTGAAAAAATGGCCTCGCCCGCGCATGAATGGTTTGAATGGCGCCACAACCTCAAAGACCTTGTGATTGGTTTTCGGGTCGTTGATGATCCGGTGTGTGCCAAAAGGGGAAAGATTCGGGTCGGAAAGCAGGGGATGGTCAAGCGTGCCGCCCGTCAGGGCAGGGGTGCTGTGTGCCACGATTGTCCCCGTGTTGTCGGCAACCACGATATAGAGAAGACTTGATTCACCGGCAACCTGTTCGATAAGATGCTGGAATTGCTGATTATTGGCGGTGCCCATCATCATTGAGGCCCTGGTCCCCGCGCCGACAAAACGGATGATCGCCTGCCCCTTGTTGAGAAGACTATCGGTCATGATCCGTTTTTCCCGTTGCAGATTGTTGACTGCAAAGAAAAAAACAATGGCAATGAGCATGCCTATGGCCGTGGCGAGAATCCAGGGAGAGGCATAGGCAAAGGGAGAGGTGATGATCTTTGTTTCTTTTTTCATGACGCCTTATCCTGGGGAATTCTTTTCCTGCATGGAGAGTCTGCCCTTTTCATAAAACCACGATTTCAAGACACAAGCAATTGTTGTTCCTCGTTTGTTCCGGTAATGAAAATGAGGCCTGGACAGCATCCGGGCGTCTTGTTGTTGCCGGGGGATTCCTGGTTGGGTAAAAAATAGCCAGCCTGTCGTGCCGGGCATGGATAAAAAATATCCAGCCTGCATATTTTTGTTGTGATTCCGTAGGGAGCGCCGTTCATTTTTTTTGTTAAAAAATATTTAATTTCAAGATGTTGCGTTGATTGTTTTGCCTCTGGCATGGTTGTTGTATTAGCAGGGAGCAGAGAGAAACCATTGCAACCCATTGAATTCACAACCACATATTCAGGAGGTAGACGATGAAAAAGACAGTACTCGCAGTTGCCGCAATAGCTACGATTGGCCTGGCAGGGTATCAGGTGGCCGAGGCGAAACCTTGGGGAGGCGGCCCGGGCATGGGGCAGGGCTGCGCAATGATGGGCATGGGGCAAGGCCAGGGGCAGGTAAGCGAAGAGACCATGAAGGCCAGGGAAAAATTCTTTAACGAGAACACCGACCTGCGCAAAAAGATGGTTTCCAAGAAAACGGAGTTGAGAGCGGTTATGAGCGGGGAAAAGCCGGATGAGAAAAAAGCGGCCAAGCTCTCCGAGGAGTTGTTCGACCTCCGTACCCTGATGCACAAGAAGGCCCAGGAAGCAGGCATTGCCCCGGCCGGGTTCGGGCCTGGTTTTTGTGACGGTCCTGGCGTGGGGATGGGCTCCGGCCTGCGTCATCGCTCCAGCCGTTGGTAGCATGCGCTGAGCGGTTTTTCTGATTCCGGGCGGGCTTCAAGAGTGAGGCCCGCCTATTTTTTTGTCCGCCATTCGGAGTTTTACCCCCCCTGCGGCTTGGCCGAGAGGGGGTTCTGTTGTGCCCGGCGTGATGTCAGTTGATTTTTTTTTCCTGGAGTTGCAAACTGCATTGGGTTTCCCGCGCCATGTCGTTGAGGAGGGACTGCCTGGCTGATTGAACTTTTTCGTAGGGAAGCTCAAGGAACATGGCGATGTCGGAGATGTCGATCCCCGCTCCGAAATGTTCTTCCGCGATGATGATTTTGAGAAAATCTTCCTTGACGAAAGTCCGTATCTCCGGGCTGATGTCGGTGAGGGTGTCACAGGCATGGTCATATGTCCGGCCCTGTGATAATTCTTCCCGTATTTTTTTCACCGCGCGTTCGTATTCCCTGTGCATGATGGCGGTAAATTGGCCATACTGTTTCATGGTTGTGGCGGACATGGGTGCTTCTCTTTGTTTTTTTTTCGATGAGGCGTGCATCTGCGTTGTTGGTTTGCCGCGTTGACGATGGTATCGTACCTATGTACCATAAAAAAGTTAGGTGAAAACAGCAAAAAAATGAAGATGCCAATCATGCGGTACTCTTTTTTGGGCGAGGCTTCCATGCACAGAGTGACGGTGGAAAATATCTCCAATTTCCGGGGGGGCATGATCCTTGTCTGTCTGCTCTGTTTTCTGCTTGTGCCTCTCCTTGCCCGGGGCGAGGCATTAATCGATGCCGATGGTTTTCTTGTCGTGCGTGCTTCGTCCCCCCGTGCGACCGGGGCATATCCCGGCACCTCCCCAGACGAGGCGTTGCTGCAAACCGCCTATGCCGGAGGGGAGACACTGCGCTACACGGTCAGTTGGCTTGGCATTACGGCGGGGGAACTGGTTATGCGGATCAATACCGTCGCGGACAGGCCGGAGACGTTTTCCCTTGATCTTACCGCAAGGAGTGCGGGGCTGCTCGAGGTGTTCTACCCGGTGGAGGATACGTTCCGCACCATCGTGCAGGGGCGGATGCGGTTGCCCCGCCGCCATGAAATGCAGCAGAAGGAGGGGCGTCGGGTTAACAGCAAGCTTACCCTCTATGATCAGGAAAATTTTCGGGTCTCCTATCGTAAAAATAACGAGCCGGCAGATGTCTACCAGCTCGATGGCCCGATGCATAACGAGTTTTCCTCGTTTTTCTTCATGCGGGCGTTGTCGTTTGCCGGGGATTACCCGATGATCGTTCCCACCTTTGCCGATAAAAAGCGGCATGAGGTGGTCGTTACGGTGGAGGGAAAGGAAGAACGGGAAAGCGTGCTGGGAAAGAAAAAGACCCTCAAGGTCCAGCCGCACCTGAAGTTCAAGGGGCTGTATGAAAAGATAGGGGATCCGTTGGTCTGGCTCACCGACGATGCCTGGCGAATCCCCACCAGAATTCAGGCGAAGATTATCATCGGCTCCTTGACCGCGGAACTGGTCGAATACACAGGGCCTTCCGGACATTTTATCGTTAAAGACACTCCTGCAGAATTGCCTCCACAATCTCCGGCGGATACTCGCTGAGCCGCCACAGCCGTGCCTGCGCCCTGGTGTTTTCGGCCAGGGCGGGGATATCCTTGTGCGAGAGACCCAGGTCGGCCAATGAGGTGGGGACGGCTATTGTTTGCAGCCATTGCCGGAAAAGACGGATCCCTTCCCGGGCAAGGAGGCGCTGATCCGCGGCCTCAAGTCCAAAAACCTGGACGGCAAAAAGGGCTTGGCGGGCCGGGTTTTTCCTGGCGCCATACGCCATGGCTCCCGGCAGGATGGCCGCGAGGCCAGCGCCGTGGGGGATGTCGTGCATGGCGCTGAGGGAGTGTTCGATCAGGTGGAAGGGAAAGCCGACCCGGCCCAGGCCTGCCGCGCTGATGCCGTTGAGGGCCAGACTGCTTGCCCAGAGGAGCTCGGCCCGGCTCTGGTAATCCAAGGGGTTGGCCAAGGCTGTTTTGCAGGCTTGCATCAGGGTTTGCATGAGTCCGGCGCTGTAGTGGTCCTGCAAGGGGGAGAAGGACTCTTCCCGGTTCAGGTAGAACTCAAGCAGATGGCTGAAGGCGTCCACTGCCCCGAAGGCGGTGGTGGTGGGCGGAACGCTGAAGGTGACGGTGGGGTCCAGGATGGCGATTTTCGGGCAGAGATGCCGGTTGCCGATGCCGATCTTCTGCCCGGTTGCCCCGTTGGTGAGCACCATGCCGTTGTTGGTTTCCGAGCCGGAGCCGGCGACAGTGGGCACGGCGACAACCGGCAGGGCGTTCTTGATGCTTTTCTTTCCCTTGAAAAATCCCCAGACGTCGTGGCTGGCCAAGGCTCCGGCGGCAATGGCTTTGGCGCTGTCAATGACGCTGCCGCCTCCCAGGGCGACAACGACCTCGATCCTGTTTTTTTGCGCAAGGGCAATGCCCTGTTGGACGTGGCGTAGAATTGGGTTTGGTTGTACGCCTGCATGTTCGGTAACTTCGATCCCGGCTTGATCCAGGGAGTGACGGACAATCCGATGCACCCCGAGCCTTTTCAGACTCTCTCCGCCTGAGACCAGCAAGGCTTTGACGCCAAGGGCGGCGGTTTTTCCGCCTGCCTGTCCAAGGATGTTTCGGCCGAAGATGATCGTGGTTGAGTTGTGAAAAACAAAGTCTCGCATGGCAAATCAGCCCGGGGGGCAGGCGGCCACGGCATCGGTCAGGCGGACAAAATCCTCGAGGGTCAGCCGTTCCGCCCGGGTTTCCGGATTGATCCCCGATTGGCTGAGCAGGGCGGCCATTTGCTCCCGCGACAAGCCGTTGATCATGCCGGCGCTTAGGGAGTTGCGCAGGGTTTTGCGCCGTTGGCCAAAGGCGGCGTTGACGATGCGTCGGAGCAGTTTGCGGTCATGGGGGGGGAGCTGTGCCACCCTTGACGGGATCGGGCGGAAGGTGATCCGCACCACCACTGAATCCACCTTGGGCCGCGGGTGAAACTGGCCGGGACCCACCTGCATGATGGTTTCCACCGAGGCGCAGCCGGCGAGCAGGACGGAGAGCACCCCGTATTCCTTGGAGCCCACCCGGGCGGTAATCCGCTGGCCCACCTCTTTTTGCAGCATGAGCACGGCCCGGTCCAGGGATTCGTGGTTTTCGACGAGCTTGAAAAGAAGCAGGTTGGAGATGGAGTAGGGTAGGTTGGCCAGGATTTTCAGGGGGCCATTGGTCTGGGCTGCAAGCGCGGCGAAGTCGGCCTTGAGCAGATCCTGGTGGATGAGGGTGACGTTGGCGGGCAGATCCTGGCGCTCCTGATGGTAGGCAATGATCCCGGCGTCAAGCTCCAGGCCGAAGACCTGCTTGACCCTATCGGCCAGGGGCAGGGTCAGGGAGCCCAGGCCCACGCCAAGCTCCAGAACAGAATCCTCCGGGGTGACGCCCGAGAGCGCGACAATGCGTTCCGCGGTCTGCCGGTGAACCAGGAAATTCTGCCCCAGTTTTTTGCTGGGGGCCAGTTGGTGCTGGGAGAGAATTTTTTTTATGGGAAGGTCGTTGCTCATTGGGTCTCATGTAAGGATGTGTTTTTCTTGCCTCTTTTTGCGGAGGGCGCGGAAAAATTTAAAGGCGAGAATATATCCGGCACAGGTAAAGGGGATCGCCAGCAGAACTCCGCCGGCCAGCATGACCGCAACCGCTTCAAGGCCCATCTGCCCGAGGCGGGCAAGGTTTTCCCGGAAGCTCGCGTCCGAGGAGAACATCCCCAGCAGCTCCTGGATGCGGTCCCAGGAAAGACGCCCGGGAAGCAGCCAGTTTCCCAGTAGCCAGGAAAAGTAATATTGCGGCAGCCAGGTAAGGGGATTGCTGACCGCCATGGACGCGATCAGGGCGGCAAGGATGTTTCCGCGCAGGGGCCAGGCAAGGGTGACGATGAGCGCGGTGTGCAGGGGGATGGTCGGGGTTATGCCGACAAAGAGCCCTATAGCCACACCCAGGGCCAGGGAATGCGGGTCTCCCTGCAGGCGGAGAAATTTCAGGTAATAGTATTTTGCGGCGCGGTTGGGGTTCATGGTGCGGCGCGGACCGTTGGCGGAGCCGGCGAATCTCCGCCGGAAAGCGGGCCGGGATGGAGGATCGGCGAGCGGGAATAGGCATCGGTTTCAAACGAGGTCGTGGCCTTTTCGGCAAAATGATAAAATCCTGCCAGGGCGATCATTGCGGCATTGTCCGTGCACAGCGCCAGGGAGGGCATGAAGATTTTTATGCCCCGTTGGGCGCCGAGATCCTGGAGAACGGCGCGCAAGCGGGCATTGGCCGCCACGCCACCGGCCAGGGCAACGGTGGAGATCCCGTGCATCCTCGCCGCCGTGAGCGCCTTTTCGCAGAGGACCTCCACCACGGCTTCCTGGAAAGAGGCGCAAACATCGGGGATATGGAACGGTTCGTTTTTCTGCCGGTGTTGGTGGACATAGTTGGCCACCGAGGTTTTTAGGCCGCTGAAGCTGAAATCGAGGCTGTCATGCCCAAGCCAGGCCCGGGGAAAGGGGATTGCCGCGGGGTTTCCTTGCTCGGCCAAACGGCTGATCACCGGCCCGCCGGGGTATTCGAGGCCAAGAATCTTGCCCACCTTGTCAAAGGCCTCGCCTGCCGCATCATCACGGGTTCTGCCCAGGGGTTGGCTGGTGGTGTGGTCATGTACCAGGAAGATGCTGGAATGTCCTCCCGAGGCAACCAGGGCGATATAGGGGAATTCCGGCTGGTCCTGCTCCAGGAAAGGGGAGAGGAGATGGCCGACAATATGGTCTACCCCCACATGGGGGATACCCTTTACAGCGGAAACAGCCTTGGCAAAGGAAAGGCCGATGAGCAGCGCGCCGACCAGGCCCGGACCCTGGGTGACGGCTACTCCGTCAAGATCGTCCAGGCCTACGCCTGCCTGGGCGAGGGCCGCCTCCACCACCGGATAGATGTTTTCCAGATGCTTGCGGGAGGCAAGCTCGGGAACCACCCCGCCGTAGGGGCTATGCACGGCCACCTGGGAGTTGACGACATTGCTCAGCAGGATGCGGCCGTCGCGCAGAACCGCCGCTGCGGTTTCATCGCAGGAGCTTTCAATGCCGAGGATGAGCATAAACGGTTTTTCCCGGGGTGAATTTTAAGGAGGGAATGCATAAATGACGATTGACGAATGCTTCCATGCGTCGTAGTCTGACGTCCTCATTATGTAGCAGGAAAGCCGGAAAAAATCAAAGATTGATGCAAGCGGCGCGGACGATTTCATCCGGACAGCCGAAAGGGCGTCGCTCCAGGACGATCTTTCCTGTCGGCAACTTTTGAGGGAACCTTGCAAAATTCGTCACACCGGTGAAAACCGGTGTCCAGTTTTTTGAAGAACCCCAGAAATTAGTGGATACCGGCTTTCGCCGGTATGACGGAAAACATATTCAACACGATTTTTTTAAGGTTCCCTTAAATTAATGCGCAAGACGAGCATGGCAATCAAACACGAACAGCATAGGCCAGAGCAGCCGGAAGCGTCCGTCACCCCGCCTGATCCGGCTCACCCCGGTCAACCCCGGGGTGAGCTGTTGACGGACATGTTTGCCCGTTCCATCAGCTATCTGCGGATATCCCTTACCGATCACTGCAATCTCCGCTGCCAGTACTGCACACCGCAGGATGGGCAGATAAAGTTGGCAAGCGAGGAGCTGTTGAGCTATGAAGAGATTCTCCGCGTAGTGCGCATTGCCGTTTCGCTCGGCATTGAAAAAGTCCGGCTGACCGGCGGCGAACCCTTGGTGCGGCGGGATGTGCTCATCTTTATCAAGGCGCTCGCCGAAATTCCTGGCCTCGCCGACATCCGTCTCACCACCAACGGCGTCTTGCTGGCCGATTATGCCGAGGCCTTGCAAAAAGCCGGGATCCGCAAGCTGAATATCAGTCTTGATACCCTGCGGCCGGAGCGTTTCCGGCAGATCACCGGGGTGGACGCCTTTGCCAGGGTCTGGGCCGGAATCAGCAAGGCCAGGGAGCTTGGCTTTTCCCCGATCAAGCTGAATATTGTTGCGCTCAAGGGGGTAAACGACGATGAGTTCATCGATTTTGCCCGGCTGACCCTTACCGAGCCCCTGCAGATTCGCTTTATCGAGTTCATGCCCATTGGCGCTTCGGCCCTCTGGGACAAGGGGAAATACATCAGCTCCCAGGAAATCATGGAGCGCCTTAAGCCCTTGGGCCCGCTTGAGCCGGTGGAGGCGAAGCGGATGGATGGTCCTGCCCGTATTTACCGTTTTGCCGGGGCTGCCGGCAGTGTAGGCTTTATCAGCCCCATCAGCCACCACTTTTGCGACCGGTGCAACCGGTTGCGGCTCACCTCGGAAGGCAGGTTGCGCTCCTGTCTTTTATCCGATCAGGAGACCGATCTCAGGAAAAGCCTGCGCAGTGGGGCAACCGATGAAGAGGTCCGGGGGCTTCTCGTCGCGGCCATCCTCAACAAGCCGAAGGGGCATACCATTTCCCCCGAGGGCGGGGGGAGCTGCCACGGGCAGATGTCGCGGATAGGGGGGTGAAAAAGCGGCGCAGGCAGTACGGGGTTGGGCGGCTGTTTCTTTGCCCTGTTTACTCTCCTACCCGAGGGTAGGAGCCCAGCCATTCGAAATACGAGCAGATTTCCTTGAGTTTTTCACAACCATCCCTGACAACCTCATCCTCCAGATGGCCCAGCATGTCGATGAAAAACAGGTACCGGCCCGGTTCGTCCTTGACCGGGCGGGATTCGATCCGGGTCAGGTTGATGGAGCGCGCGGCCAGGATGCTCAGGGCGTCGTTTAAGGCGCCGGGCCGGTCCAGGAGGCTGACCAGCAGAGAAGTTTTGTCCTTGCCGCTTCTGGAGGGCGACTCCTTGCCGATGAGCAGAAAGCGGGTGGTGTTGCCCCGGTAATCCTCGATTCCCTTGACCACGGTCTGCAACTGGTATGTCGTGATGGCCAACGAGCTGGCAATGGCCGCGACGCTGGGGTCTTCCGCCGCCATTTTCGCGGCGACGCTGGTGCTGAAAACGTCTTGGATCGCAACGTTGGGAAGATGTTTTTTCAGCCATTGCCGGCACTGGGCAATGGGCTGCGGATGGGAAACCACCAGCTTGATGTCATCCATGTTGCCTGATTTGTTGACCAGGTTGTGGATGATGCCCAGGTTTAATTCCCCGCAGATCTTGACGTTGTACTTGATGAAGGAGTCCAGGGTCGAGGTGACCGCCCCCTCAATGGAGTTTTCCACCGGAACAATGCCGTACAGGGTTCTGCCCCGCTCAACCTCGTCGAAGATATCCTCAATGGTTTCCATGGGGAGATATGTGGCGGCGTGTCCGAAGTATTTCACCCCGGCCAGATGGGAAAAGGTCGCCTCGGGTCCAAGGTAGGCGACTTCCGCCTTTTTTTGCGAGAGCCGGCAGGTGGTGATGATTTCATGGAAGATGCTCAGCAGGGGCTCCTCGGGAAACGCGCCATTGTTTTCCGCCAGCAACCGCTCGAAGATCTGCCGTTCCCGCAAGGGATCCCATTTTGCCTTGTTGTTTTGGTCCTTGAGTTCGCCGATTTTTTTGGCGCAGAGCAGCCTTTTTTTGAGAAGCTCCAGAAACTGGCTGTCTATGGTATCGATCTCTTGGCGAACGTCGGCAAGGCTGAGGTCTTTTTTGTCTTTCATCATGGGATTGTTGGGGTTTGAGGGCTCTATATATCTAGCGGTTTTGGGGAGGTCCTGTTTCCGGCGCGGTGTTTCGGATTTCAGGCAATTTCCTTTGGGTACAATGACTTTCTAATCGTATCCAAGGAAAAATAAAAGGGAAAAGTTCTCCGTTGTGCCGGAGGCTGTTTTCTCAAGGGAAAGTCGCCGGGCAAGGGGATTAACTGTTTGCTTCTCCGGGTGGATAATGTATAAACTTGATAATGGTTTTGTCTTGTTTTTGCAGCACCCGCAACCCATAGTGTCTCAGCGTGAGAGAGAAAAAAACGAACAACAGCTTCCCGGACCGGATGGATCATGAAAGTAAAAAACTGCATGCAAAAAGATCTGATCACCATCGGGAAGGACGCTTTGCTGCAACAAGCAGGGGCGTTGATGAAAAAGCATTCCATCCGCCATCTGCCGGTGGTGGAGGATGACCAGTTGGTCGGCTTTATCACGGAAAGCGATTTGCGGCAGTATTCCTTCCCTTCACGGGAAAAAGACATCCATGTGCACGAGGTAATGGTGCTCAACCCCATTACCGTTAATATCAACGCCAGCATCGAAAAGGCCGCCCGCCTTATTCACGATTACAAAATCGGCGGCTTGCCGGTTCTCGATAAGAAAAAACTGGTGGGAATCATCACCGCCATTGATTTGCTTTCCGCCTTTATTAATATGATGGGGTTGTTGCGCGACTCCTCAAGGCTGGATGTTTTGGTCGGCAAGGTCGGCGGGGTCGAGGATGTCACCAGAATCATTAAGGCGCACGGTTGCGAGATAATCAGCGTGGCAACGGAAAGTCATTCCTCGCGGCGGAAATTGTATTGTTTCAGGTTGGAGAAGGGCGAGTTGGACAAAGCGATCGACGCCCTGGAAGATGCCGGCCATAAAGTTGTTTCGGTGGTGGATTAGCTTTTGGCCGTCGTTCGACTATTCCCAACAAGGAGCGGGTTGCATGGGTGAGTTCAAGGTTCAGAAAACATACGAAGAAATCAATGCCAAGATCAAGGCGGGGCAGGCCGTGGTGGTCACAGCCGAAGAGATGGTCGGCATTGTGAAAAAGCATGGCCCGGTTGAAGCGGCCAGGAAAGTTGACGTGGTTACCACCGGCACCTTCTCGCCCATGTGTTCCTCCGGCGCGTTCATCAATTTCGGACACGCCAACCCTACCATCAAGGCGCTCAAGGTCTGGATGAACAATGTCCCTGCCTATGCCGGTCTCGCAGCGGTTGATGTGTATATCGGCGCGACGGAGCCCCCCGAGGATGATCCCCTGAACAAGGTTTTCCCCGGGGAATTCTTGTACGGCGGCGGCCATGTGCTGGAAGATCTGGTGGCCGGCAAAAAGGTGCTGCTCAAGGCGGTTGGCTATGGCACCGACTGTTATCCCAATAAAAACATGGAAAAAGAAGTGACCCTCGCCGATCTGCCCTATGCGCTTCTGGTGAATCCCCGCAACTGCTACCAGAATTATAACTGCGCCATCAATCTTTCCGATCGCACTGTGTATTGTTACATGGGCACCTTGAAACCCCAGGTGCGGAATGCGACGTATTGCAGCGCCGGCGAGTTGAGTCCGCTGTTGAACGACCCATACTATAAGACCATCGGCTTGGGCACAAGGATATTTCTGGGAGGCGGAATCGGATACGTGACCTGGCAGGGCAGCCAGCACAACCCGAAAGCCCTGCGTTCGGAAAACGGCACCACCAGAAGAGCGGCCGGCACCCTGATGGTGCAGGGGGATTTGAAGCAGATGTCTTCCCGCTGGCTCAAGGGCGTGAGCATGCAGGGCTACGGAAGCTCCCTGGCCGTGGGCATCGGGATACCGATTCCCATCCTCAATGAGGAGATGGCGGCCTATACCGGGGTTTCCGATGCGGAGATCTTCACCCAGATCGTTGATTATTCCTATGACTACTCCCACGGGGTGGCGCGCAACTATGGCGAGGTCAGCTATGCGCAGCTTAAAAGCGGCCAGATCGAAGTGAACGGCAAGATGGTGCCCACGGCGTCGCTTTCCAGTGTGGTCCGGGCGCGGGAAATTGCCGAGACGCTCAAGGGGTGGATAACCTCCGGAAAGTTTCTGCTTGAAAAACCCATCCAAACCTTGCCTTCAGAGTAGCAGCAAGCGGAGTGAAAAAATCCCCCTCCGCAAAGTACAGGGATCTGCAGGGCATATTTTCTCGCCATAAGAAGGTTGCGGTTGCCTTTTCCGGAGGGGTCGACAGCTCGTTTCTCCTGCATGCCGCCTGTGCAACCGTGGGCCCTTCGCTGGTTCATGCCTTCCATGCCCAGTCAGAGCTCAGCCCGCCGCTGGAAGCAGAGCGGGTTGCGCGCATCATTTTAGAGCGTGGGTGCGTATTCCATCCCCTGGCAATCGAGCCGCTCACCTGGCCGGAGTTTGCGGCCAACGGCCCTGACCGCTGCTATCACTGCAAGAAAAAAATCTATCAAACATTCCTGGCTGATCCGTCCTTTCCCGCAGGCGCGGCTCTCTTCGATGGCACCAATCTTGACGATCTCGGCCAGGATCGCCCGGGGTTGCAGGCTGTTGCCGAATTGCAGGTGCGGACTCCTTTAGCCGACCTCGGTTTTACCAAGGACGAGATTCGGGTGCTCAGCAGGGAATTCTTCTTGTCAACCTGGGATGTGTACTCATCATCGTGCCTGGCAACACGAATATCGCAACACGAACCCATCACCAGGGAAAAAATTCTACTGGTGGCCCGGTGTGAAGCGCTGCTGCAGAAAATGGGGTTCATGGGTGTGCGGGTGTGCCTTGACGGAGAGACAGCAACCATTTTTGTCGTAAAAAAGGATTTGTCTCGGATACGAAATAAGAGCCTTTTTTCAGTAATTAAGAACGATTTTTTGTCGCTGGGACTGCATAAGGTTTTAATTAATCAACAGGGGAGGCCGGATTGAATGGGGTAATCCCTGAGCCGGGATAGCAGGAAAAAAAGCAGCATGAGGTCGTTTTTTTTCTTATTTCATCGCATTTTTTGTTTGACAGACGCTTTTTTTTGTTTGACAATCAGCACACATAAGTTTAAATCGCCACTAAGGCAACTGATTACGGTGCTTGTAGAAGGCAGAGAATCTCTAAATTCACGAGGAGGAAGGAGAGGAATGAACAAAAGTGAATTAGTCGAGAACATGGCAAAGGCTGGCGGTATCAGCAAGGCTGCAGCAGAGAAAACCCTTGGTGGCATGCTGGCCGCAGTTACCACCGCTTTGAAGAAGGGTGACAAGGTAACCTTGGTTGGCTTTGGCACATTTTCCGTGACCAAGAGGGCAGCCCGTCAGGGTCGCAATCCTCAGACCGGAAAGGCCATCACCATCAAGGCTCGCAAAGTAGCTCGCTTTAAGCCCGGCAGCAAGCTTGCCGAATCAGTAAAGTAAACTGATTTTCATCAGTCGCTGTATCTGTTGATCAGACAAGGCAGGTACTCCTTCACAAGGGAGTGCCTGCCTTCTTTTTTGTTGACGCCCCTAAAAACTCTGGGTACATATGGTCCACAATTCTCCGGCTGGATTCAACGGCGGTAATTGTGAGTAGGCGTATAATGTCGGGATGTGGCTCAGCCTGGTAGAGCACGTGCTTCGGGAGCACGGGGTCGGAGGTTCGAATCCTCTCATCCCGACCAGTAATAGCAACGGCTTGCGGATTTCTTGCAAGCCGTTTTTTTTGGGGCACTCGCAGGCTCAGTCGGGCCATGTCTTTTTCACCTCGCAGTCGATCCCGCCGTGGCCAAGGGTGACGCTGATCCTTTGCCCCGGATGCACCTCTGTGCTGCTCCGCACGACATTTCCATTTTTTTGCTGCACAATACTGTAGCCTCGGCCAAGAACCGCCAGCGGACTTATGGCATGCAGAAGGCCGGCGCTTTTTCCCAGCGCCGCGCGCTTGTGTTCGTGCTGGCGAAGTATGCCCAGGATCAAGCGCCTGCGCAGTTCATGGGCCCATTGCTGCTGATATTCCAGGCGTTGTTGGGGGCTATGGCTGGCAAGGATTTGGCTGAATCTGGCCAGGGCGAGCTGGCGTTGGTGGAGGGCGCTGGAAAAAGCGAATTGCAGGGAGGCCAGTGCATGGTCTGTTGTCAGGCGGAACTGGTCAAGCAGGGAGGTGGGGTCGCCCAGTATCTTCCGGTGGGCTTCAATGACGCCGCGGAAAAATGCCAGCCTGTCCGTAACCGTTTTTGTAAGCCGGCGGGTGAGGTTGTGCAGTTGGGCGGACAATTGGATGCGGCTGGGAACAACCATTTCGGCCGCACCGGTTGGCGTGGGGGTCCGGAGGTCCGCAACCAGATCGGCAATGGTGAAGTCAACCTCATGGCCGATTGCCGAGACAACCGGGATGCGCGAGCCGGCAATGGCCCGGGCAACCCTTTCCTCATTGAAGGTCCACAGGTCTTCCAGGGAGCCGCCGCCCCGGCAGAGGACGATCACGTCATTCTCTGCCCGTTCGTTGCAGAGGGCGATGGCCTCGACGATGTCCTCCATGGCCCCTGCCCCTTGCACCCGGACCGGGATAATCTCCACCGGCACCGCGGCGCATCTTTTTTGGGCCATGGTGAGAAAATCATGCACCGCCGCCCCGCTGGGCGAGGTGATAATGGCTATTTTTTCGGGCAGCAGCGGCAGGGGCCTTTTACGTTCTTCGGCAAAAAGGCCTTCGGTTGCCAATTTGCTTTTGAGCAGGTCAAAGGCGAGCTGCAATGCTCCCGCTCCTTGTGCCGCAAGAACGTCCACAATGAGCTGGTATTCGCCGCGCGCTTCATAGAGCGAGATGCGCCCCCTGCACATCACCTGCATGCCGTCCGCCGGGGCGCAGGCAAGATAGCGGTGCTGGGGCTTGAAGAGCACTGCCTTTATTTGGGCGGTTTCATCTTTAAGGGTGAAATAGATGTGGCCGGAGTGCGGGCAACGCAGGTTGGATATCTCCCCGGCCACGCTCACGAAGGGAAAGGAAACCTCAAGCACCCCGCGGATTGACTGGGTAAGCTCGCTGACTGTTTGGACATGATCCTTGGCTATGCTGTGCATGTTCACTTCCTAGCATGGTCGGCACGGAATGGACAAGTTTTTTGTTTTTTGCCGTCGGTAAGTGCCCATGGCCTTGCTCCACAAGCGGCGAGCAGGGCCATAAAATGACGGATGCTTTTTTCGGGCGTAAAAGGTATAGTGTCGGGACATTTTGTTGTTTCAGGATAAAAAACGCTAGCAGTGTAACGCTGAGGGGTTGAGGCATGTCCGAGCAAAACACCTATTTGCAACAAGAGATTCTGAACAAGCCTTTGCAGAAGCATGGATTGCTCGAGGAGCTCAACCTGCCTCCCAAGGCCATCCGGTTTATCCGCGAGAACAGGCGTAATCTGGTAATTGCCGTGCTGTGCTGCGTGCTGGCAATTGTCGGTTGGTCGTCCCTGAGCTATTATCTTGCCAGGCAAAATGATCGGGCCGCTGCCTTGTTGTCCAAGGCCATTGAGCAGGGGGAGCCTGAACAGCGCAAGGCTCTGCTGCAGAAGGTTCTTGACGATTATGGGCGTACCGGCTCAGCCCTGTGGGCAAAGGTCGAACTGGGACATATGGCCCTTGATGCGCAGCAGTATGACGAGGCAGTTAAGGCGTATCTGGCGCTCCGCGATGATCTCTCCGTCTCGAGTCCGGCTTTTCCCCTGGTGCAATTGAGTCTGGCCCAGGCCAATGAATATAAAAATGCACTGCCGGAAGCCCTTGCCGCCTATCAGCGCCTAGCGGAGATCAAGGGGTTTGCCGGGGAGTCCTATCTGGCCATGGGCAGAATTCATGAGTTGCAGAAGGATCTGCCCAAGGCAAAAGAGATGTATGGCAAGGTGCTGGCCGACGAGGGTGTTTCTCCCGAGGTCAAGGACAAGGTGCAGGCAAAGCTGGAGCGGCTTTAGCCTCCGGCTGTACCTCGGGAACACGACGCGGGAAGTATTGAACCATGGAGATCATCCGCACGCCTGCCGCCATGACGGCCTGGGCAAACAGGATTCTTGCCGAAGGGCAGACAATCGGTTTGGTGCCCACCATGGGGTTTTTTCATGAGGGGCACCTGCGCTTGATGCGCACGGCCAAAGAGAAGGCCGACCGAACGGTGGTGAGTCTGTTTGTCAACCCGATTCAGTTTGGAGTCAACGAAGACCTTGGCACGTATCCCCGTGATTTTTCCCGCGATTGCCTGCTCGCGGAGGCCGAGGGGGTGGATGTGCTTTTTGCTCCCGAACCTTACGAAATGTACCCTCCGGAGGCCAGCACCAGGGTTGTTGTTTCGGGCTTGACCGATGTCCTCTGCGGCGCAAGCCGTCCGGGTCACTTTGCCGGCGTGACCACCGTGGTTGCCAAGCTTTTTCACATCATCAAGCCGCGGTGCGCTGTTTTCGGCAAAAAGGATTTTCAGCAGCTTGCGGTGATCATGAGAATGGTGGCTGATCTCAATTGGGATGTGGAGATCGTCGGACACCCCATTGTCCGGGAGCCGGACGGCTTGGCCATGAGTTCCCGGAATACCTATCTCTCCGGCGCGGAACGGCAGGCGGCGCTTTGTCTTTCCCGGGCCATAGCCCACGCGAGAAGGCGGGTGCGCGAAGGGCTGGTTGAGGCGGAGATTCTGTTACGGGAAGTGGAGTGGTTGTTGCAGCAGGAAGCTGTGACCATTGAGTATGCAAGCCTTGTTGATCAGGCGTCTTTGCGGCCCCTGGCCGTGTTGCAAAAAGGCGTGGTGCTGGCTTTGGCCGTAAAGGTCGGAGCCACTCGCTTGATCGACAACGATACCCTTTTTGAAGAACACTGAGAGAACGACAATGCTGCAATACATGTTAAAATCAAAGATTCACCGGGCCACGGTGATCGAGGCGGATCTCAACTATGAGGGCAGTCTCTCGGTGGACAGGGATTTGATGGACGCCGTTGGCCTGTCACCCTATGAGCGGGTCAACATCTACAATATCAACAACGGTGAGCGTTTTGACACCTACGTGATCGAAGGGAAGGCCGGCTCCGGAATGATTGGCCTTAACGGAGCGGCTGCCCGCAAGGGGATGGTCGGAGATCTCATTATCATTGTCAGCTATGCTTTGTACGCCCCGGAAGAACTGGGCGGATACAAGCCCAGGATAGTGGTGCTTGACAAGGACAACCTGATCAAGAAGGTGATGCATGTCGAAGAGGCGCAACATCCATACCGCGGATAGTCTTTCGTTGGATTGCCGTTTCGGCGGCCCGTTTCGTTTTGCTGGTTCGGGCCATTTCTTTTCCGACTGGGGCTCATGATTCTTCTCGTTGCCGCCACGGAGATGGAAGCCTTGCCCTTGGCCGGGAAAACGACCGGTCAGCCCCATGCGCTGTTTATCGCCGGCGTGGGGCCGCTTGAAACAGCGGTTCGGCTTACGCGGCGGCTGGCTGAGGTCAGGGGGGAGGTTTCCCTGGTTCTTAATTTCGGCGTGGCCGGAGCTTACGGCGGTTCCGGGGCGGATCTGCTTGATATCTGCCTGGCCGAGCGTGAAGTTATGGGCGATTTCGGGATCTGCCACGCAGAACGCATCGAGCCTTTTGACGGACAATTGGCAGGCAATACCGTTTTCCCCCTTGATCCGAGGTATCTTGCCCAGGCCGGTGAGATGCTGGGGACGCAGGAGTACAACTGCAAAAAAGGCGTGTTTGTGACGGTCAATGGGGCCAGCGCCACGGCACGGCGCGGCGCCATGTTGCGCGCTGCCCATAACGGCCTGTGCGAAAACATGGAGGGCGCGGCAGTGGCCAGGGTTTGCCAAGAGTTTGTTGTTCCCTGCCTTGAAGTCCGCTGCGTCAGCAACATGGTGGAAGACCGTAATCCGGCCAACTGGCAGCTTGCCGCGGCCGCGCAGAGATGTGGGCAGGTTGTTTCTCTGCTCATCGATCACCTCGCCCCCATCTGAACCAGGCAGAAAATCCGTGTCACTTCTTGCAGAAAAAAACAGGCTCACCCTCGGCTTTTCTCCTTGCCCCAACGATACGTTCATCTTTCACGCCCTGGTGCATGGGCAGGCTTGCCCCGGTTCTCTCAATTTTGACGCTGCCACCCTTGCCGATGTTGAGACCCTGAACGAATGGGCCCTTGCCGGACGGCTTGACGTGACCAAGATTTCGTTCCACGCCTTGGGGCATGTCCTTGACCGGTATATCCTGCTCACGGCCGGAAGCGCCCTTGGGCGCGGCTGCGGCCCCCTGCTGGTGGCGGGGGAAAATTTTTCTCCGGACGAGTTGCCCCGGCTGACCATTGCCATTCCGGGCAGGTACACCACGGCAGCCATGCTGTTGCACATGTATTCCCCTGTCCCCCTGACGACCAAGGTGATGCGTTTTGACACGATCATGCCGGCCATTGTGGCGGGCGAGGTCGATGCCGGAGTGATCATCCACGAGAGCCGTTTTACCTTTCAGGAACATGGCCTATTGTTGCTCCAGGATCTCGGGGTCTGGTGGGAGCAGGAGACGGGTTTTCCCATCCCGCTGGGCGGCATCGCGGCAAAACGTTCCCTGGGCAAGGAGAAGATCCAGGCCATTGACCGGTGTGTCCGAGCCAGTGTTTCTTCCGCCTTTGCCAGTCCGGGGGCGGGCATGGCCTATATCCGGCAGCACGCCCGGGAGCTTGACGACTCGGTTATCAAGGACCACATCGGGCTCTATGTGAATCCGTTTTCTCTTGATCTGGGCGAGGAAGGGGTGGGCGCGGTGCGTGAATTTCTGGGGCGGGGGCGCAGCCTCGGGCTTTTTCCGCTGCAGTCTCCGGCTTTGCCCTTAACCAGCAGGGATCTGTAATCCCCGTTCGAGACGGAAAACGGAGTCGGCGGATTTCTCTTTTGGCTTCCTCTTTCGGTCATTAGCCAGAAACGTGCTTGACAAGAAATATATTCAGAATATATTTCAAAATTCCCTGTTTTGTAAGGTTTTGCCCTGTGCACGGCAACGCACGGTATATATTGGGTGTATAATCCGATCTTCATCGGAAGACGCATTGAATTCAAAGGTAAGGAACAGAGCATGAAACTCACAGGAGCACAGGCCTTCATCAAGTGCCTGGAAGAACATGGCGTTGAGGTTATCTTCGGCTATCCCGGCGGGGCACTCATCGATGTCTATGACGAGTTGATGAAGAATGACAAGGTCCATCACGTTTTGACCCGGCATGAGCAGGCTGCGGTCCATGCCGCCGATGCTTACGGGCGGGTGAAGGGCGAGGTCGGCGTTGCCCTGGTGACCTCCGGGCCAGGCGCCACCAATGCAGTTACCGGAATTGCTTCGGCCTACATGGACTCCATTCCCCTGGTGGTTTTCACCGGGCAGGTACCGACCAAGCTGATTGGCAACGATGCCTTTCAGGAGGTCGATATTGTCGGGATTACCCGGCCGATCACCAAGCATAACTATCTGGTGAAAGACGCAGATGAGCTGGTTGCCATCATCCGGGAGGCCTTCCATCTGGCCAAGACCGGTCGCCCCGGCCCTGTGCTCGTTGACCTGCCCAAGGATGTTCTGGCGACCCGGATCACCTATCCCGAGGTTAAGCCGATCACCATGCGGACCTATAAGCCGACCTATGAGCCGCATCCCGGTCAGATCGAAAAGGCCTGCCGGGCAATGCTCAAAGCGAAAAAACCGGTGATCTACGCAGGCGGCGGAGTCATCCTTTCCAATTCCAACGAGGAACTGACCGAGCTTGCCAGGAGGCTGGACTGCCCCGTCACCATGACCCTGATGGGCTTGGGCGGCTTTCCGGGCACGGATCCTTTGTCCATGGGCATGCTGGGCATGCATGGGACCTACTATGCCAATATGGCCGTGGCCAACTGCGATCTGCTGATTGCGGTCGGCGCCCGTTTCGACGACCGGGTCACCGGCCGGGTGGACGCCTTTGCCCCCCACGCCGAGATCATCCACATTGATGTCGATCCTTCCTCCATCAGCAAAAATGTCCGGGTGGATATCCCCATTGTGGCTGACTGCAAGCACGCGCTTGGTGCCGTCAATGCCTGGTTTGCCCGGAGCAAGGATTTCAATGCCAAGGAGTGCGCGGAAAAACATCGCTCCTGGCATGAGCAGATCCGGGAGTGGAAGAATAAGCACCCCCTGGGCTATGTGGAAGAAACCGATATCATCAAGCCCCAGTTTGTTATCCAGAAGCTGCATGAACTGACCGGCGGCGATGCGATTATCACCACCGAGGTCGGCCAGCACCAGATGTGGACCGCCCAGTTCTATCATTTCAACAAGCCTCGCCAGTGGGCCACCTCCGGCGGGCTTGGTGTCATGGGCTATGGCTTTCCCGCTGCCATCGGCGCGCAAATGGCAGCGCCGGACAAGGTGGTTATCGATATCGCCGGCGACGGTTCCATCCAGATGAACATCCAGGAGCTGGCCACCTGCAGGCAGGAAAAACTGCCGGTCAAGGTTGCCATCCTGAATAATGGCTACCTGGGCATGGTTCGCCAGTGGCAGGAGCTGTTTTACAATAAGCAGTACTCCTCCACGGTCATGGAAGTCGCCCCTGATTTTGTCAAGGTGGCCGAGGCCTACGGCGCGGTGGGGCTGCGGGCGACCAAGCCCAGCGAGGTCGAACCGGTTATCCGGGAGGCCTTGAAGATTAATAATACTGTGTTCATGGACTTTGTCATTGCCAGGGAAGAAGGTGTGTACCCCATGGTTCCTGCAGGTAAGGCCACAACAGAGATGCTGCTGGTTTAGGGGTTGCTGATCTGGGGCCGTCTTCTTTGCTTACAAGGGTAACTTAAGGATAGCGCGATGAAACATACCATTTCCGTACTGTTGCAAAATAAACCTGGAGTTTTGTCCCGAGTCACCGGTCTTTTCAGTGGCAGGGGCTTCAACATCGAAAGCCTCTCCGTGGCCCAGACCCTTGAGCCGGACGTTTCCTGCTTGACCCTGGTGACCTCCGGCGAGGATACCATCATTGAGCAGATCACCAAGCAGCTCCACAAGCTCATCGACGTTATCAAGGTCACCGATATGTGTGAGCATGATAATGTGGAGCGGGAGATGGCCCTGATCCGGGTAAAGGCCGAGGCCCACACCCGAGCCGAGGTGTTGCGGATAATCGACATCTTCCGCGGCAAGGTCATTGACGTCGGGCCGAAGAGCTATGTGGTCGAGGTTACCGGCAAGGCGAGCAAGCTCCAGGCTGTGATTGATATCCTGCGTCCCATCGGAATCCAGGAGATTGTCCGTTCCGGCACCATTGCCATGACCCGGGCCCAAAAATCGTAACCGGTTCCGTTCAGCCAGGGTTTACAGGTGAACTGACAGGCTGTGGTCGCGGCCTGTCAGTTCATTTTTATATGGACCGAAACGATCCGGGCCTCAAGAAACCATTTTGCAGCGAGACAGGATGCCCATGAAAAAACCACAAGTTCCTGTGGCCCTTGAAGGATACCCATTCATCGGTTTTGCGGCCCTGACCACCCTGGTTCTTGCCATTCTGGACTATGATTGCAGCGCCTTGCTGGCCTTGTTCACCACGGCCTTTGTCCTCTATTTTTTCCGGGATCCGGAACGGGTAACCCCGGAGGATGAGGATGTTCTGGTTTCGCCGGCGGACGGCAAGGTTATTCTCATCGAGAAGGTGTTTGACGACAGGTTCGTGAAGGAGCATGTCTATAAGGTGAGCATCTTCATGAATGTCTTCAATGTGCATGTGAACAGGGCGCCCTGTCCGGGCACCGTGACCCAGGTGCAGTATTCCCCTGGCATGTTTTTTTCAGCCAATACCGAACGCGGTGCCTTGGAAAATGAGGCCTGCGCTCTGACCCTTGAAACCCGGAGCAATCGCAGGATTGCGGTGGTGCAGGTGGCAGGGCTCATTGCCCGGCGGATTGTCTGTTGGGCGGGCAAGGGGGATCGGTTGATGCGCGGAGAGCGTTTCGGCCTGATTCGTTTTGGTTCCCGGGTTGACCTCTATCTTCCGCAGCAGACCCAACTGGAGGTTTCGGTGGGCCAGAAAGTACGGGCCGGGGAGACGATTCTCGGCTATCTTCCCTGATTCTCCTATGCGGAAAAGAATTTTTTCAATATATTACCCAGGTAAGCGTGCTGACATGGCGCGGTTTGTAAATATAATCCGGAGGAAAAGGACATGAGCAGGCACCATGAAGCCGAAGATGTAATTTCCTCAAAGGGGAAAATCTGCCTGTTGCCCAGTGTTATTACCACGGCAAGTCTGTTCAGCGGGTTTTATGCCATCGTTGCCGCGATCAACGGCCAATATTTTCATTCCGCCGTGGCGATTATTATTTCCGCGGTTTTTGATGGCTTGGACGGCAGGGTTGCCCGTCTTACCGGAACGACCAGCAAATTCGGCATGGAGTATGATTCCCTGTGCGATCTGGTGGCCTTTGGCGTGGCCCCGGCACTTTTGGCCTACGAGTGGGTGCTGCGCCCCTATGGCCGGTATGGTTGGCTGGCGGCTTTTCTTTATGTGGCGACCACAGCCTTGCGACTGGCCCGTTTCAACAGCCAGGACACCACCTCGACCAAGAACGAATTCACGGGGTTGCCGTGTCCCGCCGCCGGTGGGATGATCGCCGCAACCGTACTGTTTTGCAGTTTCTTTGAGTTCAGCGGCACCTTGAGAAATTTCATGGTTCTGGCAACCGTTTACGGACTTTCCTATCTCATGGTCAGTTCCGTGAAATACCAGAGCTTCAAGCATGCGGAAGCCGATCGGGTTAAAAAATTTCAGGTTCTGGTCGGGCTGGTTGTTCTCATCATGGTTCTGGCGGCGGAACCACAGGTTACCCTGTTCATTTTTGGCGCGGCCTACGTCCTATCCGGACCGCTGGCGGCGGGGTATCGTTTGGTGGTGAAGGGCAGGAAACCTGCCGAAAAAGAACAGGAACCTTCGGTATAAGCTCGATTGCAAGCGGCATTCTTCTTCCGTTGCCCGAGCTGAGAGGAGTGAAGAAGCGATGGCTGATAAAATAATTATTTTCGACACCACCTTGCGTGATGGCGAGCAGTCGCCCGGCGCAAGCATGAATATGCAGGAAAAATTCCGCCTGGCCCAGCAACTGGTCAAGCTGAAGGTGGATGTGATCGAGGCCGGTTTTCCCGTTGCCTCGCCCGGGGATTTCGAATGCGTGCGCAATATCGCCGAGCATGTCCGGGGTGCGCAGATCGCGGCACTTGCTCGCTGCAATGTCAAGGATATCGACCGGGCCTGGGAGGCGCTCAAGGCTGGGGAAAATCCCAGAATCCATACTTTCCTGGCCACCTCGGACATCCATCTCAAGCACAAGCTGAAGATGAACCGTGAGCAGGTGCTGGAACTGGCCGTGGCCTCGGTGAAGCATGCCGCCAGATACACGAGCAACGTGGAATTTTCCGCCGAGGACGCTTCGCGCAGCGACCTTGACTTTGTTTGCAAGGTTTTTGCCGCGGTGATCGAAGCCGGGGCCACGACCCTGAATTTCCCGGATACCACCGGCTATGCCCTGCCCGATGAGTTCGGCCGCAAGATCGGGTACCTCATCGAGCACATCCCCAATATCCACAAGGCTGTGCTCAGCGTGCATTGCCACAATGATCTCGGCCTTGCCGTGGCCAATTCACTGGCCGCCATCAACCACGGGGCCCGGCAGGTGGAATCGACCATCAACGGCCTGGGGGAAAGGGCGGGCAACACGGCCATGGAAGAGCTGGTCATGATCATCCGCACCCGGGCCGACCAGATGCAGGTGCATACCGATATCGTCACCGAGCACATCTATCCCACCAGCCGTCTGGTCACCACCATCACCGGGATGCCGGTGCAGCCCAATAAGGCCATTGTCGGGGCCAATGCCTTTGCCCATGAGTCCGGGATCCACCAGGACGGGGTGCTCAAGGAACGGACCACCTACGAGATCATGAATCCGAAGGATATCGGGATATCCACCGGCAATATCGTGCTGGGCAAGCATTCCGGACGGCATGCCCTGAAGGATCGCATTGCCGCCATGGGATACAGTCTCAAGGACGATGAACTTGATCGGGTATTTTCCCGGTTCAAGGAGGTGGCCGACGTCAAGAAGGAGATGTTCGACGAGGATCTTGAAGCAATTTTGATGGACGAGGTGCTGCGGATCACCGAGACCTTCTCCCTGGTCCATCTGGGGGCGATGAGCGGCAACAAAAGCCTGCCCACCGCGGCGGTGCGTTTGCTCATCGACGGCAAGGAGCAGGAAAAGTCCTGCATCGGCATCGGCCCCATCGACGCCTGTTTTCGGGCCATTGCCGACCTGACCCAGACCAGGAGCAAGCTCCTCTATTTTTCGGTGAGCTCCATCTCAGGCGGCACCGACGCCCAGGGCGAGGTGCTGGTCCGCATCGAGGACGAGGGCAAGGTCGTGGTGGGACAGAGGGCGGACCCGGATATCATCACCGCCGCAGCCAAGGCCTATCTCAATGGTCTGAACAGGCTGGTGTTTTTAAAAAGGGAAACCATGCGGCAGGAATGCTGAGGCATCTGCATATATTGTAACCTGCTGATATTTTATATAATTGCCGGGTGTTCCCCGGCTTCTGTCTGTTAAGGGATTGGGACAATGACTGCTGCAAAAAAGAAATTCAATGTTGCTGTTGCCGGCGCCACCGGCGCTGTGGGCGGCGCCATGCTTGATGTTTTGGCGCGAAGGGATTTTCCCCTGGACGAATTGCGCTTGCTTGCCTCGGAACGGTCCGTGGGAAAAACCCTCACCTTCAAAGGCAAGGAGATTCCTGTGCAGCTCTTGAGCAAGGACGCCTTTGCCGGGATCGATATCGCCCTCTTTTCCGCAGGCGCTACCCGCTCCTTCGATTTTGCTCCGGCTGCCGCGGCGGCAGGGGCCGTGGTTGTCGACAATTCCAGCGCCTACCGCATGGACCCGGAAATTCCCCTGGTGGTGCCCGAGGTGAATGCCCATGCCATTGCCCAGTATACAAAGCGGGGCATCATCGCCAATCCGAACTGTTCCACGATCCAGATGCTGGTGGCCCTGAAACCCATCCATGACAAGGTGCGGATCAAGCGCATCGTGGTTTCCACCTACCAGGCGGTATCCGGCACCGGAGCCAAGGCCATTGACGAACTCAAGCAGCAGATCCAGGATTATGCGGCGGGCAGGCCCATGACCCACAGCGTCTACCCGCACCGGATAGCCTTCAACTGCCTGCCCCAGATCGACAGCTTCCTAGAGAACGGCTACACCAAGGAAGAGATGAAGATGGTCAATGAAACCCGCAAGATGTTTGAAGACCCGACCATCGGCGTCACCGCTACCACGGTGCGGGTCCCGGTTTTCTACGGCCATTCCGAGTCGGTCAACATCGAGACCGAGCAGAAGATCACCGCGGCCGAGGTCAAGGCCCTGCTGAAGAACGCCCCGGGGGTAAAGCTGGTTGATGAGCCCACCCTGGGCCAGTACCCCATGGCCATTGACTGCGCAGGCAAGTTCGAGACCCTGGTGGGCCGCATCCGGGAGGATGAGTCCATTGCCAACGGGATCAACCTCTGGGTTGTGTCCGACAATATCCTCAAGGGCGCTGCGCTCAACGCGGTGCAGATCGCCGAGCTCCTTATCCGGGATTATCTGTAATGGTTGGCATCGCTCGCGGCGCGATGCCAACAGTGGTCATGGATTCAACCTTGCACGCTTGCCGGACCTGTGACCTTTTTCCTTTGCATGGGAGATCGGCATAATTGCGGATCATCAGCGGCAGCGCCCGCGGGCGCAAGCTGCTGGCGCCGGGCCAGCATTTCGGCGACTCTGTGCGGCCCACCTCCGACCGGGCCAGGGAGGCGATTTTCAGCATCCTCGGCGTCAGGGTTGCGGGCGCTAGGGTGGTGGACCTTTTTGCCGGCACCGGCGCCTTGGGGCTTGAGGCCTTGAGCCGGGGCGCGGTGCTGGCGCTCTTCGTCGATGGCCAGCGTTCCGTTGTCGATCTGATCACAAGAAATATCGCGCTCTGCGGATTCGGCGAACGCGCCACGGTGCTGCAGAGGGATCTGGCCAGGGGGCTTGCCTTTCTGGAGCCGCTCAAGCCGGTCGGCGGATTCGACCTGGCCTTTCTCGACCCGCCCTACGCAAGCACGCTTGCCCAGCAGGTGCTTGCGTTGTTGGCGGAAGGAAATTTTCTCGGCGCCAAGGGGGTTGTTGTTCTCGAAGATGCGGCTGCGGCGCAATATCCCCAAACCGTTGGTCCGCTCACCTGTTTTGACCAACGCCGCTACGGAGAAGCCGGATTCTGGCTTTACCAACATACGTGAGGCAGAGTGCAATGACTGACTATGAGCCGTTCGTCTCTGAAACCACATCCGAATCGGTCGCCGTGTATCCCGGCACCTTTGATCCCATAACCAACGGGCATCTCGACATCATCCACCGGGGGTTGAACCTGTTTGACCGGATCATCATTGCCGTTGCCAGCAATCCTGCCAAGCAGCCGCTTTTTCCTCTGGATGAACGGCGCAGGATGATTGAGGATTGTTTTTCCGCGGAAGAAACCCGGATCGAGGTTGTGGAAGTTTCCGGGCTTCTCGTTGATTTTGCTTACAAGCGAGGGGCCAAAGCTATTATCCGCGGCTTGCGGGCCGTGTCGGATTTTGACTACGAGTTCCAGCTTGCCCTGATGAACCGCAGGATCGAGCGTGAGGTGGAAACGGTTTTCCTGATGACCGGCTTCCGCTGGATATTCATCAGCTCCAGCATCATCAAGGACGCGGCCAGGCATGGCGGGGATGTCAGCGGCCTGGTGCCGGATCATGTCTGCGAGAAATTGCGGGCGCGGTACCTGCAGCCATGATCGAGAGCGGCACTTACGGGATATTCCTCCATGGCTGATCCGGAGCGAAGAGCTGAACCCCTGACTCGGCGCATATTTCTGGCCGGTTCCTGGTCCTGGCTGCGCTTGGGCGCCGGCGTCCTGCTGTTGTATCCGCTTTTCCGCTTTCTCGGCTACCGCGCCCCCAAGCAGCCGCGGGTGGTGAAAGTGAACAAGGTGGTGCCTGTGGATGGGTTTGTCCTGGAGCATGACTTCATCCTCTTCGCCGGGCAAGCCGGGCCTTGGGCCGTGTCGCGGAAATGCACCCATCTGGGTTGCCGGCTTAACTACCAGGAGAAGGAAGGGGTTCTGGTCTGCCCCTGCCATCAAAGCCGATTCAACAAGGAAGGCGTCCGGCTCAGCGGCCCGGCCAAAAAAAATCTTCCCCGGTTTCAGGTGGCGGCCATGCAGGAGGGCCAAGACGGCAAAGGGTACCTTGTCACCTATTAAGGGTATTGATATCCGGACGTTTATCGTCGAGACGAAATGGGGGGGCATGAGCCTGGTCTCCCTCTATCTCTCCGTCCTCTCCGGGATGGCGCTCGCTCTCCAGTACGACCTGGCCACGCCGTTTTTTTCCGCCAGCTCCCTTGACCTGCTCGCCCCCTTCGGGCAATTCTTTCGGGCCTGCCATTTTTATTCCAGCCAGTTGTTTTTTCTCTTCTCCCTCTGTCATCTCGCAGCGATCATTCTGGCAAAGGCCGATCGGCAACTGCGCTTCGGCAAATGGCTTCTGCTGGTCGGCTCCGTCCTTGCCGCGCTGTTGCTGCTTTTTACCGGCTATGTTCTGCGGGCGGATACAACCGGCGAGGCAGCGGGTGTCATTGCCGAAAACATCACCTTGTCCATTCCCTATTTAGGCGCGATGCTGAATTCGCTGCTTTTCGCCATCGAGGCCGAGGGCATGAAGCGGGTGTATGCCAATCATCTCATCGGCTTGGGTCTTGTCTGGGGGGTCTGCTGCTGGGATCATCTGCGCCGCTACCGGGTGGGATTTGCTCAGCATAGCCTGCTGCTCTTCGCCACGGTCGGGGTCAGTCTTTTCCTGGCGGCGCCCATGGAGCCGGCCCGTCTCGGACTCTTCCATATCCAGGGTCCTTGGTTTCTGCTCGGTTTGCAGGAGCTGTTGCGCTACTTCGATCCGTTCTGGGCCGGGGTGATCTTTCCGAGCACCCTGGTGGCCGCCTTGGCCGGCGTGGGAGCGGAGGAGCCCTGGCGGAGGAGATCGGTGCTGTACATCGCAGGTTGGCTGGCCGTTTATCTTATCCTGTCCGTCATTGCCTTTTTACGATAATGAAAGGCGAAGAATGGAAAGTGAAAAAATGGACGAATACAGACGTTCCACTCTTCATTCTTCACTATGCAATTTTTCATTTATTTAGGGCAGGGGCAGGCTGACGCTGAAAAGAGTGCCTCGGGAATGGGAATCGCGCACGGAAATCGTGCCGCCATGGCTGTGCACGATCTGGCGGACAATGGCCAGGCCAAGCCCGGTTCCTGTTTCGCGGGTGGTGAAGAAAGGCTCGAATATTCTTTCCCGAAGATCCTCCGGGATGCCGATGCCGTTGTCAATTACCTCCATGACAATGGCGTTTTCGGATTGTTCCCCGGCGCGGAGCAGTATCCTTCCATTCTCCACGGTACGGCAGGCATTGGCGCTGTTGGCCACGAGGTTGAGAAGCACCTGTCGGATCAGTTGCGGATCTCCCCAGCCGTTAAGATCGGGGGGGATTTCCAGGTCAAGGCGCAGGACGGAGTTCCAGTCCGGGTTTTGTCCCAGTGTTTCCACGGTCTCCCGCGCCAGGGCGAGCACTGAGAACCACTCCTTTTCCGGGTTGACCGGCTTGGAAAAGACGAGAAAGTCGCGGATTGTTGCATCCAGCCGGTCTGATTCCCGCATGATGATGTCAAACAGCCGTGTGTTGATGGAATCGTCCCGGGTTTCCCTTTCCAGCAGTTGCACGGCTCCGGAGATGGCCGCCAGGGGGTTTCTGAGTTCATGGGCAATCCCTGCGGCCATTTCGCCGATGGTCGCCATTTTTTCGGCCTGCTGCACCTGGGCCTCCATCTTTTTTATCCGGCTGAGATCCTGCAGGGTAAAGACATAGCCGTTTTCGGTATCTTCCGGGGCGTTGAGCTTGGCGCAGGAATACCCCACCGGGATCGTTTTCCCGTCTTTCCGGGGGAGGTCGGTCATCTGCCGTCGCTCGTCGTCGTGCAGGGGGATTTTCAGGCCGGAAAATACTTGGGAGAGATTTCGGCCGAGGATCTCGAACGGCCTGTAGCCGGTGATGAGTTCCGCCGCCCGGTTGAAGGAGGTAACCCGGTTGTCGGCATCAACGGTGATAATGCCGGTATTGATGTCGTCAAAGATCTGCTTGTAGAGAAAGGAGAGCCGGTCGTAGTCGCTTGCGGTCTGAAAAAGCTCGGCTTCCGTTCTTTGCAGCCTGTTGGAGAGCATTGAGCTCAAAATGGCAACCAGGAAAAAAGTGAGGCTGTAGATGGCAAAGTAATGGAGGAGCATCTGGAAACTGCTCAGATGGCTGGGGTAGGTCTGGACAAACCGGGAGGCATAGCCGCCGTATTCGACAACGAGTTGGAAACCGAAGAGCAGGGTGCTCAGCGCGGCGAAGAGCAGGCTTCCCCGCCGGAAAAGCATGAAGGCTCCCATGACGATGGGAAAAAAATAGACCACCGTGAAAACGGACTGGCTGCCGCCGGTGGAAAAAACCAGGAGGGTCACCAGGAGGGTGTCAAGGGTGATCTGCATATAGCCGAAGCGGGAATAGCATTGGATTATCCTCACCATCAGGGCGGAGAGGATGGTGAAGACATAGAGCCCGGCAATGAAATAGGCAAGATAGTGCAGGGGGGGGAGAAAGATGGAAGGCGTCTTTGTCTGGAGCAGGACGCTGATCCCCAGCATCAGGGAAAGAAAAAGCACCCGGAAAAAGAGCAGCCACTGAATCTGTTTCTTGAGGTGATCATTGGCGGCGGGTGAGCCGATATGGGGGCAGAGGGAGGCAAGTATCATAGAGCCTTGTGGGAATGGAAGGGTGGGAGCAAAGGCGTGCCTGTAATTTTTCGGGGCAGAGCTCAGATATTATATTTTTTCGCCTTGTAGCGGAAGGATCGGAAGCTCATCTTTAAAAGATCCGCCGCTTTCATTCTGGAATTTCCGGTTCTGTCCAGGGCCGTTTGTATCAGTCGTTTTTCAATTTCGGTGATATACTGCTCAAGCCCGAGATCAAAGGCTGTTTTGTCCGCGGCCACGGAGGCCTCCTCGCCGAGCGTTTCAGCGCCGGGAGAACGGCCAAGCCGATGCCCCGACAGGGTGAGGCTCTCCGGCAGGATGATGTTGGAGGATTCAAGGGCGACTCCCCGCTCGACGATATTCTCCAGTTCGCGGACATTGCCCGGGAAATCATACTCCATCAGGACCTTCAGGGCATAGGAGGAGATCTGCTGCACCTCCTTGCCGAACAGGGCCGAGTACTTCTTCAGAAAATGATCGACCAAAAGCGGCACATCCCCCTTGCGCTCGCGCAGCGGCGGCATGCGGATGGGGACAACGGCCAGGCGGTAGAAGAGATCCTCCCGGAAGCGGCCGGCCATGACTTCCTCTTCCAGGTTCTTGTTTGTGGCGGAAATGATCCGCACCTTGACCTTGATAGTCTCCGTGCCGCCCACCTTCTTGAATTCCCTTTCCTGCAAGACCCGCAGAAGTTTGGTCTGGATAAGCGGGGAGAGTTCGCCGATCTCATCGAGAAAGGCGCTGCCGTTGTTGGCCAGTTCGAACAGGCCGGTCTTGTTGGCGATCGCTCCGGTGAACGACCCCTTGGTGTGGCCGAACAATTCCGATTCGATGAGGTTTTCCGGGATGGCGCTGCAGGTGATGGGGACAAAGGCGTTTGCCGCGACATTGCTGTGCTGGTGAATGGCCTGGGCCACCAGTTCCTTGCCGGTTCCGGATTCGCCATAGATGAGGACATTTGCCTGGGTCGGGCCGATGCGCTGGACCAGGTCGTAGATCTTGATCATCTCGGGGCTGTTGCCGATAATCCCGGCAAAAGAATCGCGGGACTTGCTGGGGCCTTTCTCCTGCCTGCTTCCCAGGGCGGCCTTGATGACCGAGAGGATGTCATCAACCTTGAAGGGCTTGGTGATGTAGTCGTAGGCGCCGTTTTTCATGGCCAGCACCGCATCCTCCGGCGAGGCGTAGGCGGTGATCAGCACCACCGGAATGGAGAGGTCTTGCTGCTTGACGTTTTCCAGCAGGTCAAGCCCGCTGAGGTCCGGCATGCGGATGTCCGAGACGATCAGGTCAAAATGGCGCTGCCGCAGAAGGGTGAGGGCTTCCGCGCCGCTTGCCGCAACCTGGGCGCCATACCCGTTTTTATTCAGGAGAATGACAAGAAACTCCCGCATGCTGGGTTCATCGTCTACAACAAGTATCTTGGCTGTCTCGGCCATGGTTCTCGCTCAAGGCTGGAGGTCGTATTCCGAGGAGGTGCATCGAAGTTATCTTAACAGAAAATCCCGACCCTGGAATAACAAACTTGTGAGGACAAAAAAAAGGCACCCGTACCGAAGTACGGATGCCTAACACTGCCTGGGGCAGGAACTAGTGCGCGCAGGGATCAGTGATCCTGGGCAGCGCCTGAACCCATCGGAACCCGAATGTCTTCGACCAGATGCTGAATGCGCTCGGGCGGTGCCTTGGTGAAGCTTGAAACAGCGAAGGCGACGGCAAAGTTGATCAGGGCGCCCACCGCCCCGAAAGAGCCGGGGGAGATGCCCATGAACCAGTTGGCGGCATTGTCCGGGGCCATGGCGGTTGAAGCGATAAACATGAACCCTTTAAACCAGAAGATGTAAAGCAGGGTGGAGCCAAGACCGGCAAGCATGCCGCAGATGGCGCCGGCGCTGTTCATCCGCTTGACAAAGATCCCCATCATGATGGCGGGGAAAATTGACGAGGCGGCAAGCCCAAAGGCCAGGGCCACAACCTGGGCGGCAAACCCCGGCGGATTGAGGCCGAGATAGCCGGCCAGGAGGATGGCGCCGGCCATGGCGATGCGGCCGTAGAGCAGCTCGGTCTTGTCGTCGATGTTCTTGGCCAGCATGCTTTTCAGCAGATCATGGGAGATGGAGGAAGAGATGGCCAGCAGCAGGCCCGCGGCGGTGGAAAGGGCCGCGGCGATGCCGCCGGCCGCCACCAGGGCGATGACCCAGTTGGGCAGCCTGGCGATCTCGGGGTTGGCGAGCACCATGATGTCGTTGTCAACCTTGGTTATCTCGTTGCCCTTCCAGCCGAAACCGGCGAATTTGCTTTCGGCGTGCTTGGCGGAGGCCTCATCCACCTTGGCCTGGGCGGCGGTCATGTCGCCGCCTTCCTTCAGGGCTTTGGCCAGGCCGGCTTCCGCTGCGCTCAGGCCGTTGTCGCTGTAGTACTGGATCTTGCCGTCGCCGTTTTTGTCTTCAAAGCCAAGCAGGCCGGTTTTTTCCCAGTTGTGCATCCATTGCGGCCGGGCATCCATGGCCAGGTTCCCTTCCGGGTCGCCGATCTCGCCGGTCTGCACCGTGTTCATCAGGTTGAGGCGGGCCATGGCGCCAACCGCCGGGGCGGTGGTGTAGAGGATGGCGATGAAGACCAGTGCCCAACCAGCGGAGGAACGGGCGTCTTTCACCTTGGGCACGGTGAAGAAGCGGGTGATGACATGGGGCAGGCCCGCGGTGCCGATCATGAGCGACATGGTCAGCAAAAAGATATCCAGCGTGCTTCCCTTTTGTGCGGTATAGGCGGTGAAGCCAAGCTCGACCACCATCTTGTCCAGCTTGTCGAGGAGATAGACCCCCTCGCTGCCGCTGAGGGTTCCGCCAAGGCCGATCTGGGGCAGGGGGTGGCCGGTGAGCTGGATGGAAATGAAGACGGCGGGGACGGTGTAGGCAAAGATCAGGACCACATACTGGGCGATCTGGGTGTAGGTGACGCCCTTCATGCCGCCGAGAACGGCATAGACAAAGACGATGGCCATGCCGACCACCAGGCCTACCTCAAAGGGCAGCTCCAGGAACCGGGAGAAGGCCACGCCGATGCCCTTCATCTGGCCGATAACATAGGTCAGGGAGGCGACGATCAGGCAGATGATGGCGACCAGGCGGGCTGTCTGGGAGTAGAAGCGGTCGCCGATGAATTCAGGCACGGTGAATTTTCCGTACTTGCGGAGATACGGGGCAAGCAGCATGGCCAGCAGGCAGTAGCCGCCGGTCCAGCCCATGAGGTAGGCGGAGGCGTCATAGCCGCCCATGGCGAGCATTCCGGCCATGGAAATGAAGGAAGCCGCGGACATCCAGTCGGCGCCGGTGGCCATGCCGTTGAGAACCGGATGGATGCCCTTGCCGGCCACGTAGAATTCGCCGGTGTTTTTGGCCCGGGACTTCAGGGCGATATAGAGGTAGAGGGCGAAGGTCGCGCCGACCACGAGGTAGGTGGTGATCATTAAATTCGACATGTTCGGTTCTCCTTACGCTTCTTCGACGTTGAATTTTTTATCAAGCTGATTCATACGCCAGGCGTAGAAAAAGATCAGCGCCACAAAGACATAGATCGAACCCTGCTGGGCAAACCAAAACCCGAGCTGATAGCCGCCGAGGCGGAATTCGTTCAACTGATTGACAAATAAAATACCGCACCCGAACGAAACAAAAAACCAGACAAGCAGGCACCCGATTACGAGCCGGATATTAGCCTGCCAGTACTTCTGTGCATTGTTCATGCCTCTCTCCTCTCCGTTTGTAGTATTCTTGTTTTAGCCAACCGATTGATTGTACAGATAAATGCAAATGAGTGGGTTTATATACCGGTGGGGGTGATGGTGTCAACGGTTTTTTCTGTAACAAACAGGTGCTTCGCAGGGGTACGGTTTTGATGGCTGAAAGCCTTGCGCTGCAAGGGATTTCCCGTTGTTTTTTTGCTGCTTTTCGCGGGGATGGTTGTTTACGACCACACACTTCCCACCCTTCCGGCCTGATAGATGTCTTTCAGGGTCAGCAGCCCGCCTTTTCTGAATTTTTTGAGCAGAAAGAGAAACAGATAGGCTGTTTGCATCGCATCCTCAAGGGCGTCATGGGGCTTGAATGCGGGGAGATTATACTCTTTGCTCAATGCCTCCAGGGAGTAGTTGTGCGACCAATCGTCTTCGCCGTGAAAATGCCCGGACAATGCGCGTCGATACCCCCGGGCCATGCGGATGGTGTCAATCCCCGGATTGGAAAGGGTTCCGCCCAGAATCTTGCGGGCGGCCTTGTTCAGAAAACCCATGTCAAGGGCAACGCAATGGCCCACCATGAGGCTGCTCCCGGCAAATTCGACAAAGGCAGGCAGCACCTCTTCCAGGGGGGGCGCCTCGGCCAACTGCTGCGGGGTAATGCGGTGGATCAGGGTGGCTTGGGTGTGGGTGATATCTTTGGGTCGTATGTACCGGTGGAAGGTGGCGCCCAGATCGATTTGCAGGTCACGGATTACTACCGCGCCGATGGAGATGATTGCATCGCGCTTCAGGTCGAAACCGGTCAGCTCGGTGTCGCACACCACAAAGGTGTATTCGGTCAGGGGGCGGGATTGGTCAAATTTGGCGAAGATTTCCCTGTTTCTGGTAATGAGCGGATGCGGAGGGGCAAACCAGGAGCGTGGCTTCAGGAGTTCGAGCATCATGTCACCGGATACATCTGATCCAGCACGCCGTACAGCCGTTCAATGACCGTGAAGGCATCCTTGAGCATTCTGCGTTCAAGGTCGGAGAGGTCGGCCGGATCGATATAGTTGTCGGGAATGGTTCCGGCCTCAATCTGCCGGAGTTGATGCACCAGACGTTGCTGCATCTGCAGTTCATAGGCCTCGCTGGCCGAGGACCACAGCTCACCCTGAATCCAGTCGCCGTCCCGCAGGGCTTTCAGCCGGGCCAGGGTGTTGGTCTCATTCACGCCGAATTTCAGGGCCAGCACCCGGGCAAAATTCACAAAAGGGGTCAGCCCCTGCTTTTTAATGTCCAGCCGGTTTTTGTGCTCACCGTCTCTTTCCACGATGAAATTCTTGAAAAACGAGAGGGGGGCGCGGGTTTCCATGGACTGGCGGGCCAGGTGGAACAAAAAGAGATCCCGACCCTTTATGTGCCGGTTTAAGTGCGCTCGCAGGCTTTCGGCCAAGGCGGCCTCGCCGAAACCGGCGCGAAAATCAAAAAAAATCGTGGCATAGCGCAGTTCCTGCGGGTCCGGCTCGGAAACCCAGCGCTCAAAATAGTGTTTCCAGGAGGAAAGCGGTTGGCACCAGAGCGGGTTGACGGCCATGACCTCGCCTGGGCAAAGCGGGTAGCCGCAGTTGACCAGATGGTCAATGGCCTTGGCGGCAAACGCCTTGAAATAGGCCGCCGCTGCTTGCGCCTGGGCCTCATCTTCCGGGTCGGAATAGATGATGGCATTGTCCTGGTCGGTCTTGAAGGTCTGCTCCCTGCGTCCTTCGCTGCCCAGGAGCAGCCAGCAGTAGGGGACTGGCGGCGCTCCCAGCTCTTGTTGCAGCAGGGTCAGCATTCGCTCCAGGATATGATCGTTGAGGATGGCGATCATCTGGGTGATATTCCCGGCCTTGGCCCCTTCTCCGATCAGCCCCCGGATTACATCCGGGATCTTGTTCGCCAGGGGATACAGGCCGGAGATCTGTTGCTGGCCAAGGATTTCCTTGAACAGATAATAGGGGGAGTGGCCCTGGAGGAGCATGATGTCATGGGAGGTGATCACCCCGATGATCTTTCCTGCCCGCTCCACGGCGAGGTGATGGATCCCGGTGTCCATCATCTTGAGGAGCACGTCGAAACAGAGGGACTGGGAGAGCACGGTCTGCACCGGGGAGCTCATGATGGTTTGCACCTGTTGCTGAAAATCCAGCCCGGCCGCCACCACCTTGCCGCGGAGATCGCGGTCGGTGATGATGCCGACAATCCTTTCCGCATCAAGGGCGTCATGGATCAGCAGGCAGCCCACCCGATGCTCGGTCATAAGGGAGGCTGCTTCCTGTATGGTGGCGCTGGCCGCCACCTTGCGCAGGGTCTTCACCAGGTCGCCGACCCTGATGGAAAAAAGGTACAGATCCTCGTTGCTCCGGCGAGTCACCTTGTGATGGCGCAGCTCGTTATAGGCGGTGGTGACGATTTTTTCGGAGAAGCTTTTCAGATAGAAATGGGCAAAGGACGCCTGCTTTTCAATGAGCCCCAGAAAGATATCCCGAGGCAGGAGAAAGCAGAAGGTGTCTTCCACGGTTTCGATGTTGAGATTGGCCGGGGTGCCTCGGATGATGGCGAGGGCGCCGATATAGGCCCCTTCGCCTCGAAAGTCCTTGAGGGTTACTTCGCCGTTTTCGTCTTCCAGAAAGGCCTTGACCCCACCGCGTTGGATAAAATAGAGGTGGGTCAGTTCGGTGACATCCGCGGTAAGGAGTCTGGTTCCCTTGGGGAAGAAATCAATCCGGCAATGCCGGGCAAGGGAGCGCAGGGTTTCTTCGTCCAGAGTGTCAAATGGCATGATCCCCTTGAAAAAAGAGATTGCCACTTCAGGGGCGACCGCATGGACATCATTTTCTTTGAAGGCTGTCATTTTTCAGTTCTTTTGTAGCGGAGTTGCAGGGCAAGCCCCGAAGAGCGGAGTGCATGGATCCGGCCGGGGAAATAGAGGCCGAATTGTTTGCGCCGCCAGTTTTTTTGTGCTGTATTGCCCGTATGGCCGGAAGGGAAAGGATGCCCATTGTTTTTCCGGTTTCGGGACATGCATAGCGTATCCCAAAATTCCGTCATTGAAAAGATACTTGTGCTTCCTCTGTGGTTGATGAGGAGAAGAACTGCTTGTGGTATGGTGTTCTTGACATCGGGTCGTGTAACAGAGTAAAAACTCTACGGAAAATCCTTGTGAAAACACTCAGGCCGTGAAGGGGAAAACAATTTCATGAAGAAAGAGCACGCGGTTATCATCCCGGTTATCCTGGCCGGCGGATCCGGCACCCGTTTGTGGCCTTTGTCCAGGGAATGCCATCCCAAGCAGCTCCTTGCCCTGGTCAACGACAAGACCATGCTCCAGAACACCTTACTGCGGGTCCAGGGGTTGCAGGGGGTCGGTGCGCCCATCGTTGTTTGCACCGAAGAACATCGGTTCCTGGTGGCCGAGCAGGTCCGTGCCATGGGCATCGCCGCGACCATCATCATTGAGCCCGTGGGGCGGGATACCGCTCCGGCTGTTGCCGTCGCCGCGCTGGAGGCTGTCCGGCAGGATGAAGACGCGGTTATCCTTGTTCTGCCCGCGGACCATGTCATCGGCAACGAGGCGGGTTTTGCCGAGGCCGTGGCCAGGGGGGCTTCACGCGCATCTCAGGGGCGCCCGGTCACCTTCGGCATTGTCCCGCAGAGTCCCCATACCGGCTATGGCTACATCAAGAAGGGGGCGGAGGCGGACGGGGAGAAACCGCCTGTTTTCACGGTGGATTGCTTTGTGGAAAAACCCTGCCTGGAAAAAGCCCGGCAATATCTGGACCAAGGCTATCTGTGGAACAGCGGGATGTTTCTCTTCCAGGCCGCCGGATTCCTGGCAACCCTCAAGGAGTTTGAGCCGGGCATGGCCGATTGCGTGGCCCGGGCCTATGCTGCCCGCACCCATGACCTGGATTTTATCCGGCTTGATTCCGCGGCTTTTTCCGCAAGCCCCGCCAATTCCGTGGACTACGCGGTGATGGAGCGGGTTCGGGATACGGTGGTCGTGCCCCTGGATTGCGCCTGGAGCGATGTGGGCTCCTGGGAAGCGCTTTGGGAGATCGGCGAGCAGGACGAGAACGGCAATGTTTTCATCGGCAGCGTCTTGGCCGAGGATGTGACTGGCTCGTATATCCACGCCGGAGACAAGCTTGTCGCGGCAATCGGACTGAGCGATTACGTCATCGTCGAGACCAAGGATGCGCTGCTCGTCGCAGCCAAGGACCGGACTCAGGAGGTGAAGACCATTGTCAAGCGGTTGACCATGGAGAAACGGGAGGAGGTGCGGCTGCACAAAAAGGTCTTCCGACCCTGGGGATCGTATGAATGCGTGGATAGCGGGGAACGTTTTCAGGTGAAGCGGATCATGGTGAACCCCGGCGCCACCCTGTCGCTGCAACGGCATTTTCATCGGGCCGAGCACTGGGTGGTGGTAAAAGGCACCGCCCATATCACCAATGGCGATCAGTCCATCATCCTGACGGAAAATCAGTCCACCTATATCCCGCTTGGGGCAAAACACCGGTTGGAAAATCCGGGCACCATCCCCCTTGAGATCATCGAAATCCAGACCGGCAGCTATCTGGGCGAGGACGACATCGAACGATTCGAGGATCTGTACGGGAGATGAAGCTCGGTGTTTCCCCCGCTAGGGAACACGACGTTCACCTTCGGAAAAGAATTTAAAAAACAGCAAGTTGCCTGTTTTTTTTTATTTGCACTTTACAGATAATGGGTATATCAACGTAGGAGTTGCATGAGGGACATGGGGGGGAGCCGTGTAGCGGAAGTGTTCAACTCTGCGAAAAGGTGAGGGGATGCAGCGTGTCGTGGTGCTCGGGGGGAGTGGCTTTGTCGGCAGGGCGCTGGTCCAACGCCTTGTGGGTGACGGTATCGAGACAGCCGTGGTTGCGCGGAGCGGATTTTCCGAAGCAGAACCCTCGGGTGTCCGGTTTCTTTCCGGCGATATCTGCGACGCGGATTTTCTGAAGAATTCCCTGGCCGGATATGACACCGTAATCCATCTTGCCTCCAAGTCCGGCATCTGGGGGGGTAAAAACGAATTTTACACAACCAATGTCCTTGGCACCCGGAATGTTTTGGACGCCTGCCGGGCAAATAACGTCGCGGCCCTTGTCTACGCCAGCACGCCCGGGGTTGTTTACCAGAAAGACGACCTGTGCGGGGTGAACGAACGCACGCCCTATGCCCGGAAGTTCCTTTGCGACTATGTCCGGACCAAAGCCCTTGCCGAGCAAATGGTTCTTGCGGCCAACTCCGAAGGTTTGAAAACCATAGCCCTGCGTCCTCACCTGATCTGGGGGCCGGGAGACTTCAACCTTATCCCCCGTCTTCTCGGTCAAGCCAGATGCCGGCAGTTGAAGCGGGTCGGGGACGGCCATAATCTTGTGGATGTCACCTACATCGATAATGCCGTGGATGCCTTTGTTCTGGCGGCAAAAAATCTGCATGGCCCGGCCGCCGGGGCAGGCAGGCCGTATTTTATCTCCCAGGGTGAACCGGTAAATCTCTGGAACTGGCTCAATAAATTTTTTCGGCGGCTTGATATTCCCGTTGTCGAGGAAGGCATCCCTTTTCAAAAGGCGTATGTGACGGGAATGCTCATGGAAAAGATTTTTTTCCTCGCCCGGATCAAGCGGGAGCCCTGCATAACCCGTTTTCTCGCCGTGCAACTGGCAAAATCCCATTGGTTTTCCATTGAAAACGCCAATCGCGACCTCGGGTATTTCCCCCGGGTTTCGACGGCGGAAGGAATCAACGCCATTCTGCAATGGGTCAGCAAGAACGAACTGTGATTTTTCTCTTTTCCCCTCATTTCCTTTCCGAATCTCTTGCTAAGATTGTCACATTGCCGTTGAAAAACCATGTGGCTGTTTTGCCCGACCTGAGCGGCGGAACCTTGCCATGTGGGAACCTCCATGATTATGCGGGTTATTTTTCAACGGCTCTTAAAAATATCTTGCAGAGAATATCTATTTTTCATAATGTGACCGCCTGGTCATATTATGGATACCCAACTTGTACAGCCCAAGCAAACCTTCATGAATCTGGCGCCGGAAAAGCGCGAGAGCATCGTGCGCGCGGCGGCCGCAGAGTTTGCCGCACAGGGGTACCAGCGGGCGAGCCTCAATAATATCGTCAAGCAGTTGGGGATATCCAAGGGCTCGCTCTACCAGTATTTTGACAACAAGGAAGCCCTGTTCCTGCATGTATTTGATCACTTTACCCTGCAGGTGAAACAGTATGTCAAGGCTTCGGCCGCCGGCAACGGCCGGGATGATTTTTTTGCTGTGGCCAGACAGGTGTTGCTGGCAGGGATAGCTTTCATCGACAGCCATCCGGAATATTTTCAGGTGTACCTCAAGGTGCTGTTCGAGCGGGATGTGCCGCGCCGGGAGGAGTTGGTGGCCAGGGTGCGCCTCTTTTCCCTGGAATATTTCGGGCCGCTGGCGGACAGGGCCATGGAACAGGGGGTGTTGCGTCGCGATATCCCTCCGCACAAGGTGGTTTTTATCCTGGATGCGCTGCTGGATCGCTTTCTCCAGGGATATGCCCAGCCGCATTTCGATGGAGGGCTTGCGCTGGCCGGGATGTCCGCCGACCGGCTCCATGATGAGATCGACAGTATGGTTGCGGTGCTGCGCACCGGGTTGCAACCGTCGGATATGGGAGAGTAGGCAATGGAACAGATGGTGGTTGCGGCAGGGCTTGGGGATATCCTTGAGAAGGTCGGGGCAGGGGAGCGGCTCAGCGTAGCGGATGGCGTCCGGTTGTACAAGACCAACGATATCCTGGCGGTGGGCTATCTGGCCAACCTGGTAAGGGAGCGGCTTAACGGCGACCGCGCCTATTTCATCTACAACCAGCACGTCAATTACTCCAACATCTGCACCAATCTCTGCAAGTTCTGCGCCTTCGGCAAGGACAAGGAATCGCCCCAAGCCTATGAAATGACCGTGGATCAGGTCAAGGCCAAGGTGCGGGAGCGGCTGGCCGAGCCCATCACCGAGGTGCATGTGGTGGGGGGCATTCATCCGGATCTGCCGTACCAGTATTATCTGGATATGCTGCGCGGCATCAAGGAGGTGCGGCCCGAGATCCACATTCAGGCCTTCACCTGCGTGGAGATCGCCCACCTGGCCACCCTGGCCGGAAAGTCGGTATCCGAGACCCTCAAGGAGCTGGTTGCTGCCGGGCTTGGCTCGATTCCCGGCGGCGGGGCCGAGGTGTTCAGCCCCCGGATCAGGCAGCGCACCTGCGAGAAGAAACTCTCCGGCGAGGGGTGGCTCGAGGTTGCCAAGGCCGCGCACCGGATCGGGCTCAAAAGTAACGCCACCATGCTTTACGGCCATATCGAAACCATGGAGGAGCGGGTCGAGCATCTTGCCGCCCTCCGTGCGGCCCAGGATGAAACCGGCGGCTTTCTCACCTTCATCCCCCTGGCCTTCCATCCGAAGAACACCGAGATGCATGAGCTTGCAAAGACCACCGGCATCGACGATCTCAAGAACATCGCGGTGGCCCGCTGCTTTCTCGACAACTTCCCGCACATCAAGGCCTACTGGGTGATGATCGGTCCCAAGCTGGCCCAGGTTGCCCTTTCCTTCGGCGCCGACGACGTGGACGGCACGGTCAAGGAGGAGCTGATCACCCACATGGCCGGCGGCGAAGCTGGCGGGGCCATGGCCGACACCGAGCTGATCCGGCTGATCCGGGATGCCGGACGGAAACCGGTGGAGCGGGACACCCTGTACAACGTGATCAAAGAGTATTAACAGCCATGGACATCAAACGGATTACGGAAAAGTCCCTGGCCGGCGAGCGGATTACCCCGGACGAGGGGTTGGCCCTGTTGGAACACGGCGACCTCTACCAGCTGGGCTTCCTGGCCAACGCCATCCGCAGACGAAAGCACCAGGAGCCCATGGTCACCTATGTGGTTGACCGCAACATCAACTACACCGACATCTGCATCTCCGCCTGCAAGTTCTGCGCGTTTTTCAAAGCCCCGGAAGACCCGGCCGGATCGGTGCTCTCCTTTGCAGAGCTTGGTGAGAAGATCGAGGAAACCAAGGCGCTGGGCGGCACCCAGATTTTGCTCCAGGGGGGGCTCCACCCGGACAAGCCCCTGGAGTTCTATGAAGAAATGCTCCGCTTCATCAAGGGGCACGGGATCCATATCCACGGGTTTTCCCCGCCTGAGGTCTGCCATTTCGCCACCCTGTCCTCCTTGCCGGTGCGGGAGGTTCTGATCCGTTTGCAGCAGGCCGGGCTCGATTCCATTCCCGGCGGCGGGGCGGAGATCCTCTGCGACCGGGTGCGGCAGGAAACCGCGCCGCGCAAATGCTTAACCGACGCCTGGCTCGGGGTGATGGAAGAGGCGCACCACTTGGGGATGCGCACCACCGCGACCATGATGTTCGGGCATCTGGAAACCCTGGGTGAGCGGGTCGAGCATCTTTTGCGGGTGCGCGACCTGCAGGATAAAACCGGCGGTTTCACCGCTTTTATCCCCTGGCCCTTCCAGCCGGACAATACGGCGTTGGCCCATCTGCCCAAGACTACAGCCTTTCAGTATTTGAGAATGCTGGCGTTGTCGCGGATCTTTTTGGACAACATCGACAATATCCAGGCCTCCTGGGTGACCCAGGGGCCCAAGATCGCCCAGCTCTCCCTCTTCTTTGGGGCCAATGATTTCGGCAGCACCATGATCGAGGAGAACGTGGTGGCTGCGGCCGGGGTGGGGTTCCGCCTCTCCGAGCAGGAGATTCGCATCCTGGTTGAAGGCGCCGGTTGTGTGCCCAGGCAGCGCAGAATGGACTACTCTTTGGTGTAACATGCAGGAATTCCCTCGATATCTCTACCGGGCGCCCTTTGTCGTCACGGGCAATGGCCCGGTCTTCGCCGACGGCGCGGTGCTCACCGAAAACGGGCTGGTCGCGGCGGTGGGCTCCTATGCTGAGCTGAAAGATGTCGACGCCCAGTTGGAGGAGTATGACGGCCACGTCATCACCTCTCCCCTGGTCAACTGCCACGCCCATCTCGAACTCTCGTATCTGGCCGGGCTGACCGGGGATTCCCCGAAGCCCGGCGACATGACCGGCTGGATAAGGGGGTTGCTTGCCGCCCGGGCGGAAAGTCCCGATCCGGAAATAGTGCATGATGCCGCGCGCATGGGGCTGGCCCGTCTGTATGCGGGGGGGTGCAGGGCCGTGGTTGATATCGGGAACCAGCCGGAAAGCAGTCTGCTGGGCGAAGGCTTCAAGACCGAGGTGCTTTTTTTTCTTGAGCTGCTCGGACTGTGCGGCCCCTCCGAGGATGCGGCCCTGGCAACCTTGGCCGGAATCGGCAGCGAGGTGAGTTGTGCACCCCATGCCCCGTATTCGGCAGGCCCGGCATTGATTCGGGCCCTGAAAAAACGGGCGGGGAAGAGTCTGTTTCCCATGCACGTGGCCGAGTCTGTCCAGGAAATCGAATTCTTGCGCACCGGCCGCGGGCCGTTTGCTGACTTCCTTGCCGAGCGGGGGGTGGAGGTTGCCTCCTTTGCCCCGCCGGGCATGGGCGCGGTCCGTTATCTGGAATCCCTCGGGGTGTTGGACAAGCAGACCCTGTGCGTCCATGCTGTTCATGTTGAGGAGGAAGAGATCGCCCTTCTGGCCCTCCATGGGGCTGCTGTGTGCTTATGTCCCGGCAGCAACCGGTTCATGGGGGTGGGGCGTGCGCCGGCGCACAAAATGCTTGCCCAGGGCGTCCCGCTGGTGCTGGGCACGGACAGTCTGGCCAGCAATCCACAGCTCAACCTCTGGCTGGAAATGCAGGTGTTGCGGGAAGAGCATCCGGATTTTCCGCCCGAGGCGGTCTTTGCCATGGCTTCAATAAATGGCGCGCGTCTTCTCGGCATGGAGAACAGACTCGGCCGTGTCGCGCCAGGGGTCTCCTCCTCGCTGCTGGCGGTGCGCTGCCCGGCGAAAACAGAGGCTGAAGTCCTTGAGTATCTCACCTCGGCCGGCACGGAGATTCGTCTTGAATGGCTTGAGTAACGGGATGAAGATCACGGCCAGAATCGGGATGGTGAATTACATCAATACCGCGCCCCTGTATGAGGTGTGGCGCCAGAGTGTGCGGCGAGCGGACTGGCGGATTACCGAGGCGCCGCCCTCGGTGCTCAACCGCATGCTGCACGAAAACGAACTTGATCTCGGCTTTGTCTCCTCCCAGGAATATGCCCTGCATCCCGGGAAGTACCGGATCATGAGCGATCTGTCCATCTCGTCCACCGGGCCGGTGGGCAGCGTTTTTCTCTTTTCGGAATTGCCCGTTGCCGGTCTGGATGGGCAATTGGTTCTGCTCAGCCCCCAGTCCCAGACCTCGGTGAGTCTGGTGAAGATCATTCTGGAGGAGTTCCATCAGGTTCATCCCCGCTATCGCAGCGGCTCGGCGAGCGAGCTGGGTCAGGACGCGGAAAGGCCCGCCGCGGTGCTGGCCATTGGCGATGAAGCGTTGCGGTTGGCAGTGGAAGGGCGGTATCCCCACCGGCTGGACCTTGGCGAGGCCTGGCAGGAGCGTACCGGCCTGCCCTTTGTCTTTGCGGTCTGGGCTGTGCGGGAGGATTTTTGCCGCGAGGAACCGGACACCGTCCTTGCCATTTATCAGGAGCTGCACCGTTGCCTGCGTGAAGGAAAGGAGCGGCTGCCTGAGATCAGCGCCATTGTGGCCAAGCGGGTTCCCATGGACGAGGCGGCATGTTGCCGGTATCTCCAGGGCATTGAGTATGATCTGGGCAATGAAAAGCAGGAGGCGCTGAGGCGATTTTTCGAGTATCTTATCAAGCGCGGGGAGGTCCCTGCGTCGGCGCTTCCCCTCAAGGTTTGCGGAAAACAGTAGGCATATGAAGAATCCAGACGAAAAGAAAAAATTTGTTCAGCAAAAGTTTTCCGCAATCAGCGGAAAATACGACTTTCTCAATTCGGTGTTGAGTTTCCAGATCGACCGGTATTGGCGCTGGGTCACCACCCGGGAATTGAAGGAGTTCCCCAAGGGTGTGGTGCTCGACCTCTGCGCCGGAACCCTGCCCCTTTCCCTGGAGCTGACCCGGCAGGCCAGGCAGCGCCGGGTGCTGGCCGTGGATTTTTGCGAGGATATGCTGCGGGCCGGGATGCTCCATCTTCCCGTCGATGACCGGAAAGACCGGATCGGGCCGGTATGCGGGGACGGTGAGCAGATCCCCGTGAAAACCTCCACGGTCTGGGGTGTCACCGTGGCCTTCGGAGTCAGGAACCTGGCGAGAACCCAGCAGGGACTCAATGAAATGCACCGGGTGCTCAAGCCCGGCGGCAAGCTGCTGATCCTCGAATTTTCCAGGCCGCAGAATCCGGTGATCAAGCCGATCTATAATTTTTATCTCAACCGGGTATTGCCGAAGATTGCCGGGCTTGTTTCCGGCGATACCGAGGCCTATGAGTATCTGGCCAGCTCCATCGCCGAATTCTATGCCCCGGAAGAACTGCTGTCCATGATGCAGCAGGCCGGGTTCGCCAAAACCTACCATCGGCCGCTGACCTTCGGGGTGGTGACGGTTTATGTGGGGGTCAAATGAAGAAGGTCGTCCTGGCCATAACAGGAGCCACCGGGGCGGTGTATGCCTTGGAGTTTCTCAAACTTTGCCAGGGGCGAGAGGTCGAGGTGCATGGGCTTTTGTCCGAAGCGGGCGCGCAGGTGCTGGGGCTGGAGCTTGGGATGTCCCGGACGGACCTTGAACCCTATGTGGCCAAGTGGCATGATGTGCACGATTTTGCCGCGTCCATGTCCAGCGGCTCCAGCGATTTTTCCGGCATGGCTGTTTTGCCCTGCACCATGGGAAGCCTCGCCGCCATAGCCAACGGCGTCTGCGGCAACCTGATCCACCGGGCCGCGGATGTCATGCTCAAGGAGCGGCGTCCCCTGGTGCTGGCGGTTCGGGAAACGCCCTTGAATAAGACCCACCTCACCAATATGTTGAAGGCGCACGAGGCCGGGGCCATCATTTGTCCGCCCATGCCCGCCCTGTATCACCGGCCCCGGAGCATCGAGGAGATGGCCCGTCAGTATGCGGGACGGGTGGCGGGGTTGCTCGGCATAGGGGTTGAAGGGCTTGCCAGATGGCAGGGTCTTCCCCCGGAAGATGAGGCATGATAACGGAGCATGACCGGCGTGCGGCCGGGGGGGGGATGGCGATGCTGCACAAGGTGAAAACCCTGCTTGAGATGATCAAGTTCGGGCATACCATTTTTGCCCTGCCCTTTGCCTTGATCGGCGCATTTCTGGCGAAACGCGGGGTCCCCGAGGCTGCAACCTTCGGTTGGATCATCCTGGCCATGGTCGGCGCCCGCACCGCGGCCATGGGATTCAATCGGATCGTTGACCGGAAGTTTGACGCGGCCAACCCCCGCACCGCGGATCGGGCTATCCCGAGCGGCGCGGTGGGGCTGGCGGAAGCCTGGGGTATGGTTGTTCTCTTCACCGTGCTCTATTTTTTCGCCTGTCATCAACTCAATCCTCTCACCCTGAAGCTTTCTCCCTTTGCGCTGGCCCTTACCTTTCTCTATTCGCTGACCAAGCGATTCACCTGGCTCTGCCATGTGATCCTCGGTGTTGCCCTGGCTTTTTCCCCTTTGGGAGGCTGGGTCGCGGTTAAGGGAACCCTGATGGATTTCCCCCTTGTTCTCTCGCTGGGGGTGCTCTTCTGGGTGGCGGGGTTTGATACGGTGTATGCCTGTCTTGATGCCGATTTTGACAGGCAGGCAGGACTCTATTCCCTGCCGTCACGGTTTGGCCGGGAAAAAGCATTCAGGTTCGCGGTTTTTTTTCATTGTCTGGCCTTTCTTTTGTTTATTCTCACAGGTATACTGTCCGGGCTGAACGTGTATTATTATCTTGGAATTGCCCTTACGGCAGGAGCCCTTTTTTACCAGCATATTGTCGTCAATCCCAAGGATCTGTCCCGGATTCAGCTTTCATTTTTCACCATGAACGGGCTGATCAGCCTTACCTTGTTTGTTGCAACCTGGCTTTCATTGGTCGTTTGACCGGAAAAATCTCATAATAAAAGGAAATGTCATGCAATTTGGAAAATTTCATAAAGCCGTTTTCGTTGCGGTCGCCCTGGGGGCCACTGTTTTTTTTGCAACCAGCGTCTGGTCCAAGTCGGAAAAGAAGGCAGAGGAGGTTGCGGCCTTTGTCAATGGCGAACCCATTGTTGCCGCGGCGGTGCAGGGTGAGATAAATGGTATTCTGGGCCGTTTTCAGGCACAGGGCAGCAAGCCCAGCGAGGCCGAGATGGCTTCTCTCCGGGAATCCGTTCTTGACAAAATGATCAAGCTCGAACTGCTGGGCCAGGAGAGCAAAAAAGCAGGGATTGCGGTGAGCGCCGCCGATATTGATACCGAGTTGAAGGGATACAAGAAGGGATTTGCCGATGACAAGGCCTTTGCCAAGGCCCTCGGCGAAGCAGGCATCACCGAGACGGAGCTGCGCAAGCAGATAGGCAAGAATATCGCCATCCAGAAATTCATCGATACCAAGTTCAAGGGAAAGGTCCAGATAACCGAGCAGGAGGCCAAGGATTTCTATAACGGCAATCAGGACAAATTCGCCCAACCGGAAATGGTTCATGCCCGGCATATCCTGATTAACGCAAAGGAAACAGAGGCCAAGGCGGACAAGGACCGCAAGCGCGCAAAACTTGTTCAGATACAAAAGCAACTGAAGGGCGGCGCCAATTTCGCCGATCTTGCCAAGCAGTTTTCAGATTGTCCGAGCAAGGAGCGGGGCGGGGATCTGGGCTTTTTCCCCAGGGGACAGATGGTCAAGCCCTTTGACCAGGCAGTTTTTAAAATGATGCCCGGTGATGTCAGTGACATCGTGGAAACCGAGTTCGGCTATCACCTGATCAAGCTTGAAGAAAAAAAGCCCGCCAAGACGGTGAGCTTTGATGAAGCAAAGGCGAAGATTACCGCCTACCTCACCCAGGAGAAAGTTACAGCCAATATCGAGGCCTTTTTAACGGCGGCCAAAAGCAAGGCAACCATCAAGATGGTAGCCCCCAAGGAAAAAAAATAACCGTTGTTAACAACACAGGATGAGAAAAGGGGCCATGGTGTGCAGCACACCTTGGCCCCTTTTGTTTGTATTTTATAGAAAAGGGGAAAGGCTCGGTGTGGGCTATCCGCCCCAGTCCTCGTGGAGTAATTGTCTAAAAGGACGGATCGCTGCAGTAGAGTTTGCGGAATTTTTCCATTTCCTGTCGGGTCTCCGGAGCGAGCTCAAGGTCGTAGCGGGCAACATATTCCGCCGCCATGCGGTGGGTATTGAAGATTGGGCAGTTGAGCGTGAGGTTGGCGATACATTTGTCGATATACTGGTCATGCAGGGCTGGATCATAAAACAGCCGCAGCATTTCCGGGAAAACGGTATAAAATGAGGAGGAGTCTTCGTTGTAGAGCAGGGATGAGGGGTGTTCGCTGAAATGCTCGGGAGAGACCGACCCTTCATAGCCGAATTTCCAGCCGGTCCGTCCGTCATGATACCCTTCAACCCACCAACCATCCATAATGCTCACATTGGGCACGCCGTTCATTGCGGCCTTCATTCCGCTGGTGCCGCTGGCTTCCAAGGGGCGTTTGGGGCTGTTCAGCCAGGCGTGGCAACCGGCAACCATCATTTTGGCCAGATGCATGTCATACCCCGGAATGAAGATCAGTTTGGCCAACCCATTACTTTTCAGATACAGCTCTTCCTGGACGGCCAGAACATTTTTGATCAGATCCTTGCCCGGTTCGTCAGAAGGGTGGGCCTTGCCCGCATAAAGAAAATGAACCGGCCAGTTGTTTTCGGTAATCATTGACGCCAGCCGGTCGACGTCTTCAAAGATCAGGTCTGCCCGTTTGTAGGTGGAAAATCTGCGGGCGAAACCCAGGGTGAAGGTCGTCTGCCCAAGGGTCGCCTCTTTTTCGCTGCGATAGGAAAGGTAGTTGGGCGGATCAATCCAGGTCGCCAGGCGCTGATTGCGATGGGTGACGAGCATCCGGTTGACGTACTCCACCAGGATTTTTGTGTCCGTGCGCCACGCCTGTTCAAAATAGGTGCGGAATTTTTTGTTTCGGTGCAGGGGAGCCGCCTTGGCAAAAACGCTGGGGTCTTTTCGCCAATTGCGCAGCTCGGGAAAGGTGTCGTACAGTTCCGCCTTGGCATCGCTGGTCCAGGTAAGATGATGCACCCCGTTGGTAATCGCCGTGATCTTGTCCGCATATTGCGGGAACTGCTTCTGGGTTACCTCTTTATGGAGACGGCTGACGCTGTTGGTGGCCCGGTTGAGTTTCATGGCCATGGCGGTGAAATTGTAGACGGAAAGGTTGTGCTCTTCCAGGGCCAGAAGATTAAGCACGCGCTTGCAGAATGGGCTGATTAAATCCTCGTACACGGAAACATTGAACCGGTCATGTCCGGCAATAACCGGGGTATGGATGGTAAAGACAATCCGCTTGGCGACCTCCGTCGCCGCAGCGAGGATACTGTGATCCGTGGCCTTTTTTTCATACTGGGGGCCATATTTTTTTTCCAGGAGTTTGGCGACCAGGGAGAGTACCACGCCCACCCCGTGCTGTTCGTTCAAGTGAATGGTGCGTGAGGTGATACCCAAGGCTTCCATGGCAGGGATAATCCCCAGACCCAGCAATCTGCGCTGGGTTGCCTTCACCTTTTCCGAGCTGCTGTCGTACAGATGTTGGGCTGCGTCTTGGATCCAGGAAGGGGACTGCGGGGTCTGGTAATCAAGCAGGATCTCCGGCACGAAAAAATCGAGGGTCTCGTTCAGCTCCATCTTGAGCCAGATTTGAGCGCTGGCAATGGATTGCTTTCCTGCATGATCATAAAAAGGAACCTCGATGGTCAAAGGTTGGTCCGGGTTTTCCGGGTCGTGCAGCAGATACAGCCCCGGGGTGTTTTTCGGCTCCCATTGGGAGGCCCAGGCCACCTGGCCGATTTTTGAGTCTACCATCTGGGAGAAATATCCTTTCCGGTAGAGCAGGGAAACACCGGCCACCGGAATTTTGCAGTCCGCGAAGCTTTTCAGGGTGTCTCCCGCAAGGATGCCGAGACCGCCGCTGTAGTTGGGGATCTTGACGGGGCCTTGCAGAAAAAGCTGCACAAACCGATTGATGGCTTCATCCGGATGTTCCGTTATTTCAAGTCGGTTGAGTTTGTTTCGCACCGGGTGGAAAACATCGAGATCAGCTCCTATTTCCATGGAGATGTAGGTGACGGATTCGCCGGCCGGTGAAGTGAGGGTCTGCCAGACCGAGTCAAGAACCTTTTGGGAAATACCGAAAAAGGTGCCGAATTTGTTTGTTGCGATCATGTCCCGGAGAAGGTGTTTTCTCTCCTGGGAAAAAAGGATCTTGGGTGTTGCGGATTGGGTAGGGTTCGTTTTGCTGTGGGGAGGGAGGGGGGTTTTCATCGGTTAATACGGCTCGCTGAAGTACAAAGCTTGGATTTTTGTTTGGAACGATCACAGGGAATAGAAAGGCAGAATAATTTTCCGTGGTGCTCGGTTATCCTGTTAAATATCATGTGTTCTCCGGGCCATGCAAGTGAATTGTGCGGGAAGGCTAGGGGTGTTTTGGCGGCTCCCAAAGGCCAGAAAATTCCAATTGTAACTTTTTTGGCGATGAAGTGCCCTGAATAAAAAAACACATTGAAAATTAATAAAGAATTCAGTATGATTTTTGAGTTAATTGAATTATATAGGCCCTGATAAGGAGTTGTTTTTATATAAAAATCTGTCACGAGACGTATTTGGAGGAAGGAGAAAAATGAAAAAAGGAATTCTGCAGTATGTGGCAATGGCGTGTGTTGTAGTCTCCCTTTCCCTTTTGTCTGGCGGGTGCGCCAAGCAAAAAGTGCAGAGCGACAAGGACATGGCGGCTGGCACTGGCGTTGGTACCGGCGCTGGCCCCGCTGTAGGTCAGGAAGAGTCTCTTGCTTCAAAATGGATTGGCGGCGACAGTGGCGCCGTTCTGGAAGGCCGGACCACCGCTCCGATGCTGCCCATCTATTTTGACTTTGACAAATCCGACATCCGGGCAGACCAGAAGGACCGTATCAAGAAGAATGGCGAGCTGTTGATCGGTTCTCCCCAGGTTCGTGTTCGGGTTGAGGGCAACACCGACGAGCGCGGCACCAACGAGTACAACATGGCCCTCGGCGAGAGACGCGCCGTGGCCGCTGTGAAGTATCTTGTGAACATGGGCGTTGCGGAAAGCCGGATTGACACCCTCAGCTTTGGCGAGGAGAAGCCCCTCAACCTCGGCCATGATGAAATGGCTTGGTCGCAGAATCGTCGTGATGACTTTGTTATCGTCAGGTAAGCTTCTTTTCTAAGAAGATTGTAGTTTTCTGAGATGGGAGCATGTTTATGTTCCCATCTTTTTTTTGTTTTTTAGTCCCGCGAGGGTATAATGCTACAAGCGAAAATTTTCTGCCGATAACAAACCGGAGATATGTATGAAGATGAAATTTCTTGGAGGGGTGTTGTGTGTGTGTGTGGCGTTGAGCGTCTCTTCGGTGCTTGCCTTTGCGGCTCCGGAACGTGGAGAGATCGCCACCATCAGTATTCAGCAAATTCTTGGCAAATCAAAAGCGGCCCTGGATGCTCAAAAAATTCTGCAGGCGGAAGTTGACAAGTTTCAAGCAAAGTTCAAGGCGGATGAAGATGCCTTGACCTCCATGAAAAACGAGATTGAGAAGAAGGGGTCTGCTTGGAGCGATGAGGTCCGTGCCGAGAAGGAGCGTGAGTATCAGAAGAGACTTCGCGACTATGGCATGAAAACCGAAGATGCAAAACAGGAAATGCAACAGCTAGAGAAAAGGCATATGGAGCCAATCTTGAAACAGTTGCATGATGTTATCGCGGAAATAGGCAAGAAAAATGGCTATTCGCTGATTCTTGAAAATACCATGAAAGGGCTGCGGAACAGAACGGGCTTGCTCTATGCCGATGATACCCTTGATATCAGCGATCAGGTCCAGAAGGAGCTTGACAGCCGTCTGAAGAAATAGTTTCACAGTGAAAAGCTGTTGTCACAAAGAGGCGTTGCGGAATTACCGCAACGCCTCTTTGTTTTTGGGCTCTGCAAGGGGAATGAAAAGGATCAATCCCAAGGCCGGCAGAGAGAGAAGGAAACTGATCCCGAAAAAATAATCATACCCGGCCCAGGATGCGAGAAAGCCGCTCAATACTCCGGCATACAGGCCGCTGAAACTCATGAGTCCGGTGCCGATGGCGTAGTGCGCTGCTTTGAAGCGCGGCCGGTATAAGCGCATGAGAAAGATCATGAGCACGGCGGTGCCGAAGCCTCCGGCGAGTTGGTCAAAGGCGTGGATACAGGCAACCATGAGAATATTCTCTGGCCCTATCACCGCGGGATCGGGATTGCCGGTGTTGATCTGGATGAAGGCCTCGAGCTTAAGAGCCAGAAACATATAGGTCAGATTGGTGAAATTCTGGGCGAGCAACAGGGGCCAGATCATTTTTCGGAGAGAATATTTCGAGATGAACCATCCGCCGAGCATTGCGCCGATTATGGAGAACGGCAGGCCAACCCCGCTCGAGATCCAGCCGTAATGTTTTTCTATGCCGAGATCGACCATGAACGGCGCAACCATGCTGGAAAGCATGTATTCTCCGGTTCTAATCAGGACGATAAAGGCCAGGATGGGGCCGATTTTATCTCGATCCATAAAGGAGAAGAACGCTTCGCTGAAAAAGGGGTTGCCCTTGCTGTGCAGCCATTGTTCAATTTTTTTTCTCTGGGCGCCTATAATGATGAGTCCGCCGGCCAGAAGCATGCCGATCAGCCCGGCCAGCTTGATCTTGTGCAAAAAAAAGCTGGAGCAGCAGAAGGCCCTGCGCGAGGATTGTCTGATCGTAAAGGTGCACGGCGATCAGGGCAAGGGCTGCGGCGCAGGCAAGCCTGAGCAGTCGGCCGGTTGCGGGTTTCGGCAGCAGTATGGTCAGCGGGAGGCGGGCTGTTTCGCTTTGGGGGAGATAGCGCAGGTGGTAGACGGAAAAAAGTGCCAGAATGAGTGCCGATCCGCCAAAAGCCATGGTCCAGCCCTTGGTTGTGCCGATGGTTGCGATGACTCCGGCGCCGGCCATCATGGCAATACGGTAAGTCATAACCCTGTAGCCTATGAAACGTGCCTGTTGACGAGTGTCCAGGGTTTCGAGGTAATAGCCGTCAATGGCGATGTCGTGGGTGGCGGCCAGGAAACTTCCCGCCAGGAAAAGCATGCCGATGAGGGGGTGGCCTTGGGCAGAGGCGTAAGGGCTGCGGCAATCAGCAGAAGTCCTGCCAGTAAAACCTGCATGATGAGAAGCCACTGGCGTTTGCTGCCATACCGGTCAATATGCGGCGCCCAAAAAAATTTCAAGGTCCAGGGTACACCGAAAAGGGAGGTGAGCCCTATTCCTTCAAGGCTAACGCCGTTATCGCGAAAGAATACGCTGAAAACGGTGCGGATGATCGAATAGGGCAGGCCTGCGCAGAAATATGTGGTAAAGGCCCAGGCCGCTGCGCCGGCTGGTTTGGTGCCGCGAATTTTTTTTCACTTGTTGTCATGGAAATCGGCATGCGGGGTGGAAATATTTTCTGTTGTGCGGATTGATTTCAGTATATAATTTTGTATATGGCATTGCGCCATACATACAAGGCTTTTGTATGAAGATGCCTGAGGAGACAGAGCCGAATGCGCAACCAGATTGAAACCGTGCCGGATTGTCGGCAACGCTGAAAAGGGATGAGGGGTAAGTCGACCGATTGCATCGTTTTTCATGCGGACACCAAGTTTTCCAAGGAGTGTGAGTTATGGCGCGAAATATCATTATAATGGACAGCTCGGCCAGCATGCGGCGCATAATCAGAACAATGATTCAAGCCACGGTAAACGACGCGGTCGTTTCCGAGGCCCATGACGCCGAAGAGGCAAGGGGGCTTATCGAAGATGCCCACTATCATCTGGTGATTTTCTCAAGGGAATCTTCCGGTAAAAAATGGCTTGAATTCGCCCAGAAAAAACTTGCGCTTCCGGAACCGCAACGAACAAAATTTGTTCTTTTTACTTCCACGAAAAAACAGGATTACATTGAAGAGATAAGGCGGTACGGCATAGAGGAATATTTCACAATTCCCTGTGCGCCGAATGTCCCCGGTGAGATCATCACCAGGCTCTGCACCCCTTTTTCCTTGCGGAAAGCAAGGCGGTACAGCGTTACAGGCGCCGCTGCCATCTTGGAGCAGGGAAACGACACATACCAGGCCGAAATTATCAACTTCAGCGAGGGTGGGCTCCTGTGCGAACTCGAAGCCCAGGCGCGGTTCAACTGGTTTTTTCCTGCAATGATCAGTCTGGAGATTCTCCTTGAAGGCGCCACGCTGAAAATTGCGGGGCTGTATTCCGTAGCCAGGCGTCTTATGGTGGTTGAGGCAAATTCTGATTACTCCCCAAGGCGTATCCGTCTGGCCTGCAGGTTTATAAGTGTCCCGGAGGAAAGCAAAAAACAATTGCTTCAGGTTTTCTCGATGATCGAGAAACAGGAAGGGCTGCTCGGGCACGAAGAGTAGGAGTTGTCAAAGTTCCTGCGCGCTAGAGGACGGCGTTGCGTGGCTTTTTCCGGTATAGGCCTAGCAGTCTTTTCCGCAGAGGGCAAGGGCCTCGACAATGATCGCCGGTCCATCGATATTGCCCTTGCTGCGGAGCTGGGCCTGGGTGCCGTGTTCCATGAATTTATCCGGCAAACCCAAGACCTTCGTCCGAACGGTCCAGAGATTTTTCTGGGCAAAGAGTTCCAGGATGGCGCTGCCGAAGCCGCCCTTCTTGACGTTGTCCTCAATGGTTATCACCTTTCCGGTCCGATCGGCCCACTCGCAGATCAGCGCATCGTCCAGGGGCCTGACAAAGCGCGGGTTGATCACCGCCGCATCAATCCCGAGTTTTTCGAGACCTGTTGCCGCCTCCAGCGCGGCAGGAACCCTGTTGCCGATGGGGAGCAAGAGAATATCCGCGCCTTCTCGGAGAAGCTCGCCTGTTCCCAAAGGGATGCGTTGCAGCGTTTCGTCCATGGCGACGCCTTCGCCGTTGCCGCGCGGGTAGCGGACTGCCGCAGGGCCTGGGTGCAGAATGGCCGTGTGGAGCATGTGCCGCAGCTCGTTTTCGTCCTTGGGGGCCATGATCACCAGATTGGGGATGAAGCGCAGGAAGGAAAGGTCGAACACCCCATGGTGGGTGGGGCCGTCGTCTCCGACCAGGCCGCCCCGGTCAATGGCCAGGGTTACGGGCAGGTTGGGAAGGCAGACATCGTGGATGATCTGGTCCAGTGCCCGCTGAAAGAAGGTGGAGTAGATCGCCACCACCGGCAGCAATCCTTCCGTTGCCATGCCTGCCGCATAGGTGACGGCATGCTGTTCCGCGATGCCCACATCAAAAAAACGTTCGGGGAACCGCTGGGAAAAATCGTTTAAGCCGGTGCCCACGGGCATGGCTGCAGTGATGGCGACCACGCGCGGGTCTTTTTCCGCGATTTGCACCAGGGTTTCGCCAAAGACCTTGGTGTAGCTGGGAGGGGCAGGCGGGGATGGGACGGGCAGGCCGGTTTCGATGCAAAATGGGCCGACCCCGTGAAAGTCGCCGGGGTTTTTCTCCGCCGGCTCGTAGCCTTTGCCCTTGGTGGTCAGCACATGGATGAGGGTGGGGCCGGTGCTGAAATCGCGGACATTGCGCAGGGCCTCGATGAGGTTTTCCAGCTTGTGGCCGGGCAGGGGGCCGATGTACTCGAACTTGAGGGCCTCAAAGAGCATGCCGGGGGTAAAAAAGCCCTTGAGGCTCTCCTCGCTTTTCTTGAGCACCGAGAGGATGTTCTCCCCCACGTTGGAGAAGGACTTGAGGAAATGCTCCATCTCCTTCTTGACCCGCACCGCTGTCTTGCTGGTCAGTTTTCTGCTTAAAAAACTGGAAAGTGCGCCCACATTGGGGGAGATGGACATCTCGTTGTCATTGAGGATGACGATGAGATCCTTGTGGAGATGCCCGGCCTGATTGAGGGCCTCAAAGGCCATGCCCCCGGTCATGGAACCGTCGCCGATCACGGCGATGCTCTTGTGTCGGTCTCCCTTCAGATCCTTGGCCGTGGCAATGCCCAGGCTGGCCGAGATCGAGGTGCTGCTGTGGCCGGTGTCAAAGGCGTCAAAGGCGCTTTCCGCCCGTTTGGGAAAACCGCTGATTCCCTGGTACTGGCGCAGGGTGTGGAATTGCTCGCGGCGACCGGTGATCAGTTTGTGGGTGTAGGCTTGATGGCCCACGTCCCAGACCACCTTGTCTTCCGGGGTATCGAAAACATAATGGATGGCCAAGGTGAGCTCGACCACCCCCAGGCAGGGGGCCAGGTGTCCGCCGGTCTGGGAAACAGTCTGGATGATCGTCTCTCTGATCTCCGCAGCCAGCGTTTCGAGTTGTTCCACGGAGAGCTTTTTGAGGTCGGCCGGGGAATTGATGGTGTCCAGCAAGGGGGTATGGCTCATGTGGCCTTTTCCTCCGGGGCTACCCTGATGGGTGTCCGGTTATTTGTTGCGTTCGTAAATGTAGCAGGCAAGGGCGCGAAGCGGCTCGGCCTTGGCGTCAAATAATTCCAGGGCGGTCACGGCTTCGTCAACAGCCTCCTTGGCCATGACCTTTGTTTTCGCAACCCCGAAAAAGGCGGGGTAGGTTGCCTTGTCCCGCTGGGCGTCGGCTCCGGCTGTCTTGCCAAGATCTGCCGTGGTGCCTTCCACATCCAGCAGGTCGTCGACTATCTGAAAGGCAAGGCCGATCTGCGCGCCGTATCGGCTTAACGCGGCAAATTGTTTTTCGTTTGCCTGGCCGAAGATCGCCCCGGCCTGCACCGAGGCGGTGATTAGGGCGCCGGTTTTATAGCCATGGATCAGCCGCAGGTGCTCAAAGTCGATTGCCCTCCCTTCGGCTGCAAGATCCAGGGATTGGCCGCCCACCATGCCCACTGGGCCGATGGCCTTGGCGATGGTGTTGATCATCCTAAGCTGTGCCTCCGGGGAGATCCCCTGGAGGGTATCGGGATGGCTCATCAGCTCAAAGGCGAAGCTGAGCAGCCCGTCCCCTGCCAGAATGGCTTCCGCTTCGCCGAACACCACATGGCAGGTCGGTTTGCCGCGCCGGAGGGCATCGTCGTCCATGGCCGGCAGATCGTCATGGATCAGGGAATAGGTGTGGATGCATTCCAGGGCGCAGGCAACGGGCAACAGAGGGGCGGTGGCGGCGTGCAGGGCCTCTGCCGCGGCCAGGGCCAGGATGGGACGGATTCTCTTGCCCCCGGCGAAAAGGCTGTAGCGCATGGCCTTGATGTGGTTGGCCAGCACCCCCTCTTCTGGCAGCATATAGCGCGCCAGGGCCTGTTCGACAACCGCGCATTGTTGCGTCAGATATTTTTTAACGTCCATGGCTGGGAAATTTCCGTGGGTTGCAAGGGCGACAGGGGCTAGGCGTCGTCTTCATCGGGAGCCGTGCCGGAAGCGGTAAAGGGAACGCTGATGAGTTTGCCGTCTTTTTTCAACAGGAGATCGACTTTCTGCTGCGCTTCTTCCAGCTTGTGGTTGCACAGTTCGGCCAGTTTGATTCCCTCGTCGAATTTTTTCAGGGATTTTTCCAGGCTCAGGTCGCCGTTTTCCAGTTCCCGGGTGATCTGTTCCAGCGATTCCAGGGCTTCTTCAAAAGATTTTTTGGACATGATCCCTCCCGAGGTTTCTTGTAAAAACAATGCTCCTCGTCTGACGGCAACTATGGATGTAATTTCCTAAAATAAATGAAGTTGCGGTTCTGGGCAATGTCTTTCCAAAAAAACATGAGTATGGTAGGTTGGCTGGGCATCGTATGATCGTGTCCGGCCGGTATAAAACGCTTTTTTGAAGAAAAACCTCCATGCCATATTCCTTGCAGGATCTGCTCCCTCAATTCAGCCGCTGGCTTTCCGTGGAAAAGGGGTATTCCCTTAAAACCGTTGAGAGCTATGGGCGTGATCTTGCCGAATTTGCATCGTTTATTGGTCCAGATCAGGATGTGCACCGGATCGAGCCCCGCGTTGTCCGCTCCTATGTCTATGCCCTAAACGGCAAAAACAAGGGTACTTCCGTGGCCAGGAAGCTTTCCGCCCTGCGCACCTTTTTTCGCCATCTTCTCCGCGAGAAGATTATCACCCATGATCCTGTCGCGCCCATTGCCACGCCGAAACTGGAAAAACACATGCCTGTTTTTCTCACGGTGGACGAGGTTTTCACCCTCATGGAGATGCCGGGCGATCAGGATGCCTTTGCCTTCCGTGACCGGGCGATTCTGGAGATCCTCTATTCCACCGGGGTGCGGGTTGCCGAGCTTGCGGCCCTTGATCTGGAGCGCCTTGACTCGGAAGAGGGAATGCTTAGGGTTACCGGCAAGGGCAACAGGGAACGGTTGGTGCCGGTGGGTACTCCCGCCCTGGAAGCGCTGAGCCGATATCTGCCCCAGCGGACCCTGTTGATCCGCGAGCGGATCGGCCGCGGGGATCCGCCGGAAAACAAGGCGGTTTTTTTGAACCACCGTGGGCTGCGGCTCACCACCCGCAGCATCGAACGGCTGGTGAAATTCTATGCCCTGCGGGCCGGGATCGCCGCCCGGGTAACGCCCCATGCCCTGCGGCATTCCTTTGCCACCCATCTTCTGGAAATGGGGGCGGATCTGCGCACGGTGCAGGAATTGCTGGGACATGTCAGCCTGTCAACCACCCAGCGGTACACCCATTTGAACATGGATCATCTGAACGAGGTGTATGACCGGGCCCATCCCAAGGCGCGAATGTAAGTAACGGTCCAGCACCACCACATCTGCTTTGTCATCGGCCTGCTCATGTGCAATAGCACACTTCGTAGGCCTCTTCCTCGCATCTGTGGCACTGCTGAACCGTTCCTGTTACAGGCGAAATGTTACAAGGAAGGCATCAACATTATCTCCATCAGGAGGAGCAACCTGTGAAAATCAGATCGACCACAATCATTGCCGTCCGGCACAGGGGTGAAGTGGCCCTGGCCGGGGACGGCCAGGTATCGCTGGGCAATACCATCATGAAGCATGAGGCGCGTAAGGTGCGCCGCCTGTATGACGGCAAGGTCATCACCGGCTTTGCCGGGGCCACGGCCGATGCCTTTACCCTGTTCGATCGGTTGGAGCAGAAGCTTGAGCAGTACGACGGCAACCTGATGCGGGCGGCGGTGGAGCTGGCCAAGGATTGGCGCACGGACAAGATGCTCCGCAAGCTGGAGGCCTTTCTGGTGGCGGTGGACAAGCACCACTCCCTGCTTCTTTCCGGCACCGGCGACGTGATCGAGCCGGACGACGGGATACTCGCCATCGGCTCGGGCGGGCCATACGCCCAGGCCGCAGCCAAGGGTCTGGTGGCGCACAGCGAGCTTTCCGCCGAGGAGATCTGCCGGGAGGCGATGCGGATCGCCGCCTCCATCTGTGTCTTTACCAACGACCGCATTATTGTAGAAAAGATGGCGGCTGAATAAAAAAGGAAGATTTCACGATGGAACCCATGAACACCCTGACCCCCAGGCAAACCGTGGCCGAACTGGACCGCTACATCATCGGCCAGGACGCGGCTAAGAAATCCGTGGCCATTGCCCTGCGCAACCGCTGGCGGCGCCAGCAGGTGCCCCTCCCCCTGCGCGAGGAGATTGCGCCCAAGAACATCATCATGATCGGTCCCACCGGGGTCGGCAAAACCGAGATCGCCCGCCGGTTGGCCAGCCTGGCCCAATCGCCCTTTCTCAAGGTGGAGGCCTCCAAGTTCACCGAGGTGGGCTATGTGGGGAGGGATGTGGAGTCCATGATCCGCGATCTGCTCGATCTGGCCATCAACATGGTGCGCGAGGAAGCGCGGGAGCAGGTGACGCAGAAAGCGGCGGAGCAGGCGGAAGAGCGGATGCTCGACCTGCTGGTCCCGCCGCGGCCGGTCCCCTTGGGCCAGGTCACGCCCATGGCCGAGAGAACCGAGGATGGCGGTCGGGCAGGGGAGCCGGTTGATTCCACCAGGGAAAAGTTCCGGCAGATGCTTAAGGACGGCAAACTCGACGAGCGGCAGGTGGAGATGGAGATCGACCAGAGCCAGTCGATGCCCATGATAGAGATTCTTTCCCACGGGGGCAGCGGCTTGGACGATATGGAGTCCGGGCTCAAGGATGTGTTCGGCAAGATGTTTCCCAAGAAAACCCAGCGCCAGCAGATGCCGGTGAAAGACGCCATGGAGGTGCTCAAGAAACGGGAGGCCGAACGGCTGATCGACATGGAGAGCGTTACTAAACTTGCCATCCAGCGCACCGAGCAGTCCGGGATCATCTTTCTCGATGAGATCGACAAGATCGCCTCGCGGCAGGGCGGCTCAGGCCATGGGCCCGAGGTCTCCCGCGAGGGCGTGCAGCGCGACCTGCTGCCCATTGTCGAAGGCTCCACCGTGACCACCAAACACGGGATGGTCAAGACCGACCATATCCTCTTCATCGCCAGCGGCGCCTTCCATCTCTGCAAGCCCTCGGATCTGGTGCCGGAGCTGCAGGGGCGCTTCCCCATCCGGGTTGAACTCAACCCCTTGGGGGAGGAGGAATTCTACCGGATCCTCACCGAACCGCAGAACGCCCTGATCAAACAGTACATCGCCCTCATGGCCACCGAAGGGATCGCCCTGGAGTTTGCCGAGGACGCCATCCGGGGTATGGCCAGAATCGCCGCCATGGTAAACCGGAAAACCGAGAATATCGGGGCCAGGCGGCTGCATACCATCATGGAGCGTCTATTGGAGGAACTCTCCTTTGACGCCACCGATCGGGATGAAAAGAGGTTTCTCGTTACAGCCGAGTATGTGAAAAAGCAGTTGCAGGATATCTCGGAAGATGAGGATTTAAGCAGGTTTATATTGTAGCTGTCCGCTGACAGCCTATGGCTTACAGCTTTGAGAGGCGACCAAGATGATTGAACACGATTTGAAATACTGTCCGAAATGCCGGGACGAGTACCGGGCGGAAGCGGAAACCTGCGCGACCTGCGCCATTGCCCTTGTCTGGGGGGCGGAGTTGGTTGTCATGGAAAGCAATAATGGCGCTTCCCGGCGGAACCGGAAAGGACCGTTGACCCCCGACGACCAATTGGTCGTTGTTTTTCAGGGAGCGCTTGGCGATCTCAAGCACCTCAAGGACCTGCTGGAGGCGGAACAGATCGGCGCCATGATCAGCAAGGAGGGCGGGGGGTGCGCCAGCGGCGGCTGCGCGCCTAAGTTTGAACTCCAGGTCCGGCAGGAAGAGGTGCGGGATGCCTTGGAGGTGCTTGCCCAGGAGCATCGCCGGGCAACCGCCCTGGCCGAGCACGACGCCACCCATGCCGAGGCGGTGTTCAACCCCGAGGCCGAGGAGGCGGTCTGCCCTGCCTGCGGCTTTGCCTTTGCCACCACGACCACGACCTGCCCGGACTGCGGGCTCTGTTTCGGCTGAGGAATTATGTGGGCAGATTTGTGCAGCCCTTGCCCTTTTGCCCGGAAAAGACAGCGAAACGGAAGTGTTGGTACCAGCAGTGCACCGAACTGAAACCTGCCTGCTGCAACCAGATGAGCTGGGAGTCCAGGGGGGCCATTTTGTCCGCCTGCATTCGTTCCAATGCCGCATTGAGGTCGGCCTCGGAGACCCCGAGATCCCGCGCCTGCCGGAGCCAGGTTTCCTGGTACACCTGTTCGATGTCCGGCGTTGGCCCGAGGATCTGCTCGGCGTTGATGAATATGCCGCCATCGGGCAAGGCATCATGGATGTTCTTGAATAGCTTGATTTTGTCTGCATCGGTGAGGTGGTGGATGGACAGGGCGGAGATCACCACGTCGAATTGTCCCGCAAAGCCGTTGGCATAATCTCCAGCGACAAATTCCAACCGCTCCTCCATCCCGGCAAACCTTTCCCTGGCTTTGCCCAGCATCTCCAGGGAGATGTCCATCAGGGTGATCCGGGCCTTGGTAAACTTTCTGGCGACCAGGAACGAGAGTAATCCCGTTCCCGCGCCGAGGTCCAGCACCCGGAAGTTGGCTGTGGGCTGGTGTGGGATCAACGCCAGTGCCGTGGAGTAAAAATCATCGAAACAGGGAATCAGCTGTCTGCGGGCGCGGTCGTAGGTTTGCGCGCCCTCGTCGAAAGCGGTTTTGACCGCAGCCATGCTCATTGTTGCGCCTGGCCGAGGACACTGTTGATGAGTTGCCCTGCCGCCCCTTCAACCTCCCCCAGCGCCCCGGTGATCGCCAACCCAGCCCGTTCGGTTTTCCGGATCGCGGCTGAGTCGGGGAAGCAGGCCAGGGGCGGCTCGCCGAGGGCCTGGGCCAGAAAGGCCCGGTCATCGTCATCCGTTACCAGGTTGCCCACATAGGAAATGCGGGGGATGCCCGATTCCTCGGCGAGTTTCTTGATCTTCAGCGCGGTGCGCACCCCGGATTTTGAGGGGATCACCACGATGAGCAGATGATCCACCCCGGCGATGGTGCCCCTCCCCAGGTGTTCCACCCCGGCCTCCATGTCGAGCAGCACCACCTGTGAGGGGGAGAGCAGCAGCTTGGTGAGCATTCGTTTCAGCACGTTGCTTTCCGGGCAGGCGCAGCCGCCCTTGGCGGTCTGGATGGCGCCCAGCACCATGAGCTTGATCCCGTCCTTTTCCACGATGAAGCGGGCCAGCAGGTCATCGACCTGCGGATTGATGTTGTAAAAAGGCGAGCCGTTCACCTTGCCGGAGCGTTCCACCAGCAGATCCTTCATCTCGGCGATGGGGGTGATTTTTTCGTCCTCGGCCAGGCCGAGGCTCTGGGCCATGTGCGGACTGGGGTCCGCGTCGATGACCAGCACCTCTTTGCCGTGTTTCTGGAGATATTTGGCAAGCATGGCCATGATCGTGGTTTTGCCCACGCCGCCCTTGCCGCTGATTGCAATCTTCATCTCAAAATCCTCTGTAATTCAGTTCATGTTGCACGCCTGTCTCCTTTTTGATGCACGAAGGCTTCAGGTTCGATTATATTCCATTGACCCACATGGCTAAACTAATCAGCCGGGGGCAAAGTGCAAAGAAAAAAATGTTGGTCATTCCTCCATCCACTGAAACGGGAGAACCATGGTTACCCTTGGAATTGAGCGTCTTGTAGTGTCCCCCCCCGCGTATCTTGCGGGCAAACGGCTGGCCCTGCTCTGCAACCAGGCCTCCACCGGCCGGAACCTCCGCCACAGCCGGGATCTGATCATGGCCGCCTTTCCGGGCCAGCTCACCTGTCTGTTCACCCCCCAGCACGGGTTTTTCGCGGAAAAGCAGGACAACATGATCGAGTCGGACCATATGACCGATCCGGTCAGCGGCCTGCCGGTGTTCAGCCTCTACGGCGAGGTACGTCGGCCCACCGCGGCCATGTACGAGCATTTTGACGTGCTGCTCGTGGATATCGTTGATGTGGGCACCAGGGTCTATACCTTTCTCTACACCCTGGCCTACTGCATGGAAGAGGCTGCCCGCCATGGCAAGAAGGTGGTGGTGCTGGACCGGCCCAATCCCGTGGGCGGGGAGGCGGTGGAGGGCAATCTGTTGCAGGATGACTGCCGCTCTTTTGTCGGGCTGTATCCGCTGCCCATGCGCCACGGCCTCACCTTTGGCGAGCTAGCCCGCTTGCTTAATGGCGAGTACTCAATCGGGGCGGATCTTGAGGTGGTGGCCATGGACGGCTGGCATCGGCGGATGCTCTTCAGCGACACCGGGTTGCCGTGGGTGTTCCCCTCGCCCAACATGCCGAATCCCACCACAACCCTGGTCTATCCGGGGCAGGTGATCTTTGAGGGCACCAACATCTCCGAAGGCAGGGGCACCTCCTTGCCCTTTGAGCTGTTCGGCGCTCCGTTTCTTGATTGGCACACGGTTCTGGACAGCATGCAAGTGCCTCTGCCCGGGTGTTTTCTGCGCCCCCTGGCCTTTGAGCCCACGGCCAACAAATGGGCCGGGCAGCCTTGCAAGGGATTCCAGCTCCACGTTACGGACCCGCAGACCTTTTTGCCCTATCGCACCTCGCTGGCCCTGTTGCAGGCCTTCATGCGCTGCTACCCAGAACAGTTCGCCCTCAAGGCCCCGCCCTACGAGTACGAATTCGAGCGGACCCCCCTTGATTTGATCCTGGGGGACAGCAATCTCAGGCATCAGTTGGCCGCAGGCGCGGATATCCGGGAGCTTGAGTCGGCTTGGCAACCTGGGATTGACGGGTTCAGCGAGATGCGGCGAAGATATTTTCTTTATCAGTAAGGATTGCCTTATAACAGCGGTGCTTCGACAGGCTCAGCACGAACGGATGTTATTGATGTAATGTCTTGATATTCCGTTCGTGCTGAGCCTGTCGAAGCACCTGTTTGCAACAAGTTCTAAGTTGTTACGAGCCCAACAATACGAAGCGACCTGCCAGTGTGACACATGACCTCCGTGGATGTAAGTGATACCAGCCGGTTCATCGCCAAGCTCTCCCCATATTTTGTGGACACCCCGGCGGAGTGCCCCTACGGTCTTGACCGCACTGCGGTCTACCACCAGGCGGGTTTCAGTTTTTTGCCCCCGGCCGTGCTGGATGAATTCCTCGCCGCCGGATACCGGCGCAACGGCAACACCATCTATGCCATGCGCTGTCCGGATTGTACGGCCTGCGTGCCCATTCGGCTTGAGACGGCCGCCTTTCGTCCCTCCCGCAACATGCGCCGCGTTTGGCAGCGGAATCAGGACATCGAGATCAGCGTGGGCCCGCTTGAGGTGACCCCGGAAAAACTGCAATTGCTGGACCGTTTTTTAAACAGCCGCTATCCCGGACGGGCAAGCGCCGCGCTGGATTATTACAGCGGCTTTTTCGCCAATTCCCTGGTCCCGAGCATGGAGATATCTTTCCGACTGTCCGGAGAGCTGGTGGGGGGCTCCATTGTCGATCTGGCGGAGCGCAGCCTGAGCGCGGTGTATTTTTATTTCGACCCGGCTTTTGAGAAAAGAAGCCTGGGAACCTTTAATATTCTGTATCTGAACGAGCTTGCCAGGCGCGAGCATTGTGAATATCTTTATCTCGGCTATTGGATAGAGGAGGTTGCGGCCATGGCCTACAAGGCCAGGTTCCGGCCCCATTTTCTGTTGCAGAATGGCGCGTGGGTGCAGGTTGATTGATGTTCGGCACAAGGAGCAGGTGACAATGTTTGATTTTTTTCGGTCGGTAAAAGGCAAGAGGGCCAAAGACGTTGGTGCGGAAGGACTTGATCCCCAGACCCAGCACCAGCAGGAGCGGGAACAGTTTCAGGAGGTGCTGCAATCCTTCAACGCCTCCCGCATCGAAGAGCGGCTCAAGGTGCTGGATATCTTTCTTTCCGTGGAAGAGCATCTGACCCTGAGCGGGCTGGAAGGGATCATCAGGGAGAAAAGGCCGGAGCTGCTGGACCGGGAGTTTCTCAAGGAAACCATGGAGATGTTCTGCCAGTTCGGCTTTGCCCAGAAACAGGTGTTTGAAACCCAGGAACCGGTCTACGAACACCACCACCTCGGCATGCACCACGACCATTTTATCTGCACCCGCTGCGGCAAGATTCAGGAGTTTGCCAACCAGAACCTGGAAAGGCTCCAACAGGAAATCGCCCGTCAGTTCCGGTTCCATCCGCTCCAGCACAAGATGGAGATTTACGGTTTGTGTGCCTCCTGCATGGCCCAGCGGGAACCGGCCCTCTCCCTGCAGTATGCCGCCAATGGCGAGCGGGTGCGCATCGTCACGATTTTGGGCGGCAGGGAAGTGCAGGCCCGGCTCGGTGATATGGGGCTTGCGGTGGGGGCATGTCTTGAGATTGTCAGCAACCATTCCTCCGGGCCCCTCATCGTGGCAAACAAGGGGGCGCGTCTGGCAATCAATGCCGGTCTGGCCCAAAAGATCATGGTGAGTCATGTTTGCCGTCACGGAGAGGAATCATAAGGATTGCCCGGCCGGTTTTCTCCATCCCTTGACATCCACCCGAACCTGTCCCATACTTTTTATACGGTGTGAAGAAGGATGGGCCGGGGAACCTGGCCGAGAGTCTCTCATTTGACAACAGGGAGGGGTATGATGAGCAATACGGATAAAAAGGTGTGCCCGGAATGCAACGGCGAGAAGGTGATTCAGGGAACCTGCGAATGCAACAGCGAGTGGCGGGGGACCAAAACCGGCGATGAGTGGAATGATTGCCAGTGCGTGCCGCAGGTGATCTGCCCCTTGTGCAAGGGGACCGGGTTTGTTGAAAACCTCTAGCAGGACGTTGGGAAAAAGCCGTCCTGGCTTTTTCCAGCCACGATCGGCCAGAAGTGAATTCTGTCCGCTCTCACAATTTCAACGAGTTAGAACTCGTCGAGATTGGCGATCCATCCCTGGATCGCTAGCAGGGCATCGAAAAACGATTTTTTCAACACCCTGCCAGCCGGGTTGCTTTTCGCGAAAGCGCGTGTAGGAATAAACGCCATGGATCACTCCAAAAAGAAAACCGTCCCAAGCCAGTCCGCCGTTGCAATACCACGAAACCTTATCCGCCAACGGACGTTTTCCGTGGGGCAGGGGGGAAACTGGTTTCCCGCCGCCGATGTGTATGAAACCGCTTCGGCGCTCATCGTACTCATGGATATCTCCGGCATGGATCCACTGACGCTCTCCGTGGTTGCCGATGGCACTCAGCTCACGGTTTCCGGAGAGCGGGGGTATGAACCGCACGACCTGGTCTCGCGCATTCACCAACTGGAGATTGAGCGCGGTTTCTTCGAGCGTTCCATCCCCTTGCCCAAAACGGTTGATGTTGCCAAGGCGGTTTCGGAAAGCAGAAACGGCTTTCTGCTGATTACCCTTCCGTTGCGGCGTAATACGGGAAAGATCACGATCACCGTTGGCTAAGGGAAACATGCGCCGGACTTTTTTCCCCGGACAAATAACGCAGCAGGGTGAAAATTATGCGTGAAGACGACAGCAGGCAAGAGACGGAAGATTCCACGAATAAGACAGGCCATCACGGAAATCCCGCCGAGTTGCCGGTCCCGGAGATTCTGCCGGTTCTGCCCCTGCACGGTTTTGTTTTTTTTCCCGGCATGGGCTTTCCGCTGAATATTCTGCATCCGGCCTCACAGAAACTCATAGACGATGCGACTCTAAAAGACCGGTTGATCGCCATTGTCAGCCACAAGGAGCCTGCCGAGGAAAAACAGGATCGGGTTGAACCGGAGCAACTGTACCGGATAGGGGTGTTGGGCTATATCCACAAATTGGTCAAGGTCAAGGAGGGCGGCGGGTATCATGTCTTGATCAGCGCTGTAAAAAAACTGGAGCTTGTCGAGTTTGTCCAGAAGGAGCCCTATCTGACCGCCCGGGTCGCCGTCATCCCCATGGAGGTCGAAGAGGACAAGGAGGTCGAGGCCTTGGTGCTCAATCTCCGCACCCAGTTCAAGAAACTGGCTGAGATGGTCTCGCTGCCGATTGAACTCGTCTCCACCATCGAGTCCCTGTCCGATCCTTTTTATATCTCCTATCTGGTGATTTCCCAGCTCAATCTTACGCCAGCCGAGGAGCAGGAAATCCTTGAGATCCAGCCGGGCAAGGGGCTGATGCACCGCACCGCCCGCGAACTCAACAAACGCGTTGAAACGGCGGAGATGAGCCAGGATATCCAGAAAAGCATCAAGGAGGATACGGACCAGAAGCAGCGGGATTTCTTTCTGCGCCAGCAGCTCAACGCCATCCGCAAGGAGCTTGGCGAAGATGAGGAGAATCTCGACCTCAAGGAGCTGCGGGCAAAATTTGCGCAAACAGAGTTGCCCCCGGAGGCCAAAAAAACAGCGGAAAAGGAGCTCGACCGGCTGGCCCGCATCTCGCCCTCCTCACCGGAATACACCGTTTCCCGGACCTATCTCGACTGGCTCCTGGACCTGCCCTGGCTGACCTCCACCCCCGATTCCCTGGATATCGTCAAGGCGCAGCAGGTGATGGACGAAGACCATTACGGCCTTGAGGAGATCAAAAAACGGATCATCGAGTTTCTGGCGGTGCGCAAGCTCAAACAGGACATGCACGGGCCGATCCTCTGTTTTGTGGGGCCGCCGGGGGTGGGCAAGACCTCGCTCGGCCAATCCATCGCCCGGTCCATGGGCCGCAAATTCATCCGCATCTCGTTAGGCGGGGTGCGGGACGAGGCGGAGATCCGCGGGCATCGGCGCACCTATATCGGGGCCCTGCCGGGGCGCATCATCCAGAGCCTGCGCAAGGCCGGGGCCAACAACCCGCTCTTTATGCTGGATGAGATCGACAAGCTGGGCATGGATTTTCGGGGCGATCCCTCCTCGGCCCTGCTGGAGGTGCTGGACCCGGAGCAGAATTTCACCTTTGCCGATCATTACCTGGAAATACCCTTTGATCTTTCCAAGGTGATGTTCATCACCACGGCCAATCTGCTCGACAATATCCCCGGCCCGTTGCGCGACCGGATGGAGGTCATCGAGCTGTCCGGCTATACCCAGGATGAAAAACTCAACATTGCCAAACGCCACCTCCTGCCCAAGCAGTTGGAGGCCCACGCCATCAGCGTGGACGATCTCAAGATTGATGATCAGGCAATCCGCATGACCATCCGCTCCTATACCCGGGAGGCCGGAGTCAGAAACCTGGAGCGCAAGTTGGCCGCGGTCTGCCGGGGGGTGGCCAAGGAAATCGTCACCGGCAAGACCACCACCACCCTGGTCGATGCAACCAACCTTGCCACCTATCTCGGCCCCATCCAGTTTTTTCCGGAAACCAAGGCCCGCACCTGGGGGCCGGGCCTTGCCACCGGTCTGGCCTGGACCCCGGTGGGCGGCGAACTGCTGTTCATCGAGGCGGCCAAGATGAAGGGCAAGGGCAATCTCACCATGACCGGCAAGCTTGGGGATGTGATGAAGGAGTCAGCCTCCGCCGCACTCACTTACATCCGCTCCCACGCCAAGGAACTGGGCGTGGACGAAGCAATCTTTGCCAAGATCGACCTGCACATCCATGTGCCCGAGGGCGCCATCCCCAAGGACGGGCCATCAGCCGGGGTGGCCATGGTCACCGCCCTGACCTCGCTGCTCACCGGGCGTACGGTGAGCAAGGACATGGCCATGACCGGCGAGATCACCCTGCGCGGCGATGTCTTGCCCGTGGGCGGTATCAAGGAAAAGGTCTTGGCCGCGGTGCGGGCCGGGATCAAGGAGATTGTTTTGCCGGCGCTCAATGAGAAGGATGTGGTGGAAATTCCAGATAATGTGAAAGAGGATATCCGGTTTCATCTGGTGCAGGATATTAAGGAGGCGCTGGGTTTGTTGCTGGCCAAGGAATGACGGGGTTAGCGGCCCTTCGACAGGCTCAGGGCGAACGGTAGATATCTTGAAATCATTTAAGGGAGCCTTGAAAAAATCCGGAAAGGCCAGGACGACATCAATCAGGGAAGAACCAGCTGTCACGCCGAGGCCAAAGAACTGTTGAAGAAATGGCTGGGTCACTGATCTGGTCGGAACAGTCCCTCGGGGATATCGAGGCCATCGGAGAATACATCAGCCGTGACCCCCCAGCATGCCCGCCGCGTTGTCGAAGAGATTGTTCTCACGGCGGAACTTCTTGCTTCTCAGCCCATGATGAGCTGACCGGTGCCGGAAACCCGCCCCCCTCATATTCGCGAACATTTCATCCACAGCTACCGACTTTTCTACGAAATCCGGGGAGAAACGATCTATATCCCGGGGGACTTCCGGCTCCTGCCCGGAACGATAAGGCTGCCAGGCCCAGCCCTGGATGTGGGGTTCTATCGGGGTGTGCCGGTGGCGCAGGTCTGCCACTGTTTGCGGCAAAAAAGGCGAGAGCGACATGAGAACGGCCAGAAGCGCATACAGATACCGCCGCGAAGAAAGACGCCATTCAGCGAATACGGTCACATTGGTTTCACTTTAGATGGAAAAAGGGGGGATCAATCATGTTCGTCGCTGCTTTTATCGACGTGTATCCTGGCATACTCCAAGGCCTGCTCGGGAGGCATGGGCCGCTGAAAATAGTAGCCTTGGGCAAAATCGCAGCCCATGTTCTGCAGAATGGACATTTGCTCGACCGATTCCACCCCTTCGGCGATGAGGCCGAGATTTAGATTGTGGGAAAGCGTGACAATAGCCTTGACCACCGCTGCGTAGTCCGTGTTGTCGACAATGTTTTTGATGAAGGAACGATCGATTTTTATACCGACGATGGGGAAGCAGTGCAGGCAACTGAGCGAGGAGTAGCCGGTGCCGAAATCATCGATGTGCAGCTCGACGCCGAGGGCGCGGATTTGGTTCAGGACGGCCACGGCCTGATCCATATCCCCCATGATCGCGCTTTCGGTGATTTCAAGCTTGATGGCGCTGAACGGCAAACCGCTTTCCCGGATGATGTCACTGATCCGTTCCACCAGATTCGGTTGGGAAAGCTGTTTGCGCGACAGGTTCACACAGATGAAAAGGTCGCCGATGTCCGGATGAAGCCTCCACCGCGCCAATTCCTGACAGGCTTCCCGCAGCACCCATTCGCCGATGGGTATGATCATCCCGATCTCCTCGGCCACAGGGATAAAGTCCAGGGGAGAAACGACCCCCCTGGTCGGGTGATGCCAGCGGACTAGCGCCTCGAAGCCGCAGATGCAGCCGCCGCTCAGGCGGATGATCGGCTGAAACACCAGACGGAGTTGGCCATCGTCAACGGCCAGCCGAAGATCGTTTTCCAAGCTTAATCGTTCGAGGACGTCCTCGTGCATCCGACTGTCAAAGATGACGAAGCGGTTCTTGCCCGCGGCTTTGGCGCGGTACATGGCCGTGTCGGCATCGCGGATAACCTCTGCCGGCGCATCATACGGCAGGGCGCTGGTGGTAACTCCGACGCTTACCGTGCTCTTGATGATATGTTTGCCCACCGTGTAAGGCTCGGCCATGACCTTCAGCAAGCGTTCCGCGACACGGATTGCGTCGTGGGACTGGGACATGCCGTCAAGCATTACGAGGAACTCGTCCCCGCCGACCCGTGCAGCGGTGAAGTCGGCCACCGAGGAAGCGACCACATCCTCTTTGCGGAGCACGCTGTTCAAGCGTTCGGCGATGCAGATCAGCAGTTTGTCTCCGATGTTGTGGCCCAGGGTGTCGTTCACGACCTTGAACTGGTCGAAGTCCAGAAAGAGCACCGCGAACATCCGGCGAGGATCGCGTTTGTGCGAAGCGATGGTCCGTGTGAGCAGATCATTGAAGAAGAGGCGGTTGGGCAGGCCGGTCAACGTGTCCCTGAGGGCCATGTCGCGTAACTCGGCCGTACGCAGATCGACCAGCAGTTTCATTTCGTTCATCTTCATCTGTGCTTGTTGCGTCACCAGCCATTTCACGGTCATGGCCGAGGCAAGCTGACAGACTTCGGCGTCGTCGAACGGTTTTTTGAGGATCAGCAGCCGGTCGGTGACTCCGAGCTTCAGCACAATTTGATCCCACGAGTAATCGGAGTAGGCCGTGCAGATAACGACCTGCAACGCAGGATCAGCCGCCCACAGACGCGAGATGGTTTCCACGCCGTCCCATCCCGGCGGCATCCGCATATCGACAAAAGCCAGCTGATACGGCTGTCCTTCACGCACCGCGGTCTCCACCATCTCCAAGCCCATATGGCCCTGCGAGGCCACATCGATCTCGAATTCCGTGTACTGCGGCGCAACAGGTTTATGGCCGAAAAGCAGCGCCTCGTCGTCGTCGAGATCGACTCCGTGTGATTTTCGGGAGAGTGTTTTGCGGAAATCTTCATGAATGGCCTCGTTGTCGTCGATGACCAGGATACGCCGGACGCATTGATCGGTGGCTTGTTTCATGGGATCTATTCCTCTTGGACGGGGATATCGAGGGTGAAAACGGCCCCTAGCCCTGGGCCGTCGCTGGCCACGCACAAAGTGCCGCCTATTTCGCGGGCGGTGTTGGCGGAACTATGCAGCCCGAATCCATGGCCATCCTTGCGCGTCGTGAAGCCGTGTGAGAATATTCTTGTCAGGTGTTCCTGCTCGATGCCGATCCCGTTGTCGGCGATCTGAAAGCGGACGGTAGAGACGTCGTTGATTTCGCAAGAGAGTATCCGGGTGATGATGAGCCTCTCATCCGGTTTTTTGTGCTTGACGGAGTTTTTCGCATTGCTGATGAGATTGATGAGAATCTGCAGCACTTTATGCTTGTCGATCTTGACAGGGCTGAGATTCTGATACTCGCGTTGCACTTTGACGTTATGTCTGTCAAAGGAGACAAGATTGACGCGCAGCGCATCTTCCATGACGTCCGCCGGGCGCATGGGCTCGAGGATGACGCTATGTCTCGCATATGATTGCTGCATCTGCACGATCTGACGGATGTGCTCAATGCTGCGCTCCATCAAGTGGAGTTCGGTGACCACGGTCTCCCGCTCGGAGAGCAGGGCTTCGGCGAGCTTGTGCAAATATCCCGGAAGCCGCTGTCCCTTTTCATCGGCGGTAAGAAAGGTGCTGAGATCGTTCTCGTGTTCGCGGAACAGGGTTAAGGCCTTGCCGAGATTTCCCAGCTTTGACTCCTGCAGGGTGCGGCTGATCAAGGCCGCAGAGGCATTGACGCTGTTCAGCACATTGCCGACATTGTGGATCACGCCAGTCGCGACCTCGGCCCGGCCCGCATCCCGTGATGCCGTGACAAGCTGTTCGTGGAGCTGTTCGCTCTTGCGTTGGGCGATAAGAATTTCCCGACGTTGGGACTTGACTTCGTCGATGGTCGCCGACAGCACTTCGCATTGTTGGGCCAGCAGGGCGTGTGTTTCGAGAATAAACCATTCATCCCCGCCCCTGACCAGAATAGGCTCATAGCGGTGCGTGGCGGGGCGGGACAAGGCGTCGGCCACGGCTTTTTCGATGGTTTCGCTGGCGGCAATCACCAGCACGGGCACACGCCATTTTTCCAGCAGATTTTCCACCGTCCGGTGTTTATACAGATCACTGACAAATGGGCGGTTAAGCTCGCGGGCCAGAGTGTCCCTGGAGACAATGGCGAGCGGCTCGCCGTGGGTGTCCCAGACGACCACGGCGAAACATATGTTGTCGGCATCGAAAAGGTCTGTCAATTCCGCCAAGGATCTTTGGCTGGCAAAACTGTCCTGCCGGCCAAGGTGGTGAAGTTCGCCGATCAATCTTCGCACCGGTGCATGGGTTCCCAGGGCTCCCTCCGGCAATGCCTCTGAAATCATACGGGTCATGATGTTCTCTCTTATCACAGGATACGCTTTCTGCAAACGGCCGCTTGTCCTGCGTTGATCCCCGGGTCAGTTCAGCCCTCATCGATTCGTACAGTCTGAGCAGTCTCGGCGACATGCCGTCGCTGGTAGTAAACAATGACGATGGGACGTGTTTGGCAAATGAAAAACAAATGGAAACATAAAGCAACATATGCATCATAAATGCAGGATGTTAGCAATTAATTAGTAAACGGTTATCCTATGGTGAAATAATGGAGTGGCTGGCTGCACAAACAGATGGTGCGAGAAGCAGGAAAGAAAGGCTAGACGCTTGCCGTGGCCGACAACGGCCTGATGATCGTGTCCAGGATGGACAGGCACTCTGTTAAGCGAGTAAAATCGGCAACAGAGGTGATCTATAGTACAAGCAGGGAAGGTGAATAAGATTTTGATTCCGGAGACTAAAAGCGGGAGGGCTATATTTTCACTTGCAGACTTGTTGCTCGTGTGCCTGTTCTATGGCGGCCCCAGGCAGAACAATCCTCACCTTTTCCACCAGATGAGCCGGAAAGTAACTTTCCTTTGCCTTGCGCAGGCCGGGGATGCCAAGATCCTGCTCCCTGTTGATATAGTTGAATTCAGCAAGGTTCTCTCTGGTAAACCACTGGTTGATCAACTGGCCCAAGCCATGAAACTGGGACATGGCTTTTTCGAAATGCCAGACCGCGGTTGAGGGATTGAGCCTCTCGCCCACGGCAAAGGCCTCGATGGTACCATCAATCCGGATGGCGCCCCCGGTGAGGGGGAATTCCAGGTAGTTCTGCAACGTTTCCACTATTGCCCGATATTCCCCGCACAACCCCGGTTCGGTCTTGCAATCCCGGGCAGCGCACCAGCGGTCCTGCATGGCCAGGCATTCCGGAACTGTTTCTTCGGTGATCATTTCGTACTGGCAGTCGTATGCAGCCAAACACTGGTTGATGTGGTTTCTCTTCTTGGTGAAATGCCTGCCGGCCAAGGTGGCAAGATCTTCCCTGCGGTAGACATAGTCGGCATTGTCCCGATCCTCGACCACCATTGCACCGTTTAAAGCAACATCCGGGAGCCTCTCCTTGGGAAAGCGGTCCACTCCCGCGATCCGGCTGGTGTATTCAGTGAAAACCTCGGGTAGGGAGACCAGGCCCACCGGGTTTCCCAAGATGGCCAGCCCTGTTTTTGTTTCGGCAAAAAAGAGCAGTGACTCCCTGAATTCGTCGATCCAGATAGGTCGGCTATGTCGCCAGGCATAGAGATTGGTGAAGGTCAGTTCCGAGATCTCAGGGGGGAAGCGCCTGAGATATTCCGTAACAGGCTGTCGGTCATCGAAGGAAAGCGGGCGCAAGTTCATGGGGCTCCTGTGAAGGTGTGGGGTAGGATCAGTATAGAGGCGTCGCAGGATTCTCGCAATTGATTCTCTTGGCAAGGGTCGCGTTGCTTTTCTTGCAAATACGGAGAAATCCGTATAGATTGTCTGCTTTGTTGGCGGGCGGCATTATTGACCCGGCGATTCAATACGTCATGCTCGAATGCTTTCGTCGGGCATCCATCCCTCTGGAATCCCGCCTTCCCGGGAATGACGGCCTACCTAATAAGTAATAGTGAAGAAAAATCAGAGGATATCCCTCCTTCTGGAAAAAGGTGAAAAGATGGAAGTGGTGCTTGCCAAGAACGCAGGCTTTTGCATGGGGGTGCGCAGGGCGGTTGATACCACCCTCGGCATGGTCCGGAAGGGCGAGACAACCATTGCCACCTTTGGCCCCTTGATCCACAACCCGCAGGTCTTGAAGCTCCTTGAGGAGCAGGGGGTGAGGATTCTCACCGATATTCCGGCCCGGGCAACCGGGTCCATTATCATCCGGGCCCACGGCATTCCGCCTGAAGAGAAAAAGAAACTGGAAGCCACCGGCGCCAGGGTGGAGGATGCCACCTGCCCGCGGGTGCTCAAGGTGCAGGCCATCATCGCCCGATACAAAAAAGAGGGCTTTGCCACGGTGATCATCGGCGACCGTGACCATGCCGAGGTGGAAGGGCTCATGGGCTATGCCGGCAACACCGGGCAGGTGGTGAACAGTGAGGCGGATGTCGTGGCCCTGCGGCTGGATGGGCCCTACATCATCGTCAGCCAGACCACCCAGGACGAGCATCTTTTTGAACGGCTCAAAGAGCTGATCCTGCAAAAATATCCCGGGGGAGAGGTATTCAACACCATCTGCGATTCCACCCATAAGCGGCAGGAGGAGGTCCGCCAGCTCTGCCGGGAGGTCGAGGCGCTGGTGGTGGTGGGCGGCAAGACCAGCGCCAACACCAAGCGGCTGGGCGAGATTGCCGAGAGCTTGGGCTGCCCGGTGTTCATGGTGGAGTCGGAAACGGATCTTGCGCCGCAGGCCCTGGCGCGCTATGGCCGGGTAGGGGTCACGGCTGGGGCCTCCACCCCGAACTGGGTGATCAGCAGGATTGTGGAAGTTCTGGAGAATATATCGGCGAAAACGCCTTGAGAGGGATGAAGCATGTTGAGTTGGTTTAAGAAGAAACTCGGCGGCGCGCAACCACTGCCGCCTGAGCAGGGTGCGGGATCAGATGTCGTCACTCCTGTCGCAGAAGTCTCCGGGCAACAGGAGAATGGGGCCAGTTTTTTCCTGCGGCTCAAGGATGGGTTGTCCCGCACGCGGAAAACCTTTGTCCGTCAGATTGATGCGCTTTTCTTGGGCAAGAAGCAGATCGACGCCGAGCTGCTCGAGGATCTGGAAGAAATTCTGATCATGGCGGATATCGGCGCCAACACCACCCAGGAACTCCTTGAGAAAACCAGGGAGCAGGTGCGGCGAAACGAATTGGCGGATGGGCGAGCTCTCAAAACGGCGCTCAAGGAGATGATCCTCGGCTATCTGCGCAATGCGGATCGGCCCGAGGATGTTGCCTTGCCCGCGCAAGGCCCCTTTGTCGTCATGGTGCTGGGGGTCAACGGGGTGGGCAAGACCACCACCATCGGCAAGCTGGCCCACAAGTTCACCCAGGCAGGGCAGAAGGTTTTGCTGGTGGCGGCCGACACCTTCCGGGCCGCGGCCAGCGAGCAGTTGCAGATCTGGGGCAAACGGGTCGGGGTGGAGGTTGTGGCCCAGCAGGCAGGGGCTGACCCATCCTCCGTGGTCTTCGATGCCCTGGATTATGCCAAGCCGCGCAATTTTGATGTGGTGCTGGTGGACACGGCCGGCCGTTTGCACACCAAGGTCAACCTCATGGAAGAGCTGAAAAAGATCAAGCGGGTCATGGATAAGAAGATCCCGGGCGCGCCCCATGAGATCCTGCTGGTGCTCGACGCCACCACCGGCCAGAACGCCATTTCGCAGGCGCGGTTGTTCAACGAGGCCGTGGATGTCACCGGCCTGGCCCTGACCAAGCTGGACGGCACAGCCAAGGGCGGTATCGTCATCAACATCAGCCACGAGTTCAGTATCCCCATCCGTTTCATCGGTATCGGCGAACAGATGGAAGATTTGCGCGATTTCGAGCCGAACGAGTTTGTCGAGGCCCTGTTTGCCGAGGGTGAGGCATAAAAAAACAGAAAAATCTCGCAAAGACGCGAAGATCGCAAAGTTGATATGGTTTTTTTTCGTGGACTGTGCGTTTTGGCAAGAACATTAAGGTGGTTAATATTCCATTATGATCGTCTATCGTTCCCATAAGCCCCCTGGCTGCGGCGGGTTTTTATTGGTAATGGCCCTGCTTCTGTTTCTCTTCGGCGGCGCCCCGCTCATCCTTGATGTGCTTGGATTTCTCTTTTTTACCGGAGTCTTTCTGGTTCTCATGGTCTTTGTCGGGATCTGGGGGTTTTCCCAGTATATCCGGCGCATGGCGAGCCGGTACGAACGATCCCAAACCGAAAGCCACAACCAGTTCGTCTTCCTGCTGGTCAATATCCTGATTCGCATTGCCCAGGCGGACGGGGTGGTCACCAAGGCGGAGCTTGCTCCCATCGAGAATTTTTTCCGCGTTCATCTTCGCTACAACCAGAGCCAGATGTACTGGGTGCGCGACCTGATCCAGGATGCCCTTGCCTCCCAGGCCTCCCTCGAAGCAATGCTGGCCGAGTTCAAGAGCCATTTTGCCTACGAGCCCCGGCTGATCCTGGTGGAGCTTATTTATCAGGTGCTCTACACCAATGCCCAGGTTTCCCAACAGGAACTGGCCATGGTGCAGACCATTGCCGATTTTCTCGGGATTGCCGTCCATGACCACCACGCCATTCGCAGCAAATACGTCGGTTCCGGCCATGGCCGCACCTTCCCCGGCCAGGGTAGGAGCGAGCGCCAGTACTTTGAAATTCTCGGGCTGGAGCCGGGGGCAACGCCTGAACAGATAAAAAGCGCCTACCGGAAGCTGAGCATGCAGTATCACCCGGATAAGGTGGCGCATTTGGGCGAGGAGTTCCGGAGGGTGGCCGAGGAGAAGATGAAAGAGCTGAATGAGGCGTACCAGCACCTGAAGAAAACAGCCTGATCAAGGGAGGGACTACCGTGAACATCCTTGTCCTTGAGCCCTATTACGGCGGCTCCCACCGGAGTTTTCTCTCCGGTCTGATCCACCATCTTCCCTATACCTTTGACCTGCTGACCCTGCCCGCCCACAGTTGGAAATGGCGGATGCGTCTTGCGGCTCCGCATTTCGCCGGGGTTCTCGTTAACGATCCACATTACGCAGGCAAGACCTTTGACCGGATTCTCTGTTCCTCCCTGGTCGATGTAGCTGCTCTGCGCGGCCTGTTGCCACCAAACCTCCGCACCATCCCGCTTCTTACCTATTTCCACGAAAACCAGTTCGCCTATCCGGTGCAGGTGTCCGAACCGCGGGATGTGCATTTCGGCCTGACCAATCTTACCACCGCCCTGGCCTCGGATCGGCTTGCCTTCAATTCCCAGTATAATCTCGATTCTTTTCTGGCCGGCTGTCGGGAGCTTGTGGACAAGATGCCGGACATGTCCTTGCCCGGTTATGAGGAGGCGATCCGCGCCAAGGCGGCCATTCTCCCTCCGGGCCTCGATTTCAGCGGGGTTGATTCGTGCAAGGACGAGAGGCGGACGGGCAAGGGAACGGTGCTGGTCTGGAACCACCGCTGGGAGCACGACAAGAATCCGGAATTGTTTTTCAATACCCTGTACGCGCTTGCGGAGCAGGGGGTTCCCTTCGGCCTGATCGTGCTGGGCGAGTCCTTCCGGAATCAGCCCCAGGTTTTTGCCCAGGCAAAAGATCGGCTTTCCGGGCGGATACTGCATTTCGGCTATGCGGAAGACCGGCGGGAGTATTGCCGGTTACTGTGTCAGGCGGATATTGTGGTTTCCACCGCCAACCACGAGTTCTATGGCATGGCTGTGCTTGAGGCGGTGCGTGCAGGCTGCCGTCCCCTGGTGCCGGATCGTCTGTCCTACCGGGAACTTTTTGCCCCGCTTTTCCGCTACGGGGATGCTGAATTTACCGGAAAACTCCTGGCTGCCATGGCGACGGGAAGGCTGGCGGAAGATGAGGCGCATGCCATGACCAGCGGGCTTTCCTGGCCGGAACTCGCCGCGGGTTACAGCCAATGGCTTGAATCGCCGGGTTAACAGGGGGCGGAATCGCCGAAATTTTTTGAAAGGAATTCACATTCGGCCGGTGAGAGATCAAACCGGATCTCTGCTTCCCGGATAACCGCATCCCGTTTTTTCAGCGGATGGTTGAGCAGTTCTTCGCTCATCCAGCATATGGCTTTTTTTACCTTGTCGCTTCCGACCGGCGTCTTGCTGTCGCATCCCATGTCCGTTCTCCCTTACACCGGCTTGACCATGATGCCGCCCAAGGGCGGAACCGAAACCAGGATATGGTACGGGGCCTCACCATACGGCTCGGCAATGGCCTGCTTGTGGTCCGGGTTGAACACGTTGCTGCCGCCGAACTCGGCGGTGTCGGTGGAGAGGATCTCCTGGTACCAGCCCGGTGCAGGCACCCCGAGTTTATAGTCGTGCAGCACCTGGGGGGTGAAGTTGAGCAGGCAGACCACATGGTCCTTTGGGTCTTTGCCCTGGCGGCAGAAGGAGATAATGCTGTTGTCCACATCCTTGAAATCCATCCACCTGAAGCCGTCGTAGGTAAAATCGACCTCCCAGAGGGGACGGGTCTCCTTGTACACCGCGTTCAACTGCTGGACGAATTTTTGCAACTGCCGGTGCATGGTGTTTTGCTCGGTGAGATGCCAGTCCAGGCTCACCTTGCAGTACCATTCGGAGATCTGGCCGAATTCCGCCCCCATGAACAGGAGTTTTTTGCCCGGATGGGTCCAGAGGAAGAAGAAGAGCAACCGCAGGTTGGCGAATTTCTGCCACATGTCGCCGGGCATCTTGAAGAGCAGGGAACGTTTGCCGTGCACCACCTCGTCGTGGGACATGGGCAGGATGAAGTTTTCGGTGAAGGCGTAGAGCAGGGAAAAGGTGAGTGCGTTGTGGTGGTATTTGCGGAAGATCGGCTCCTTGCTGAAATAGCCCAGGATATCGTTCATCCAGCCCATGTTCCACTTGTAGCCGAAGCCTAAGCCCCCCCAATCCAGGGGCTTGGAAACCCCGAAGAAGCTGGTTGACTCCTCGGCGATCATCAGGGCCTCGGGATAGCGGCCGTAGATGATGGCGTTCATGTGCTTGATGAACTCGATGGCGTCGATGTTTTCTTTGCCGCCGTAAATGTTGGGAACCCAGTCCCCGTCGGTGCGGGCATAGTCGAGGTAGAGCATGGAGGCCACCGCATCGACCCGCAACCCGTCGATGTGGAACTTGTCCATCCAGAAGAGGGCGTTGGCAATGAGGAAGTTCTGCACCTCCTTGCGGCCGTAGTTGAAGATCAGGGTGCCCCACTCGGGATGAGCGCCCTGCCTGGGGTCTTCGTGCTCATACAGCGCGGTGCCGTCGAAACGGCTCAAGGCATGGCCGTCGGAGGGGAAATGCGACGGCACCCAGTCGAGGATAACGCCGATCCCGTTTTGGTGGCACTGGTCCACGAAGTACATGAAATCCTGGGGCGTGCCGTGGCGGCTGGTCACGGCGAAATAACCGGTGACCTGATAGCCCCAGGATTCGTCCAGGGGATGCTCCATGATGGGCATCAGCTCGATGTGGGTAAATCCCATCTCCTTGACGTACGGGATCAGGGAGGAGGCCAGTTCCTGATAGGAGAGCAGTCGCGCCGGGTCGGCCGGGTCGCGCCGCCAGGAACCCAGATGGACCTCGTAGGTGGACATGGGCTGGTCGTAGCTTCTTTGTTTTTTGCGCGTTTCGAGCCAGACCGCATCATTCCAGGCATAGCCGTCCAACCCCCAGACAATCGAGGCGGTTTTGGGCCGGATTTCGGCAAAAAACTGGAAAGGATCCGCCTTTTCGAGCAGCGCGTCCTGCTGGGTCTTGACCTCGTATTTGTAGGGCTCTCCCTGGCCGATGTCCGGAATGAACAGCTCCCAGACGCCGGAATGGCCCAAGACCCGCATCTGATGGACCCTGCCGTCCCAGTAATTGAAATTGCCCAAAACACTGACCCTTTTGGCGCTCGGCGCCCAGACGCGAAAGATGGTGCCGCTGACGCCGTCGATGGTGACGAGCTGGGCGCCAAGGGTGTTGTAAATTTCGTAGTTGGTGCCGCTGTTGAAGAGATAGCGGTCGTACTCGGACATCTGGGGCAGGAACCGGTAAGGATCCTTGAAAACATGGTGGTGCTCATCGTAGAAGGATGCTTCAAACTCATAGGGAAAAGGCTTGTTGCAATTGGTGATGACAATCTCGAAAAAGCCTTCGGGCCTGGTCTTGTACATCTCCTTTCTTTCTCCGCCGGCTATCAGCCAGCAGGCGGTGGCGTTGGGCTGGAAGGTTCTGATGACCGAGGAGGCGCCATCATGGTCCAGAACGTGGAAGCCCAGAACCTGAAAGGGGTCGTGGTGTTCGGAGGCAATGATCCGGTTGATTTCGGAATTTATGTCACAGTTCATATGCGTGGCTTCTGTTTGTATGGGTTATCGGTGTTCGCAAGTTGCCGTGCGAGCGGCTAGGGGGCCGTTGGTAATACAATAATGCGGTCGTCGTGCTTAAACAACCGGCACAAAAAACCGTAACGAAAAGGTCAAAAAGGCGCAGCCCCTTTCGTAACGGTTTCTAAATTCTAGCACGGATCAATGCGGAAACTCCAACTCTTTTCAGGAACCGGGCTAAATTTGTTGGATGTACGGGATTTCTTGACTGACAGCCCGGGCAGGTGCTAAGTTGCAGGCGAATTTAAACCGGTCGCCTGCGGCGATCTACGACACGCAACGCAACAATGGGGCTTTCTCCCGGATGATCGAAACCCTGCAAGGCTATTTTCTCATTGCCACCCCCCAGATGCCAGACCCCCGTTTTGCCGGGAAGGTTGTCTATCTCTGCGCCCATAATGATGAAGGGGCCATGGGGCTGGTGGTGAACGAGCCCATTACCGATATCAGCCTGGCGGATGTTTTCAAGAGCGCCAATATCCCGCTGCCGTCCGGGCTGTTGCCTGCGGTGTACCTGGGGGGTCCGGTGGAGGTGGCAAACGCCTTTTTTCTCTACAGCTCCGAGTACCGGGCAGAGCATTTTCTTGCGGTGAGCAAGTCCGTTCATCTCACCAGCGACCCGCGGCTGCTCTATGATCTCGCCGCAGGCCAGGGGCCGCGGAATCTGCTGGTGGCCCTGGGCTATTCCGGCTGGGGGCCGGGACAGCTTGAAGCGGAGCTCACCGTGGACGGCTGGCTCACTCTGCCCGCGGATGACGACATCATTTTTCATACGCCGGACAGGTTGCGGTGGCAGAAGGCGGCCCAGCGGCACGGCATCGATATCGCCCTGTTCGGCGATGTGGTGGGTTCGGCCTGAATGACCGGAAGCAAGCAGAATACGGGGGCGCCCGTGATTTTTTATTATTGACCCGGCGATTAAACACGTCATGCCCGAATGCTTTAGTCGGGCATCCACTTCCTTGGATTCCCGCCTTCGCGGGAATGACGGTTTAGATGTTTATGCAACGAAGCAATTGGAAAAACTATGACGCATATCTCGCAATTTCTTGGGGAAGAGGCCGATCTCGGCCCGGAAAAACGCATCGCCATCCTCTCCGCGCCGCTGGCCTCCTCGGTGAGCTGGCTGGGCGGCACCGAGCTTGGGCCGCAGGCGATCATCGACGCCTCCCCGGCCCTGGAGGTGTTTGATGACGAGCTGTTGGCCGAAACCGTGCGGTTCGGCATCGCCACCCGGCCGGTGCCGGATTTCACAGGCCTTGCCGCAGCCGAGGCCTGCCGTCGGATCCATGCTGGGGTGGCTGCCGAGCTGGCCGGGGGGATGTTTCCGGTACTGCTCGGCGGCGAACACACCGTGACCGTGCCTGCGGTCAAGGCCTGTCTGTCACGATATCCGGACCTGCATGTGGTGCAGATCGACGCCCACCTTGATCTGCGCGACCAGTATGACGACAACCCCGATAGCCATGCCTGTGTCATGCGGCGGCTCGACGAATTGGGGGTGCCTTTCACCCAAGTCGGCATCCGTTCTTTTTCCAAGGAGGAATACGATCTGGTCCAGGCCAAGGGTTGGCGCCCATTTTTTATGCACCGCATCCACGCCGAAGCGGATTGGATCGAACAGGTCTGCGCCGAGATCAAGGGTCCGGTCTATTTCACCTGCGACGTGGATGGTCTGGATCCGGCGATCATGCCGGCCACCGGCACCCCGGAACCAGACGGCATGACCTGGCGGGAGACCATCGGCCTTTTGCGGGAAATTTCCCGCAGACATCGGATCGTGGGCATGGATTGTGTCGAGTTCTCGCCGCGTCCCGGCGCGGAGCATGCGGCCTTTACCGTGGCCAAGCTGATCTACCGGACCCTGGGGTATGTCTTCCAGCAGAAGGCGCCATGAGCGAAAACCAGAACCCCGAACAGAAAGCCCGCGACGCCATTGATGCCCTGTTGCGACAAGCAGGCTGGTCGGTGCAGCACAGCAAAAAAATCGACCTGGCCGCCGGGGTTGGTCAGGCGGTGCGGGAATACCACACCGATGTCGGTCCGGCGGATTATGTGCTGTTCGTCGATCACAAGGCCGTAGGCGTTGTCGAGGCCAAGCGCGCCGAGGAAGGCCAGCGGCTCACCACCCATGAATCCCAGACCGATGGCTATGCCACGGCCACACTCAGATGGGTCAATAACAAGGAGCCCTTGCCCTTTCTCTACGAAAGCACCGGCATCCTCACCCGTTTTACCAACCGTTTCGATCCCAAGCCCCGTTCCCGCGAGGTCTTCTGTTTCCACCGCCCGGAAACCCTCAAGGAATGGCTGGCCCAGGGCAGCAGCCTGCGCGAGCGTTTGCAGCACCTCCCGTTGCTGAACCCGGATCACCTGCCTGCCAAGGAGTTGCGGTTGCGCGATTGCCAGGAAATCGCCATTGCCAATCTGGAAGCCTCCTTCAAGGCAGACCGCCCCCGGGCTCTGATCCAGATGGCCACCGGCGCGGGCAAGACCTACACCGCCATCACCGCCATCTATCGGTTGCTCAAACACGCCCACGGCAAGCGGGTCCTCTTTTTGGTGGACACCAAGAACCTCGGCGAGCAGGCGGAGCAGGAGATGATGTCCTACACGCCGCTCGACGACAACCGCAAGTTCACCGAGCTCTACAACGTGCAGCGGCTCAAATCCTCCTTCGTTGCCAAGGACAGCCAGGTCTGCATCAGCACCATCCAGCGGCTCTACTCCATCCTCAAGGATACCCCGCTGGATGAGGCTGCCGAGGAGATCAACCCGGCGGAACTGGCCCAGCCCAAGGCGCCCATGCCTGTGGTGTACAACGAAAAGGTGCCGCCGGAGTTTTTCGATTTCATCTTCATCGACGAGTGTCACCGCTCCATCTACAACCTGTGGCAGCAGGTGATCGATTATTTCGACGCCAGCCTGATCGGCCTCACCGCCACGCCGGACAACCGCACCTACGGCTTTTTCAAGAAGAACGTGGTCAGCGATTACAGCCACGAAAAGGCAGTGGCCGACGGCGTCAACGTGGGCAATGAGATCTATGTCATCGAAACCGAGATCACCCAACAGGGCGCGAAGATCAGCGCCCGCCAGCAGGTGGAAAAGCGCGAAAAGCTCACCCGCCGAAGGCGCTGGGAGCAGCAGGACGAGGACGAGGCCTATTCCGCCACCCAGTTGGACCGCCACATCGTCAACCCCGATCAGATCCGCACCGTCATCCGCGCCTTTCGCAACAAACTGCCGGAGATCTTCCCCGGCCGCACCGAGGTGCCCAAGACCCTGATCTTCGCCAAGACCGACAGCCATGCCGACGACATCATCCAGACGGTGCGTGAGGAGTTCGACGAGGGCAACACTTTCTGCAAGAAGCTCACCTACAAGAGCGAGGAAGACCCCAAGTCGGTGCTGGCCCAGTTCCGCAACGATTACTTTCCGCGCATCGCCATCACCGTGGACATGATCGCCACCGGCACCGACGTCAAACCTTTGGAATGCCTGCTCTTCATGCGCGACGTGAAAAGCCGCAACTACTTCGAGCAGATGAAGGGGCGGGGCACCCGCACCCTGGAGATGGACGACCTGCAAAAGGTTACCCCCTCGGCAATCAGCGCCAAGACCCACTATGTGATCGTCGATGCCATCGGCGTGACCAAATCCCTGAAAACCGCCAGCCAGCCGTTGATCACCAAGCCCAGCGTACCGTTGAAAGACCTGGCCATGAGCGTGATGATGGGGGCCAGCGATGCAGACACGGTGAGTTCCCTGGCCGGACGGCTGGCCCGGCTCAACAAGCAACTGAACCCCGATGAGCAGCGGCAAATCCGGGAAGCGGCCGGAGGCATGGAGCTGACCCAGCTCATCGGCAAGCTGTTCGGGGCCATCGACGGTGACAACATCGAGGCCCGAGCCCTGGAGCTGACCGGTCTGCCCGCAGGCAGCGACCCCGGCGACGACAAACGGGAGCAGGCGCAACAGCAACTGGTGCGCGAAGCGGCCCGGGTGCTCAACGGCGATCTGGTGGAACTCATCGACGCCATCCGCCGCGACAAGGAACAGACCATTGATCACGACAACCTCGATCATCTGGTGCGCGCCGAATGGGACAAGGATGCAGCCAACAACGCCCAGGCCCTGACCGACGAGTTTGCCGAGTACCTGAAGGCCAACCAGGACAAGATCGCGGCCCTCACCATCTTTTTTAGCCAGCCGTATCGGAGGCGCGAACTCAGCTTCGAGCTGATCCGCCAGGTGCTGGACAAGCTGAAAAGCGACAAGCCCAAACTCGCCCCCCTGCGCGTCTGGCAGGCGTACCGCCAGCTCGACGACTACCAGGGCGCCCAGCCCATCAGCGAACTCACCGCCCTGGTCGCCCTGATCCGCCGTGTCTGCGGCATGGATGCCAGGCTGGCCACCTTCGACGATACCGTGCGCCGCAACTTCCAGAACTGGATCATGCAGCACCATTCCGGCGGCGGCGAGAAATTCAACGAAGCCCAGATGGAGTGGCTGCGCATGGTCCGCGACCATGTGGCCAACTCCTTCCACATCGAGCGCGACGATCTGGAGATGTCGCCCTTTGACGGGCAGGGCGGGTTGGGCAGGATGTACCAGTTGTTCGGGACGCGGATGGATACGCTGCTGGATGAGCTGAATGAAGTGTTGGTAGCGTGATGATGGATAACATTGGCGTGCTGCCCCGTACTTGGTGTAATGCCAAGATTTCTGAGATCACCTCTGTAAACCCGACAATTGATAAAGCCGGAATACCTGACGACCTAGATATTTCGTTTGTACCGATGCCCGCAGTACAAGCTGAGAGCGGGATTATCGATGTCAGTGGAAAACGTAAATTTTTAGAAGTTAAAAAGGGCTATACACCGTTTCTTGAAGGGGATGTTCTGTTTGCCAAGATAACCCCCTGTATGGAAAACGGGAAAATGGCCGTAGTGCCAGAAGTTAGAAACGGCATAGGCTTTGGCTCAACCGAATTTCATGTGCTTCGTGCTTTTTCTGGCGTGATCGCAAAGTACGTTTATTATTATGTATCATCTCAAGCCTTTCGCCGTGAGGCTGAACACAATATGTCTGGGGCGGTTGGTCAACGACGCGTGACAACCCCTTTTTTGAGTGCTTGTGAAGTCCCTCTCCCTCCCACAAACGAACAACACCGCATCGTCGCCAAGATCGAGGAGCTGTTTTCCGAGCTGGACAAAGGCATCGAGAACCTGAAAACTGCCCAGGCGCAGCTTAAGGTGTATCGCCAGGCCTTGCTGAAACACGCCTTCGAGGGCAAGCTCACCGCCCAGTGGCGTGCGGAGCGATACGTCACCCCCGCGAAGGCGGGGGTCCAGCCGTTGAACGACATGGATTCCCGCCTGCGCGGGAATGACAGTATGGGGGGCGGGAATGACCGGAGGGTTGAAACCGCCGAGGCCTTGCTCAAGCGCATCCAGCAGGAACGCGCTCAACGCTTTCAGCAACAACTCGCCGCCTGGGAAGCCGTAGGCAAACAGGGCAGCAAGCCCAAGACTCCGAAAACCCTGGAACCGCTCACCGCCGAAGAGCTGGCCGAATTGCCTGAACTGCCGGAGGGTTGGGGGTGGACAAGGTTGGCATCAATAGTGACAGTGATATCTGGTTACGCATTTAAGAGTGGCGATTTTGTGTCCGCAGGCGTGCCTGTGGTCAAGATTGCGAATGTCGGCTACTCTGAGTTTGTCGATAAAGACCAGGAATATTTGGACAGCTTTTTCCTGCAAACGCATAAGGACTTCCTCGTCTCACCGGACGATTTTCTTTTGGCGCTCACTCGGCCTATTACCAACAATAGAACGAAAGTTTGTAGATACCCTAAAGACGCACCATTGGCGCTTCTAAATCAACGCGTCTCGGCAATGAAAAAGGCAGAGGTCAATCCCGAATTTCTTTATTCATACTTTGGTACATCACTATTCAAAGAGTCTATTCGGTCCAAATTTTCAGAAACACTACAGCCAAATCTTTCCCCTAAAGACTTAGAGGCATGCCCAATTCCCATTTGTGCCCTCACCGAGCAAGAACAGATATTTTGTGAGATTGAATCTCGTTTGTCCGAAGTCGATCAACTCGACCAAACCATTACCACCTCCCTGCAACAGGCCGAAGCCCTGCGCCAATCCATTCTGAAAAAAGCCTTCTCCGGCCAACTGGTGGAGCAAGACCCGCATGACGAACCCGCCTCGGCCCTGCTGGCGCGGATCAAGGCGGAGCGGGCAGTAGGTGCAAAAAATGCACATACTGCCGCCAAGCCTCGCAAGACGGCAGGGAGGAAGTAATATGCAAGAAATGCATATTGCAAATTTGAACCATACGGAATTTCCGTATAGTTGCCTAATAGTGAGGTAAAGCCATGAGCCAAATAGAAGCACAAGTCGCTATTTATCAGACCGCAGATGGTCAAGTACAGCTTGATGTGACGCTTGAGCAGGATACGGTGTGGCTATCGCAGGGGCAGATGGTGGAGTTGTTTGGGCGGGATGTCTCAGTTATTTCGCGCCATATTAGCAACGCCTTAACTGAAGGGGAGATTTCCCAAAAAAGCAATTTGCAAAAAATGCAAATTGCAAATTCCGACAGGCCGGTCGTTTTTTATGACCTTGATGTTGTCATCTCGGTCGGTTATCGCATCAAATCGGAACGTGGTGTGCAATTCAGACGTTGGGCAACCAATGTGCTGAGGCAACATCTGGTGCAAGGCTACACCCTGAACACCCAACGTCTGCAAACCCAGCAAGAACATATCAAGCAGCTTGAGCGTACCCTGACATTGTTCCAGCAAAACCTGATCGAGCAGGCCAGCCTGCCGGAGGCGCGCGGGCTGGTGAGCGTGATTGCCGGGTATGCCCGCACCTTTGTGCTGCTCAACCAGTTCGACAGCGAGCGGCTGCCGCTGGGCGATTTTGCCACGGCGATACGCTATGAAATCCAGCCTGCGGAAGCGGTGGCGGGCATTGCCGCGCTCAAGGCGGATTTGATGGCGAAAAACGAAGCCTCCGAGCTTTTTGGCAACCAAAAGGACGACAGTTTTGCCGGTATTCTCGGCAACATCGTGCAGTCGTTTGGCGGGGAGTTTCTTTATCCCAGCATTGAGGAGCAAGGTGCGCATCTGTTGTATTTCGTCATCAAGAATCATCCGTTTTCCGACGGCAACAAACGCATCGGCGCCTTTCTGTTCATCTGGTTCTTGCAGCGCAACCAGCACCATCTCAAAACCGACGGCGAGTTGAAGATCAACGACAACGCCCTGGCGGCAATCGCCTTGCTGGTGGCGCAAAGCGATCCCGGCCAAAAACAACTGATGATTCATCTGATCATGAATCTGATTCGAGGTTAAGACATGACCCCCGCAGCCATTATCTCCAAGGTTTGGAGTTTCTGCACCACGTTGCGCGACGACGGGGTGAGCTATGGTGACTATCTGGAGCAGCTCACCTATCTGATCTTTCTCAAGATGGCGGACGAGTACAGCCGGCCGCCTTACAACCGCAAGGTGGGTATCCCCACCGCCTACAACTGGCAAAGCCTCAAGCCCATGCGCGGCGCGGAGTTGGAGGTGCATTACGTGACCCTGCTCCGCGAGTTGGGCAACAAGCCGGGGATGCTGGGGCAGATCTTCACCAAGGCCCAGAACAAGATCCAGGACCCGGCCAAGCTTTACCGCCTGATCGACATGGTGAACGAAACCCAGTGGGTGACCATGGGCGCGGATGTGAAGGGCGACATCTACGAGGGGTTGCTGGAGAAAAATGCCGAGGACACCAAATCCGGGGCAGGGCAGTACTTTACGCCGCGCGCCCTGATTAAGGCTATGGTGGAGTGCGTGCGGCCGGAACCGGGCAAGACCATCGCCGATCCGGCCTGCGGCACGGGCGGTTTTTTTCTGGCTGCCTATGATTTTTTGGTGGCAGCGCACCGGCTGGACAAGACGCAGAAGGCGTTTCTCAAGCACGAAACCTTTTTCGGCAACGAGATTGTCGCGGGCACCCGCCGCCTGGCCTTGATGAACATGTTTCTGCACAACATCGGCGAGATCGACGGCGAGAGCATGGTGTCGGCCAACGATGCGCTGGTGGCCGACAGCGGCCAGCGTTTCGACTACGTGCTGGCCAATCCGCCCTTTGGCAAGAAAAGCTCGATGAGCTTCACCAACGAGGAAGGCGAGCAGGAAAAAGACGATCTGACTTACAACCGCCAGGATTTCTGGGCGACCACCTCCAACAAGCAGCTCAACTTCGTGCAGCACATCCGCACCATGCTGAAAACCACGGGTCGCGCGGCGGTGGTGGTGCCGGACAACGTGTTGTTCGAGGGCGGCGCGGGTGAGACGGTGCGCAAAAAACTGCTGGAAACCACCGAGCTGCACACCATCCTGCGGCTGCCCACCGGCATCTTCTACGCCAACGGGGTGAAGGCGAACGTGCTGTTTTTCGATAACCGCGCCGCTTCCAAGGAGCCGTGGACCAAGGAGGTCTGGTACTACGACTACCGCACCAACATCCACCACACCCTGAAAAAGAAACCGCTGCGCTTTGCGGATCTGCAGGAGTTCATCGCTTGCTACAACCCGGAAAACCGCTATGCGCGCAAGGAGCTGTGGAACGAACAGGACAACCCGGAAGGGCGCTGGCGCAGATTCGGCTACGAGCAGATCATCGGTCGTGATAAAACCAGCCTGGACATCTTCTGGCTCAAGGACAAGAGTCTGGCCGATCTGGACAACCTGCCCGAGCCGGACGTGTTGGCCGGGGAGATCATCGACAATCTTGAGGCGGGCTTGAACAGCTTTCGGGAAATTGCGGCGGCTTTGACGTAATTGGTGTATGTTTTTGCGCTGAAATGCGCCTGGAACATGGTGCTGGTGAAAAATAAGGCAAGGGCAGGTGATTGAATATGGTTGAGGAACAGGAAATTTTTCAGTGTCGGCAATGCGGCCATTGCTGCCAGGGCGAAACCACGGTCTCTCTGGACCCCGATGATGTCGCCCGGCTGGTCGCCTATCTGCATCTGTCCATTGCCGAGGTGCAGGAGAAATATCTGCGCCTTACCGGCAAGGTGGTGCAGATGAAGATTGTGGACGGCCACTGCATCTTTTTTAACGAAGGCTGTACGGTGCATGAAGGCAAGCCCTGGCGCTGTAGGCAATGGCCCCTGCATCCCAGCATGCTCACCGACCGGAACAATTTCGAGGCTATCCGCCAATCCTGCCCCGGCATTAAAGGGGAACTCGGCTATGAGGAATTCCGCTCCCGCTTTGCCGAGCTTCTCAAGCAGCAGGATGCGGGAAAGTAGGGGAAGGTGAAGATCATTCTGCCGCTCTTGGGTAAAACCAAGGAGCAGTACCTTGGCGCCGGAATCGATGATTTTGCCGGGCGGCTCAGGCGTTTTGTCCAGCTTGAGCTGCCGGTGCTCAAGGAAAAGAAGAGCGGGGCCAAGGAAGATGCGGCGCGGCTGCAGAACGAGGAAGCGCAAATATTGCTTGGCAGTGTTCCGCAATCTGCCAAAGTCGTGGCTCTGGCTCCGTTAGGACAGCAGCTCAGCTCGGAAGAGCTGGCCGATCTGCTTTGCCGCTGGGAGGATCAGGGGGTGCGGGAGATTGTCTTTTTGATCGGCGGCCCCACCGGCCTTGCGCCGAAGCTGGTCGAAAAGGCGGATTATGTCTTATCGCTCTCGCGGATGACCTTTACCCACGAGATGGCTCGAATGCTGGTGCTCGAACAGTTGTACCGGGCGTTTTCCATCAAGGCCGGAACCGGATACCATAAATAAGGCAACAACCCCGGCCAGGTCAAACGGATTCCACGGAACGGACCTCCGGAACCTCGCCTTTCAAGAATTTTTCAATCCCGTTCTTAAGCGTATTTCTGGACATGGGGCATTCCTTGCAAGCCCCGGTCAACTGGACCGTGACCACCCCGTCCTTGCTCACATCAACCAGGGCCACATCGCCTCCGTCTGCCTGGAGCGTGGGGCGAATCTTTGCCAGAGCCGCCAGAATTCTGTCGCGCATCGTTATTCCTCAAGCTGGATTGTCAGGGTAAAAAGGTGAGACAATCTACCACAGCTTTTGCCTGCCGACAACCTTTGCCAACACCCGGTCAAGAACTAACCGATTGCCAGATTAGCCGTTGTTGTAGTATGATAGCGCTCCCATTTTGTTCATGCCGAACCATGGGCGCCTACCCCAACAAGGAGTCACAATGAAAAAGGTCCATAAGGATATTCAGGATGCGTCAAGTATGGAGCTGGCCCGTTTTGCAGCCCTGGCAGCCCTGGAAAAAAAAGCGGAGGACCTGGTCGTTCTTGATGTGCGGGGCCTGTCTTCCTTTACTGATTTTTTCGTCATCATGAGCGGACGCTCCACCCGCCACGTGCAGGGGTTGGCCCAGTCCGTGGATGTGGCCCTGCGTCACAAAAACGTCAAGACCGGCAACACCGAGGGCCTGGGCGAGGGGCATTGGGTTCTGCTCGATTATAACGATGTGGTCGTGCATATTTTTTACAACGAAGACCGCAGGTTTTATGACATCGAAGGTCTGTGGCACGACGCCCCCAGGGTGGACCTCACCCAGGAACCATCCTGAACACCATACCAAGGCGCGGGAGAAGATATGAGCAAGATCACACCGGTATTGCTGGCCATTCTCGATGGCTGGGGGATTGGGGAGCCGTGGGAGGGCAATGCCATCCATCTTGCCAACACGCCCAACATGGACCGCTGGCAGGCCAACCAGCCCGCCACCACCCTGGTTGCCCACAACGGCGCGGTGGGGCTGCCGGAAGGGCAGATGGGCAATTCCGAGGTGGGGCATCTCAATATCGGCGCCGGCCGCATCGTGTATCAGGATTTCACCCGGATCAACCGGGATATTGAAACCGGGGATTTCATCAAGAATGAAGCGCTGGTCAAGGTTTTTGGCCGCGCCGTCACGCAGGGTACGGCGTTGCATCTGCTGGGCCTTGTTTCCGACGGCGGGGTGCACAGCCATATCCGCCATCTCATCGCCCTGCTGGAAATGGCCAAACACCTGGGGCTGGCCAAGGTGTATGTCCATGCCTTCATGGATGGCCGCGACACCCCGCCCCAGAGTGGAGCCGGGTATATGGCCGAGCTTGCCGAGGCCATCAAGCGCATCGGCGTGGGCCGCATCGCCTCGGTCTGCGGCCGCTATTACGCCATGGACCGCGACAACCGCTGGGATCGGGTTTCCCTGGCCTGGCAGGCCATGGTGGATGGCAAGGGCCAGCACACGGCCACCGACGCGGTTGAGGCGGTGACCTCAGCCTATGGGCGCGGCGAGAACGATGAGTTCATCAAGCCCACGGTGATCGTGGACAACGGTCAGCCACTGGCCACCATCAACGACGGGGATTCGGTGATTTTCTTCAACTTCCGGGCCGACCGGGCCAGGCAGTTGACCCATGTCTTTATCGACCAGGAATTTGCCGGGTTTTCCATGCAGCATCGTCCCCAGCTCGCGGATTTTCTCACTTTCACGGTGTATGAAAAGGATTTTAATCTGGCCGTGGCCTTCCCGCCGGTACCCCTTACCCATATTCTGGGAGAAGAGGTCAGCAGTCATGGCCTGCGGCAGCTGCGCATCGCCGAAACGGAAAAATATGCCCATGTCACCTACTTTTTCAATGGCGGCAGGGAGGCTCCTTTTTCGTTGGAAGACCGGGCCTTGCTCCCGTCCCCACGCGAGGTGGCCACCTATGATCTCAAGCCCGAGATGAGCGCGGATGCGGTGACCGAGGAGTTGCTGCGCCGCCTTGCCGACAACCCCTACAGCCTGGTGGTGCTCAACTTCGCCAACTGCGACATGGTGGGGCATAGCGGGATCATGGCCGCGGCCATCACTGCGGTGGAGACCGTGGACCGGTGTATCGGCCGGGTGGTGGAGCGCTTCACCGAACTGGGCGGGGTGGTGCTCATCACCGCGGACCACGGCAATGCCGAGGTCATGATCAACAAGAAAACCGGCGGCCCGGTGACGGCGCACTCCACCAACCCGGTACCCCTGGTGATGCTTGGCGGTCAGCCCGGACTTGGCCTTAAGGATGGCGGCACCCTGACCAACCTCGCCCCCACCATCCTCGAGCTGATGGGGCTGCCGATTCCGGCTGAGATGGAAAGCGTCAGCCTGCTGGTGCGGAAATAACATAATGATAATTTTCTAAAAAGCCCTTCGACAGGCTCAGGGTGAACGGTGATTTTCTTAATATATTGAAATTCCGTTCGTGCTGAGCCTTTCGACAAGCTCAAGAGGGCCTTGTCGAAGCACCTGCTGTTGTGTAGTGACACGTCCCGAAATAAAAAGGCGGAAAAGTTAGAGTAACGACGAACAAGAGTGTTCAGAGGTAATTTATAATGCAATACATCAGCACCAGGGGCGGCATTGCCCCCGTATCCTTCAAACAGGCCGTGATGATGGGCCTGGCCACCGACGGCGGCCTGCTGCTGCCCACCTCGATCCCCGAGATTTCCGCCGAAACCCTGATTCAGTGGCGCCAGCTCAGCTATCCGGAGCTGGCAACCGCAGTGCTCGGCCTTTTCATCGACGATATTCCGACCGCCGACCTGCGCGAGCTGGTGGCACGATCATATAGCACCTTCAACCACCCGGAGATCACCCCGCTGGTCAAGCAGGGCGACTGCCACATCCTTGAGCTGTTCCACGGGCCGACCCTGGCCTTTAAAGACGTGGCCCTGCAGTTTTTGGGCAATGTTTTTGAGTATCTGCTCAAGGAATCCGGCGGCAAGATGAACATCCTCGGCGCCACCTCCGGCGACACCGGAAGCGCGGCCATCTATGGGGTGCGGGGCAAGGAGCGGATCAACATCTTCATCCTCCACCCCCACAAGCGGGTCAGCCCCATCCAGGAACTGCAGATGACCTCCGTCACCGACGCCAATGTCTTCAATCTGGCGGTGCGCGGCACCTTTGACGACGGGCAGGCAATAGTCAAGGCCATCTTCAACGATCTGGAGTTCAAGGACAAGCATCAACTGGGCGCGGTCAACTCCATCAACTGGGCCCGGATTGTCGCCCAGGTTGTCTACTATATCCATGCCGCGCTCAAGGTTACCGCAAGCGTTGGGGTGGACAAGGTCGATTTCTCGGTGCCCACCGGCAATTTCGGCGATATCTTCGCAGGCTATGTGGCCCGCCGCATGCTGCCCAACCAGATCCGCCGCCTGATCCTGGCCACCAACGAGAACAACCTGCTCACCCGTTTTATTTTAAACGGCGATTATTCCCTGGGCGCGGTGGCGCAAACCTCAAGCCCCTCCATGGACATCCAGGTGGCCAGCAATTTCGAGCGGTATCTCTACTACCTGAATGGCGAGGATGCCCAACGGACCCGTCAGGACATGGATCGTTTCGCTGCCAGCGGCAGCCTGCAGTTTGACGAGCTTGCCCAGGAGCGGGTGCGGACGGATTTTGCCTCGCGCAGCGTCAACGAAGCGGAAACCATTGAGACCATCCGCGATTTTTATACGCTCCATGGCTATGTGCTGGACCCGCATACCGCGGTGGGGGTCAAGGCCGGTCTGGCTGGCAGGGAGGCGGGGGTGCCGATGATTTGCCTGGCCACTGCCCATCCGGCCAAGTTCGGGGCGGCGGTTGCACGCGCCATCGGCCACGAGCCTGAGTTGCCGCCAAGCCTTGCCGAGCTGGCCACCAAGGAAACCCGCTGTGAGGTGATCCCGGCCGAGGTCGGGGCTGTAAAGGCATTTGTCGAGCAGCACGCCCTGTAGTTTTTCAGGGAGAGCGGTTTTTTCAAGGGAGACGCTTCTTTTCTCTGCTATAGTGATACGGATAGATGAGTGGCCGTTGAAAAAAAGCAGTTGGGAGTCAACTGAACGAGGGTGCAGTGAATCCAACCGAACTCCTGCATTTTTTGCGCACGATAGACCTGTTCCATTTCTTTTCCGATGAAGAGCTTGCGGCTTTTCTGGAAAAGGCCAGGGAGGTGCAGGTAGCCAAGGGAGAGATTCTCTTCCATGAGGGCGAGCCCGGGCAGGATATGTATCTCGTCCTGCGGGGGATGGTCAAGATTTTTCGCGGCAACCGGGTGATTGATGTCATCAAGCCCGGCGACTATTTCGGCGAAATGGCCATCATCGAAAACAAGCCCCGTTCCGCCAGCGTCGCGACTCTGGAAGATTCCCTGCTTCTGCAGGTTCCCCTGGCAGTGTTCCATGAGTATTTCTCCCGGCAGCCGAAATCGCTGGTCGCCATGATGCGGACCCTGAGCCAGCGGGTTCGTCGCGATCTTCACATTCTCGGACATGATTATGAGCAGATCAATATCATGGTCCATGATATGAAGAACCTGCTTACTCCCTTTCATCTGCTGGAGGTTTTGGAGAAAACCGTGCCCGGACTTGCCGGGAACAGATATCTTGCCTGCATGGTCAAGGCGCGGGGGGACCTGCTCGTGCTCATGGAAAATGCCCTGGCCCAGGCCCGGCGGCGCCAGGTCGCCACCCCGATCCATACCGACTCCCTGGACAAGTTGATCGCTGATCTTCTGGAATCGGCCTGGATGGTCCATCCGGACATTGGCGGTCGTGGGATTCGGGTCGAGGTGACAGGCAGTCTGCCGGAATTCCCTTTTTCTTCCCTCGGTCTCTGCCGGGTGTTTTCAAATCTGGTGGTCAATGCCGCCCAGGCCAGCGAGGCCGGGGGACTTATTGCCATTGCCCTTTCCCGCGAGGCGGACGAGGCAGTGGTCAAGATCATCGACCAGGGGCATGGTATTTCCGATGAGGTCCGGGAAAAAATCTTCCAGCCCCATTTTACCACCAAGGGCGACGGCAATGGGATCGGCCTTATCTCCTGCAAGCAGATCATCGAAGAAACCCATGGCGGCAGCCTCTCCTTTGCATCCACGCCCGGCCGGGGCACGACCTTCACCATCCGCCTTCCTTGCTCCGCCTGAATCGGGTAAACAACTGTTTTCAAGAGCTGCTGGCCATGGTGCGGATCTCCGCCGTGGCTGTATTGTGTGTCGAATGTTTCGCTGATTTGGGGATCAGACAGCAAGGCAGGTGTAATGGAAAATTTCAAACAGAGGGTTGATGAGGCTGTCGGTTTTTTACGGGACAAGATGGTGGAACCGCCGGAGATTGTTCTGGTGCTCGGCACCGGCCTGAGCGGCCTGGGAGAAAAGATCGAATCGCCGCTTGTTCTCCCCTATGGCGGGATTCCCAATTTTCCCAAGGCAACCGTGGCCAGCCATGCCGGCAATCTCATCCTCGGCAGGCTCTGCGACAGGCCGGTGGCCGTGCTGCAGGGCAGGTTTCATTATTACGAGGGGTATTCGGCCCGTGAGTTGACCATGCCGATCCGGGTTCTCGCCCTGCTTGGGGCGAAAACCCTTATTGTCTCCAACTCGGCAGGCGGCCTCAACCCGGCCTTCGCTGCCGGCACCGTGATGGTGGTGCGCGATCATCTGAACTTCATCCCGGACAACCCCCTGCGCGGCCCCAATGTTGACGCCTGGGGTCCGCGCTTCCCAGATCTTTCCGCTCCCTATGACCGGAGCTTGATCGATACAACCCTGGCCTGCGCGGCCAGTGAGCAGATCGGCCAGGTTGCCACCGGCGTCTATGTGGCCATTCCCGGCCCCAGCCTGGAAACCCCGGCGGAAACCCGCTATCTCCGGCAATGCGGGGCCGACGCTGTGGGTATGTCCACCGTGCCCGAGGTGATCGTGGCCATCCATGCCGGGATGCGGGTCTTGGGGCTCTCGGTGGTGGCCAATGTCAACGACCCGGACAACCTCAAACCCATCATCCTGGAAGAGATCATTGAGGAAACCAAGAGGGCGGAAGAGCGTTTGTCGCGTCTAATCCTCGCTGTTGTTTCTGAAATTTAGACGAGGAACCCATGAACACCAAAGCAACCCTGCTGGTCTGCGGTCAGATTCTGACCCTGGATGCAAACAATACCATGATCGAAGACGGCGCCGTGGCCATTGCCGGAGACACCATTGTCGAGGTGGGTGAGCGGACGGCCATGCTGGGCAAGTATCCCGGCGCGGAACAGCTCGTTCAGCCCCACGGCCTGGTCATGCCTGGTCTGGTCAACAGCCATACCCATGCGGCCATGGCCTGCTTTCGCGGGCTGGCCGACGATCTGCCCCTGATGACCTGGCTCACCGAGTACATCTTTCCGGTGGAGGGGAATCTCGATGCCGAGATGGTCTATCAGTCCTCCTTGCTCTCCATGGCCGAGATGATCAAGTCCGGCACCACCAGCTTCTGCGACATGTACCTCTTTGCCAAGGAGGTGGCCCGCGCCACGGCGGATTCCTGGATGCGCGGCTGGCTGGGCGAGGTGCTGTACGATTTTCCCTCGCCCAACTACGGCGCGCCGGAAAACGGCATCGTGTACCTGGAGGAGCTGATGGCTCAATACCGCAACCATCCGCTCATCTCCATTACCGTTGACCCGCATGCCGTGTACACCTGCTCCCCGGATCTGCTCAAACGGCTCAAGATCGTGGCGGAAAAGCACGGAGCCGCCTATGTGATCCATCTCTCCGAAACCAGGGACGAGGTGGAGGGATGCCGGGCCAAGTACGGGCACACCCCGGTCATGCACCTTGATGCCCTGGGGATTCTCGACAGCCAGGTGGTGGCTGACCATTGCGTGGTGCTGACCGAACCGGAGATCGACCTTCTTGCCCAGCGGGGCGTCAAGGTGGCGCACTGCCCGGAAAGCAATATGAAGCTTGCCTCGGGCGTGGCTCCTATCCCGGAGCTGCTGGCGGCCGGGGTCACGGTGGGGTTGGGCACCGACGGCGCGGCCAGCAACAACGATGTGGACATGTTCGGCGAAATGGACACTGCGGCCAAGCTGCACAAGGTGCACCGCCTCGACCCCACGGTGATGAGCGCTGAAATCACCCTGCGCATGGCCACCCTGGGCGGCGCGAAGCTGCTGGGGGCGGAAAAATCCATCGGCAGCCTGGAGGTGGGGAAAAAGGCGGATATCATCGTGCTGGATATGAACAAGCCGCATCTGACCCCGATGTACAACATCCCCTCGCATTTGGTCTATGCGGCCACCGGCGCGGATGTGGCGCATTCGGTGATCAACGGGAGGGTGGTGATGCGAAACCGGAAGCTGCTTACCATGGATGAGGATGCGGTGCTGGACAGACTGCGCGAAATCGGCGCGCATATCTCCGGGTTGGTCAGACCGGGGCGGCGATAGCCTCCTGGTGCTGGGGGAATTGTTCTTTCAAGGGGACGTAATGGATCTGCTGGCAAATATCTGGCTGCATATACAAGACAAAGGGGTTGTCCGCACCATCAGCATCGTTCTCAACAGGATGTTTGATTTTTATTTTGACTGGAAATACAAGACCGACACGAGGAACAAGATCAGCCTGCACGATCTCACCGTTACCGGGGAGAATAAGGCGCGTGGTTCCTTTTATCAGCCGACCATGGCCTTGTCGTTCAATCGTTTGCTGGATAGGGTGCCCTTGCCGCCGGACAGTGTGCTGGTGGATTTCGGCTGCGGCAAAGGGCGAGTCTTGCTGCTTGCGGTGTTGCGCGGGATAGGAAAGGCGGTGGGGATTGAATTCTCACCGGAACTCTGCGCCATAGCGAGAAATAACATCAAGATTGTGGAGCAGGCAACCGGGTCTCGATTGGACATCACGGTGGTCGAGGGCGATGTCACCCAGTATGAGATTGAGGACGATCAGAATGTGTTTTTCTTATTCAATCCCTTTGACGATGTTGTTCTTGAGGCGGTTGTGAAAAATATCCAGAAATCGCTGCAGAGAAAACCACGGGAGATTGTTGTCATCTATTACAACCCGGTGTACTCGCACATTCTCGATAATGCCTTTCTGCCCAAGAACAGTTATCTCATCGGCGGTGAAGAGTATATGCACTATGTGAATTGCTGATCTACCCTTGCCGTGATCCGGTCAGCTTTTTCTTGAAGAAAACTGGCGCAGGCCCGTGGTTCCCAGATAGACCAGCCCCGCGATCACAATGATGGTCGGGCCGCTGGGCAGATCGAAATTGTAGCTGATCGCCAACCCCGAGCCGATGAAACCGATGCAGAACAAGGTGGCCAGCACCATCATCTGCCAGAGCCCCTTGGCAAAGTTGCTCGCCACTGCCGCGGGCAGGGTCAGCAGGGCAATGACCATCACGATCCCCACCACCCGGACCAGCAGCACCACGGTCAAGGCAGTCAGGCAGAGGAGCAGCAGGTAGTACAGGTCGGTGCGCACCCCGCGCAGCCTGGCATACTCCTCGTCGAAACAGACGGCCAGGAATTTATGGTAAAACAGGGTGGCGGTTCCCACCACCAGTGCGTCCAGCACCAGCACCATCCAGAGATCATACTTCGAGATCAGCAGGATATTGCCGAACAGGTAGCTCATCGGCTCGACATAGCCAGGGGTTTTGGCGATGAACAGCAAGCCGATGGCCATGCCGATGGCCCAGAGGGCGCCGATGGCCGTGTCTTCCCGCTGGTTGGCGTGCAGGCTCACCAGGCCGATGATGATGGCCGCCAAAAGCGCCGCGACGATGGCCCCGGAAAGCGGCCCGAACCAGGTGATCCCCAGCTTGTGCTGGCAGTAGAGCCCGGCCCCGATGCCGCCGAGCACGCAATGGGCAATGGCCCCGGCGATGTAGGTGATGCGGCGGGCCACCACATAGGTGCCGATGATGCCGAAGGAGAGGCTGGCCAGGATGCCGGCCCCGAAGGCGTAGCGCAAAAAGGGAATGGCCGGGTCGGCCAGGGCCTCAAGAAATTCCATGGGTGCAGTGGCCCTCCGGGGAGCAGCGGTGATCATGGCGGATCATGCGGATGTCGCCGCCGTACATGTTGCGGATCAGTTCGCCGGTCAGCTCGCTGGTGGGGTGGAGCACGACCTGGCGGTTGACGCAGACGATGCTCTTGAAGAACTTCGAGGCAAAGCCGACATCGTGGGTGACCAGCATGACGGTGAGCCGTTCGTTGAGCTTGGTGAGCAGCTTGAAGAGCTGCTCCTCCGAGGCGGCGTCGATGTTGGCCGTGGGTTCGTCCAGGATCAGCAGCTCGCCTTCGGCGGCCAGGGCCCGGGCAATGAGAACCCGCTGCCTTTGCCCTCCGGAGATCTCGGCAAACAGGCGGCCGGCCAGATCCGCCAGCCCCATTTCCGTTAGGGCTGCCTGGGCTGCCTCATGGTCGGCCTTGGCGTAGGCGCCGCAGAAGATCCGGTCCAGCCTCCCCATGAGCACGACATCGAGCACCGTCACCGGAAACTGCGGATCGTAGCGCGCGTACTGCGGCACATAGCCGATGCGCAAGCGGCTTTTTTCCGGGGGAAGCCCCAGCACCTCAATCTCGCCCCGGTTCGGTTTGAGCAACCCGAGGATGAGCTTGAGCAGGGTGGTCTTGCCGCCGCCGTTGGGGCCCACGATGCAGAGGGAATCGCGGGCCATTATATCCAAGGTGACATTTTCCAGGATGGGCGTTCCGTTGTAGGCGAAATCAAGATCCCGGATGCGGACGGCTGTTTCCTGCGTGCTTGCGGCACTCATGGCTGTTCCTTCACTGCTGCAGCGATTGGGCGATGGCTTCGGCGCTGGCGGCGAGACTGCGCAGCACCTCCCGGTCCAGGGGGTCGATGGGGATCACGGTTCCGTTGATGGCTCGGGCCACGGTCTCGGCGCTCTTGCGGTCGAATTGCGGCTGAACAAAGATGGTGCGCACCCGATCCTCCTTGGCTTGGCGGATAAGTGAGGCGAGCTGCCTCGGGGTGGGTGATTTGCCGCTGATCTCCACGGCTTTTTGTTGTAAGCCATAGGCCGCGGCAAAATAGCCGAAGGCAGGATGGAAAACGTAAAAGGTTTTTCCCCGGTGTGGGGCCAGGATACCGGTCAAGCGTCTGTCCAGAGCGCTGATCTCATGCTTGAGCGAGGCGAGATTTTTTTGTACAGCTTCTCTGCGCTCCGGCATGGCCTCAATCAGGGCGCTAGCCATGTTGTCGGCCATGATCCGCAGGTTGTTTGCGGACAGCCAGAGGTGGGGGTCTGCTTCGTTGCCGGAGTGGGCTTCCCTGGCATGTGTTTGGTGATGGTCCGTTTCCGTGGGGGGTAAACGGACGATGCCCCGGGTGGAGTCCACGATGCGCAGATTGCGATTGTTGGCCGTGACCTTGGCTGCAAGCTGCCTCTCAAAGGGGATATCCACCGTGAAAAACAGGCGGGCTCCGGCCAGGGCCGCTGCCTGGCGCGGGGTTGGCTCGAAGGTGTGCGGGTCTTGCCCCTTGCCCACCAGGGTATGCACCTCAATCGCCTCGCCGCCGATTCTTTGGGCAAGATATGCCTGGGGCGGCACGGTGACAAAGATCGCCAACTTCGTCGTTTCCCCTGCTGCCGAGACGAAACCGGCAGTCCCGCAGGTGAGGGCCAGAAACAGAAGGGCGGCGGGAAAGAATCTGGAAAGGTTCAATGCCGGCATGGGTTGTCGTTGCTCCCGCAGACAAGATGCACGGCCTTGCACTCCTCGCATTTCTGCAGGGAGTGGGTGTTGAGGAATTTTGCCCAGTGGCTGCGTTGCTCGGAAGTAAGAATGCCGGTGCCCTGGCAGAGCGGACAGCCGTTTTCCAGGGCGTTCAGGATGGCGTTTCTGATGAATTCGGATTTGTTGGGCACCGTGTGCAGGGCTTTGGCCAGTGCTTCATCGGCTTTGAAGGTGATGGTTTCCTGTTTTTTATTGCGCATGGTGTTCCCCTGGCTGCATTCCGGTGTGGTCTGATCGTAATACAAAGTATTACCTGTGTAAATGGGGAATGTGTCCTGGCGCGCACCCGGCAGAGCCGGGGAAGGCGATCGAAAAGGGGGGTTGCTTCTTCATCTTCTTATGGTATACATAACTCATATGGTTTTTTCATTGTAGCGTTGTGACATACACATATGTTTGCCGTCAGGTGAAAGGGGTTTCACATGTTTGGACTTGGAATGCCGGAGCTCATCGTTATTCTGGTGATAATCGTCATCATCTTTGGTGCGGGCAAGCTGCCTGAAATCGGCGCGGGAATCGGCCAGGGCATCAAGAATTTTAAAAAAGCCACCCGCGATGCGGACAAGCAGGAAAAAATCGAGGAAAAAGACAAGGAAGGGGGCTCCGGCCCCGCCTGACCTGATACAGCACGCCTGATTGGCGCGAATTTGCAAAAGGAGAATGGATATGTTTGGCTTGGGTACTCCGGAATTGATTGTTATCTTGGGCATCGCCTTTTTGGTTTTTGGCGGCAAAAAGCTGCCGGAACTCGGCTCCGGCCTGGGCAAGGCTATTTCCTCCTTCAAAAAGGGTCTGCATGAGGTGGAAGAATCAGTGCCGGGCGTGAAAGAGGTTGCTTCCCTTAAGGAAGAAGTCGGCAAGGTCAAGGAGCTGGCCAGCCCATTCACCAAATAGGCGGGTGACCAGTGTTGGACCCACAAGGCAGGCGGATACTCGGTATCTGTCTGCCTTTTTTTATGCGCAAGATCCTGCTTGTATTCCGGAACGTTCTGTATATACAATGATGCGTTGCCGGCAGAGATGGCGCCCTGCCGGGGCGCTTCGTCTTTTTCCGATCCTTGCCATGCAAGAAAAATAGTTTGGAGGTGGCATGACTGCGTTGCATCGCATTTTTTCGCGTTGGGGGATAATTCCGGTGTATCGGGCTGCGGGTGTTGTTTTTTTGGTCGGTTGCATGGGTATTGCGCTTTTCGCCGTTCCCGCCCGCGCCTCGGGAAACCCTGATCTCGTCAAAACCATTCCCGGTCAAAAAACAGGCATTATCAATGGGGTGGCTTGTTCCGCCGACGGAAAAAAAATCGCCGCAGCCGGGGATAATGGAGCCGTCACGGTATGGGACTTGCCTTCCGGTACGCTTCTTCTCACCTTGGGCAAGGATCTGCAAAGCGCCGATGCCGTGGCCTTCTCCCCGGATGGGCGGTTGCTCGCCGCCGCAGTGGCAACGGGAGGGCGTCGCGGCAATGCCGTGCAGGTATGGGATCTGGCAAGCGGGCAGCTTGTGCAGGACATGCGGGGGCATACCCAATTGATCACGGATCTGGCCTTTTCCCCGGACGGCAACCGCATCGCCTCTGTGGGCAACGACAACACCCTCCGCATCTGGAACGTCAAATATGGAACCCTGGAAACAACCCAGAAGGAAACCAAGAATAATCTTCTGGCCCTTGCCTATTCGCCGGACGGCAAAAATATTGCCGCCACCGAAAACTGGGACGGCAAGATTCAGATGTGGGATGCCGTTAATGTGCGCTTGATCCGCACAATCCCGGGGCATGGTGATTGGGTGCTCTGCGTGGCCTACTCCCCGGACGGCACGGAGTTTGTCACCGGCAGCCGCGATGGGTCGGTATATGTCTGGGATGCGGAATCCGGCGCGCGCCTGAGGATTTTACGAGATCCGGAGCTGGATCCGGTGAACAGCGTGGCCTATTCCCCGGATGGCAGGTATGTCATGGGCGCCACCCAAAGCAGGCATATTTTGTCCTGGCGGAAAAGCGGGGGCGCATTGTTCAACTTTTATGCAGGGAATGACCTTTCCGTGACCTCGCTGGCCTTTCCCCCTGCCGGAAAATATCTTGTTTCCGGAGGGTTGGATGGCGTGCTCCGGGTCTGGACCCCTCCCGGCCAAGGCAGCCCTGATTCTCTCCTTGCCCAGGCCATGAAGTTTGAGGCAGGGACGGATCCCATGGAGCAAGATTTTGGCCAGGCCGCGAAGCTCTATCAGCAGGCGGCGGAAAGCGGCCAACCGGAGGCCATGTTCCGGCTTGGCGCCATGTATAATCAGGGAAAAGGGGTGGGCAGGAATTCCGACGAGGCCAGGAAATGGTGGTCTCTTGCCGCGGAAAAAGGGCATCCCGCAGCCCGGGCGCAGTTGCAGGCAGAACAGAAGGTTGCCTTGGCTGTGACGCCGCCGCCTCAGGCAAAGATCGAAGAGGTGCGCGTCCAGACAGAGCCCAAACCCCTGGAGCCTGAAGAGAAAAAAACCAAGAGTGCGGCAAGGGAACCGGCAAAACCGGAGCCGGCGGCCAGGGTTGTGTCGCCAGCTCCGGCGGCCAGGGATAAAAACGGTTTGTACGAGGAAGGCTTACGCTTTTTTAAGGGAGAAGGGGTGCCCCGGGATTATGCCCAGGCCCGCAAGTTTTTTATCGAGGCTGCGGCGATGGGGCATGCCAAGGCGCAGTACCGTCTCGGCTTCATGTACAGCCTGGGCAGGGGCGTGAAGAAGAGTGATCAGGAAGCGGTGAACTGGTGGCAAAAGGCTGCCAGGCAGAATGATGCCGAGGCCCAGTACTATCTCGGCTACATGTACGAGGTCGGAGGCGGGGTGAAGCAGGATATGGAGGAGGCGAAAAAGTGGTATCAGAAGGCGGCGGCCAACGGCAATGTCAACGCGGCGCAAAGCTTGAAGATGATGCCCTGATGTAATTGTGTTGCGGGAGAATAAAAAAAGGCGGGGGTTCCCCGCCTTTTTTTATGTCTGGGGCCGGAAACAGAAGCTCCGGCTCATGCCTTCTTATTCCGCCTGGGGAAGCTGTGGGAAACGCATGCTGATCGCGAGATTCCAGGTCTTGAGCTTATCCTTGGTCTTTTCAAAAAGTTCGGCCACATCCCCGTTGATGGTCACCGTGGTGATGGTGTCGCCCTGTTTGATGCTGTTGATCACTTCCTGATCCTGGTCGCCGGCGACTTCGCCGAAAACCGTGTGTTTGCCGTCCAGCCAGGGGCAGGGAACATGGGTGATGAAAAACTGGCTGCCGTTGGTGCCAGGACCGGCATTGGCCATGGAGAGGATGCCCGGCTTGGTGTGACCGAGGCTTGCGTCGAATTCGTCCTCAAAATCATAACCAGGGCCGCTGGTGCCGGTGCCCTTGGGGCAGCCGCCCTGCACCATGAAATCCGGGATGACCCGGTGGAATTTGAGGCCGTTGTAAAAGCCGCGTTGGGCAAGATTGGCAAAGTTGGCAACGGTGATGGGGGTTTTCTCGGCAAACAGCCTGAGGGTGATGGTGCCTTTGCTTGTTGTCATTGTGGCGGTCAAGTCGCTCATGATGGTCCTCGTGATGTGATTAGAGTTATCTAAGGTTATTACTGCAGCAATTCTGTAACTATTGCGTCGCCCATGGCAGCGGTGCCAATGGCCTTGCTCTTGTCCACGGCAATATCCTGGGTGTGCACGCCCTTGTCGAGCACTGCGGCAACCGCCGCTTCAATGGCGTCCGCAGCAGCGCCCTGATCCAGGCTGAAACGCAGCATCATCGCGGCGGAGAGGATCTGGGCGATGGGATTGGCAATGCCCTTGCCGGCAATGTCCGGGGCGGAGCCGCCTGCGGGCTCGTAGAGGCCGAAGCCTTTTTCGTTGAGGCTCGCTGAGGCGAGTAACCCCATGGAGCCGGTGATCATGGCGCATTCGTCGGAGATGATGTCGCCGAACATGTTGCCGCAGAGCATGACGTCGAACTGGTGGGGATTTTTGACCAGTTGCATGGTGGCGTTGTCCACGTAGATGTGGTTCAGGGTGACGTCCGGGTATTCCTTGGCGATCTCGATGACCACTTCCCGCCAGAGCACCATGGTGGTCAGCACATTGGCCTTGTCCACCGAGGTGACGAGCTTGCGGCGCAGCCGGGCGGCGTCAAAGGCGCGGCGGGCGATGCGTTCGATCTCCCAGCGGTGGTAGACCATGGTGTCGTAGGCCTTTTCGTTGGGGCCGGAACCTTCCCTGCCCTTGGGCTGGCCGAAGTAGATGTCGCCGGTGAGTTCGCGCACGCAGAGGATGTCAAAGCCGTCCCCCACGATATCGGCGCGCAAGGGGCTGGCCGCAGCCAGGGATTTGAAGATCCGGGCAGGGCGGAAGTTGCAGAACAGCTCGAAATGTTTGCGCAGCGGCAGCAGGGCGGCGCGTTCCGGCTGCCGGGCCGGGGGCAGGGATTCCCATTTGGGGCCGCCCACCGAGCCGAAGAGGATGGCGTCGCTGGCCTCGCACAGGGCGAGGGTCGAGGCGGGCAGGGCCTCGCCGTGGTTATCGATGGCGCAGCCGCCCACATCCGCGTGTTCGTAGGCAAGGCTGAAGCCGAATTTTTGCTGGACCGCGTCCAGAACCTTGATCGCTTCCTGCATGACTTCCGGGCCGATGCCGTCGCCGGCCAATACTGCTATCTTTTTCATCTGGCATATCCTTCGGTTGTATTAGGAGCCGTTTTGGCCGCCGGGAGGACGACCGTGTTCTCTGCCAACGGCTTGGGTTCTCAGGCAGCCCCCTTGCGAGGGTAATGTACGGGGCAACACCATACCTGATCAGGGTAAAGATGCGCAAGATCAATGTGGTTGTTCCCGTGAAACCCTCGCTCGCAGGATCAGCCAAAGGGATAGGCGACATACACCCGGTTGGCGATCAGTTGGGCCGGGTAGTGCGGCAGATTGCTCTTGGCCGGTCCGGCCAGCACCCTGCCCTCCAGGTCAAAGATGCCGCCGTGCCCGCTGGCGCAGGCCAGTATCCCCTGCTCGGGCAGCAAAATTTCGTAGCCGGCGTGGGTGCATTGCGAGGAAAAGGCGGCGACGCGTGTCTCCGAGATCCTGGTGACGAGGAGCGGTTTTTCCTGCCGGGTAATCTCTATCTTCAGGCCGCTGCCGATGGTTTTGAGGGCCCGGTAGCGGTTTTCCCCCAGATCAAGAACAAGTTTGCCCTGTTCAATGACAAGATCGGTGAGTCGGCGTTCCTCTTCTTTTTCCCGGGTGCAGGCGCAGGCCAGGGCGGGGAAGGAGGAGAGCATGACCAGCAGTCTCGCGGAGCCGGAGAGAAATTTCCGGCGATTCAGCAGATCATCAGGGGGCATATTTCCCATGCCTTTCGCTGGGGTTTTCAGGGGCGCCTTTCGGGTAGTGCAAGGCGCCCGGCAACTTACGGCCTGATCGGCAGATGGGTCAGCCGCCCGCTGGCCGGATCCTTGTAGCGGATCTCCCCGCTGATCGAGCCAGCCGGCACGGGACGCGACAGGCGCAGGCTCAGGAGGTAGCTTCCCGGGCTGACCTTGGTCAGCAGCCATTTCACCTCGCCCTTATTGGCATCGTACTGATGGAAGGCGGGCGAGGCAGCTTCGATCGCCATGCCGGGTGGCAGGTTCTGGATGACGATCAGGGTGCCGGGGGCTGGGCCGGCAACGGTGATCCGTAACTGAAGGTCCTGCCCGCCGCTGCTCAGGTATTGGCCGCTTACCAGGGCCTCGCCCGCCCGCAGGGGCATCGGCATGGCCAACAACAGGAACAATGCCAGGAAGAGCAAGCCAGGCGCGCGGGAATGGTGTTTTTTAGCCGTCATGTGTGTTCCTCCTGTTGGGTGATCAGTGGAGAATATCATAGCCGCGCGTCTCCTGGTTCCATCTGTAGCCTTTGGCGGTCCAGATCTCCTCGATCAGCTTTTTGCCGAACTGCAACCCTTCAATCCCCCCGTATATCTCATACACGGAAAGCAGCTCCTCGTCGTCTATCCGGCCATCGCTGTTGCTGTCCGCCCAATGGAAGGGGCTCGCCTGCAGGGAGTCGGTTCCGGAAACAGGGATACTGGGATTGTCGTCCGAGCGGACCGTGACGCCGCCGCTGAATTGATGGCCGGTTTCCATCTCGGTTTCCGGCTGGAGTTTGGCGAGATAGCTGTACACCGCCTGCTCGCCGCTGATCTTGTCAATCCACTTGAGAACCGGTGGGTCGCTTGCCTGGGAGACAAACCGCGGTTTGCCCTGGGCCGGGATGCAGGCCGGGGGCAGGGTTTCCTTGAGGATCAGGGAAAACGGCCTGGTGGCGCTGGTTGTCACCTCAATGACAACCGGAAAGGGAATGCCCGGGGTTGCGTGTTCCGGCACGATTCTGTAGGCCGCCACCTGGCTCTCGCCTTCGCTTGGCCCGTACCAGCGCAAGAAGGCGAGAATCGCAAGGGCAAGCAGGAAAAAACCTGCGAGCCGGACAGGGACGGGGAAAGAGGCGAAGCGGGCTTTGAACGATGCGGCTTGCGGCGCTGCCGGGGCAAGGGCTGGAGAGGGCTCGGGTTCGGGGGGCTGGGGCAAGGGCTCGTCTTGCTTTGGCGGTTCGGAATTTTGGGGGGATGAAGGTTCTGTTGGAGATGCGGGCTGACCGTGGTCAACAATGTCAGCCACCTGGGTTTCCAGGGCCTCTGCCAGTTTGAGGGCGTTTTCTTTTTTGATGTTGGGGTAGCGGCGGTTTTCCCAGCGGGAAATCGTATCGGTGGTGACCCCGACCACCGTGGCGACATAGAGCTGGGTTAACCCTTTTTCTTCCCGGAGCCGCCGGATTCTGGCGCCGTCGATGTTGACCATGGGGACGCCGCCGGCCAAGGGTTTTGTTGAATCCATACCAGGTGTCCTACAGGTTGAGTTTCGGAGGTGACGAATGAAGCGGCATACTACCAAATCTTGAAGTGAAGCAAAAGCCCCTTGTGGCTTGAGCGGAAATATGCCGCAACCCAGGGCCGGGGAGTTATCGCTGGCTTTTTTTCAGCCGGTCAAGCTCCGAACGCACCCTGACCAGCTCCTCGTTTGAAGCGCGCAACCGCTGGGCAATGACTTCGGTGAACAGGCGGTACATGACGGAGACAAAAAGCGCCTGCTCCAAGGGCTCGGCAGCCTCGCTCATGAAGGAGGCGTCGATGGCCAGGCAGACCGTGGGGCCGATGGCCTGCACCGAGGCGGAGCGGGCCTTGCCGTCGATGGCGGCAAGCTCGCCGAAGGCGCCGCCGATCTCTTCTATCCTGGCGATCTCCTTGCCGTGTTTTTCCACCCGCACCGCCCCGGAAAAAAGGATGTAGACCCAGTTGTCGTAAGCCCCTTCCGGGGTGATGATTTCGCCGTCTTCAAAGGTCCGGATCTTGCTGAGGCGCAGAATATGCTTGATGTATTTTTCGCTCAGCGAGCCGAGGAAGGGAAGCCGGTGCAGCTTGTCCACCAAAAAGTAGCGGCCCTCCAGATAGGGGGATTCCTGCATGGGGATGTCTCCGGTATGGTGGTCCATGGTGCGGGTGAAGGCAAAACCTGATTGCCCCACAGTGTCTTATGGGAACCTTGAAAAATCAACTTCCTGTTGATTTTTCAAGCCGCAAAACCAAAACAAGTTTTGCCTTTGCTCACATTTTCAGCAACGTTAAGTGGCTGAAAATGACGGGGCGTCCTTGCCCCGCACAGGAGCCTTGAATTTTTCAAGGCTCCCTTCTTTATATCATAATGGAATTGGATTATAAACAGAAGGGATCCCGGCTCAATGCATTTCCCGGGAAGAGGAGAAAAAATCTTGGCGCACGAAACAACAGGCAGCTTCCTGCCGGCCTCCAGGGCGGAGATGGCTGCACGAGGCTGGAAGCAGGTTGATGTGGTCCTGGTCACCGGGGATGCCTATGTGGATCATCCTTCCTTCGGGGTGGCCCTGATCGGCCGCCTGCTTGAGGCCAACGGCTACCGGGTGGCCATTCTCTCCCAGCCCCGTCACCATCTCCCCGATGATTTCCGGCAATTCGGCGCGCCACGCCTTTTTTTCGGCATAACCGCGGGCAACCTGGACTCGGTCGTGGCCAATTACAGCGGCAACGCCAAGGTCCGGGACCGCGATGACTATTCCCCGGACGGCAACCCCTATTTCGGCGAGCAGGCGGAAAAAAAGCTGCGCCGGCGGCCGGACCGGGCCACCATTCTGTACAGCAATCTTGCAAAGGCCGCTTTTCCGGATGTGCCGGTTGTCCTTGGGGGTATCGAGGCGTCCCTGCGCAGGTTCGTGCATTACGATTATCAGCAGCAGCGGCTGCGGGGCTCGGTTTTGACCGACGCCAAGGCGGATCTCCTGGTCTATGGCATGGGAGAGCGGGCGGTGCTGGAGGTGGCGGCCCGGCTTGCCAAGGGCCTCGATCTGGCCGGTATTCCCGGCACCTGCGAACGGTTGAGCCCCAAGGAAATGGCGGCCCGCCGGATTTCCGCGCCTCTGGTTCTGCCTTCCTGGGCGGAAATCCAGGCGAAGCCGCCCCTTTTCCTTGAGGCGGAGCTGATTGTGGACCGTCAGGCCAGGGCATATGGTGATGCGCCTCTGCTGCAGTATCAGCAGGCCGCCTGGGTGGTGCAGCACCAGCCTGCCCAGCCGCTGGATACGGCGGCACTGGATGGGCTGTACAGCCTGCCTTTCAGCCGCAACCCCCATCCTGCCTGCGGCGATGTCCCGGCCTGGCGGATGATCCGGGACTCAATCACCATTGTCCGCGGGTGTTGCGGCAATTGCTCATTCTGCGCCATCTCCCGGCACCAGGGGCCAATGGTCATCAGCCGGAGCAAGGAATCCGTGGTGCAGGAGGCGCAGCAGCTTGCCGGGCGGAAGGATTTTTCCGGCACCATCAGCGATCTGGGCGGCCCCACCGCCAACCTGTATGGCACGGGCTGCACCAGTCCGCAGCCATGCACCCGCCATGATTGCCTGTATCCCAAGGTATGCACATTCATGAAGATAGACGAGCAGGCGCTGCTTGGCCTGCTGGAGGCGGTGGAAGAGTGCGCCGGGGTCAAGCATCTTTTTGTCTCCTCCGGGTTGCGGATGGAGCTGTTGAGCAGGACGCCGCGGTTGTTGCGCAAACTCCTGCTGCACCATACTCCGGGGACGATGAAGATTGCGCCGGAACACACCGAGGACAAGGTGCTGCGGCTCATGCACAAGCCCGGTTCCGTGGTGCTGGAGGAATTTCTCGCCCTGTGCCGGGAAATCGGCAAAAAAGCGGGGAAGAGTTTCCATTTCACCCCCTACCTGATTGCCTCGCATCCTGGCTGCACCCTTGCCGACATGGAGAGGATGGCGGTGCGTCTTGCCGTGCTCGGTCTCGCTCCCCGGCAGTTTCAGGATTTCACCCCTACGCCGGGAACGATCTCCACGGCCATGTATGTCACGGGCTTGGATTGCGAAAAAATGGCGCCACTTCCCGTGGCCAAGAAGGACAGCGAACGGCGCGCCCAGCGCCAGGCCCTGGGGTTCCAGGGTGATGATCTTGCGATCTCGCCAAGAAAAAGCCGGCAACCTCCGGGTCCGGGCCGCATGCGGCCGGGGGCGGCGCGCGGCCGGTCAGAGAAGCCGGGAGAGCAGCGGCAGGGTAATAAAGGAAAGAATGATGCCAAGGCCGATCAGGGCCGCGGTAAGCTTCGGAGAAAGACCGGCCATGATGGCTAGGGCGCCTGCGGAAACCATGGGCGGCATCCCTGCCTCGAAGATGGCCACCCGGGCGGCAAGGGTGTCAAACCCCAGGATGCGGCAGAAGAGCAGGGCGATCAGCGGCGCAACCACGAGCTTGATACTCAGTCCTGCCCCCAGGGGTTTGAGCGTTTCCGGGCTGAGGCGCAGGGTGAGTTGAAACCCGACCGCGACCATGACCACCGGGACGAGGGTCCCTGATAGGGCGTTGAGCAAGGCCAGCAGCGGCGGGGGAAAGGTCAGGGAGCGGCTGGCAAGGGCCACAATCAGGGCGATGAATGGCGGAAAGCTCGCGACCCGGGTAAGCACGGAGGCAGGGGTCGGTTTGCCCCCGCTGCCATAGAGGGCCAGCACCACCGCCCCATAGGTGGCCAAGGCCAGGAACGACCCAAGCTGGTCATAGAGGAGAGCGTAGGGGATGCCCTCGTCTCCGAAAAAAGCCCGAACCATGGGAATGCCGAAAAAGGAGGTGTTGCCCAGGGGAATCAGAAGCAGAAGGACGCCGACGATCTCTTTTTCCCAGCGGAGGAACTTGCCCAGGGCAATGATCATCAGGGCGGAAGCGGCGAGCATACCCCAGGGCATGATGACCGGCACAAGGATGTCCCCGGAAAAAGCAAGCTGCGGGACCTTGAGCAGGATAAGGGCGGGAAGGGAAAGGGTAATGGCAAACAGGTTGAGCACCTGCGCGGTTTCCTTGGGGAAACTGGGAAGACGGCGCAATCCCATGCCCATGAGCAAAAAAGAAACCGTGAGAATGAAATTTTCCATGACTGGGTTGCGAAGCTCTCGGAAAAAACAGGGGAAGCAACCTCCCCGGGAAAGGATATTTTTTTGCGCGGAGGCCAAGATTTCTTGACAACAACGTGTGCCCACTCGATACTTAATCTTACAACCGCACTATATTTTGGAAATTGACCGGTGTCAATTTCGTTCTGGGATGCCGCTTCGGCATTTCAGCAGAGAAGGGGGATGTATGGAAAATGTGAATCCGAACCTGATAACCTGTATAGTTCAGCGCGGCGAGGCAGATCGGGTGGTGAAGGCGGCCATGGAAGCCGGCGCGGAAGGGGCGACCCTCTATTATGGCCGCGGTACCGGCATCCGTGAAAAACTCGGCTTTGCCGGGATGTTCATCAAGCCGGAAAAGGAAATCATTCTGATCATCACCAAGAATGAACAGACCGACGCGGTATTTGACGCAGTGGTCAAGGCGGCTGGCCTTGAGAAAAAAGGGCAGGGTTTCGCATTCCTCCATAAACTTGACCGCGCCATCGGCTTTGTGGACAAATGAGTCCCCGGCTGGCTGGATCAACGCATATGGTGTGTGCATAGATGGGCCGATATTTCTTTATTTCCGGCTGCGTGGTTGCGGTTCTCCATCTCGCCGAGCTCACCTCTTCCGAGGCGCTTGCCCAGTTGGTCGCCCTTCTTGCCGCCCATCAAACAGTGTTTCTCGCTTCCGGCCTGCTCGGGGCTCTCGCCCTGGTGTGCGCGTCGCTGCTTTTCGGCGGAATTGGTTTTTTTAATATCCTCTATATAATGGCCAAGGTGGTGAATGGACTGGCGCAGCTTCTTCTTTGCGCCATGAGCCTGGCCTCCCTGCTCTTCTGGTTTGATACTCCCGGGGTGAATCTCTGGCTGGAGGCCGGAGGCGCCCTCTCTGTTGTCCTGTACGCCTGGCTGTACGGCGCGGCCTTCAGCCTGCGTGTTTTTGATTTCAACTATCCGATCAAGGATGTCCTGCTTTCCTATAGTGTCCTGCCCTTTCTCTGCATGGCGGTGTTCTGGCTCGGTGGATTTGTTCTGTAACCGGAGCCTCTTGCAAAAAAAGAGGGAAAGCCCTTTCGACAGGCTCAGGGCGAACGGTATTTTCCTGAAATCATTATTGTTTTTCCGTTCATGCTGAGCCGGTCGAAGCATAACACAGCATTTTGCAAGAGTTTCACCAGGCTTCAAAAAAAACGCCGCCGGTCACAGGACCAGCGGCGGGAGGTTAATGCAGGTAACGCTGTAGGTGACAGGCCTCAATCGTCGAAATCACCTTCCGGACCTTTGTCGGTGCCGAGGTTGGCTGCGCGACGGGCTATCTTTTCTCCGGTCCATTCGGCCGGATCCTCAATGCGGCCAACCTTGGGTCCCATGTCGTATGATCCTTTCTCCAGGATGGCTTTGATTCCCAGAGGCGCGCTGTCCTGGGCGTTGAAGACATTGACCAGCAGATTGTAGACAAACTCCTCCACCCGCTGCACCATCCGTTCCCGGACTGCCTTGGGCTGTCCCATGAGTTTCGGTTCAAAGGGCAGGTTGAGGCTCTTGTAGTTGCCCTTTTTCCAGCCGTTCGCCTCGGCGTAATCAACCATCTCCCGCCACATGGCTTCGGTGACTCCGGCATCCTTCACCTTGATGAAGTTGCCGTCGGCATCAAGGATGGCGTTGCCGTAGTCGTTCACCTGCAAGCCCCAGGAAACCATCTGCAGGGCCGTGGCCACATTGGCCTTGGTGGTGGAGGTCTTGGCGGCGATCTCCCGCAGCCTTTCCGAGCTGTTGCCCGAGGTGCCGTGCTGGGCGCCGGAGATGTGATACGGGGCCAGCTTGGCATGGACTTCGGCGGTGAGACCCACCTGGATGCCCTGGCCGCTTTCTTCTATGCCGTGGGTGGTGCCGTTGTTCAAGGCGATCCAGTCGGGGAAGATGTTGTGGGCGTTGAGCCCCTGGATAAGGAAAAGCGCTTCCGCCGGGGTGGAAAGGCCCTGGTCGCCCTTGATCTCCCCGATCTCGGTTTCAAGCCCTGCCCAATCCGGCACCAACTGGGCCAGGGCCAGGTTGGTTAAAAGGTTCTTATCGTCCGGCAGATGCGAGGCGTCGATGGCAATGGAGGTGATGCCCGCCTCGAAGATGGTGGGGATCTCCACCTTGGCGAAATCAAGATCCGTTTCCTTCTTGATTCCGTAATGATCGGCATGGATGGCCACCGGCACGGTGATGCCCAGCTCGTTCATGGCCTGGTCCACCTGCATGGCCATGTTCCAGTAATTTACCGGGCAGTAGGCCTTGGCCCCGCCTTCGGAGCGGGCGATCTCGATGATGATCGCGGCGTTGGCCCGTTGCGCGGCAAGCAGGGCCCCGCGGATGATGAAGTTGTTGCGGCCGTTGGCAGCGATGGTCATGGCCTTGCCTTTGGCAATCATGGCCCGGTCGATGACCTTGCCGCTGACGATCAGGGCCTTGGAATTGGGGAACAGTTTAACAATATTGGGCGGTCTGCCGACGGCGAGAGCCTTTTCAAAATCCGTATGGGGAACACACATGATGGAACCTCCTTGGTGTGGGGGGAGTCTGTTGGGGATCTGGCGCTATTATAGTGGATCGGGGCAAGTCGTCATCAAAAAAAAATCAAGGGGAGATTGCGGGAATAAAATAGAGCAATTGCACTTTCTGGTGCAGGGAATGGCTGGCCCGGTCGAACACGGTCAAAACATCCGGTTACAACAGGGTTTTCAGCCGTTCGATGGTGGCCTGGGTGATGGGCTTGGGGATAACCGTTTCCACCGACGGCCGGCCGGAAACCTCAAGCAGTTTCCCTGGGTCGTCAAAGCTGGTGATGACGACGACCTTTGGCTCTTTTTTGAGAAAGCCTTTTTGGAAGGCGTCTTCAATGATGGTGAGAAAGGTTTCGCCATCCACCACCGGCATGATGAGATCGAGGAGAACTACATCCGGCTGGTATTTGAGGTAGCGGAATATTGCCTCGGTGCCGTTTGCCGCCTCAAAAAGCTGGCACCCAGGCATATGCTGGAGCAGGTGATTCTTGAGAATGGTTCTGGCGGTTATTTCATCATCAACAATGAGTATCTTCATGCAACCCCCCCAGGGATACAGGTTTTGCGCTTCGGAAGCGGGAATCGGTCAATTTTGCGTATTGTTATTATAATACATATCGGCAGGTTTGGGAATGAGCAGCATTTTCTTTATTGCCGTGACAGGGTGCTGGTCAGTTCCGGGAACCAGGCGCTGATGAAGTCTGCCGCGCTCCAGTTTTCCCTGAGCCGTGTTTTGGGGATAACCGGAATATTCAATCCGGTTCCGGCCAGCGCTGCCGTGATTTTCGCCAGGGGGGTGCCGCTGAAGAGGACAAAGCGAATATCCTGCCGCTGCTCTATGATGAGGAGCTTGGTGGCCAATTCTATGCCGTCCATAACCGCCATTTCATAATCGCAGAGGATGTTCTTTATCCCCTGTGCGACCACAAGGTCGTATGCAACCTGTCCGTTTTCCGCTTCATGGATGTTTTTTGGCGGAACTCCGGCCCCCTCCAGGCGCAACCGCGCAATCATGCGGATAAATTCAGCATTGTCGACAATCAGGATGCTTGAATAACCTGGATGCATGCATGCCTTCGGGGATTCTTTTTCGCGGCGGGAAACGGGTCCCCGTGGTTGAAAATGAAGGGGTAGCTGTTCAGCGCTATTGGGTATTCCACGTCATTGAGAGTCGACGTGTTACGATTTCGCGCAGCGACTCATGGGCGGCGACAACCTTGTGCCAGGCAGACTCAATCCCGTTTTTGTTTCCCTGGCGGATACAGTCTTCCAGTTCTTTGCTCACCCTGGCCAGTTTTTTTGCGGTAAAGATTGCGGCTGAGCCCCTGAGGCTGTGGCAGCAGGCCAGTATCACCGTCCGGTCTCCTGAGGTCATTGCCTCGCCAAGCCGCTGGAGCTCTGTGTTGGTGTCGGCGAAGAAGGCCTTGGCTATCCGGCAAAGGAGCATTTCGTCACCGTAGGTGACGAGCAGGGCCTCGAAATCCAAATCGAGAAGCGGTGAGGGGGGCATGACCGCAGGCTCCGGCGTGTGCCGGGTGTCGCCCGCAGGGGCAAGGTGCGTTTCAATGGCCGTGAAAAGCTGTTCCGGGTCGAAGTTTTTCTCCGCATATCCGTCGAACCCTGCGGCTAAAAACCGTTTCCGTTCGGCCGCGCTTTCCGCCGTAAGGGCGATAACCGGAATACCCCGGCAAACCGGTTTTTCCTTGATCCGGCGCATGGTCTCAAGCCCGTCAATGCCGGGCAAGCCGATATCCATCAAAATGATCTGGAAATCGCAATCCGCGGCAAGGATCTCCAGCGCGGCTTCGCCGCTGGTGGCGGTAACTGCCTGCCAGCCCCGCTCGGCAAGGATGGCGGCGAGGATCTCCAGATTGAAAGCCACATCCTCCACCACCATGATTCTGACGGCTTTTTGGGCATCATTTTCCGCAAGCGGGGAAACCATCTCTCCCTCCGTAGCCTCTATTTTACCCCCCGTGGACATGATAGCCGATCAAAAATCAATCTGGAAGCTGTAAACGTCTTCCTCCAGGCTGCTTTTTACGGTGAAGCCGCAATGGAGGAAGATGGCCTGCATGCGTTTGTTGTCCCGAAGCACCTCGGCGGAAAAACCTCCAATGCCGTTTCGTTTGGCGATGGTGACCAGATGCCGGAAGAGAAAGGAGCCGATCCGCTTGTTCTGCCATTCGTCGCGGACGATGAAGGCCACCTCGGCCCGGTTGGTTTTCTCGTCCAGGTAGTAGCGGCCGACGGCGATGATCTCTTCGCCGTGCGCCTCGGGCACGGTGCCGACAATGGCGGCGTCCTTGCGGTGGTCGATGTAGACGAAGTTCTGGATCTGCTTGTGGCCGAAGCGCTGGCTGTGGGTCATGAAGCGGTAGTAGAGGGTTTCCTGGGATAAGGCGTAGAGGATATCACGCATCCGGGGCTCGTCGGTGAGGTGCACCGGCCGGAAATTGATCTGGGTGCCGTCTTCGAGCAGCATGGTGGTGTTCATCTCCTGGGAGGCGATCATGAAGCGGCCTTCCACCTCGCCGAGATCCTGGCGGAGATATTTGGCCTCGATGGCCTCCCGGAAGAGCTGTTCCCGGAAATTCGGGTGGGCGATGCTGATCAGGGCAACGGCACGCTCCTGCACGCTCTTGCCGTGCAGGTAGGCAACGCCGTATTCGGTGGCCACGTAATGTACCTCGCCCCGGGTGGTGACCACCCCGGCCCCCGGGGTTAACCGGGTGACGATGCGGGAGATGGTCTTGTCCTTGGCCGTTGATTCAAGGGCGATGATGGGCTTGCCGCCGATGGAGCGGGCTGCGCCCCGGTTGAAGTCCACCTGGCCGCCGATGCCGGAATAGAAGAGGGAACCCAGGGAGTCGGCGCAGACCTGGCCGGTGAGGTCGATTTCCAGAGCCATGTTGATGGAGACCATCTTGTGCTGCCTGCCGATGATGTGGGCGTCGTTCACATATTCCGTGGGCCTGAAGCAGAAGAGGGGGTTGTTGTCGATGTAGTCGTAGAGGTGCTGGGTGCCCATGCAGAAGCTGGCCACGATCCGCCCCTTGTCCGTGGTTTTTCGGCTGCCGGTAACAGCGCCCGATTCCACCAGGTCGATGATGGAGTCGGTGAGCATCTCCGTATGGATGCCGAGGTTTTTCTTGTCGCGCAAAAATTCCACCAGGGCGTGGGGAATGCGGCCGATGCCGAATTCGATCGTTGATTCGTCTTCGATCAGGGCTGCGATATGCTCGCCGATGCGGCGGGTGTCTTCGGAGACTTGCGTGGATTCCCGTTCGATGATGGGGCTTGCGGCCGGCACCAGAATGTCGAGGTCGTAGATGTCGAGAAAGCTGTCGCCCAGGGTTTTCGGCATCAACGGGTTCACTTGGGCGATCACCAGGGAGGCGTTTTCCGCCGCGCTTTTGACGATGTCCACCGAGACGCCCAGACTCACCTTGCCGCGCATGTCCGGGGGGGTTACCTGGATGAGGGCCACGTCGATGGGGAGCTGGCCGGAGTTGAACAACTGGGGGATGTCGGAGAGCAGGGTGGGGGTATAGTTGCCCAGCCCCTGCTGGATGTGCTCCCGGATGTTGGCGCCGATGAAAAAGCTGTTCACCGAAAAGCAGTCGGCCAGGCCGCGGCTGGCGTAGGGGGCGTCGCCCTTGGTCAGGAGCTGGATGATCTCCACGTCGGCCAGCTCGCAGGCCCGTTCGGTAAGAGCCTTGACCAGCAGCACCGGCTCGGCGCAGGCCGTGCCGATGAAAACCCGCTGGCCCGGCTTGATCTTGGCTGCCGCCTGGTACGGCGTGGCGAGCATGTCGCTGTATTTTTCCTGCCAGTCGGGATCGTAATTCTTTGCGTTGCTCATCGCGCCACCTCAAAGCTCTGCAAGGTCATTCTCGCATCCGCCACCACCGGCTCGGTGCCGGTTTCCCCGACGATGAAGGGGTTGATGTCCAGTTCGGCAATCTGCGGGAAATCGGTGGTCAACTGGCTGATCCGCTGCAAGCCGTTGGCAATGCCCGCAAGGTCCACGCCCTTGTGCCCCCGTTTTCCTTTAAGGATTTCGTAGGAGCGGGTGGACATCAGCATCTGGATGGCCTCTTCGTTGGTAATGGGCGCGAGATAAAAGGTGACGTCCTTCATTACCTCGACAAAGATGCCGCCCAGGCCGAACATGAGCATGGGGCCGAACTGGGGGTCGCGGTTCATACCGATGATTACCTCAAGGCCCCGGGAGAGCATCTTTTCCACATAGATCCCTTCGATCCAGGCCTCCGGCGCCCGCTGGGCAATGCGGAGCATCATGAGATCGTAGGCGTCCGCCACCGCATCACCGCTGGTCACGTTGAGCCTCACCCCGCCGAGATCGGATTTGTGGATGATGTCCGGGGAAACGATCTTCATGGCCACCGGATAGCCGATGCGTTCGGCGATTTCCATGGCCTCGCCCACATTGGTGGCCAGATACCCCTGGGGAATCTGGAAGCCGTAGGCCGCCAGGATGCTCTTTGCCTTGACCTCGCCGATCTGCAGCCGGTTGGTCCGCAAGCGGCGGGTGATGATGCGTTCCACCCTGCGCCGGTTTACCGGGAAGCGGGCCACCATCCTGGGCGGGCGCTTGCGCCAGGCGCTGTATTCCGCCATGGCCTTGAGCGCGGCCACGGCCCGTTCCGGGGAGGGATAATCGGGCAGCCCCGCGGCCACCAGCTCTTCCCTGCCCGGCATGACCTCGGCTCCGCCCATGAAGGCGACGACCACGGGCTTGTCTCCCTTGTGGCAGCCGGCGATGGCCCGGGCGGTTTCCGCCGGTTTGGTCATGGCCTGGGGGGTGAGAATGATGACTACTGCGTCCACGGCCTCGTCTTCCTGGGCCGCTTCCAGGGCGGCCACATAGCGGGCCGGTTCCGCGTCGCCCAGCACATCGATGGGATTGCCGATGCTGGCGGCAGTGGGAAGTTTCTGGCGCAGGGCCGAGGCGGTGTTGCGGTCCAGGGTGGCCACGATCATCCCTGCTTTTTCCACGGCATCGGCGGCCATGGTGCCCGGGCCGCCGGCATTGGTGATGATCAGCACCCGTTTGCCCTTGGGCAGCGGCTGCATGGCGAAAAGGGCGCCATAATCGGCCAGGGCCTCGAAGTTGTCGGCCCGGATGACCCCCGAGCGCATGAAGGCCGCGCCATAGGCGATCTCCTCTCCGGCCAGCACCCCGGTGTGGGAGGAGGCTGCCTTCTGCCCGGCTACGGTGGTGCCGGATTTCAGGATGATCACCGGCTTCTTGCTTGAGGCCTCGGTGGCCGCCTTGACAAACTCGTCCCCGCAGGCAATGTCTTCGAGATAGGCGATGATCACCCTGGTCTGCGGGTCGGCGGCCAGGGCGATCAGCAGATCACCTTCGTTGAGGTCCGCCTTGTTGCCCATGCTCACCATCTTGGCGATGCCGGTATGGCGGGCGGCGGCCAGGTCCAGCAGGGCGGTGCAGATGGCGCCGGACTGCGAGATAACCGAGATGCACCCAGGTTGCGGCATGCGGCTGGCAAAGGAAGCATTCATCCGGTGCTCGGTATTGATCAGCCCCAGGCAATTGGGACCAAGCAGAGGCACCTTGTGGCTTTGGCAGAGTTCGGCGATCCTGCGTTGCTGTTCCGCGCCTTCCGGCCCTGTTTCCTTGAAGCCGGAACTGATCACGGCGATCGCCCCGGCCCGGGCCTCGAGGCAATCCCGCACCGCCTCCAGAACCAGAGCGCTGGGAAGAGCGATAATGCAGAGATCGATTTTTTCTTGTGTCTTTTTGATCTCGGCCAGGCAGGGCAAGGCCAGGACTTCCGGGGCGGACGGATTCACCGGGATGATCCGTCCGGCATAGCCGCCGGCCAGCAGGTTGGCGACAATATCGTGGCCGACCTTGCCCGGAGTGCGGGAGGCGCCGAGCACGGCGATGGATTCGGGATAGAAAAGCGGGGTGAGCATAATGTTTTCCTGTAAAGGATTACTACCCGATAAATTCGGGGATTTTCGGCAGGACCACGGAAAAGCCCGCCTCGCCCAGGGCTTGGTGCACGGCGCTGATATTGTAAGTGTTGACCCGCAGATAGATGCGTTCCGGCGCACCCTCCTCCGGTTCGGTCCGGATCAGGCGGGTGAAGCGGATGCTGTGTTCCTCAAGCACCTTGGCGATGCGGGAAAGCGGTTTGCGCTTGCCGTCGTGTTCCACTACAATCATGGCGCTGCCCCGTTCTCCCAGGCCGAAAAGGCGGCGATAGGCAGCCATGAGGTCGCGCGTGGAAAACATGCCGATGACCCGCTGCTCCTGATCCACCACGGGCAGGGCCCCGATCTTCTCCCGGTCAAGGAGGATCAGGGCGTCGTCCAGGGTGGACATGGGGGTCAGGGTGAAAAAGGCGCGGCTCATGATGGCGCTGACCGGGGTCTGGTCGAGTTCCGAAAGACAGGCCTTGATCCGCTCTTCGGAAAGCACGGAGGAAGGGGAGGCGGAGCGCAGATCCCGGTCGGTGACAATGCCGACCAACCGGTTTTCGCCATCCACCACCGGCAGATGGCGGAATTTGCCCTTTTCGAGAATTTCCCGCACCGCGTGGAGGTTGGTTTCCGGGGAAATAGTCACCGGGTTTCTGGTCATGTGCTGGGTGATGAACATGGTTCTTCCTCAATACTGTGGTTGCTTAAAGCGGTGAGATAGGTGGCCGTGCTGTCGGCCAGGCTTTCCAGGTGATAGCCGCCTTCGAGAATGGACAACAGCTTGCCCTGGCAGAATTTTTTAGCCCAACCGGCCAGGTGTTCCCCGAGTCGGCCGTAGAGTTCCGTGGAATAGGCAAGGCCGGACATGTCATCGTCGCGGTGTCCGTCAAAACCCGCGGCCACGATGATCCGTTCCGGTGCGAAGGCGGCAAGGGCCGGTTCAACCCTTCGGGCAAACGCGTTGAGCACCATCTGGTCTTCCGCCCCGGGAGGCAGGGGGATATTCAGGGTGGCGCCGCGCCCTGGTCCGGTGCCGGCTTCTTCCGCATAGCCGCTGCCGGGAAAGCTGAAGGTGGGATGCTCATGCAGGCTGAGGTAAAAAACGTCAGGGTCTTCCTCAAAGGCGCTTTGGATGCCGTTGCCGTGATGGGCGTCAAAATCGAGGATCAGAATGCGCTTGCGGCCATACTGCTGCTGCCAGTAACGGGCGGCCACCACGCAGTTGTTCAGGAAGCAGAAACCCAGGGCCAGGTTGCTTTCCGCGTGGTGCCCGGGGGGGCGCACCGCGCAGAACACCAGATTTTCCTTGCCTTCGAGAAGGTCGATGCCGGTGAGACCTGCTCCCGCCGAGAGCAGAGCAGCCTCGTAGGATTCAAAGCAAAGCTGGTTGTCCGGATGGTCGATATGCGTCTTGCCGGAAAGGGCGCACTCTTCCAGGCGAAAGAGGTAATGTTCGGCATGAAAGGTTGTCAGCCAGCGGAGTTCCGCCTTGCGGGGTTCGATAATGGTGAGCCGGTCCTTGAGCGGCGAGGCCTGCAGCTTTGCCAGCAATGCAGTGAGGCGGTTCGGCGCTTCCGGATGCTCTCCGCCGCCGGTGTCGTGGGCAAGATACAGGGGATGGGTGACAATGGTTATCGGATTGGGAAGAGGCACCGGGCATCCTTTAGAAAAATTCCTTCCCCCCCGGAGTCTGCGCTTCCCTTGCGGGAGAGGGAGAGGGTGAGCGGATATGCTTTCTTTCTAGGTATTGTTACCTAAATATCTGAAAATCGCACGGGGAAAATGCTCGGGCGGCAATTGTAGGGGCGATTCCCGCAGAAATACGACAAGGCATTGTGCGGATGGGATTGCTGGGATATACTTCACCATCTTTTTAACTTACGACACCATCGGATCATTCTGCCATGCGCCATGTTGCCACCCCGCATTTGCTTGCCTTGAAAAATCAGTTGGACGCCCTGGAGGCCGAGCATTTGTCGCCGCTTGCCAGCCTGAGCAAGGATGGGCTCCGACGGCGCCTTGAGGACGGGCAGGCCGAGGACCACCGCCAAGCCTTTGCCGTGGATGGCGACCGGATTCTGCATTCGCATGCCTATACGCGGTATATCGATAAAACCCAGGTCTTTTACATGGTCAGAAACGACCATATCACCCACCGGGTCCTGCATGTGCAGTTGGTCTCAAAGATCGCCCGGACCATCGGCCGCTATCTGCGGCTGAACGAGGATCTCATCGAGGCCATCGCCCTGGGCCATGATATCGGACATCCGCCCTTCGGCCATGACGGGGAAAAGGTTCTGGACGCCCTGTGCCGCGGGCATGGGCTGCCCTCGTTCCAGCATAATCTGCAAAGCGTCCGATTTCTGGAGCGCATCGAGCGGCAGGGCAGGGGGTGGAACCTGACCCTGCAAACCCTGGACGGCATCATGTGTCACGATGGGGAGATCCACAATCGCCAGCTTGCGCCCCAGCGCGGCAAGACCTTTGCCGACCTTGACCGGCATGGCGCGGCCAAGGGGCAAGACCCCCGCCATGAGCTGATTCCCATGACCTTGGAAGGCTGCGTGGTCCGGTTTTCCGACACCATTGCCTATATCGGCCGGGATATCGAGGATGCCATCGAATTGAAGCTCATCAGCCGGGAGGATATCCCCCTGCGCTGCCAGAATCTCTTCGGCCGGACCAACGGCAGCATGGTCTATCGGTTGGTGACCGACCTGATTGCCGGCGGCATCGAGGATGGCGCCATCGCCTTCAGCGAGGAGGTTTCCCAAGGGCTGAAGGAGCTGAAGGAGTTCAACTACGAACGGATCTACCTGAACCCGGCCATCAAGAAGGGGCTGGCCAAGATTACCATCTGTTATAAGGTCTTGTTCGAGTCCTGCCTTGACCAATTTTCCAGGCCGGAGCATCATGGGGAAATGGTTGCGAATTTCTTGCATGAACAGGGACGGGAGTATGTCGAGGGCCGGCAGCCTGCCGCCATGGCGCGGGATTTCATCGCCGGAATGACCGACAAGTATTTTCTCCGCCAGGCAAGGCGGTTGGGTTGCGAGACCCCGGAAAAATCATGAAAACGAAAATCGGCAGAATCCTGCCGGGGGAGAGTTTTCGGGTTCTCGCCATTGCCGCCTGTATCGGGTTGACGGCAGGGGCGGCGAACATCCTTTTTCGCACCACCGTCGGTCTGGTCCACGACACGATTTTTGTCGGCGGCTCCGAACTGCTTGGTCTGGCGCAAGGCGGGCTGTATCTCCTCCTCCTGCCGCTGATCCCCCTGTGCGGCATGGTGCTGCTCATTCCCCTTTCCCTGCTGTTTCCCGGCGAGATAAACGGTTACGGGTTTCCGAAATTTCTGCGTCAGGTCAATCTGGAGGGCGGAATTGTCCGGTTTCGCACCATTCCCCTCAAGATCCTTTCCTGCGCCCTTACCATCGGCTCCGGCGGTTCCGCCGGGGTCGAGGGGCCCATTGCCCAGGTGGGCGGGGCCGTTGGCTCACAGTTCGGGCAGTTTTTCCGGGTTTCCGGCAGCCGGATGAAGGTGTTTATCGCTGCAGGCTGCGCCGGTGGAGTGGCGGCCATGTTCAACGCCCCCATTGCCGGGGTCTTTTTCGCCGCCGAGATCGTCCTTCTTGGCACCTTCGAAATCGGCTCCTTTGCCGCCCTGGTGATCTCCTCGGCCATGGCCACCGTTGTTTCCCGCGGCTACTATGGCGACTTTCCCGCTTTTCCCATTCCCGCCTATGAGATGGTCAATTCCCTGGTCGAGATCCCGCTCTATTCGCTGATGGGCGTGGTCATGGGCTTGGTGGCCGTATTGCACATCCATGTATTTTATACGATCCGCGACCGCTTTGCCGCGCTCTCCCTGCATCCGCAGCTCAAGCCCCTGCTCGGCGCCCTGGGGCTTGGCGTGCTGGCCATGGGCTTTCCCCAGATCATGGGCGATGGGTACCATTATCTGGAAGAGGTGCTTGCCGGGCACGGCGTGTTCTGGGTGATGGTCGCGCTGATTTTTTTAAAGATCGCGGCAACCGCCCTTACCTTGGGCTCCGGCGGTGCGGGCGGGGTGTTTGCTCCGGCGCTTTTCATCGGCGCCGTTACCGGCGGGGCTTTCGGTTCCGCAGCCCATTCCCTGCTGCCCCAGTATACCGCCAATCCCGGCGCCTATGCCGCGGTTGGTATCGGCGCCTTTCTTGCCGCCGCCACCCATGCGCCGCTCACCGCCATCTTTTTGCTCTTTGAGATGACCGGCAACTACCTCATCATCATCCCCATCATGCTCTCCAGCATCATCGGCACCGTGGTTGCCTCCCGCCTGAATCCGGATTCCATCGACACCGTGGATTTCAGCCGAGACGGCATCGATCTCCATGAGGGGAGGGAGATCTCGGTGATGAAGTCCATCAAGGTCGGCAGGGTTATCAGCGAGGATGTGGATTTTATCAGCGAGCAGGCCAACGTCAACCAGTTGCTGACCATTTTCAGCATGGCCAGGGACAGCTTTTATTTTCCGGTGGTGGATGATACCGGCCGGATGATCGGGGTTGTCTCGCTGCAGGATGTGAAGAGCATTTTGCACGACGAGGAGCTGCGGCTTTCCGCGCGGGTGGGCAATATCTGCACTCGCAAGGTGGTGGTGCTCACCCCGGAAGACAACCTGCACACCGCCATGGCCCTCTTTGATGCCAAGGGACTGGAAGAGATCCCGGTGGTGGAGGCGGAGGACAACCGTTGGGTGGTGGGGATGCTCAGGCGCCGCGAGGTCATCGCCGCGTACAACAAGGAGGTCCTCCGGAGGGGAATCAGCGAACGGGTTGCCCCGGTTTCCTCTGTTTCCGCGGAATAGCGAGGGTTGGTTAGGTTTTTTTGTTCTTTGACTTTTCCGGTCAATGGCTCCTATAATCACACTACAGTTGGTATTTTTTTCTCTGAGAGGGAAGGCTGTTCTCAGGCGTTTGCCAGACAGGAGAAGCGCCCCATGCCCAAAAAGATTCTGGTGGTGGACAACCATCCGCTCATCCTTGAACTCCTTTCCAACTTTCTGGAAAAGGAGGGGCATGCGGTGCGCGTTGCCCGGGATGGCCTTTCCGCCCTTGATGTCCTGGAAGATTTCACCCCGGACATCATGTTCATCGATCTGGTCATGCCCAACATCAGCGGGGACAAGCTGTGCCGCATTGTTCGCGCCATGCCCCATCTTCAGGACGTTTTCGTGGTAATCCTTTCCGCCATTGTCAGCGAAGGGGAAACGGATTTTCTTTCCTACGGCGCCGACGCCTGCATTGCCAAAGGGTCGGTCAAGAACATCTTCCTCCATGTGCAGGAACTCATCGCCGACTCCGGGAAACGGGCAACGCGGGAGTGGGAGCCTCGGATTTTCGGGCTTGACGGGATCTGTCAGCGGGAAATCACCAAGGAACTCTTGCATTCGCAACGGCATCTGGAGCTGGTTCTCGATCACATGTCCGAAGGCGTGGTCCGGATTACCCGGGAGCAGAAGATCATCTATCTAAACGCCAGCGCCGTCGATTTGTTTGAGCAGCCGGAAGAAAAGATCCTGGGCGTGAATTTCCCCGATCTTTTTCAAGAGCCGTATGCCTCCTCGGTGCGTCATCTTGTTGAGAATGTCGATCATCACTCTGTTCATGCCGGGGAGGATGAGGAAATTCTTCTTGGGCACAAGCGGCTTCTGCTCCATTTTCTTTCCATTCCGGAAGACGAAAACGGTGCGATTCTCGCCCTTGTCCGCGATATTACCAAGAGCAAGGAGGATGAGGCGCGGATGCGGGAGTATGGCGAGCATCTCTCCCGGCTGGTTGAGGAGCGGACCCTCAGCCTGACCGAAACAAACAAACGGTTGCAGAAAGAGATTGTCGAGCGGACCAAGGTTGAAAAGAGCCTGGCCAGAGCGCACCGCCGGCTGCTCACCGTGCTCGACAGTCTTGACGCCATTATCTATGTGGTCAACATGACCAGCTATGAAATACTCTTTATGAATCGCCATGCCCGGGAGATTTTCGGGGAAGGGGCCGGGCGGATATGTTGGACAGTCAAGCAGTGCGGCAAGGATGGGCCGTGCGATTTTTGCAGCAACGAAAAGGTCCTGTCCATCAATGGCGTCACGCGGGACAGGGGCGGCGGCGTCTATGTCTGGGAAAATTGCAACAGCATAACCGGCCGCTGGTATGAGCACCATGACCGGGTTATCAAGTGGGTTGGCGATCTTCGGGTAAAACTCAGCATCGGCACGGATATCACGGAGAGGAAGAGCGAGGAGTACCAGGAACGGGAATTGCGGGAATTGTTGGAGCAGCGGGTCAGTCAACGCACGGCGGAGATGGAAAAGATTCACCGGCAGTTGCTCCATGCGGAGAAGTTGGGCGCGGTGGGCAAGCTTGCCGCTTCCATCGCCCACGAATTCAATAATCCCATCTGCGGTATCCGCAATGTGCTGGACGGGTTGATGCGGCAAGGCTGCCTTGAGGGAGAAAATCTTCAGATGGTGGAACTTGCCATCCGTGAATGCCAGCGCATTGCCAAGCTCACCAAGGATTTGCAAAGTTTCAACCGGCCGACCAGCGGTATAGAAACCCGGGTGGATGTGCATGCCGCCCTGGAGGATATTCTTTTGCTCTGCCGGAAGAACCTCAAGAACAAGGGGATTTCCCTGCTTAAGGAATTCGCTCCGTCATTGCCGGGGGTACAGGCGGTGGAGGATCAGATCAAGCAGGTTTTTCTGAATCTTCTCACCAACGCAGAGGAATCCATACCCGGTAAAACCGGCACAATAACGGTGCGGACCGAGGAAAGGGGAGGGTTTGTCGCGGTGCAGTTTCAAGACACCGGCCACGGTATTGCCCCGGAGGATCAACCCAGGATTTTTGAACCGTTTTTTTCGACAAAGTCTGCGGCCAAGGGTACCGGGCTTGGCCTGTCGGTAAGCTACGGCATCGTGACCAGGCATGGCGGAACAATTGAGGTTGAGAGCGCCGTTGGCATCGGCTCCATCTTCACCGTTTTATTGCCGGTGGAGGGGCGGGCATGAGCGAAAAAACAGGCCAATGGCGGAAAAACATCCTCCTGGTCGATGATGAAGAGATCATCCGCTGCACCCTGCGCCGGGATATCGAGGAAATGGGGTATGGCGCCACGGCGGTCGCCGATGGGAAAACCGCGCTTGCCGCCTTGCAGGAAAATTACTACGATCTGGTCCTCACCGACCTGTGCATGGAAGGAATATCGGGGATAGAAGTTCTCAAGGGGGCAAAGGCCAGGAGTCCGGATATCGGGGTGATTATCCTCACGGGCTTCGGGGATATCTCTTCAGCCATTGAAGCCCTGCGAAACGGGGCTGATGATTATCTGCTCAAGCCCTATGCCTTTGCTGATCTGGCTTTGCGCCTGCGGAATTGTTTTGAAAAGCAGGAGATGAAAAGACGCCTGAAGGTCTATGAAGGCTTTTTGCCCATCTGCGCGGTATGCAAGAAAATCCGAAACGACAAGGGGAAAGAGCCTGGCAGCGGTGAGTGGCTGAGCGTCGAGGAGTATATGCAACGGGAAGCCGGGGTTCTGGCTTCGCATTCCTATTGTCCGGATTGTTACGGGAAAGCCATGCAGGAGCTGGAATCCTACCGGTCTACCCACAAGAAGTAGGCAGGGTGTATCCAGCAAGGCCGTACTATATTTGATGGACTCGTAACAACTCGTCTTCCCGGCGAAGGCCGGGGTTCAGCCTTATTGTAACTGCCTGAAAAAACTGGATTCCGGCCTCCGCCGGAATGACAGGATATCGCGTTTTTTGAGTTGTTACATGTCCATTATATTTTGTCTGTTGGTGATTTTTTTCCTGTGCGGAACGCAGGGCATTCCCGTATTTTTTCCGTATTGTGCTTGAGGGATGCCATGTGATAGGGTTTTGCAAATCCGCAACCCAAGCGGTAGACCCGAGCGGGAGGGAAAGTTGCATGGACGAAAAAAAGAAGACCCTCGCCCCTCTGTGCAAAAAAGCGTATGCCTGCCGGGATGCATATAGCTATTGCCGGCCGGCTTTTCCCATTGACGGCGATACGTTTTATTTTGTCGGCCAGGGTGAGGAGGATTGTCCCTACCAACGGAAATACGGCAGCCTGTACACCTGTGACTGTCCTGTGCGCTTGGAAATCTACCGGCGCTACAAAATTTGATCGTCTGTCGCCGCCTTCACTTCCCGTTTCTCGGTTGAGTCCCCAAGAAAATCTGTAAGCCAGCCTCCTGTTTGCCAAAATCTACGGGGTTCCTCCCTGCATCAGACAGCGGCAGACGTTCTCCTTCCACTGTTCGATCTGTTCGCGGTGGAGTTTCGCCGAAGATTCCATTCCGCACACCGTGCAGAGCACTGTGGCGTTGTGTCAGCATCCGGTAAGAATCGATTCGCCTCCGCAGAAGAGGCAGGCAAGGCGAAGGTGTGGACATTCTGTTGCGGAGGCAGCGGTGTCGGTTGGTGCTGTGGTCGGCATTGGTTCGGTGTCAAAAAAGAAAGGGCCGGCACAGGGAAGGAATCCGGCCGGTCATGGGCGTTATTTCTTGCAGTGGCATGGATATTCAGCTTCAGGCGCAGTTTTTGTACCAGAAAGACGCCGCCATGCCGTAGATGAAGTTCAGGAGCAGCACGAGAAGCGGAGTCAGGAGCCCGGCCTTGAGCCCCATCAGGCCCAGGCCCATTTCCGGGAAGACCATGACCAGCATCATGGTTGTGGGGACCAAGCTCATGAGGATGCCGCGCAGGGCTGTTTTTTGCCGGCACAACGGCAGGATCAGCAGCATGGCCCATATTCCGCCCCAAACCAGCCGGGGATAGAGCCAGGAGGCGGTGAATTGCGGCCGCAATGCGACGCCGAGCCAGGCCGTAATCCCCACCTGGCCTAAAACCCAGATATTGACGCTGTCGATGAGTGCGCCGAGGGCTCCGCCGGTGAAGGCGCCGCTGATTTTACGTACCATGGGGGAATTCCTTTGCGGATGGAGTTAGAAGCGTCCGCCTTGCAAGGTTTTTTTGTCATAGCCCCAGCCCCGGCAGGTGGGCAGGTCGATGAGGATGAAATCCGATTTTTCTTCCGCCTGCAGCATAAGGTTTTTTTCCAGGTCTATTCTGGCCTGATATTTCGGCAGCAACCGGGTCCGGTTGACCACCAGTTTTCCCGAGGTAAGATAGAGAAAAATGCGGCGGTCTTCCGTGGTCTCGTAGCTGATGGCCCGGCCGGGATCGAGCTCCCCACGGTAGATGGTGGCGGAGCTGTGAAAGCGCACCACATTTTTGTGGCGCTGGCCCGAGGCCAGGGGCAGCAGTTGGTTGCGCCACTCTTCTTTTTTGAAACTGCGCTGGTCATAGGTCGGGCGCAGACCGTGTTTGTCCGGATAGATCCAGATCTGATAAAAATGGGCCGGCGCCTTGCCGCTGTTGTATTCCGCATGGCTAAGTCCGGTGCCCGCGGACATGCGCTGAACATCGCCGGCCTTGATGACGCTGGTGTTGTTCATGCTGTCCTTGTGGGTGATCTCACCGTCAAGGACAATGGTGATTATCTCCATCTCCTCGTGGGGATGGGTGGGGAAACCCGTGCCGGGCACCACCACGTCATCGTTGAATACCCGCAAGGGGCCGAACTGGATGTTGTCCGGCGTGTAGTAGTCGGCAAAGGAAAAGAGCCAGTAGGTTTTGAGCCAGCCGAAGTCATTGAAATGGCGGCCATCCCCGTCAATGGTTGCGATCATCTTTCCCCCGGTGTCTTGCCCACGCGTCTGCTGTTCATGCCTTCCGGCACCAGGCAAGAAATATGGGATACCTTCGCATTACGCTGTTTTCCCCTCGCTTTTCAATGGCGTGGATCTCTTGCATGCCGATGTCCCGGCCGCCGTTTCTTGCCAGGATGTCCCGGACCGTATCCGGGTTGATGCCGTGGTGGGCGACGCCGCTGTTGTCTTCATGGAAGGAGCCGTCTTCCGTGACCAGATCGGCAACAGCCAGATAGCCCCCTGGTTTCAGGGCCGCGAAAAACCGGTGCAACAGCGGCTCGATCTCCGGGATATGGTGCAGGGTCATGCTGCTCAGCACCAGGTCGAAATTTTCAACGGGTAAAGGGTGTCTGGTCAGGTCATGGACACGGGTTTCGATGTTGGTGATCCCTTCTTCCGCGGCTTTTCGGCCAAGGACTTCCAGCATCCCCGGCGAGGTGTCGACGGCCACGATGGCTGCGACATGCGGACTTATGGTTCTGGCTACCATGCCGGTTCCGCAGCCGTATTCGAGAACCCGCATGGCAGGGGCTAAGGGAATCGCGTGCCGGATGGCCTCGGCTACCTTGCGGGCCAGGGCGACGCGCTGGGGTTTTTCTTCCCATGCCGCGGCGGCGTCATCGAAGCGTTGTACGTTGTCGGCACGGAGGTGTTCCGGGGCAAGGGCCATTGGCGGGTATTCCTGTGGGGTTGCTGAGTGGACAGGGGCTGGCGGACGAACCGGTTTCCCTTCCTGATCAGGTTGCAAAGTAATCATTGTTTGAGATCTCGGCCAGCTTTTTTCCGTTCAGGGAAAAACTTGGGTGGTGGTGGCAGCGGAAAAAACGTACAATGGCATAATGCGACAGAGCACTCACGGACAAAGAACACAAGGCGCTTGGGCAAAGAAATAGCATGAAAGAGATCGATCACTCCACCCTGCTGGCGATTCGCCCTTTGTCCTATCAGGGGGAGCAGGCTCTTCCGGGCCGGTGGCCCGCGTTTTTCAAGGCCTTGCGCAACCTCCTGGTTCAGGTGGGGATCGAAGCTCCGGACAGCAGCGAGGATCTCCTGCTTATCTACTATGATGAGCCCTTCGCCGCCCTGAGCACCTTTTTCGAAAGCCTGCAGTCCCTCAAAAAACAGCAGTGGCAACCCCAAATGGGCGCGGTGCCCATTCAGGTTATCGTGCATCTGCACCGAAGAAAAGATCCGCCTGTCGATTTTGGCGAAGCCACTGCCTCGGTCTGGGGGGTGTTGCAGCCGGAAACCCTGTATGTGACCCGGGCGTTGAAGCTGCAATGGAATCTTCTTTTTGCCGGCAAAAAAATGCCTGCCCATCAATTCAGCGATGCCGGAGACGGGTTATCCCAGTTGAGCTTTTCCGGCGATCTCGGCGAATTGAAGCGGGAACGCCTTTTTACCGGCCGGTTCCTCGCGGCCAAGGGAGCGAGTTCGGAGTGTTTTTATTGCGGCATGGCCAATCATGCTCCGGCCCATTGCCCCAGCAAGCAGTTGACCATGGAAACCCGGGGCCTGGACCGGGTTGGCTACCTGTCATTTGCAAAGATCGAATCCCTGTTTAAACAGGTCATGGCCGAGCAGAAAAAGATGGCGGAACTGTTGGCCACCAACATCGATGGCGCCCAGATCCGCAACGATCCGGCCTTGCAGGTGTATGTCGCGTATTTCGATATGTACCTTGTCTATCAGCCTCGTTTTTTAAGTTATGTCGCTTTTTCCCTGTTTTCCTCCTGGGACGGCATCGGAAAAACAGACCGGGTAAAGATAGACAGCCGTAACCTGCATTCCGGCTTCGATTGCCTGCGGGTCGGCAAGTACAAGCAGGCCCTTGATTTTTTGAAGGCGGAAAGCCAGGCCCTGGGAGGCAAGCAGTTCTACGCCACCCTTGGCCAGGCTTTCGTTGCCTTGGAGCGGGGCCGGATGGGGGACATGGCCCATTTTCTGCAAATCGCAAACAGTACGGTCGCCACGGAGAAAGAGAAAATCTACATCAGCCTCCTTACCGCCAGATTTCACAGGCTGGCGGGCCACCCTTGGAAAGCGGAGCAACTGATCAGCTCGGTGGCCAATCTCTATGTCGATTGTGCGGAGGTTCAATACAGTCTCATTCAGGCAAGGATTCATGACGGTCAGGGGCAGCAGCAGATGCAACTGCTCCGCAAGCTGGCCTCGGGGGATCGCCGGTATTTCATGATCGCCCTCATGGACCCGGCCTTGCTTCCGGCCAACACAATGGTGGAGAACGTTCTTTCCGGACTCTATGATCAGAAAAACAAGGAGGCCGGGGAAAACCTGGCCGTTGCGAAGGAGGCTTTCGCAGAGTTGCAGGCCTGGTTCGGCGGTGAAGAGGACGAGGAGATGCAGAATCATCTCTCGGTGCTGGCCAATCTGGAAGAACAGTTCCGGCGCCGCGCCGTCTATGATGTTCTTGATATTGCGGACCGGGCCAAATCCTTGAGCATGGTCTGTCCCCGTCTGCGCGAGGCAAGGCTTGAAGAGCTGAATATCCGGGTGGATGCGGCTGCCTTGACCTGGGCGGATTACAATACTTTCTGGCAGGAATATCCCTACCAGTCTTTTTTCAGTAATTTTAAAACGCTCCTTTTTGCCGGCAAAAGAAAGTTTGTCGAAGCCAGAAGCATTGCCGGCGAAAGCCTGGCAAAGGCCAAGGAGCGGCTGCAGGCGGGCAAGAAGGAGGTCGAACTCCTGACGGGGTTGATTGACCGCATGTTGAAGTTGAAAATTGCCCTGGACACCCTGTCGATGTTTTTCAAAAAACTGGTTGTGGCGGAGTTGGTGTTCAGCGGGCTTGCCTTTGTGCTGCTGCCGCTTGTCACCATCGGGCTTTCGGGCGTGCTCGACCCGGAGATCCTCCGGATGGTGAAAAATCCCCAGTTTCAGAAAGGCGCCATGGTTGTGCTGACCCTGTTCATGGCGCCGTTTCTTGCCCTGGCGCTCACCATCCGTTCGATGTCCGAACAATGATGGTTTCATGGGATTTTTTTGTGCGCTAAGGAGGATTCAATGGCAGCCGGCATGACCTTGCAGACCTTCATTGACCAGCAGCAGGCCCAGGGCAAAAAGCCCAACCGGCTTGTCAGTGAAAAAAGCCCCTATCTCCTCCAGCATGCCTTCAATCCCGTGGCATGGCGCCCCTGGGGGGAGGAAGCCTTTGCCTTGGCGCGCACGGAAAATAAGCCGATTTTTCTCTCCATCGGGTATTCCACCTGCCATTGGTGCCACGTCATGGCTCATGAGTCCTTTGAAAACCCCGAGACTGCACGGATTCTCAACAAGGATTTCATCTGCGTCAAGGTGGACCGTGAGGAGCGCCCCGATCTTGACCAGATTTATATGGCAGCGGTGCAGGCTTTGACCGGGCATGGCGGCTGGCCCATGTCGGTGTTTCTCACCCACGATCTGCGCCCTTTTTATGGGGGCACCTATTTCCCGCCCGAGGGGAGGCACGGACTGCCGGGCTTTGCCGAGGTTCTTGCGGCGGTGCATGATGCCTGGGGCAACCGGCACGGGAAGGTTCTGGAGTCGGCGGCCAATATTACTAAGCATCTCCGCCGCAAGGGCGAGGATGGCCGGGCGGAAAAAATCGGTCCGGCCGCCTGCGCCAAGGGTTTCCGGCAGCTTGTCGCGGAGTACGATGCCGAATTCGGCGGCTTCGGCCGGGCGCCCAAGTTTCCCCGTCCCGTGGTTTTCAACTTTTTGCTGCACCATGGCGCGCGCACCGGTGAGTCCCAGGCCGTGAACATGACCTATGTCACCCTGCGCAAGATGGCGGCGGGCGGGATGTACGACCATCTCGGCGGCGGCTTTCACCGGTATTCGGTGGATGCGCAGTGGCGGGTGCCCCATTTTGAAAAGATGCTCTACGACCAGGCCCAATTGGCGACGGCGTATCTCGAGGCCTTCCAATTGGGGCAGAATCCGTTTTACGCCAATGTTGCCCAGGATATTCTTGACTATGTCCTGCGGGACATGACCAGCCCGGAAGGGGGCTTTTATTCGGCGGAGGATGCCGACAGCATCCAGGATGGAAACCCCGAGATGCATGGCGAGGGCTTGTTTTATCTCTGGACTCGTGAGGAGATCCTTGCCGTTCTCGGCAAGGATCATGGAGAAATCTTCTCCTTCCATTACGGCGTGCTTGAGGCGGGCAACGCGCTTGACGACCCCCATGCTGAATTCGCCGGTAAAAATATCCTCCATGTCGCCCATCCCCTTGCCGAGACTTCACGCCGTTTTCGCATTCCGGAGGAGGAGTTGTCCCGCCTGTTGGAACGCAGCAGGGAAAAACTGTTCACAGCGCGGGCGCAGCGGCCAAGGCCGCATCTCGACGACAAGATCATCACTTCCTGGAACGGGCACATGATCAGCGCCCTTGCCCGGGCAGCCCAGGTGCTGGGAGAAAAGCGCTACCTTGCCGCGGCGGAACGGGCTGCAAGCTTTATCCGGGCAACGCTGTATGACCCGGCTTCCCGCGTTCTTTTGCGGCGCTACCGGGATGGTGAGGGCGGCCTTGCCGGGCAGCTCGACGACTATGCCTTTCTGGTCAATGGTCTTCTTGACCTTTATGAGGCATCCTTCGATGTCGCTTGGCTGCAAATGGCCATGGCCTTGACGGAATGCCAGATAGCCCTGTTTGGCGACGAGGTCAGGGGCGGATTTTTCGAGACCACCGGCTCGGATGATTCCGTGCTGGTCCGCCTCAAGGGTGATTATGACGGGGCCGAGCCCACGGGCAATTCAATGAGCGCTCTCAATCTCCTCCGGCTTGGCTGGATAACCGGCAATGCAGAGTGGCTCAAGCGGGCCGGCGCGACCATCGAGGCTTTTGGCGGACGGTTGAATGAATATCCTTCCATCCTGCCGCAGATGCTGGTGGCCTATGATGTGCAGGAGAATAAGCCTCGGCAGTTCCTGGTTGTCGGAAAACTCGATCGGCCCGATACCGAGATCATGCTCGCCATGATCCGCAAACGCTTTTTGCCCGGCAAGATCGTCTTGCTGGCCGATGGGGGGGAGGATCATTTTCTCAGGCAATACCAGCCGATTTTGGCGGATCTTGATCCCCGGGAAAATAGAAGCACGGTGTATCTCTGCGAAAATTTCAACTGCCAACTGCCAATCTCCGATGTGGCTGAATTGGCAAAAAGGCTCGATGCCATGGAATGCACGCCGTAATCCTGCCGTTGGTGCAGGACAAGGAAATACCTCCAGCCCCATGTGCAAGGGATTTTCTCCGGTTCGGCAACCCTGCGAAAATCCTTCTGTTTTTCTTGACTTTTTTTTAGGCTCACGCCTAAAAATGGTGTAGGATATGAGTCAGATGCCCTTTTGTCAGGGCTTTCACTGCGAATGAACAGGGTGCTCCGTTTTTTTTGCTGTTTGAACGAGACTTGACAGGGAAATTATGAAGGCTGAATATCTGAATCCTTTTGTGCATGCCACCAAAAATGTTCTGGAGACCATGGCTCAGACCAAATTGACCGGGCAGAAGCCGTATCTCAAGGAAGGCGTGTCCACCTACGGCGATGTGACCGGCATTATCGGCATGGCCTCCGAGAGTGTCGAAGGCAGCATGACCATCAGCTTTCCGTCCGCCTGTATCCTGCAGATTGTTTCCCGCATGCTCATGGAAGCACCCAAGAGCGAAATCGATCATGACATTGTCGATGCGGTGGGTGAGATTACCAACATGATCTGCGGCGGCGCCAAGGCGGAGTTCGGCAAGCTGGGGATGAGTTTCAACCTTGCCACCCCGACCATGGTCACCGGCAAGGGGGTGGAGATCCACCATCACTCCGATGTGCCGATCATCGTTTTGCCGTTTCAGACAGACTGCGGCACCTTTGTCCTGGAGGCCAATCTCGCCAGTAAATAAAGGGCTAGGTGCAAGGAGCAAGGCTAAAGGTGAAAAGGGGGCAACAACTTTTTTATCCCTGTGCCAAAAAATCCTTGCCGAAGGAAGAGTCAAAAGTTTCCTTCAACCTTCAACCTTCAACCTTCAACCTTCAACCTTCAACCTTTAACCTATTTTTTCAAAATATCCTCAAGCGCTGGTTGCAGTGTTGGAAAGCGGAATGAAAACCCGTTTGCCGTCAGCACTCCCGGCATCATCCTGCACCCCTCAAGCACCACCGAACTCAGTTCCCCCAGAACAAGACGAACGGCAAAGCCCGGAACCGCCAAAAACGTTGGCCGGTGCAGCACTGTGCCCAGGATTCGGGTGAATTCGGAATTGCGCACCGGGGCGGGCGCGCTCAAGTTTACCGGTCCGGCAATTCCGCTGTTTTTCATGCAAAAAAGGATGGCGCTGGTGAGGTCGTCCAGGTGAATCCAGGGAAACCACTGGCGACCATGCCCCAGTTTCCCCGCCACCCCGAGGCGAAAAGCGGGCAGCATCTTGGTCAGGGCGCCGCCGTTTTTTCCCAGGACAATGCCGATGCGCATGGAGATCACCCTGGCCTTGCCTTGCGCCCTGTTTGCTTCCTCTTCCCACCTCTTGCAAACCGAGGCAAGAAAGTCGCTGCCCGGCAAACCATCTTCGTATTTTTCTTCATCGCCGCACAAGCCGTAGAACCCCGAGGCGCTGGTGTTGATCAAAGTGACCGGCGAGGCGGGATGATCCGGGATGGCATCGACAATGTTTTTGGTCGCGGCAATCCGGCTGTGCAGAATCATCCCTTTTGCCGCCGGAGTCCAGCGGGTGAAGATGCTTGTGCCGGTGAGGTTGATGATTACGTCCTGCCCGGCCAGTTCTTCTTGCCAGGGGCCGGGGACGAGCGGCGAACCGGAAACTACGCGGATGTGCTGGGAGAGGTCGCCCAATTTTTTCGGGCTTCTGGCCAGGGCGGTCACCGCATGCCCTTCCTGCAAAAGTTTTCGGATAAGGGCTTGCCCCAGAAAACCCGTGCCGCCTGCGATGAAGATTTTCATGGCTCTCTCCCGATATGAGGTTGTGCGGTTGGCCTGCGGTTCTATGTGCCGGCTGCACCCTTGATGAGCGCCGTTTTTTCTGCCCGGCTCATTCTCTTGATCGTGCCTTCCCGTTGGGTGGCCTGCGCCCTGGAGGCGGCCGCTTCCATGTAGACCAGTCGTACCGGTTGCCGGCCCCGGGTGTATTTCGCCCCCTTGTCAGGGGAGTTGTGCTCCGCGACTCTCCGGTCCGGATCCTTGGCGATGCCGCAATAGAGGGTGGTGTCCCGGCAGCGGACCAGATAGACAAACCAGGTGGCTTGGGAACCCGCCATCAGCCGCCAGCCTTTTTTGCCTGATAGCCAAGGCGGATCAGCTCCGCCAGCACCACCTCCCGGTGGTCGCCCTGCACCTCGATGATCCCGTTTTTCACGGTGCCGCCGCTGCCGCACCGCTGCTTGAGCTGTTTGGCAAGGGCGGCCAGCTCCGGTTCGGCCATGGGCAGCCCGGTGATAAGCGTCACGCCGCTGCCCTTGCGACCCTTGGTTTCCCGCGAGACCCGGACGATGCCGTCGCCCTTTGTCGGGGTTTTTTTCTGGCCGCAGTTGCACTGGGACAAGGGCTTTTCGCACTTCGGGCAGGTCCGGCCATGTTCCGTGGAGTATACCAGGGAGGAACTGTTGGCTGATTTCTTCCGCATTCCCATTATTCAACCATCTGTAACATTTCGTCAATGGTGGTGAGCCCGCCGAGCCAGAAGGCCGGGTCGTCCAGATTAACGCCAAAGGGCTTGAGCAGCTCGGCCGGAGTATTGCTGCCCCCGGCGCGCAGCAGGTCGAGGTATTTGGGCACAAAGGCACCCCCGTCTTCCTTGTAGAGGTTGTAGAGGGCCAAAACCAGCAGCTTGCCAAAGGCGTAGGAATAGACATAGCCAGGGGTGCTTAAAAAATGGGGGATGTACGACCACCAGATGCCGTAGTCCTCCCGCAGGGTGACCGAGTCGGCGAACATGGCCCGCTGGGTGGTGAGCCAGTGGCTGGCCAGGGTTTCCGGGGAGAGTTCGCCGCTTTCGCGCCGGGCGTTGTGCACCGCGTGCTCGAAGCGGTTCATGGAAACCTGGCGAAAGACCGTGGCAAAGATGGATTCGAGCTTCTGGCAGATAAAGGCCCGCCGCTCCGCAGGATTGGTCAGGAGCTTGACCTGGGAGTTGAACAGGAGCAGCTCGGCAAACACCGAGGCGGTCTCGGCCAGGACCAGGGTGGTGGAGGAGTTGTAATAGCCGTTTGCGGCGGCCAGGTACTGGTGTACCCCGTGCCCCAGCTCATGGGCCACGGTGGAGATGTCGCGCAGGCTGCCGGTGTAGTTCACCATCACATACGGGTGCACCTCGGGCACGCAGGGGTGGGCAAAGGCGCCGCCCCGTTTGCCGTCGAGGATCGGGGCATGAATCCATTTCTTTTCAAAGAACAGCCCGGCGATTTCCCCCATCTCCGGGGCGAAATCATGAAAAGCGGTGAGGACCATCTCCTTGCTGGTCTTCCAATGCACCAGGGTTGTGGGCAGGTGGGGCAGGGGGGCGTAGCGGTCATAGTCGCACAGCTCGTCGAGCCCGAGAATCTCCTTCTTGAGCCGGTAGTAGCGCTGGACCATGTCATAGCGGGAAGTGACCGCCTCGACCAGCACTTTAACGGTCTTATCCTCCAGCTCGTTGTACAGATTCATGGAGCTTACCCATGAGTCGTACTTGCGAAGCCTATCGTCGATCATCTTTTCGGCCAGCAGGGTGTTGAAGATGTGGGTCAGCACATGGAGCTGGCTGGTGAGCCCGGCGGTGAGTTCATCGGCTGCCTGGGATCGCACTCCTCGCTCCGGGCTGTAGAGATCGGTCAGCACCTCCTCTTCGCTGCGCTGCTTTTCCCCGAACTTGAGATTTCCCATGACCTTTTCAAAGAGGTTGGTCCAGGAGGAGCGGCCCACCGGCGCCTTTTCGATGAGCAGGGTTTCCTCGGCCATGGACAAAAGATGTCTGGCATAACGCCGCATGCTCTCCAGATGATGGCGGTAGTGGGCCAGGGCCTGATCGGCAAGCAGGGCGCTGGCTGCGGAGTCCTCGACCTTGCTCCATTCCAGCTCGAAGAACACAGTTTCCCTGCCGATCCGGCTTCCCGCCTCCTTGATCTTTTGCAGGAAAGCGCCGGCCGGGGCGTTCTGGATCTGGGTGGTGAAGTTGAGAAAGGCAAAGGTGGCAATCCTGCCCATCAGGGTTTCAAGGGTTTCCAGGCGTAGGATCAGGGCAAGAAGCTGGGCCGCGTCAAGGCTTGCGACCTTGGTCGCGAACTGTTTCTTGATGGCTTGAGCTTCCTGCTCGCACCAGGCGATGTCGGTTTCGACCTTTGGGTCATCAACGCCCTGGTAGAGATCGGTCAGTTGCCAGAGAATTTCGGTGGTGCCGAGCTGTTCGTTTAGTGGGTTGGTCATGGTTTGCGTTCCTTCTTTCGATATCATGCAACAACATTATTGAATAAACAGAGGTCGTCATTCCCGCGCAGGCGGGAATCCAGCCTTTTCAAGATGTTCCGCTCAACTTGGATTCCCGCCTGCGCGGGAATGACGGTATTTCCTACTTTTATACGAATGAATCAATTTTTTTGAACTTGTGCAAAATTTGCACATACTGCCTTGTCGATCAAATTCACCGCCGTCAGGCGGGCTCGGATTCATGGCGCGATGGCTTGCGGTGCATCCTCGGCGACCCTTAAGGAGTATACGCCATAGGCAGCTTATCCGAAGAAGCAGCAATGCTCATCGGACCCACCACGGTTAAAAACGCCTCAAGATTACGGGCTTTCGGATGAGGCTCGTAGCCATGCCATTTGAGATCCTGTCGCATCCAGAATATCCGCCACAGATTTTTCGTTCGCACAAAGGTGGCCTTTGCGACTGGATGCTCAATCGTCTCCTTCGGATTCCGCCAGGCTGGGCGAATCTCGAAGATTTCAACGCTGTGTCCGGTTATCCTGTAGCCGAGGTCGAGTTCGGGCCGGATGTGCGGCGGAGGGCGATGACTCGCCATGAATTTCTCAAGATCTCGCTCACAACGTTTCCGTTCGATATCGTTAAATGCCATGGTTTTCCTCACCTTGAAAATGGTTACGCCTCAAAGCAGGTTCCAGGGGATGGCCATGACATCTTCCGTGATCCAGAGGGGCCGCTCCACGGCGCAGACTATGGCGCCCTTGGCAAACTTCCGCTTGGGATAGGCGGCCCTGATTGCGGCAATGCCTGAGCCGTCCCTTTTGCCAGGATTGCTGGATAGTTTGAACTCAAACGGATACAGGATATCGTCTTTTTCAAGGAGCAGGTCCACCTCGGCCCCTCCGGAAGAACGCCAGTGGTGCCAGGATGCGGCCATACCGGAAAATGCCGCCTGCTTTAAGAGCTCCCGCACCATGGCGGTCGCAAAAAGCGCACCGTACAGCGGGTGTGAGGCGAGCATGGCCGGGGCAGACATTCGAGCGTGGTAACAGGCCAGGCCGGTATCAGCAAGGTGTCCCTTGGGACGAGAGGAAACCCGCTTGACCGGATTGCCGGAAAAAGCGGGCAGGGCAAACCACTGATAGGTGGCTTCCAGGATGCGCAGCCAGCGCTTCGAGGTAGGCGGGGCAATACCGATTTCACGCCCTAGTTGGCTGTAGTTGATCTCCTGCGCGGTCAGGGCCGTCATCAGGCCGACAAAACGGCCAAACTCATGCCAGTCCTGAATTTCGCCGATCAACCGGGCATCCCGCTCGACATAGGTGCGATGGTAGCCGGCCCAGAAGTCGCCGGTCAGGTCATGGGGCAATTCTTGCACCCCCGGCAGGCATCCACGCCAGAGCCAGGCGCGCAGATCTCCTTCATAATATGCAGCGTCGCGGCTTATAGTTAGAAACTGATCGGGATTATCAAGCCAGTGGTTAAGCCAGCAGGACTCGGCCCCTGCCAGCTCCTGCAAAGAAAAGCCCTGCAGATCAAGAAACACCGCCCGCCCGGCAAGGCTCTCCGACAAAGTTTGCAACACCTGCCACTGCTGCGAGCCAGTCAGAACAAACTGGCCGGCCACGGCTCCGTTGCGGTCAACGGTCCGCTTGATCGCCGTCACCAGTTCGGGCGCGTACTGGATTTCATCAAGAATCAAAGGGGAGGGATGATTGCGCAGAAAAAGATCCGGATCCCGCCTGGCCCCTTCCAGGTCAATGCTTGGATCAAACACCACATAGTCGTAAGCTGGAAACAGGTGCTTAAGCAGGGTGGTCTTACCAACCTGCCGGGCGCCGCTGAGTACGATCACCGGAAAATGCTCCACCATGCGGAGCAGTCGTTTGGAAAGAAGGCGGTTTTTATACATGCATTGCAAATTAAACTCGTCAAGTTTAATTTGCAAGGTTTTTTGATGGGGTCGCAATAAGTTCATCGTGCTTCTTGAGATGGCCAAGCAAGAACTTTGATATCCAAAGAGTGGTGATGCTGTACAAAGCACAGATGATTCCGAACCAAATTCCATTATGGGGGCAGGAGTTCCGTATCCTGTCACCGGAACTCCCCCCCGGAACTCCCCCCGGGGTGATGGTATAGGGCGGCTGATAGGTGCCCATGCTCTGACCGCTTAGTGAGCGTTTTCTTGTGATTCCGGCGCATCCTCACCCGCTACGACCGGCTTGCCGTCCTTCCAGGTAACGGCGTACTGGCCTAAACGCCGTTTTTTTTCCAGGGTTTTACCAACTGCCTGCCGGAGTGATTCCAATTGCTTCTGCCCTTCCGGGGATGGAGTGTTTTTACGTTTGGCGTTCATTTTTTGGCCTCCTCAATCAGAAGCTGATAGTAATCATCATGCACTATATCGCGGTTATTGTTGCGCTGCTCAAAAATCAGCACCGGACTCTCGCCGTCGTTCATGAAACAAGTACAGACATCGACCTGATAGCTGAAATCGTTGAGCAGGTGATGCAGGCTGCGGGGAAAGCGCCGCTCGATATCCGCCATCGGGATGTTGTGCCCGCCGTGCGCCACCCTTTCGGCCACGCGCAGTTTCGACATCTCGACGCTGGGCAGGGCCAGATAGGTCAATTCAACCCGCCAGCCGTCCCTGCGCAACTTTTCAACCAGGTGCAGATAGGTCCGCCCCGCCAATGTAGTTTCAAAGGCGAAGTCTTCACCGGCCGCAATACATTCCTCGATCTCCCGCAGAAAGAGTCGACTGGCGGCCAACAACTCCCGTTCCGGGGCCAGGGGCGACAGCCCGGCGGCGATCAGGTCGGCATTGATGAAGTGGGTGCAACCCGCCACCTTGGGGAGGTATTCCAGGGCAAAGGTGGTTTTTCCAGCGCCATTGGGACCGGCAATGATCCTGCAGATGGGCATCAGGCTGCCTCCATTTTTTTGAGATAGGGCATGGCTGCGGAAATTGGTGGCCTGATAGCTGTTGACCCGGTAGCCCACGGCGTTGATTCGGCATCGAGGTTATAGTAGCGGGTTTGGTAATTTTTGTCATCGGCGGCAGTTGTTTCCAAAATGGAAATAACTGAATCCTCAACCAGTTCGCTGGAGGTAAAGATATTTTCCAAGATGGCTTTTGCTGTGCGTTCTCGGCGCCCCTTACAGGAGCATGCGCCATAGGCAGCTTATCCGAAGAAGCAGCAATGCTCGTCGCGACCCACCACGGTTAAAAACGCCTCAAGATTACGGGCTTCCGGATGAGGCTCGTAGCCATGCCATTTGAGATCCTGGCGCATCCAGAATATCCGCCACAGATTTTTCGTTCGCACAAAGGTAGCCTTTGCGACTGGATGCTCAATCTTCTCCTTTGGATTCCGCCAGTCTGGGCGAATCTCTAAGATATCAACGCTCTGTGCCCGGTTATCCTGATAGCCGAGGTCGAGCTCGGGCCGTATGTGCGGCGGAGGGCGGTGACTGGCCATGAACTTCTCAAGGTCTCGCTCACAGCGTTTCCGTTCAATATCGATGAATGCCATGGTTCGCTCACCTTAGAAATGGTTACACTTCTCGCGGTTCGGTGAGCAGCTTTATGCCTTCATGGATTTCACTGAATCTTCGTTCCGATACCTTGCCAATTTTTTTAGCCAAGTCGCCTTTGTTGACCGTGTATATTTGAGAAATATTCACGACACTTTTCTTGGGAAGGTTAGCTTCTCCTTCATTCAGTAAAACATTCCCCGGCGCCAGGGCTCTTTTGATGTTTGAGGTAAGGGCGCAAACTACTACCGTATTGATTTTGCTCGCGTTAAACAAATTATTCTGGATAACGATATGAGGATGACGATAGCCTGGCTCAGAGCCGGAGGG
>Ga0180009_10000079_pt1 | contig 174018 bp, 166 predicted proteins | sample OS_PC_MetaG_FD_123537 | JGI IMG/M metagenome (GOLD analysis project Ga0180009, IMG submission 123537) | Groundwater microbial communities from the Aspo Hard Rock Laboratory (HRL) deep subsurface site, Sweden - OS_PC_MetaG | ecosystem: Environmental > Aquatic > Deep subsurface > Groundwater...
AAATAACGAATAACCTATAACAAACAACTCTACTGGCTAATGCCTAATGGCTATTGGCTCTTGGCTTCAAACAAATAACGAATAACCTATAACAAACAACTCTTCTGGCTAATGCCTAATGGCTCTTGGCTTCAAACAAATAACGATTAACAAATAACATATAACCTCTATTGCCTTTTGCCTAATGGCTTTTGGCTAGTAATGGCTTTTGGCTTCAAAACAAATAACGTACGTAGGTTTCTAAAACTGCTTTACGTTTCAATTTTTCAACTTATCAGGATTAAAATCCAAAAAAGTTTAAACTTTATCGGAATGAAATCCAAAAAGGTATGTATTTTTGCGGAATGAAATCCAAAAAAGTTTAAATCTATGGTTTTACGTCACTTAGAGTCCACCATCAGGAATAAGCTTTTTCAAAAGAAAGCCATACTGATTATGGGGCCTCGTCAGGTCGGAAAAACCACCCTGCTTAAAAAAATATTTCATCAAAATACGGATACTTTATGGCTAAACGGAGATGAAACTGATATACAACAATTATTTGAAAACATTTCTGCCAAGAGGTTTCAAGCAATCATCGGCAAAAAAAACATTGTTATCATTGATGAAGCCCAACGCATAAAGGACATAGGTTTGCGCCTCAAACTCATAACTGATACTTTGCCTGAGGTTCAAATCATCGCAACCGGGAGTTCATCTTTTGAATTGGCCCAATACGTAAACGAACCACTTACAGGCAGAAAATGGGAATACATACTGTACCCGCTTTCTTTTTCAGAAATGGTAAATCACCACGGTTTACTCACCGAAAAAAGAATGTTGCCACACCGTTTACTTTATGGTTATTATCCGGAGGTAGTGAATAATGAAGGAAATGAAAAAGAGATTCTCAGGCAATTGTCGGACAGCTATTTGTATAAAGACGTGCTGATGCTCGATGCCATTAAAAAACCAGATAAAGTGTTGAGGCTGTTGCAGGCATTGGCCTTGCAGTTGGGTTCGCAAGTATCCTATAATGAATTGGGCAATCTTTGCGGTCTCGATTCTAAAACGGTTGAAAAATACATCGGCATCCTCGAAAAAACTTTCGTTGTTTTCAGGCTCAGTTCATTCAGTAGAAATGTGAGGAACGAACTCAAAAACAGTAAAAAAATTTATTTTTTCGATAACGGCATACGCAATGCGGTACTCGCTAATTTTAATCAAGTAGAAAACAGAAATGATGTAGGGGCGCTTTGGGAAAATTTTCTGGTTTCCGAGCGGATTAAATTCCTGAACTACCATAACAAATGGACCAATTATTGGTTTTGGAGGACAAAAGAGCAACACGAACTCGATTTTATTGAAGAATCTGACGGACAACTGAAGGCCTATGAATTCAAATGGAACCATAAAGCCAAAATTAAACCTCCCGCCAAGTTTGTTTCCCACTATCCGAACACTCCAATTGAGGTAATAAACCCTGCTAATGTGGAGGATTTTTTATTGTGACGATATGATGAATGTTGAATTATGAATATTTAATTTATAACGAATAACTTATAACAAATAACGTATAACAAATAACGTATAACAAATAACGTATAACCCCTAATGCCTTTTGGCTAATGGCTATTGGCTAATGACTTTTAAACCAATCACGAAAGAACCCTACAACCTTTAGCTGTCACCCTGAACTTGTTTCAGGGTCTTGCCCCTCGACTGCGCTCGGGGTGACATTCCATTGAGTGTAGATGCTGAACCAAGTTCAACATGACAGTTTTTAGAGTTAGTGGGATTTAATAGTTCTATGCGATTTTGAGAACCCTCTACTAATCAATTTTTAGACAAAATAAACCAACTTTTATGTTTCACTTTAGGGAAACTTTTGTAACTTTGCACCGTGGACAAAAATCAGAAACATAGAAAGATAACGTTTTATAAGAACTACTTTCAAGACTTCTTTGCCAAACAAAACAAGAAAGTAAAAGCAAAAATTGTTTGGACTTTTGACTTGATTGAAGACTTACAAAGAGTTCCTGAAACATATCTAAAACACATTGAAAATACAGACGGACTTTATGAAATCCGAGTTCAATTAGGAAGCAACATTTTTAGAATTTTCTGTTTTTTTGACCAAGGGCAACTTGTTGTTTTAGCGAACGGATTTCAAAAGAAAACGCAAAAGACACCAAAGAAAGAAATAGAAATGGCACTTAAAATAAAAACAGAATATGAAAGCGAAATGCGAAGCATTCACGAATTCAAAATAAAAAAGTAAAAAATTATGAGTAAAAATAAAAACTTGATGACTCTAGAAGAGTTCAAAGAAAAAAACTACGGCAAACGTGGAACAAAAGAGCGTGACGAACTTGAAGCAGGTTATGAAGCATTTAAAATCGGTGCTTTGATTCACGACACTCGTATTGAAATGGGAATGACACAGGAACAACTTGCAGAAAAAGTTGGGACTACTAAATCCTACATTTCAAAAATTGAAAACAATCTAAAAGAAGCGCGCATTTCGACACTCCAAAAAATCATTGAACTTGGATTTGGCGGACGACTTGAACTGAACGTAAAAATCTAACTGAGACCGCTTGACCAAAAAAAGAAAAACCACATATAACAGCACCTACACGCATGTGGGGGCTCAGTGCTTCTATGAAAGTGAAGTACTAAACCAAAGTTCTGTGATTTTAATGAAGTTCAGTGCTATAAATACCCACCTGCGTGTAGCTGCGAAACGTTCTATGATATGATGAATGTTGAATTATGAATATTTAATTTATAACGAATAACTTATAACAAATAAGGTATAACCCCTATTGGCTCTTGGCTAATGGCTATTGTCTCTTGGCTTCAAAACAAATAACGAATAACCAATCACGAAAGAACCCTACAACCTTTAGCTGTCACCCTGAACTTATTTCAGGGTCTTGCCCCTCGACTGCGCTCGGGGTGACATTCCATTGAGTGAAGATGCTAAACCAAGTTCAGCATGACAGTTTTTAGAGTTAGTGGGATTTAATGATACGATGATGTGATGAATTTAAATGCTGAATAAGTAACGATTAACAAATAACAAATAACCCCTAATGCCTTTTGGCTAATGCCTACTGGCTATTGGCTCTTGGCTTCAAAACAAATAGCGAATAACCAATAACAAACAACTCTACTGGCTATTGCCTATTGCCTTTTGGCTTTTTCCTGAAAACCTTCCATGAAAACCCTGCAAAAATTTCAATACTATTTGGCTTTGGCTTTTGTGTTCACCTCATTTGTGACCTACACACCCGTATTTGAAATCTTTAAACCTTTTCATTCCAAAATATTACTCTCCAGGCTATTTGGTTTTCCGCTATTGCTACTCACAACCTATTTATATACAAGACAGTCCAACGAGATAAAGGAATTACCCAAACTATTCCGGGCTGCTTTTATCTTTATCATCTTATTGTCTGTCTCTTCAGTTTTTTCGTTGGCACCTTATGTCAGTTTTAGACAAGTCATTTCAACCGGCTTTCTGCTTGCAATGTCTATATGCATATATGAAGCCTTTAAAAACAAATCATCTACCTTGTTTCTGCGATGCGCTGTATTGCTGTTGCTGCTTGTATCCGTTATAGGAATCGGAAATTTAATCATCTCAAACCTAGACCTCAACCCTTGGCTCGGCTATGCACGCAAAGATGCAGCCACTTCCCTATTGAGTCGCTTTCACGAAGCTGGCAATTTTGCGCTTCCGCTCTTGTTGGTTACCATCGCGGTTTGGTGGAGCAACCAAAGTCCTTTTCCCGAAAAATGGTCTTGGTTGACTCCTTTAACCGTGTTTACAGGGATGTTTTTTTTGATGGCGTCGGGCAGGGTCTCCACCATTTTGGGATTTGTAGGCGGACTCACTTGCTATTTTTTATGGAATCGAGATGGAGCAAGTTTAAAAAACATAGCCAAAATAGCCTTTGTTTTTATATTACATATCGGTCTGTTTTTTGTGTTTTTCAGACCGGTTTTCGATCGGTTCGCTTATCGTTTCCAATCGCGAATATTTGAAAGACAAGCCGGCACACAAGAAGCTGATTTTGTTGTAGATAACTTAGAAAACACCTTCCGTGCTTTCAGTTTGCATCCCATCACCGGAACAGGCTTGGGTGCGCATCAGATTTTCTACAGCCGTTATGGCCTACACGGTACCTATCTGCAATTGCTCGGCGAAGCCGGTTTGTTGGGATTTGTCGGCTTGTTGATTTTGATTGGAAGCATGCTTTTGAGTTTGTATAAGTTTTCTCAGCATACAAATGAAAGCGAAACGCAATGGCTGCATAATTTCTTTCCTCTATTTGGCGGACTCTTGATCAGTTGGCTCTACAACAACGCACTCTACAACCCTACTTTTTGGTTCTTGATTACCCTATTGGCACTGGCAATCTATTTTAAAAAACAAAGTAAAAAGGAAAAGTTTGTGGCTTCTTAATTATGATACGATGATGCGATGAAACAAACCTAATGCCTTCTGCCTAATGGCTATTGGCTAATGCCTTTTAAACCAATCACGAAAGAACCCTACAACCTTTAGCTGTCACCCTGAACTTGTTTCAGGGTCTTGCCCCTCGACTGCGCTCGGGGTGACATTCCATTGAGTGAAGATGCTGAACCAAGTTCAGCATGACAGTTTTTAGAGTTAGTGAGATTTAATGATACGATGAATTGATGAATTTTGAATTGTAAATGTTGAATAAGTAACGATTAACAAATAACGTATAACCCCTAATGCCTTTTGGCTATTGCCTAATGACTATAGCCTAATGACTTCAAACAAATAACGAATAACCTATAACAAACAACTCTACTGGCTAATGCCTATTGGCTCTTGGCTAATAACTTCAAACAAATAACGAATAACCTATAACAAATAACGCCTAACGCCTAATGCCTAATACCTATTGGCTCTCCCCTCACAACTCACTTTTTCCGTCGTCGTATTTCTTGAGGATGCTCACCCCTTTTTGCAGCATCATATTGTTAGGATAAGTTGTCCATTCACCCTCTGCATCTTCAAGTAAGAGGTAAAATGCCTTGATATCGAGGATGGTGACATCCATCGGAAAATCTTTATCGTGAATCCGAATACGATCGCCAATTTTATAGGGAAACGTAAAAAACAGTATGATGCCGGAGGTAATGTTGCTCAATATAGACCACTGGGCAAAAAGAGCCACGCCAATAATGGCAAACACAGAAGAAAACAAGATAATCACTTCTCCAAAATCGACACCCCATATCAGCAGTAAAATGAGAAGTAAAACCAAAGTCAACAAAAAATTGATATATTTAATGATGAGCCTGGTACGGTTTTCCAACAAATCTGTGAGTTTCCCGAAGCGCTTCACTATATTTTTGAGCAAAAACTTGAGCACACCCAAAACCAAAATCAAAATTCCGGTTTGAATAATCTGCGTTAAATAGTTAGATATAAACAATTTAAAAGTTTCCAAGATACATTTTTTTATGGTGACAAGATAAGAAACAATCTGTTAATTTCGAACCTAAACACAACCGTATTAGCCGTATTTTCTGTAACTTTGATTACAAACCACAATGGTTTAGACACGTACTTTTGAAAAAATATTTTAAGCTATGATTATCGAACAAATCTATACAGGTTGTCTTGCACAAGGCGCCTATTATATTGAAAGTGACGGTGAAGCCGCCATCATTGACCCCCTGCGGGAAACCAAACCCTACTTGCTTAGAGCTGCCAAAAACAAGGCTAAAATTAAGTATGTTTTTGAAACACATTTTCATGCCGATTTTGTCAGTGGACATGTTACTTTGGCTAAAGAAACCGGTGCGCAAATTGTATATGGACCCACCGCCCAACCCGATTTTGAAGCACTAATTGCTTCCGACGGTCAAGTTTTTGAGATTGGAAAACTCAAAATTATAGCCTTGCACACACCGGGCCATACCATGGAAAGCACCACCTACTTGCTTCGCGATGCAAACGGAAAAGACCACGCCATCTTTTCGGGCGACACGCTGTTTTTGGGCGATGTAGGCCGACCAGATTTGGCTCAGAAAGCCGCACACATGACGCAAGAAGAATTGGCAGGTTTGCTGTTTGACTCATTGCAAACCAAAATTATACCACTCTCAGATGATGTTTTGGTCTATCCCGCGCATGGCGCCGGTTCGGCTTGCGGTAAAAACATGATGAAGGAAACCGTGGACACTTTGGGCAATCAGAAAAAAATAAATTATGCCCTTCGTGCCAATATGACGCGCGATGAATTTATACAAGAAGTTACCGATGGCTTGATGCCACCGCCCAAATACTTCCCCCTCAACGTGCAAATGAACAAAAGGGGTTATGAAGACATCCAACAGGTTTTAGACAGGGGCTTGATGGCACTTACGCCCAACGCCTTTGAAGAAGCGGCCAACGCCACCCATGCGGTTATTTTAGACGTTCGTTCTCCAGACGAATTTGCCCAAGCACACATCCCAAAATCTATCTTTATTGGTATCGATGGGGGTTTTGCACCGTGGGTAGGTGCCCTGATTTCTGATACCCGCCAAGAAATTCTCCTTGTCGCACCCAAAGGTCGTGAGGAAGAAGTAATCACCAGATTGTCCAGGGTTGGTTTCGACCACACCGTTGGTTACTTGGAAGGCGGTTTTGATGCTTGGAAAACAGCAGGTAAAGAAACTGACCACGTAGATTCTATTTCCGCCGAAAATTTAAAACACAAACTCAGCGATGACCAACTCGCCGTAATAGATGTGCGAAAACCGGGCGAATATGAAAGTTCGCATTTGCCACAAGCACTTTCTCTTCCCTTGGATTTTATCAACGAACAGTTTGACACATTACCCAAGAATAAAAGCTTGGCGCTACACTGTGCCGGTGGATATCGTTCCATGATTGCCGCTTCCATTCTTAAAAGCCGCGGCATCCACAACCTGATGGATGTGACAGGCGGATTCAAAGCAATTCAAGAATCGGGCATTACAACAACAGCTGTTAACTGCCCAAGTACTCAAAAAAATTAAGGCATTCTCTTGTCGCGGTCAACATTGCGAGCCGGAAAAGCACTTTTTTTCTTGAGGTTGCTTACTCCTCAACGGAAACCGCAACCACGCCGGCTGTTTGCAAATAACGCTCGGCATCCAAAGCAGCCATACAACCCGTACCCGCGGCCGTCACAGCCTGTCTGTATTCTTTATCTTGAACATCCCCGGCTGCAAAAACTCCGGGTTTGGAAGTCTTGGTCGATTTCCCTTTTGTAATTAAATAACCGGTTGCATCCATTTCCAGCTGGCCCTTGAATATGTCTGTATTGGGCTTGTGGCCTATCGCAATAAACAAACCGGTCACTTTGATTTCCTCTTTCTCCCCGGTTTGGTTGTTTACCATCCGAATGCCCTCTACTACCGTATCGCCAAGCACCTCTTCTACTTCGGTATTGTATTTCACAACCAAATTAGCCGTGTTTTTAACACGATGTTGCATGGCTTTTGACGCACGCATATAATCTTTGCGCACCAACATGGTTACTTTTTTACAGATGTTGGCAAGATAGGTCGCTTCCTCTGCTGCAGTATCGCCACCACCCACTATAGCCACTTCTTGGCCTTTGTAGAAAAAGCCATCGCAAACCGCACATGCCGATACGCCTCCGCCGCGCAAACGCTGTTCGCTGGGCAAATTGAGATAGCGCGCCGAAGCTCCGGTAGAAATAATCACAGACTCCGCTTCCAATTGTTTGTTTCCGTCTATGGTTACTTTGTGAAGCCCACCTTCCTCCTCGCTAAATGAAACCGCCGTGGCCATGCCCATGCGTACATCGGTACCAAATCTTTCGGCCTGTTTTTGAAGATCTACCATCATAGAAGGCCCATCTACCCCGTTGGGATAACCGGGAAAATTATCTACTTCTGTGGTGGTGGTAAGCTGCCCGCCCGGCTCCATACCGGTGTATAAAACCGGCTTCAAATCGGCACGTGCGGCATAAATAGCCGCCGTATAACCCGCTGGTCCGGAACCTATAATCAAACATTTTATTCGCTCAGGATTTGTTGACATAATCTAAATTTTTAAATATAAATAAACACATCAAAGATAGGGTTTATCCAAATTTTTAGCATCAAAATTTATTCACAAATTCTAATTGCACGCCCAATTGCATACATAGCTTCGAAAACTAAAATTAGGTCAGGCTGAATTTTACAAAGTCGAAGTTGTAAACAAATCTTTTTAAGGCTGATACTAGAAAAAAAACATGGCATCTGCCTCCAATTAATATCCATTTATTTTGAGGGGCATTTGAAAGGGTATTAACATTTTTTTATCAAACTTTGCTACCGACTTTTTTATCTTAGCAAACAAATTGATGAAACATCTTTGAAATATGCATCAACAAATATCTTAAAATAAATTGTTGTATTTTTCAGATATTAAGATTGCGTTTGGCCAATAAAAATTAATCCAAAGAACCGATGAAAATAAATAATATAAATAGATGAAACGCCCATGTAAAATTATTGACACACAGGGGCATGATTATCCTAGGGCGTTCCATCTGACCTTTGAAAAACAATAATTATAAACAGATGAAACGAGCCATGCTAAAAAGTGTAACACACAAGAGAATGATTATTAGCGAGTTCCATCTGACCGATAAAAATAAATAATATAAACAGATGAAATCGAGCATGACGAAAGCGACACACAGAGAGATAATTATTTTCCATGCGAGATTCCATGTGACCATTAAAAGACAATAAATATAAACACATGAAAACTGCCATTAATTTACTACTTCCTGTCTGCTTCCTGATGCTGACAACAGCCTGTCAGGCACAAAATGAAAGCGGCTACGAAAGCGAAAAACTCAACTACACCTTGGAGCCGGTCATCACAGGGCTTGAAATTCCTTGGGGTATGGTTTTTTTGCCCGATGGCAGTATGTTGATTTCCGAAAAAAGTGGCAAATTAATTCACCTCAAAAACGGGACACAAACCGAAATTAAAAACGTACCTGAAGTTTACAAACGCGGACAAGGCGGCCTGCTCGATTTGGAACTTCACCCCGATTACAAAAACAATGGTTGGATATATATCACTTATGCCGCTGCTGAGGGCGAAGGCGAGGGTGGCAACACGGCACTTATCAGAGCCAAACTCATAAACGGCAGCCTGACCGAGATTCAAAAATTGTACAAAGGCGAAGAAAACACCACCAAAGGACAGCATTTTGGTTCGCGTATCGAATTTGACAACCAAGGCTATCTCTATTTCTCAATTGGCGACCGGGGAAACCGCGATCAAAATCCGCAAAGTATCACCCGTGACGGTGGTAAAATATACCGCCTTCACGACGATGGCCGCATCCCGGAAGACAATCCTTTTGTCAACGAGGCCAACGCCAAGAAAGCTATTTACTCCTACGGACACAGAAATCCGCAGGGTTTGATAAAGCATCCGGTAACCGGAGAAATTTGGGACCACGAACACGGCCCCCATGGGTGGCGACGAAATCAATATTATTCAAAGCGGTAAAAATTACGGCTGGCCGAGCATCACTTATGGCATTAACTACAACGGCACGCCCATCACAGATCAAACGGAAGCACCCGGCCTTGAACAACCCATACACTATTGGGTGCCTTCCATAGCACCTAGCGGCATGGCATTTGTCACCTCTGATGTATATCCGGCTTGGAAAGGCAACCTGATGGTAGGTTCGTTAAAATTTCAGTTGCTGGAAAGGCTCGAAATGGACGGGCGCAAAGTCACGCATCGCGAAAACCTAATGTTGGGCGTGGGCAGAGTCCGCAACGTTCGCCAAGGTCCGGACGGATATTTATACGTCGCATTTGAAGGGAAGGGCATTTATAAAGTAGTTCCGAAAAAGTAATTGTAAACCATGAAATTCAAATTAACCATTCTGGCTTTTGCTTCGGTTTTTTGGTGGTCTTTTGTTGCTGAAGAACGCACACTGCAAGACCCACTCAAAGAAAGTATCGTCCGCGGACAAAGTATTTATGAAGACATTTGTATGAATTGCCACATGGCAAACGGCAAAGGCGACGGCGCTATTTATCCGCCTTTGGCGCAATCCGATTTTCTGCTCAAAAACAGAGCGGCTTCCATCCGTGCGGTGAAATATGGCATTTCCGGAAAAATCACCGTAAACGGAAAAGATTACTACAACTATATGGCCGATCCCGGACTCAGCACACAAGAAGTTGCCGATGTGATGAACTATATACTCAACACTTGGGGCAACAAATCTGAACAAATAGTGACCCCCGAGGAAGTGATGCTCATCGTAAAATAAAGTGCAATAATCACTTGCTAGTAAAGCCCGAAAACACTCCGATAGCATTAGCCATTTGACAGAAAAACGCATAACTCTACGCCAGATTGCTTTTTGATTTGACAAAAAACCGTAACTTCGTTTCATAAAAATTAAAGCATGCTTATCATCGGAATCGGCGGGGGAACAGGCTGTGGCAAAACTACCGTTGTCAATCAGATTATCAATGAGTTAGACATCAATGAAGTGGGCGTTATCTCACAAGATTCTTACTATAATGACCTCTCCCATCTCAGCTTTGAAGAACGTGCCAAAGTAAATTTTGACCATCCGCGCGCCATCGATTTTGACTTGCTCGTCAGCCATTTGAAGCTACTCAAATCCGGAAAACCCATTCCGCAACCCGTTTATTCGTTCAAAACACACAACCGCACCTCAGAAAGCGTGATTACACATCCGCGAAAAGTGATGATCGTAGAAGGCATTTTGATACTCACCCACGCCGATATCAGAGAAATGTTCGACATCAAAATATTTGTCCATGCTGACTCCGACGAAAGGCTTATCCGGCGCCTGCGCAGAGATATCTCCGAACGCGGACGCGATTTGGAAGAAGTGCTGACCCGCTATCAAAACACACTCAAACCCATGCACGAGCAATTTATAGAGCCCACCAAAGAGTTTGCAGACATCATCATACCCAACAACCGTTACAATACGGTGGCTGTGGACATCGTACGCACAATAATAAACAACAAACTCAGTGAAGTCTAACCAAATGGGATGGAAAACATTCATACAGAACAAATACGTGCGGTTTTTTACCAACAAATACTTGGTGGTTTTTGTACTGTTTGTATTGTGGATGGTTTTCTTGGACACCAATTCCTACTTGATCCACCGCGAATTAGACCAAGAAATTGAACAACTCGAAAAAAAGAGAGATTTTTTTTCCGGAGAAATTCAAAGTGATCGCGATGCCATCGAAAACTTGAAAGACGCAGAAAAGCTGGAAGAATTTGCCCGCGAAAAATACTATATGAAACGCGACAACGAAGACGTTTACATCATTGAATACGACAGCACAGCTCATGAATAAAAATGTTGATTTTTCGGAATTTGATCCCATCAGCACCAAGCAGTGGAAACAAAGCCTTCAAGCGGCTCTAAAAGGAGCCGATTATCAACAAACCCTGGTTTGGGAAAGTTTGGAAGGCATACATGTGAAACCCTTCTACCACGCTGACGAAGACACGCTTACCCATCCGGAAATTTGCAGAAACCAAGACGATTGGAAAATTGTGAGTTCTTTTTTTACTAAAAATGAAAAACTGGCCAACCGCAATATGCATCACGCCATAGAAAATGGTGCCACAGCGGTTTGGTTGCTTTCCGAAGAACCTTTTGACATCGAAAAACTCTTTGCGAAAATTGATTTAAATGACATTACCATTTATTTCAACTTGCGCTTCTATCACCAAATTTTTTATGAAAAGCTCCTCCATTTTCTAAAAGAAAGGCAAGCCAAATTTTATCTGAATTTTGACCCGATTGGGCAATTGGCTCGGTCTGGCAACTGGTTTGTAAATATGAAAACCGACTTGGAACTTGCGGTAAAAACACAACAAAACCACCCCAAGGTGCCCGTCTTAGGTGCAGACCTTAGCGTTTATCAGGAAGCAGGTGCCAACATGGTGCAACAACTCGCCTATGGTATGGCGCAGATTCATGAATACCTGTCCCGTCTGGAAAAACCTTCAACTTCGCTGTGTTTGCAAGTGTCTGTAGGGAGCAATTATTTTTTTGAAATTGCAAAAATCAGAGCTTTACGCTTGCTCTATGCCACTTTGGCGCGCACCTATCAGGCGCCTGAAAATTGCCACATCCTCGCCAAACCAAGCCTGAGAAACAAGACGCTATACGACTATAACGTCAATATGTTGCGAACCACTACAGAATGTATGAGTGCCGTACTTGGCACTGCCGACGCAGTTTGCAACCTACCATACGACGCTATTTTTCACAAGGATAACGAGTTCGGACAGCGCATTTCCAGAAACCAACTGCTGATACTAAAATATGAAAGCTATTTTCATCACACGCTCAATCCGGCCGATGGCAGCTACTATTTGGAGTCTTTGACCCGTCAACTCGCCGAAAAAGCCCTCCAAATTTTTAAAGACATAGAAGCCGGTGACGGATTGCTTACACAGCTTAAAAACGGAACCATACAACGAAAAATAAACGAAAGCCATCAAAAAGAATTAGACGCATTGGCGCGTGGCAAATTGACACTTATTGGCACTACCAAACATCCCAATCCGGAAGATTGCATGAAAGACAGTTGCGAGTTGTATCCGTTTTTAAAAATTAAAGCTAGAAAAACACTGATTCAACCCATACATCCGAGAAGATTGGCAGAAAATATAGAAAAAGACCGATTGGAAAAGGAAAAATTAAAATCATGACAAAAAATTTGCTTCGTATTTTGGTGCTTTTCCTGTGTGTGGGTTCCGTCAGCGGGCAACAAATTGCCTTACTCAAATACCAAGGCGGCGGCGATTGGTATGTAAACCCAACTTCCCTGCCCAACCTGATTGCTTTTTGCAACGAAAACATTGAAACTGCCTTAGACAGCAAGCCGGCAACAGTATCGCCTAACAGTAGAGAAATTTTTCAGTATCCGCTCGTACACATGACCGGACACGGCAATGTTTTTTTTAGTGAGGAAGATGTTGAAAATCTCAGAAATTACTTAAAATCAGGTGGCTTTTTGCACATAGATGACAATTATGGCATGGACCAATACGTGCGCAAAGAAATCAAAAAACTCTTCCCCGATACCGAACTTACCGAATTGCCAAAGTCGCATCCCATATTCAGTAGCGCCTTCGATTTTCCGGAAGGCATTCCAAAAATTCACGAACACGACGGCAACAGGCCTATGGCTTTAGGAATTTTTTTTGAAGGCAGGTTGGTACTGCTTTATACCCACGAAACCGACTTGGGCGATGGCTGGGAAAACCCCGAAATCCATAACAATCCGCCTGCTGTAAGATTGAAAGCCTTGCGCATGGGTGCCAATATTGTAAAATACGCCTTCGAGCATTGATACCTGATCCCGAACAATCACGAAAACAACTCGTAGAATTGGCACACGCCAAAATGCCGTTTGGCAAGTATAAAAATCGATACCTGACAGACTTACCCGAATACTATATCGTTTGGTTTAAAAACCAAGGCTTCCCGAAGGGGAAACTCGGCTCCCAACTTGAATTGGTCTATGAACTAAAACTGAACGGTTTGGAAAACATGGTGCGAAAACTTCGAGATGCTACCTGAATTTTGTTGACATTTTAAAGTAAGAAATAGCGCAGTGAGTCAATTATTTATTTAATTTTAAATCTAAAATTTATAAACATGAAAAACTTACTATTAATTCTTGCAGTTGCCATGAGTTTCTGTAGCATACACGCACAAGACTTTACGGCCCTTCAAGCCATTTCCATGACGGCACCGGGCGATTTTAAATCAGCTGAACCCAAGGTTTTAGCAGCAACAAATTACCTGTTTACCAACCCTGCGGACTTGGACAAAGACAAAAGATTGGCTGCCACTCAATTTATCATGAGGTGGATGGAAGGCACACCCGATTATACATTTGCCATCGATGCTGATGCCATGAAACTCACCGAAGGCAGTGCTGATTTGTTGGGATTGTATTTGGCCGGCATGACAAAAGCCGTGCTAGAATACAACGGCGAACCGCTCACCGATGAAGAAATCAGTAAAAGAGCCGAAGCATTGCTAGTGTCCTATGTTGCCGATGAAAAAAACAACATCAAGCCCAACAAAACCATCAAAAAGCTGTTAAAGCAAAAAGATTGATTGAATTGTTGTGAGCCATTTTGAAGCAGACCCCATCGAACTTAGGTGAGGTAAAAAATCCCTCTTTGACTGCTTAATTCAAAAAGGAAAGCACCAATGAAACTTTGTGAAACGCTTGGAGCAGCAATTAAAAACGCATTTCCAAACCCAGTCGCACATTGTTTCCCCGCGTAGTAAAACCAAAAATTTCTTCATATTCTTCATTGAAAATATTGGTTACAGAGCCGAACAGCCGAAAGCGTTTGTCGATTTGGTGCGACACAAAAAAATCGAGGAGGCTGTAAGCATCCAAAGTTTTGTTTTCGGAAGCAAAGGTGTCCGGCGAAAAAAACACATCATCGCGTGCGTCTGTGTATTGATACGATAGTGTTAGGTTTGTCTTTCGCAAAAGCGTGTACTGTGCAGACAAATTTACTTTATTGGCCGGAATTCGGATGCGCAATGCCTTTTTGCGATCGGTATGGCTGTAGTTGCCGCTGAGCGTCAGGTTTTCTATAGCTGTGATTTTTAGGTCAATCTCTACACCTTCTGCCGTAAAACTGCCCGGCACATTTTGGTATTGCGATTCAAAAGTGGTCGGGTTGATGGTGACAAAATCAATAAAATCGTTTTCTACCCTGTTGAAATACACCACACTCAAGCGGTGTTTTTGGTTTCGATTAAATTCCAAACCGGCCTCAAAAGTTTCATTTCGCTCGGGCGAAAGATCCTGATTGCCAAAATCGGGTGCAAAAAGTTGAAACAAAGAAGGCGTGATAAAAGCTGTGCTAAAAGAAGTCAACACGCGTAGGTTGTCATCTCCAAAGGTAAAGGTGTAGGACGGATTGACATTGAACACCCCGTGATTGCCGTATTCGCTATGTGTGTTTAGTCTACCGCCGGCATTCACTTGCCATCCGTTGGGATTTAGATACACGGCGTTGGCATAAAAATCTACTAGGGTAAATTGGGCGTTGTCGCTTTGGATATTTTTGACGAAGCGCGTCTCACCAAAGGGAATATCGGCACTCTCCATGTCGTTTTGCTGGACATTAATTCCTGCTACTATATACAAATCTTTGCGCAACACCCACTTATTGTAAAGATCGCCTACCCAACTTGTGGCATTGAATCGGCCGGGAAAAGAAGATTCCACATCCCGATCCACTGCTTGGAAAGCTCCTGAAAAATGCAAAGTATGCGCACCTGCTTCCCAATCGGCCGTCAAACCGGTTCGATAATTAGACGACTCAGAAAAATGATCTGCATCCAACAAACCGAAACTTTCATCAAAATCACTTTCAAATCGATCAAAATTCCCAAAAATGCCCAACTTAAAGTGCTCTGAAAATTGATAACCCAGCTTGGTGAGTATGTTGAGTCTTGAAAAATCATCCGGTTGATCTTCTTCGGTATCTATGGCCGACAAACCTTCTAAATCCTGATAATTTAAAGAGGCTAAATAAGAAAATCTGCCAGTTGAGCCCGATATGGCATAGGACTGATACAGTTCATCTATCCGATATTGCTGGTTTTTTTGGGCTTGGTTGGTACCAAATGCCCAAGTAGCCATCCCGCTGAAAGGTGTCTCTTCCGGATTTTTAAGCGTGATGTTGATGATGGCAGCGGCGGCTCCTGTGCCATACAAAGTGCTAGAAGCGCCTTTCATTACTTCCATGGAAGCAACCTGATCTGTACTGAGCAGACGCAGGTCAAAGTCATTGGCAATCGATGACGGATCGCTTACCTGAACACCGTCAATCAGGATGAGCACTTGCCTGTTCCTAGAACCGCGTACGGCATAACCCAAATTTTGACCCGGATGGCTACCACTGCCGTTAATCTCAATCCCGGCTACTCTATCCAAAACCGCTGCAATGTTTTGTCCGGGCATTTTTTTGAGTGCTTCCGCATCGGTGCGAAAAATAATTTTACCCGATTGAGATCGTTTTAAAGGAAATCGACTGTCCGAAACGGTAACCTCTTCAAGTTTTTGAACCTGTAGTGAATCTACTTGTTGGGCGTAAACCCCAAAAGTCATTTGTAGGGTGAATACCCAAAACAAACATGTTTTTGTTTTCATGTTTAAAAAAATAATACGGGCGAGTACAGTGTGTCCATACCCAAACTTTTATCCCGAAAGTTTGACAATAAATGTTTGAATAAGGCAGGTCTCCTGGCTTGCGTCTTGTTGTTGACCTTCCCATCGCGCTATGCTAGACAGTGGTACGAAAGAATAACAACAAGCTGATTAGCTTACAGTTGCGGGAACAGCCCCCGATTTTCACGGGATTCCCTTTTAATCCTTTTTCGCAGTGCGAAATCGGAACCAAAATTCGTTACGAAGATAGTTTATTCTTAAAAAAAAGATGGTGTTTGGAAAATAAAAATTTAGGAAAAGCAAAAAAAGTAGCCTCGACAGGAATCGAACCTGTATCTAAAGTTTAGGAAACTTCTATTCTATCCGTTGAACTACGAGGCCAAAGGATTGCAAAAATAGCACATCAGAAGGATTTAAAAAACTAAACTTACTGTTTTATCAATATACCTTCGGCGTCAAAAGTCCGTGTAATTTTTGGGGAAGTAATCGTCGCATAAGCTTGCGCATCTATTCCCTTTCCGGCTTTTTCTTGATCAGCCAAATAATGCTTTTGGTCTGCCACACTTATAGTATCTACTTTTGCCAATCCATAAATGATAGCTTCTCTTCCTGAACTGTTTTTGGGAATGCTGAAGTGATCTCTAAACTGAACACGAACCATTTCGCCATTCATAGGAAAAGTAACCCAGCAGCCCATATTTTGGCATACTTCTGAAATCTCAATTTTCAGTTTGATGGGATTGCTAGAAAGTGCTTCAGGGTTTTTAGAAAAATCCGAAACCGTCAAAGAAGCATCCGGGGTTAAATCCTGATTCAATCCGTAAAGCTCGTAACCTTCAATTGTAGCCAAAGGCTGAACTTCGGTCGTTTCGGAAACGGCTTCTTCCGACTGTGTGACTGTATTTTTATTGGAATTTTCTTGACAAGCTATTAAAAAAATGGATACAAGCAGTAATATTGACAGTTTTTTCATAATCACAAAATATAGTTTGACTTTGCAAAAATAAGCCTATTCTGAGCAGCTCGCCATGACGAAAATCATCTTTTAAGAAAATTCAATAGACTTCACTGTCCGGATAAAAAGCCAACCAAGCAAAAGCCAAATGGTTTCCGTGTGGTACAATCTCTAGTGTTTTACCTGCATATGCACCTTCTAAGCACAAACCGGAAATATCCCATTTGCTCTTGGTCTGTTTATCGTAAAAATACCCGTTTTTCTCTCGAAAAGTCAGTTTGGTATCCTCAACAAAAGGACTAAAAATCACAGCTGTTCCTACATCTTTGCTCTCGGCAATCTTATGGGCATCTAAAACTGAAACCGTCCCGGATTTATAGAACACAACCACTTCTTTACCTTGAAAGTTGTCGTGATGTGCTTTTTTATATTGCAAAGAAGAAAAAGAATACACCTTGTGTTGCCCATCCACAGTCAGGTTAACCACGCGCTCCATATTGGGCAGTTTGTTGGTGAGTTTGTCTGTTGAAATAAACCCCGCGTAGGGATTGCCGTCTTGATTGTCGTAGCCAACATAGGGGTTTCGGCCATATCTTCCACTGATTCCTGTTTGTTGAGATAAGATTTTACCCTCGGGAAAGCGTTTAAAAAAATCGGATACCGACAAGACCATTGAAGGCAGAATTTCCAAACTCACGCCTTCGTATTTTCCGGCGATGGCTTCGCCTGTAAGTTGTTGCCACCAGGTTTCGGTTTGTTCGTCAAACATAATCATATCGCTGTTGCGCAACATACCCGACACCTGAAAATCTAAAACCACTTCGCGGCCTTCGTGGTTGATTTTTCGACTAAAAACCATTCCGGAATTGCACAACGGACAATAGGTGACCAATATGTCTTGCGAACCGATACGGTCGTTTGCAATTTCGTGTACGGTGAGCATATTAAAAGGATAGGCACGCGCTTCGCCAGACAACTGAACTACCAAAACGGGTTCTTTTTCAAAAAAAGTAAGCAACCCTGCCTCTTTGCCTATAAAAAGTGGATTTTTCAATACCGGAAATGCGCCTTTTTTAACAACGACTGTCACTTCAGTAAGATCGAGCTGCGTGTTTGACAAATCGGTTTGCCAGTCCCATGGAATTTTATTGGGATTAAAAACCTGCGAATGAGCAGTCCATCCTAAAAACAACAAAACACCAAATAAAATTCTCATCATTTCAAGCTTAAAACAGTTGTATTTTAAGTCTCAAAAGGAAGCTAAAATTTACAATAAGTTTGTTAAATTATATGCTCTTGAGTGCCTGATTCATTTTGGCTGTAATGGCTTCCAAACACAAATTTCCGATACTGCCTTCGTGGGTGTGTCGCACCTTCCTATCGGGTTTGAAAGTGCCGTTTTCTATAGACGCACCCACAGCTTTGTACGCGTCTCTAAAGGGCAACCCTTGTTGGACAAGCTTGTTTACTTCTTCTACACTGAAAAGATAATCGTACATGGGATTTGTCAAAATATCCGGATTGACGCGAATCTGTTCCAAGGAAAAAGTAGCCAAATCCAAACAAGCTTTCAAGGTTTGCACCGCCGGTATCAATCCTTCCTTGAGCAATTGCAAATCGCGGTGGTAACCACTTGGCAGGTTGTTGGTCAGCAGTGTAAGTTCGAATGGCAAGGCTTGAATTTTGTTGCACTTGCCGCGAATAAGTTCAAAGACATCCGGATTTTTTTTATGAGGCATAATGCTCGAACCTGTAGTAAGCGTGTCGGGAAAGCTGACAAAACCGAAATTTTGACTCATATACAAACACACGTCCATGGCCAGTTTAGACAAAGTTGCGGCCACACTGCTGATGGCCACGGCCGAAATCCGCTCTACTTTCCCACGGCTCATTTGCGCAGCAACGGCGTTGAATTTCATCGTATCGAAGCCAAGCAATTCGGTGGTTTGTGTGCGATTGATAGGGAAAGAACTTCCGTATCCGGCAGCTGAACCCAAAGGGTTTTGGTCGGCTACAGCGTAAGCCGCATTGAGCATATAGACATCATCAATTAAACTTTCCGCATAGGCCGAAAACCACATGCCAAAAGAGGAAGGCATGGCCACTTGAAAATGTGTGTATCCGGGCAGAAGTAACTCTTTGTACAAATCGGCTTTGGATATCAGTAACGAAAATAGTTGTTGCACCAAGATCTTTATTTCATCGAGTTCGGCCTTGAGGTAGAGGTGCATATCTAGCAAAACCTGATCGTTACGGGAACGGGCGGTGTGTATTTTTTTGCCGGTATCGCCTAAGGCTTTCGTGAGCAAGAATTCAATTTTGGAATGCACATCTTCAAAGCTGTCTTCAATGGTAAAAGTACCGGCAGAAATGCTTTGTTGAATGTTGTCAAATTCGACCAACAAATCGGACAGTTCTTTTTCAGACAAAACACCAATACTTTGAAGCATCCGGGCGTGGGCCACAGAACCTATGACATCGTATTTTGCTAAGACCAAATCGAGTTCGCGGTCGTTGCCCACGGTGAACCAATCAATTTTTTTATCGGTAGAAAACCCTTTGTCCCAAAGTTTCATGTGTTTATATTTATTGATTTTCAATGGTCATGCTTCGACTCCGCTCAGCACAGGCATGGAACACCCTAACCCATCATACCTTTGTGTGTCAGTATTTTTACATGGTTGTTTCATGTATAAATGGCTTGAAAAATATTGCGTAGCAAAGTTGAGAAGTTTTTATAAATTAAAAAATGACTGTTTCTAGCAATTTTGTGTATAATAAGATGCCTTCTTCTATTTCGTACAGGTAAATAAATTCATCTGCCGAATGCGAGCGGTGCGAATCTCCCGGACCCAGTTTGAGGGAATGGCAACTGAGTGCCGCCTGATCTGACAATGTGGGTGAACCATAGGTTTCCCTGCCCATTTGGATACCCGCCAGTACTATGGGATGATCTTTGGGTATAGATGATGCATTTAAACGCAGCGACCGGGCCTTTACTTCTATATCCAAAGATTGCTGAACAATCTCCAAAACTTCTTGATTGGTGTATGCATCCGTTACCCTGACGTCCACCACAAAATGACAGCTGGCAGGAATGACATTGTGCTGGTTTCCGGCATCTATTTGGGTGACAGTCATTCGTATTTTGCCCAAGGTTTCGGAAATCTTAGGAAACTCGAAGGTTCTGAACCATTCTATGGCTTCAACGGCTTTGTAAATAGAATTTTCGCCCAGCCCGTGAGCAGCATGTCCGGCTTGGCCGTGGGCAAAACAATCTAACACCAACAAGCCTTTCTCTGCAATGGCCAATTGCATTTGCGTAGGTTCTCCAACGATGGCAAAATCGAAAGGAGGCAAATGCGGCAACACGCTATTGAGTCCGTTTGGGCCTGAGCTTTCTTCCTCTGCAGAGGCCACGAGAATCAGATTGTATCGCAGGTCTTCCGACGCATAAAAATGCGCAAAAACAGCCATGAGAGAAACCAAACAACCTCCTGCATCGTTACTGCCCAAACCGTAGAGTTTGTCCGCCTCCACTTGTGGTAAAAATGGATTTTTGGTATAGGCTGTATTAGGCTTTACCGTATCGTGGTGTGAATTGAGGAGGATGCTAGGTTTTTGAGGGTCAAAATGTTTGTTTTTGGCTATGATGTTGTTTTGCCTTCTTTCTGTTGGGATGTGGTGAAGCGCAAACCACTTTGCAATCAATCCGGCGGTTTGGTCTTCTTCCGAGGAGAAAGATGGGGTAGCAATCAATTCTTTTAGAAGTTCTATTGCATCGGTGGTAAGTTCGGAAATAGAAGCCATAAAACGGATTTGAGTTAAAATGTAACTTGATAGGCTGAGCGGTGACTAAATATCATCTCCGGATCTAAACAAAAAGTCTTTTTCGTCTTTAGACAAACTGTCGTAACCGGATTGGCTGATTTTATCTAGTATTTCATCAATCTTTTGTTGTTTTTCCGATTTGCTCATCCCATTAGTCCGCGGTGCACCTCGGAAAGCCTCTTCATTTTTGTAAACAGAATGCAGCTTGGCGTGCTTTGCCCTCATCTTTTTTAAAAGATCCAATTTGTACCAACTGCCGGTGGTTTTAATCAGGTTGTAAGCTAGTGTAAAACCCAAAAGTGCGCCACCCAAATGAGCCAAATGGCCACCGGGGTTAGACTGTGGCAGCTGAACCAAATCAATCAGAACAAAACCAATACCGATATAAGCCAACGGCACCCTGAAAAAGATGAGTTGCACCTCCGTTTTGGGCAAATACGTACAGGTATAAATGAGTACGGCCATGATAGCAGCCGAGGCTCCAACCAAAGAAGAGTCAACTTCCAAGAAAACCGGGAACAGGTTATAGCTCACCCAAAAAAACAGTCCGCCACTGAAAGCACCGAGAAAATAGACCGGAAGAAAATTGCGTTGTCCAAAATAATCGACAAAAAGCCTACCGACAAAAAAGAGCAGCAACATATTCCAAAACAGGTGCATAAAATCGTAATGCACAAAGGCATAGGTGAGCATAGACCAAGGTTGCATCAAAAACGCACCAAGGCTTTTAGGCAATTCTAAATACTTAAAAAAGAAATCGCGGGGCAAACCTGCAAAAAAAGTAATGAGGTGGTTAAAGACAAACAAAGTTACATTGAGCGCAATTAATTTTTCAAAATAGCGCAGTTGTTTTATTTTATCCGTTAAAGATTGAGGTGTTGTCCGCATCAGTACCACCTTTTGTCGTTAAAACTATTTTTTTTCCAATACCACATCATCAAAAATCCGAAAAGTGCGCCACCGATGTGTGCAAAATGCGCGATGCCGCTTCCAAAGATAGAATTTCCTGTGAAACCTGCATACAAATCCATTAAGATGAGGGCCGGAATAAAATATTTGGCTTTTATAGGTATTGGAATGAACATCAAAAACAAAGCCGTATTTGGAAACAACATACCAAAAGCGACCAAGATGCCATACAAAGCACCCGAAGCACCTACCGCGGGTGTGTTGAAGGTGGTCAGCATGTTTTGAAGCACTTCCTGTGGAACAGCCAAGTCGCTTCGGTACATGGATTTGGTAACAAACTCATAGATTTCTGCCTCAGAGTAGCCTGCTTGCAGCATGATGTTGAAACCCTGATCAAACTCGTAATAATTGACCAAAGTATGTATAAGTGCCGCACCCAAACCCGCAGAAAAATAGAAGAAAATAAAGCGTTGTTTTCCCAAAACCTGTTCCAACGGACTGCCAAACATCCACAAGCCAAGCATATTAAACAATATGTGTGTAAAACCTTGGTTGTCATGCATAAACATATGCGACAGAAACTGCCAAAAATGGAAGTCGGGGTTTTTGGGGAAGTGAAGTGCCAACAAATCATAGGCAGGTCGGCCGATAGTGAGGGCGCCTACAAAGAATATGATGTTGATTATAATGAGGTGTTTAACCGTCTCTGTGATTCTACTCATAGCTAAAATTTGTTTTCAATGTCCTCCCAATCCAACGAAATATAAACCGGCTTGCCATCGGGTGAAAGTTGCGGCTCCTTACAGGCAAAAAGCTTGTCTAACAACTGTGCTTGTTCATCGCAACCCAGGTTTTGACCGGTACGCACAGCCGAACTTTTGGCGATAGACTTGGCAATCAAATCCAAACCGGAAAAATAAGAATCGGGCAATTCCATTTCGAGGGCTGCCAACACTTTTTTGAGCAAATCTTCTACAGCTTCGGGTTGTAAATAGGCCGGAATTCCTTGTATTTCCAGACCTTCAAAGCCAAACTTAGAAAACTGAAAGCCGGCTTGCTCCAAGTGTTCCTTAATTTCAGAGAGCATGGAGATTTCAGCGTGTGTGAAGGCGGGATTTATCGGAAAAATAATTTGCTGGCTCGCAATTTGCGTATCGCTCATTTTGGTCAATATTTCTTCATATCGGATGCGGTAGTGCGCCCGGTGTTGGTGAATCAGTAACAAACCCGATTTCAATTGACTGAGAATATATTTGCGCCGTAGCTGAAATGTTTCGGCCTTGGGTTGTTCTGAGGTTTCTACACCTAAATCCATGGTTTTTTCTTCCTGAAAATCTTCAATTTCAACCAAATCAAAAGGTTTGGTATTGGATTTGGACTCAATACCCACGTACAAACTTTCCCAAGAAGCTGTCTTTTTGGATGCGCCTGAGAACGACTTTTGTTCTTGCCGGAACGGATTAAAATTTCTATCCACTTCTATATGAGGCATACGCGGCTTTTCTTTGGTTTCCGAATAGGAAAGCTCCAGGGTTGGATCTTTCTCAAAATCCAACATGGGCGAAAGGCTGTATTGACCGAGACTGTGTTTAACCGAGGCCCTGAGGATGGCGTACAAAGCCTGTTCGTTCTCAAATTTTATCTCCGTTTTGGTGGGATGGATATTGATATCGATAGAAGCCGGATCTACTTTTAAAAAAATAAAATATTGCGGAAAAGTGCCTTCTTTGATGAGTCCTTCATAAGCAGCCATCAAAGCGTGATGCAAATACGGATTTCTGATATAACGGTGGTTGACAAAGAAATACTGTTCAGATTTGCTGCGTTTGGCATAATCGGGTTTGCCTATAAAACCATCAATGGTGACCAAATCTGTTTCTTCTTTGAGTGGTAATAATTTTTCGTTGGTTTTGCCTCCGAAAATATTGACGATTCGCTGACGAAGGTTGGATACCGGCAGGTTAAAATTCTCTACATCATTGTGGATAAGCCTAAAAGATACTTGCGGATGCGCCAAAGCTACCCGGTGAAATTCGTCCACGATGTGTCTGTACTCCACGGGATCAGACTTTAGAAACTGACGGCGTGCCGGGATGTTATAAAACAAACGCCTAACGGCTATGGAAGTGCCTTTAGAAACCACTTCCGGTGTTTGTGAAAGCACTTTGCTGCCTTCTATGCGAAGCAGGGTTCCCAGTTCGGAATCTTCTTGTTTGCTGGAGAGTTCTACCTGGGCTACAGCAGCTATAGACGCCAATGCTTCCCCGCGAAAACCCTTGGTATGAAGCGCAAACAAATCTTCTGCGGTTCGAATTTTGGAAGTCGCATGGCGCTCAAAACAAAGGCGGGCATCGGTAACAGACATGCCTTTGCCGTTGTCTATGACCTGAACTAAGGTTTTTCCGGAGTCTTTAATAATGAGTTGGATTCTGTCAGCTTCGGCATCAATGGCGTTTTCAAGCAATTCTTTCACCACAGAAGCCGGCCGTTGTACCACCTCTCCCGCAGCTATCTGATTGGCTACATGGTCCGGTAAAAGTTGAATGACATCCGCCATTAAAACAAGTCGATTTGTATATACTGCAAAGCTACGTAAGCCATCGCAAAAAGCAACACCATAATAACGGCCAAGCGCAAACGTGAATTTTGATCAGAACGCGTCTGCCTGAGTTGCTTCCACTCGTCTCTAAAACTCACTTTTTTATGACCTATAGATCCGTCTTTTTTGCCGTGGTGTTTTTCAATGAGTTTTTCCAATCTTTCTTTGCGTTCGTCGTAGTAACGAGGGGTGTAGCTATAGCTTTTATTGGGTCGTTGCTTAAAGAGTGTAGGTAGTCGCATGGATAGATATTGTCAGTTTTCAAAAATAGCGATTTATCCCTTAAATACCGACAAGAGTCTTGCCAAAATTTGTTAACAAGCGGCTACAAAATCGTTTTGTTTTTGACGATTGGCTTTGCGGAAATGGCAATATACAGCAAGTATGTCAATGCAATTACATTGAGCAGCATACCCAACCTGAGACCCAGCAAATCTCCTAAACCACCAATCAAAAAAGGAAAAACAGCACCGCCGATAATACCGGTGCACAGCACACCTGCGAAAGTGCCGTGATGTGCAGTTAGCGAGTTGAGCCCTAAAGAAAAAACGCTTGGATACATCACCGAGGTGAAAAAACCGACCGCAGGAAAAGCCCAAAGTACGGTACTGAAATTGCCAAACAAGGCGAGAATTAGACTCATAAAAGCCAACATCACGAAGGTGGCCAAAATTTTCTGAACATCAAAAAGTTTCATCAACAACAACCCCAAAATGCCTCCAATGGCTTGCATACCCCAAAAAAGTGCGGTGGTATCCGAACCCTCCACCGAAGGATCCAAACCGTGATAAGTTTCCAAAAAAGAAGCTATCCAAACAGAAACGCCTTGTTCAAAACCCACATAACAGAAGATGCCGAAGAAATAAAGTTGAACTACCTTGTTTCTTAGGAGTTTTTTAATCACCGAGAATCCTTCCAACTTTTCTTCTTTCTTGAAGCTCACTTTCGGAAATTTTAAAAACGCCATTAACCCAACCATCGTCAGTGCCAAAAGCAGGCAAAGGCCGTAAAAAGAAGTCCAAGCCATCTCTGTAGGTATAAAACCCCGCAAGGTACGACTCAAAAAATCCGCTTTTTCCGGATCTTCCAAGCCAGCAGTTAGGCGGTTGTAAACACCGGGACTGACATAAGAAGCCGCACCAAAAACCAGTTGCGCCAAAACCGAAAAAAAAGCAAAATTTTCTTCACCACCAGAAACGCGCAAAAGTGGATTGATAACCACTTGCAAAGATGCCATACCAATGCCCATGATAAAAAGTGAACTTACATAAGTGAGAAAACCAGGGTTCAATAAAAAGAAAATACAACCGATTGCCATGAGCGAAAAACCCGCAAGCATCGTCCACTTTGGGCCGTATTTTTCTGTCAGATATCCCGCAGGAATAGACGTAGGTCCGTAGGCGATAAAAAAACTGAGCGGCAAAAAACCGGCCAAGGCTAAGGAAAGGTCAAAACTCTTGTTGGCTGCGGGTAAAATTGGCCCCAAAATATTGGTTAAAAAGGAAATGATAAAAAATGTGACCAATACCAATAGGACAAAAAGGTAGCTGCGCTTCATAAGTAGTATTTGTTTGAACGTCTAAAGTAGAGTATTTTTTATAAAACTAAAATATCTCACCGATATACTACCATAAAAGACACCTTTACGACATAAATTTTGACATAAGAGCACATCAAATTACTTATATATTCAAAACGCATCAACAAAAAAAGCGCCCCGAGGGACGCTTTAAAACCAAATAACAAACAAACAAACAAATAGAAACTTAACTCTTAAAACTAAAATTAAAAGTCTTGCCATCTTTCACCACCTTGATGCTCACCGTGGCATCCGCAAGGTTTCTGAGTGCATAGCGTTTTTTAAGTTCCAAAGCATCAGAGATGGTTTCATTAAAGATTACCTCTCCGGCTTCGTTATAAATAAACACTTCCATGTCTTGGCGGTTTGGATTGAAACCCATCACGTCTAACAAGTTGTTTTGCAAACGCACAAAAGGCTTGAATACCTCCGTTTTTTCGGTTGTTTTGAGTTGTGCTTTTTGTCCGTTTACTTCAAGCGGATAAACCACTGTTTTGATGGAAGATTCTAACAAAACAAAGTAATTTCCTACAGGCAAATTACTAAAATCCATTCGGAGTCCAACTTTAGCGTTGTCCTTTAAAAAATCTGAATACAAAATCACCCCCGCATCATCTTTGATGATAATTTGGTTAAAATTTTGCAACTGACCAATCGTAAGGTTCACTACTTTAGACCTTACTTCGTCTTTACCGTTGGAGGCAAAAACCATCGTAGCACTTAATAAAAAGGCAAACAAACTGTACTTTACATCTTTTTTCATAACAATAGCGTTTTAACGTTTATACAAGACAAAAGTACACCCCGCATCGCAATTAAAAATTCCGTTACTTGCCCTGTTTATCTATTATTTTAACTTTATTTTTCTTTTATTTAATAATAAATGATAATTTTGCACACAATTTCATCAATCTAATGGGTTAAAATCACATTAAAACCCTTACCTTTGAATAAAAAATAGCTGACAATCATGACATTATCAAATTTAAAACCGGCTTTAGAAAAGATATCCACGCCTTTTGGCAGTTCCTTTTCGTTTAAACAATTTGCCGATAAATCGCAAAATAAAGACCCGCAGTGGCATTTTCACCCCGAGATAGAGATGGTTTACGTAAATGGCGGCATGGGAAAGCGTCTGGTGGGTAGCCATGTTTCCTTCTACAGAAACGGCGATTTGATTCTTATTGGTTCCAATTTGCCTCATTACGGCTTTACCGATAGGCTGACGGGAAACAAAAGTGAATCTATTATCCAATTCAACCACGACTTTGCTGGCTCAGATTTTTTTAACACCCCCGAACTATCGGGTATCAACAATATGTTGGAACGCGCCAAAATGGGCATCGTATTCCACGGCAACACCAAACGCAATGTGGGAACCAAAATTGAAAAACTCGGTCAATATGAACCCTTTGAGCGTTTGATGAAGTTGATACAAATTTTAAAAGATTTGGAAGAGTCCGAAGAATATACCTTGCTCAACGCCCAGGGTTTTGTGCTTGAGGTGGAGCCGCAGGACAACCAGCGAATCGATATTGTCTTTAGCTTTGTGCGGGAAAATTTTCAACGTGCCATTTCACTCGATGAAATCTCTAACCTGGTCAGTATGACAGTGCCCGCTTTTTGTAGGTATTTCAAGAAAATTACCGGGAAAACTTTTACCCAATTTGTCAACGAATACCGTTTGGTGCACGCCTCCAAACTGCTGGCTGAAAAACCGACCAGTATCACTGAAATTTGCTACGAAAGCGGTTTCAACAACTTTTCGCATTTCAATAAGCTCTTTAAAGAATTTACCGGGCGAAATCCTTCCACGTACAGAAACGAACTTCGGATGATTTTAAAATAAGCCGGAAAGGTATTTAAACCTCACAGGTTTTGAAAACCTGTGAGGTTTTATTTGAAATTTATTTTCTAAAGCGTCAGTGTCGTAAACAAGGTTTCTTTACCGCCAATCAACGACGGATTCCCGATGATGACTTTCGAGACGTTGTTTTGCAGCGCGTGAAAGCAATTCTCCATTTTTGGGAGCATGCCGTCGGCGATGATTTGATCGTTCTTTAATTCGATATATTTTTGACTGTCAATATGTTCGATAACAGAATTTGCATCATTTACATCCCTTAAAACCCCCTTTTTCTCAAAACAATAAATCAGTTCGGTTTGGTAAATCGCGCTCATGGCTATGGCCAATTCCGAGGCGATGGTGTCAGCATTGGTGTTGAGCAAATGCCCTTCCCGGTCGTGCGTAATGGCGCAAAAAACGGGGGTAAAACCGGCTTGGAGCAGTTTGTCGATATTTTCAGAATGTACAGCTTGCACATCGCCCACAAAGCCAAAATCAATCTCCGGGTGGTTGCGTTTGCGCGACAGTATGCTTCCTGCATCGGCACCCGAAAGCCCGATGGCGTTGCAGCCGTTTTTTTGCAACAGGGCCACCACTTTTTTGTTGAGCAAGCCCGCGTAGGTCATCACCACCACGTCCAACGAAGCCTGGTCGGTGATGCGGCGTCCGCCCGTCATCTTCGTTTCCACGCCGAGCCGGGTGGCGAGTTGGGTGGCAATTTTTCCGCCGCCATGCACGAGGATTTTGGGCGGTGCCAAGGCGGCAAAACCTTCCAAAAAAGTATGGAGCGCAGCCTCGTCATCGATGACATTTCCTCCGATTTTGACGATTTTTAAGACGGGTTTCATAAAAATTCAAATTTTTTCCAATATCTTCTTCAACACCAATTGCGCCGCAAAAGTGCGGTTATGGGCTTGTTGGATGACCACCGATTGCGGGCTGTCCAACACCGCGTCTGTCACAATCACGTTGCGGCGCACGGGTAGGCAGTGCATAAAATACGCGTGGTTGGTCAGCTTCATCTTTTCGGCTGTCACCATCCAGGCCGGGTCGGTGGAAAGTACCTTGCCGTAATCGTGGTAGGCACTCCAGTTTTTGGTATAGATAAAATCGGCGTTTTCAAAGGCTTTTTCCTGGTCGTATTCGACTACCGAACCTTTTACCACAGCGGGGTTCAACTCGTAACCCTTCGGGTGGGTGATGACAAAATCGGCGTCCTGCAACTGCATCATTTCTACAAACGAATTGGCCACGGCCTGCGGCAGGGCTTTGGGGTGCGGTGCCCAACTCAACACCACTTTGGGGCGATGGGCAGGCTTTAATTCCTCCATAGTGATAGCGTCTGCCAGGGCTTGCAACGGATGGCCGGCCGCGCTCTCCATGTTGACAATCGGGATGGTGGCGTATTGGGCAAATCCGTTCAGGACGGTTTCTGCATAATCTTTATCGCGGTCCACCAATCCGGCAAAGGCACGAATGGCCAACACATCGCAGTATTGCGAAATGACCGCTGCCGCTTCTTTGATGTGCTCGGAGCTGCCGCCGTTCATCACCGCGCCGTCTTCAAATTCGAGTGTCCAGCCTTCCCCGGTAAAATTCATCACCATCACGTTCATGCCGAGGTGAATGGCCGCTTTTTGTGTGCTGAGGCGGGTGCGCAGGCTCGGGTTGAAAAACAACATCCCCAGGGTTTTGTTTTTTCCCAAATTTTGATGCGCATACGGGTTTTCTTTGAGTTGAATGGCTTCCCGTACCCAACCGGAAAGCGAATCGATGTCGTTGATAGAGAGATAGTTCATTTAATCGTTATTTGTTTAAAGAGCCAGAAGCCATTAGGCATTAGGCATTAGAATTATTTTTTTTATTATTCAATTATCGCAACATCACATCATCAAATTATCATTGTTCAATTGCTACATTGTTGAATTGTTACATTAAACAATTGTCGTAAACGCGCTTTCCCCCTTCATGGCTTTTTCCAAAAACAAATCTTCCAGGCCGTTGACGATCCAGGTTTCGATACCGGCTTGTTGGGCAATCGCCGCGGCTTCCACTTTCGATTTCATGCCACCCGTGCCGCCGGACGATTTTGCATCGCCGATTTGATGGGTCAAGACGTTTAAATCGGGGACATTCAAAATGGTTTCGGGTTTGCCGTTTGCCATGCTTTCCCCTGTGTAAATGCCAAAAGTGTTGGTGGCGATGACCAACAAATCGGCCTGCACGAGTTGGGCCGTCAGAGCAGCCAGCTTATCGTTGTCGCCAAATTGAATTTCATCGGTGGCCACGGTGTCGTTTTCGTTGATGATCGGGATGTAATCGTTGGCCAACAGCACGTTGATGGTATTGACAATATTGACTTTGGACTGCGCTTTTTCAAAATCGGAATAGGACAACAGACATTGAGAAGTGTTCAGGCCCAGATCGTGAAAACTCTCGTGAAAAATACGCATCAAATGTGGTTGGCCGATGGCCGCCAAAGCTTGTTTGACGGTAATCTCCCTGCCGTTGCTCTCAAGTTTGACAAACTGCCGGGCCGCAGCGATGGCACCCGAAGTCACGATGATAAACTCAAAACGGTCGCGCAAAGCCGCAATCTGAATGCCGATATCTTCAATTTTTCCGCGGGAAATATTCCGGGTTTCCTTCGTGAGCGTGTTGGTGCCAATTTTGAGCACGATGCGTTTTCTGTTCGTTTGCATGCTAAAAAAATCAGGCGGTTTTGGGTTCGTATGCCGCTTGTTCTAAAATCCCCCGAAGGGTCTCAAAAAACAAGTCGATGTGTTTTCTTTGAATGGTCAAAGGCGGAAGGATGCGCAACAATTTTTTGTTGTTGGCACTGCCCGTAAAAATGTGCCCTTCCATGATGAGTTGTTTGCGCAAGGCGGCTACCTCAAAATCAAATTCGAGGCCGAGCATCAGCCCGCGTCCTTTGATGTTTTTTACCTGCGGTATTTGTTGGGCTTTTTCGATAAAATAAGCCGAAATTTCGCGGACATTTTCCATCAATTTTTCTTGCTCCATGATCTCCAAAACGGCCAATCCGGCGGCACAGGCCAAGTGGTTGCCTCCGAAAGTGGTGCCCAACATCCCGTAAACCGCTTCAAATTTGGGCGAAATCAACACGCCGCCTATCGGGAAGCCATTGCCCATTCCCTTGGCGGTGGTAATGACATCGGGCGAGATGCCGTGGTACTGGTGCGCAAAAAAATGCCCGCTGCGCCCGTAACCGGATTGCACTTCATCTAAGATCAAAACCACTTGGTGTTTTTGGCAAAGTTCTTCCAAAGCCCGGAAAAATCCGGTGGTCCCCTGGTCCAACCCGCCTACGCCCTGTATGCCTTCAATGATGACGCTGCACACATCGCCTTTTGCCAATTCGTTTTCCACCGCCTGTATGTCGTTCAAAGGTAAAAAAGTGACTTGTTGTTGCTTGTTGAGCGGCGCGTTGATTTTCTCGTTGTCGGTGACGGCCACAGCGGCTGAAGTCCGCCCGTGAAAAGCATTGTCAAAAGCGACCACGCGGGCTTTTCCGGTGTGAAAAGAGGCCAATTTCAATGCGTTTTCATTGGCTTCGGCACCCGAACTGCACAAAAACAGATCGTAAGTTCCGTAACCGGACAAGGCGCCTAATTTTTTTGCCAAGGCTTCCTGCACCGGGTTTTGGATGGCGTTGGAATAAAATCCGATTTGGTCTAACTGGTTTTTGAGCGCGTTGACGTAATGCGGATGGGTGTGCCCCACGGAAATCACGCCGTGACCGCCGTACAAATCGAGGTATTCTACGCCTTTGTTGTCATAGATCAGACAATCTTTGGCCTTGACCGGCGTGATGTCGTAGAGTGGATATACGTTGAAGAGGTTCATGTGCTAATTTGAAAATATGTTAATTTGAAAATTTGAAAATGATATAATTACTCATAATCTACAACCAATAACTTTTATCATCCATCATTTAATTCTTTTTCTATTGCCTTTTGCCTATTGCCTATTGCCTTTTGGCTAATGCCTAATGCCTAATGCCTAATGCCTCCATCATTTAATCGAATTAATTTTCTCATACGATTTCACCAAACCTTTGATCAGCGCCGAACTCATGCCGGCGTGTTCCATTTCGTTGAGCCCGGCGATGGTGCAGCCGCGCGGCGTGGTCACCTTGTCAATCTCCGTCTCCGGATGGTTTTGCGATTCGAGCAACAAACTGGCCGCACCCAGACAAGTTTGCACCGCCAGTTCTTTGGCTTCTGAGGCATCAAAACCCAACTGAATGGCACCTTGCGTTGTGGCGCGGATCAAACGCATCCAGAAAGCGATGCCACTGGCGCAAATCACGGTGGCGGCCTGCATCATTTCGTCTTCAATCAGCAGCGTTTTTCCGATGGGTTGAAAAACCGCCTCGGCCCATTTTACTTTGCCTTGCGCGGCGCGGTTCGCACTGAGGCAGGTCATGGATTGCCCGACGGCGCTGGCCGTGTTGGGCATGCTGCGGACGATGGGGATGTGTGCGCCCAAAACCGATTCGAAAACGGCGATGTTCCTGCCTGTGACGGTCGAAATAACCAACTTGTTTTCGGTAATTTCCGGTTTGATTTCTTCTAATATCCCAGACAGTTGCCCGGGTTGGACAGCCACAATGATCACATCCGAATTTCGGACGGCTTCCAGATTGTCTGTCCCAATTTTGGCTTGCGGATATTTGGTAAATGCCATCAACGAAGCCGGGTTGCGCTTGGTCAAATAGAGCGATTCACAAACAGCTTGTTCGCTTTCCAAAAGGCCTTTGGCGATGGACAAGCCTAAATTTCCAGCACCGAGTATGGCTATTTTCATAATCTAATGATTTGATGATATGATGATTCGATAATTTGATGATTTGATAATGCAGCAATGAATTTACCAACTTTAAACTTTGAACAAATAACCAATAACGTATAACCAACTTTTCCTTAATGCATATTAACCTTTCAAACTTTTCTCAAAACACAAACTGTTTTGCACCTGCGCGTACTGTCCGTAATTCGGGATTTGTTGATACCCACTTTTTTGGTACAACCTGATGGCACTACTTTGCCGGGTCCCGGTTTCCAAAATGCATTTTTCAAAACCCAATTCGCCGGCCCATTTTTCCAATTCCGCCAACACTTTGGCCGCAATCCCTTTTCCCCTGTGGTCCGGCGCAACATACATCCGTTTGATTTCCATTGTACAAGAATCGTATGCTTTAATCGCCCCGCAGCCTACGGGTGTTTCCTTTTCAAAAGCCAATAACACATATTTGATGGCATATAGCTTATTAAATTGATCGTAAAATGCATGTTCATCGCCGTCCGTAACCGCCAAATCGGCATCAAGTTGTTGAACCAATTTGATGAAATCTACATTTTCCGCATTTGTCCGAACTGTTTTAATCATTTGATGATTCAATGATTTGATAATTTAATGATATGATTTTCTGATAATATTTAATGGCTTTATTAATTACCCAAACTTTAAACAAATATTCCCATTCCTAAAAACTGCTCCCCTTCAACCTTAAACCCGTTGCTTCATCAAAACCAAACATCAAATTCATGTTCTGCACAGCTTGTCCGGATGCACCTTTGAGCAGATTGTCCGTGATGCTCGTGATGAGCAATTTGTTTTTGTGCTTATGCAAATGAAGGATGCAGTTGTTCGTGTTCACCACCTGTTTCAGATGAATTTCCCGGTGCGAAATTTTTGTAAAAACCGCATCCTTGTAAAAATCTTCAAAAATTTGGTAGGCACTTTCCAAATCACCGGCATAATCGAGATAGACGGATGCGAAAATTCCCCGGCTGAAATTGCCCCGGTTGGGGATAAACAACAACTCGCCATCCAAATCGAGTTGCAGGGAAGTAAGGCTTTCCGTGATTTCCCCCAAATGCTGGTGCGTAAAGGCTTTGTAAACCGAAAAATTGTTGTCGCGCCAACTGAAATGCGTGGTGGAAGAAGGCGAAACACCCGCACCGGTGGAGCCTGTAGTGGCGTTGATGTGCACATCCGATTGGATCTTTCCGTGTTGGGCCAACGGCAACAAAGCCATTTGAATGGTGGTGGCAAAACAGCCCGGATTGGCAATAAATTGCGCTTGTTTAATCTTGTCTTTTTGCCATTCCGGCAAACCGTAAACAAAGGTTTTGCCACTAAAAACCGCATCGGCCCGCAATCGGAAGTCGTTGCTCAGGTCGATGATTTTGGTAGCATCTGAAAAATGATTTTCTACTAAAAATTTAGCCGAATTTCCGTGGCCCAAACACAAAAAAACGACATCCACATCCGGATTGATTTGGTTTGAGAACATCAAATCCGTTTGCCCGGTCAAATCATCATGCACATCAGAAACCGGGTTTCCGGCATTGGAAGTGCTGTACACAAAATCGATGGCAACCTGCGGATGGTTGATGAGCAAGCGCAACAATTCGCCCGCGGTATAACCCGCACCTCCGATGATTCCGACTGTTTTAATCGTTGACATGATTTTTCAGGTTGTAAATTTTATTCGCATTGGCTGTAATTTTGATAAAGCCCTTGGCTTCCTCGGCAGACCATGCCTTGTTGGTTTCCCCATACTGCCCAAAATCAGATTTCATCAAATCGTGGGGAGAGTCGATGCCATCTATGGTAAAGCGGTGGGGGTGTAAAGTTACAAAAACTTCGCCGGAGACATTTTTTTGGGTGCTTTCCAAAAAAACCTCGATGTTACGCATCACCTCATCCAAATATTGGCCTTCGTGCAGCAACATGCCGTACCAATTGCCCAACTGTTCTTTCCAATGTTGTTGCCATTTGGTGAGCGTGTGTTTTTCCAGCAAGTGATGCGATTTGATGATGATGAGCGGCGCAGCGGCTTCAAATCCCACACGTCCTTTGATGCCGATGATGGTATCGCCCACGTGTATATCGCGTCCGATGGCATAGGCGGAAGCCATCTGCTGAAGTTTTTCGATGTTGCTAACGGGTGTGTCTTTTTGTCCGTCAAGCGCGGTGAGTTGCCCTTGCTCAAAGGTCAGCGAAATGTTTTTGGGTTCAGTCGCTGTAAGCTGGCTCGGGTAAGCCTCTTCGGGCAGGGGAAGATGGGAAGTCAAGGTTTGGGCTCCGCCCACACTCGTTCCCCACAAACCTTTGTTGATGGAATATTTGGCTTTTTCCCACGGCCAATCCAAACCATTTTGTTTTAGGTAATCTATTTCCTCTTGGCGCGACAGTTTTTTATCGCGGATGGGCGTGACAATTTCGATTTCGGGGGCCAATACCTGAAAAATCAGATCGAAGCGGATTTGGTCGTTTCCTGCGCCGGTGCTGCCATGCGCGATAGCTTGCGCACCCGTTTTTTTGGCATAACGGACGATTTCGAGCGCCTGTACAATGCGTTCGGCACTTACCGATAGCGGATAGGTGTTGTTTTTCAACACATTGCCGTACACCAGATATTTCACAACGGTATCGTAAAAAGTCTGCACGGCATCAATGTTCACATACGATTTGGCGCCGAGTGACAGTGCTTTTTGTTTGTTGACTTCGATTTCGCTATCCGAAAAACCGCCCGTATTGACACTAACGGCATGGACTTCATAGCCAAATTCTTTGGTTAAATATTTTACACAATAAGAAGTGTCGAGGCCGCCACTGTAGGCGAGCACTAATTTTTTATGGCTCATGACTTTTTATTATTTTTTAAAAACAAGGCTTGCTTGATGCTTTTGAGGCGTTGCAATACTTTTTTGTTAAACGGATGTTTTTGTTCGTGTTTTTTGTCTGCCGGGTCGTACAACATACCTGTGCACAAACACATTTTATGGTCGGTGCGCGTGAGCACATCGTAGTTTTTACAGGTTTGGCAGCCTTTCCAGAAAGTGGGGTCGTCTGTCAATTCAGAAAAGGTGACGGGTTTGTAGCCCAGTTCATAATTGATTTTCATCACTGCCAATCCGGTGGTAATCCCGAATATTTTGGCACCGGGGTATTTTTCCTGAGAGTAGGCAAAGATTTTTTCTTTGATTTTTTTTGCCAAACCTTGGTTTCGATAATCCGGGTGTACAATCAGCCCGGAATTGGCCACATATTTCCCGTGCCCCCAGGCTTCGATGTAGCAAAACCCGGCAAATTTACCGCCATCCAATGCAATTACTGCATTGCGATTGGTCATCTTGGTGATGATGTATTCGGGCGACCGCTTGGCAATGCCCGTGCCGCGTTGTTGTGCCGAAGTTTCGATGGTTTCACAAATAATATCGGCATATTTGAAATGCGATTCGTCTGCAATAACAATTTTGACCATTTAGGTAATTGTTAGAATTAATTAAAAAGAGAAAAGGATTTTGAGAGGGGAAACGGACACACCTGATTCCAAATATGATACACGCTCAAAGGCGTGGATACGGGCGACGGCGCGATATAAACGTCGGGGTCAAACTCGGTAAGCTTGACAACGTACTGAAAGTCGATAAGAAAAATAAAATTTTCACTAAACTGAATCGATAATTACAGTGCAATATTATAAAAAAAATTAGTTGTAGGAAGAATGTGAAGTAAATTCTTTGTTAAATCTGTAACGCGGTTGGTATGCTGTGATTGTGTTTTTAAAAAAAAGCCGCCCAAATAAATTAGACGGCTTTTTGATATTTAAGCTTCCCCAACCGGACCGAAGCTCGGTGGTAGCGGGGTTTGCTGAGCTTCTTCAATGTCGCCAAACTGTCGTTCAAATTTTTTGATGTTGTCAGATATGGCTCTGACCAATCGTTTGGCGTGTTGTGGCGTCAATATGATGCGTGATTTTACTTTGGCTTTAGGCCTACCCGGCATGATACTGATAAAATCCAATACAAATTCAGACGCAGAATGGTTGATAATGGCTAAATTGGAATAGATTCCTTCTGCCATTTGCTCATCTAGTTCTATATTGAGTTTTTCGCTCTCTTGATTTTTGTCCATAACATTTTTTAGTTAAAAATCAACTGATCGTTCGCTTTCTTCTTCATCATCGTTTCCATTTCTTCTTTGGAACCGACGAGCAAATCGTCAAACCTTCTCATACCCGTACCGGCAGGAATTCTATGACCTACAATAACATTTTCCTTAAGTCCTTCGAGTTCGTCCACTTTACCGCTGACGGCAGCCTCATTGAGTACTTTGGTTGTTTCTTGGAATGATGCAGCCGAGATAAATGATTTGGTTTGCAAAGATGCTCTGGTGATACCTTGCAAAATTGGTGTGGCTGTTGCTGAAATAGCATCTCTGGCTTCTACCAATGCTTTGTCATTTCGTTTCAACAAAGAGTTTTCGTCTCTCAGCTCTCTTGGGGAAATGATTTGACCGGGTTTGAGATTTTCAGAATCTCCGGCATTTTCAACAACTTTCATACCGAAGAGTTTGTCATTTTCTGCAATGAAATCATCCTTGTGTACCAATTCGCCTTCCAGTAAAATCGTATCACCGGGATCTTGGATTTCAACTTTGCGCATCATTTGACGGACAACCACTTCAAAATGCTTGTCATTGATTTTCACACCTTGCAAACGATATACTTCTTGCACCTCGTTTACCAAGTATTGTTGCACTTCGGAAGGTCCTTTGATTCTGAGAATGTCTTCCGGTGTAACGGAGCCGTCAGAAAGTGGCATACCGGCACGCACAAAGTCGTTTTCTTGTACTAATATTTGACTGGATAGTTTAACGAGGTAACGTTTAATTTCGCCAAATTTAGACTCAACGATAATCTCTCTGTTACCGCGTTTGATTTTACCAAACGAAATGACCCCGTCTATTTCGGCAACTACTGCCGGATTGGATGGATTACGCGCTTCGAAAAGTTCGGTAACGCGTGGCAGACCACCTGTAATATCGCCGGATTTGGCAGATTTTCTAGGGATTTTAACCAAAATCTTACCTTCTTTGATTTTCTCATTATCGTTCACCATCAAGTGGGCGCCTAATGGCAAGTTGTAAGAGCGGATAATTTCTCCACTGTTGTCTAAAATATTCAGCGTTGGAATCAATTTTTTGTTCCTCGATTCGGAAATCACTTTTTCTTGGAATCCGGTTTGTTCGTCTATTTCTACTTGGAAAGTGACACCTTGTTCAATATTTTCGTACGAAACTTTTCCGGTAAATTCGGAAACAATGACGCCGTTGAATGGATCCCACTGGCAGATAACTTCGTCCTTTTTCACTTCCTGCCCGTCTTTTACAAAAAGGGTAGAACCATAAGGAATGTTATTGACACTCAATAAAATACCTGTTTTGATATCATAAAGTTTAGACTCGGAAGTTCGGGATATTACGATATCTACTTTTTTACCATCCGGACTATCGCCTTTAACGGTTTTGAGGTCTTCAATTTCGACACGACCATCAAATTTGGCTGTCAATTTGTTTTGCTCAGAAATGTTACCGGCAATACCACCTACGTGGAAGGTTCTCAATGTCAACTGTGTACCGGGCTCACCGATAGATTGTGCGGCAACTACGCCGACAGCTTCGCCCATTTGTACCATTTTTCCGGTAGATAAGTTTCTACCGTAACATTTGGCACAAATTCCTTTAGCAGCTTCACATGTGAGTGCGGAACGTACTTCAACTGATTCTATAGGAGATGCTTCAATGCGTTTGACGATTTCTTCAGAAATTTCTTCTCCGGCTCGCACCAATACTTCATCGGTAAGTGGATTTCGAACATCTTGAAGCGAAACCCTACCAAGGATACGTTCGCCCAGCGATTCCACAATTTCTTCATTTTTCTTGAGCGGTTTCACTTCCACCCCTCTCAAAGTACCACAATCTACCGTATTGATAATAACGTCTTGAGAAACGTCCACCAAACGACGTGTGAGGTAACCCGCATCAGCTGTTTTCAAAGCCGTATCGGCCAAACCTTTACGTGCTCCGTGGGTAGAAATAAAGTATTCTAGGATAGAAAGACCTTCTTTAAAGTTAGACAAAATGGGGTTTTCAATGATTTCACCACCACCTGCTGTCGATTTTTTAGGTTTCGCCATCAAACCTCGCATACCGGTCAGCTGTCGGATTTGTTCTTTAGAACCCCGAGCACCGGAATCGAGCATCATATATACTGAGTTAAATCCTTGTTGGTCTTCGCGAATGCGTTTCATAGACAATTCTGTCAGTAGCGCGTTGGTAGAAGTCCAAACATCGATAACCTGGTTGTATCTTTCATTGTTGGTAATCAGACCCATGTTGTAGTTGGTGATGATTTCATCAACTTGTTCGTTGGCCTGACTCAATAAATCTACTTTTTCTTTCGGGATAATGATATCGCCTAAACTGAAAGACAAACCGCCTTTGAAAGCGTAGTAGTATCCCATGCTTTTCATGCCGTCAAGAAACTTCGCGGTTGTTGGAATGTCAGTAGCTTTCAGGATATTACCAATGATATCGCGCAATGATTTTTTGGTCAATAGTTCGTTGATATAGCCCGCTTTTTCAGGAACTACCTCATTGAACAGGACGCGTCCTACAGTGGTTTCAACAATTTTGGAGACCAATTCGCCATTTTCGTTAAGATCTTTTACACGCACTTTGATTATGGCGTTTATGTTTACCCGCTTTTCGTTATGTGCGATGGTCACTTCTTCGGGAGAGCTGAAAGTAATTCCTTCACCTTTTACGGGGTATTCAGGCGTAGATCTTCTCTCTTTGGTCATGTAATACAAGCCCAAAACCATGTCTTGAGACGGAACAGTAATCGGAGAGCCATTGGCCGGGTTCAGAATATTACCTGAGGCCAGCATCAACAACTGTGCTTCTAAGATGGCTTCCGGACCTAGGGGCAGGTGAACCGCCATTTGGTCACCATCAAAATCCGCGTTAAAAGCTGTACAAGCTAGCGGATGCAATTGTATGGCTTTGCCTTCTATCAGTTTGGGTTGAAATGCCTGAATACCCAGCCTGTGCAAAGTTGGAGCACGGTTGAGTAGAACGGGATGTCCTTTGATAACATTTTCGAGTATGTCCCAAACAACAGGTTCTTTTTTGTCTATAATTTTTTTGGCAGACTTTACTGTTTTCACTATACCGCGTTCAATCAGCTTGCGAATAATAAACGGTTTGTATAGCTCGGCCGCCATATTTTTAGGCAGACCGCATTCGTGTAACTTCAATTCGGGACCCACGACAATTACCGAACGTGCAGAGTAATCGACCCGTTTACCCAACAAGTTTTGGCGAAAACGTCCTTGTTTACCTTTGAGCGAGTCTGAAAGAGATTTTAGAGGGCGGTTAGAGTCCGTTTTAACGGCTGATGCTTTTCGGGTATTGTCAAAAAGGGAATCGACAGCCTCTTGAAGCATACGTTTTTCATTTCGCAAAATAACCTCCGGTGCTTTGATTTCCATCAATCGCTTGAGGCGGTTGTTGCGGATAATAACCCGTCTGTACAAATCGTTCAAGTCGGAAGTGGCAAAACGACCACCATCAAGTGGCACCAAAGGTCTGAGTTCGGGTGGAATAACCTGAACTACTTTCAAAATCATCCACTCGGGCTTGTTTTCTCTGGATTTATTGGCATCTCTGAGGGCTTCTACTACTTGAAGTCTTTTGAGTGCTTCCGTTTTGCGTTGTTTAGACGTTTCTGTATTGGCTTTATGTCTCAGTTCGAATGAAAGTTCATTCAAATCGATACGCGAGAGCAAATCGATCAAACTCTCCGCACCCATTTTGGCAATAAATTTATCGGGGTTGGAGTCTTCCAAGTACTGATTTTCTTGTGGAAGCGTGTCCAATATGTTCAGATATTCTTCTTCTGTCAAAAAGTCGAGTCTTTGCAAAGGTTCGCCTTCTTCATTTTTGGCAATACCCGGTTGTATGACTACATATCTTTCATAATAAATAATCATGTCGAGTTTCTTAGATGGCAATCCAAGCAAATAGCCAATTTTGTTGGGAAGCGATCTAAAGTACCAAATATGCACTATCGGCACTACCAAATTGATATGGCCTACACGCTCGCGACGCACTTTTTTCTCGGTAACTTCCACACCACATCGGTCACAGATAATTCCTTTGTAGCGTATTCTTTTGTATTTACCGCAAGCACATTCGTAATCTTTAACCGGACCGAATATCCTCTCGCAAAAAAGACCATCTCTTTCGGGTTTGTGTGTTCTATAATTGATGGTTTCCGGCTTCAAAACCTCACCTTGCGATTCTGCAAGGATAACTTCCGGAGAGGCAAGACCGATGGCGATTTTGTTAAATCTTTGAATGGTATTTTGTTCTTTATTTTTTGCCATAATCATGGAAATAATAATTTAAAGACTGTTTTGATTATTCTTCGAGACGGATATCGAGTCCGAGACCTTTGAGTTCGTGCATCAATACGTTGAAAGACTCCGGCAAACCGGGTTCTGGCATAGATTCGCCTTTTACGATTGCTTCGTACGTTTTGGCGCGTCCTACGACATCGTCAGATTTGACAGTGAGTATTTCGCGTAGAATGCTGGAAGCGCCGTAGGCTTCGAGTGCCCAAACCTCCATCTCTCCAAAACGCTGGCCACCAAACTGGGTTTTACCACCAAGGGGTTGCTGCGTAATAAGCGAGTACGGGCCAATTGAACGCGCGTGCATTTTATCGTCAACCATGTGGCCGAGTTTCAGCATATAAATGACACCTACAGTTGCCGGTTGGTCAAATTTTTCACCTGTACCACCATCGTACAGATAGGTGCTGCCGAACAATGGTAAACCGGCTTCGTCGGTATAACCGTTGATTTGGTCGAGTGTTGCACCGTCAAAAATTGGGGTGGCAAATGTCTTGTTCAGTTTCTTACCTGCCCAACCCAAAACGGTTTCGTATATCTGCCCGATGTTCATACGCGAGGGTACACCCAACGGGTTTAATACGATATCGACCGGGGTTCCGTCTTCGAGGAAAGGCATATCTTCGTCACGAACAATTCTGGCAACAATACCTTTGTTACCGTGGCGTCCGGCCATTTTATCACCCACTTTGAGTTTGCGTTTTTTGGCGACATACACTTTGGCAAGTTTGATGATGCCTGCGGGCAATTCGTCACCTACAGAAATGGTAAATTTCTCTCTTCGCAAGGAACCTTGAATATCGTTTTCTTTGATTTTATAGTTGTGAATCAGGTCTTCGATAAGCGCATTGGTATCGTCGTCTGTCACCCAAGTTCCTTTGCCAAGGTGGGTGTAATCTTCGACACTGTTGAGCATTTTGAGCGTGTATTTTTTGCCTTTTGGCAATACTTCTTCACCCAAGTCATTCAGTACACCTTGACAGGTTTTTCCGTTCACCAAAGCGAACAATTTTTCGAGGAGTTTGTCTCTCAGTTCTTGGAATTGTGTTTGGTATTTCAACTCCAATTCTGTGATATCCTCTTTGTCTTTGACGCGTTTGCGCTTGTCTTTGACGGCACGTGTAAAGAGTTTTTTATCGACAACCACACCGTGTAGTGATGGAGATGCCTTGAGCGAAGCGTCTTTTACATCGCCTGCTTTGTCGCCAAAAATGGCGCGAAGCAGTTTTTCCTCGGGAGTAGGATCCGACTCGCCTTTGGGTGTGATTTTACCAATCAGAATATCTCCGGGATTGATTTCAGCCCCAATGCGAATCATACCGTTTTCATCGAGGTCTTTGGTGGCCTCTTCGCTTACGTTTGGAATATCGTTGGTCAGTTCTTCGGCACCTAATTTGGTATCTCTCACTTCCAACGAATAATCGTCTATATGTATAGAGGTGAAGATGTCTTCACGAACTACGCGTTCAGAAATAACAATTGCATCTTCAAAGTTGTATCCTTTCCAGGGCATAAAAGCCACTTGCATGTTTCTACCTAGGGCCAATTCACCGCCTTTGGTGGCATAGCCTTCACAGAGTACTTGTCCTTTTTCTACGCGGTCGCCTTTTCTGACAATCGGTTTCAAATTAATGGCAGTTCCCTGGTTTGTCTTTCTGAATTTTATGAGCGGATAGGTTTTGGTTTCTGAGTCAAAACTGACCAAGCTCTCGGCCTCTGTTCTATCGTATTTGATTTGAATTTCGTTCGCATCAACATACACTACTTCGCCTGAGCCTTCTGCGTTGATTAAAACGCGTGAGTCTGTAGCTACTTGTTTTTCCAAGCCGGTTCCTACAATAGGAGCTTCTGCGCGAAGCAGTGGTACGGCTTGGCGCATCATGTTGGATCCCATCAAGGCGCGGTTGGCATCATCGTGTTCCAAGAAAGGAATCAAAGAAGCGGAGATAGATGCAATCTGGTTTGGTGCCACGTCAGCATAGTGAATTTCGGAAGGATCCACCACGGGAAAATCTCCTTCTTTACGGGCAATCACTCTTTCGTCGAGCAATTTTCCGCTTTCGTCTATCTTCACGTTGGCCTGGGAAATCAGTTTGCCTTCTTCTTCTTCCGCACTCAGGTAAACGGGCTCTGATTTGTAGTCGATAGCACCGTTTTCGGCTTTGCGGTAAGGGGTTTCTATAAAGCCAAGGTTGTTTACTTTGGCAAACACCGCCAAGGAGGAAATCAAACCGATATTAGGTCCTTCAGGCGTTTCGATGGGACAAAGACGGCCGTAGTGTGTGTAGTGAACGTCACGTACTTCAAAACCGGCGCGCTCTCTGGAGAGACCGCCCGGCCCAAGGGCAGACAATCTTCTTTTGTGTGTCAACTCTGCCAATGGATTGGTTTGATCCATAAACTGAGAAAGCTGGTTGGTACCAAAGAAGGAGTTGATTACCGATGAAAGTGTCTTGGCATTGATCAGGTCTATTGGGGTAAATACCTCATTGTCTCTGACGTTCATACGTTCTCTGATGGTACGTGCCATACGGGCCAAGCCCACTCCAAATTGGCTGGAAAGTTGTTCTCCTACGGTACGTACACGGCGGTTTGACAAGTGATCAATATCGTCAATCTCTGCTTTAGAGTTGATCAGCTCAATCAAATATTTCACGATGGTGATAATATCTTCTTTGGTCAAGACTTGTTTGTCCACAGAAATGTCTAAACCAAGTTTTTTATTCATTCTGTATCGACCTACTTCGCCAAGGTTGTAGCGTTGGTCTGAGAAGAACAGTTTATCTATAATGCCACGAGCGGTTTCCTCATCGGGTGGCTCGGCATTTCTCAATTGTCTGTAAATGTGATCGACAGCTTCTTTTTCGGAGTTTGTCGGGTCTTTTTGCAGTGTATTGTGGATGATAGAGTAATCTGCCTGATGCGTATTTTCTTTGTGCAACAAAATCGTTTTCACGTCAGCATCGACGATTTCGTCTATGTGGTCTTTTTCTAAGATGGTATCTCTGTCGAGAATAATCTCGTTACGCGGAATAGAAACCACTTCGCCGGTATCTTCGTCAACGAAGTCTTCGTGCCATGTTTTAAGCACACGTGCAGCGAGTTGGCGACCCAAAACTTTTTTAAGCCCGGTTTTGGATACCTTTACTTCCTCTGCCAAGTCAAAAATTTCGAGAATGTCTTTGTCTCTCTCAAAACCGATGGCGCGGAAAAGGGTGGTTACGGGTAATTTTTTCTTACGGTCGATATAGGCATACATCACATTGTTGATGTCTGTAGCGAATTCGATCCATGAACCTTTAAAAGGAATGACTCTGGCCGAGTACAATTTTGTACCGTTGGCGTGAAAACTTTGTCCGAAGAACACACCGGGAGATCGGTGAAGTTGAGAAACGACGACGCGTTCGGCTCCATTGATAACGAAAGTACCGCTGGGTGTCATATAGGGAATGGTACCTAAAAAGACATCCTGAACGATGGTTTCAAAATCTTCGTGTTCCGGATCTGTACAGTACAGTTTGAGTCTGGCTTTGAGTGGCACGCTGTGTGTGAGACCTCTCTCTATACATTCTTGAATACTGTATCGGGGTGGATCAACGAAGTAATCTAAAAACTCTAAGACAAATTGGTTTCGGGTATCCGTTATGGGAAAATTTTCCATAAAGGTTTTGAAAAGCCCTTCGTTTTCCCGCTGATCAGATTTGGTTTCAAGCTGGAAAAAATCTTGAAATGATTTTACTTGGATATCTAAAAAATCGGGGTAATCAACCTTGTTTTTGAGTGATGAGAAGTTGATTCTTTCGGATTGATTTGCGACCATCAATGGACAAAATTAGAGTTATTTTTAATAAAAATGAACGTATGTTATTTTATACGTAAAATGGTTTAGGTCTCCGGAAGCTTACTTCCAAGACCTAAACCGAATTAGTTCTGCTGTTGAAATTACTTCAACTCAACCTCAGCACCGGCCTCTTCCAAAGACTTTTTAAGACCTTCGGCCTCGTCTTTAGAAACGCCTTCTTTTACTGTTGAAGGTGCTTGATCTACAATATCTTTAGCTTCTTTGAGGCCAAGACCTGTTAGTTCTTTTACCAATTTAACAACAGCGAGTTTAGAAGCGCCGGCTGCTTTAAGAATTACATCAAATTCTGATTTCTCTTCTACAGCGGCTTCTCCGCCACCGGCAACAGGACCTGCAACCGCAACTGCAGCAGCAGCGGGTTCGATTCCGTATTCATCCTTAAGGATGGTTGCCAATTCGTTTACTTCTTTTACAGTGAGGTTAACTAACTTTTCTGCAAAATCTTTTAAATCTGCCATTTTCTATCGTTTTAAAATTTAAAAATATAAGGGTTTGAGTGCGTACACAATTAGGCTTCCCTTTCGGAAAGTGTTTTAACAATACCTGCAAGTTTGCCTCCGCTCGATTGGAGTGCGGAAATAACATTTTTGGCAGGTGATTGAAGCAAGGAAATGATATCGCCCAACAACTCTTCTTTAGATTTGATTTTGGTCAAGTCGTCGAGTTGGTTGTCACCGATATAAATTGCTTCAAAGATAAAAGCTCCTTTGAGGATGGGTTTATCTGAGTTCTTGCGAAAATCCTTGATTACTTTGGCAGGCACATTGCTTGTGTCTGCGGTCATCATGGAGGTATTCCCTTTGAGAATACTTGCAAGATCGCCAAAATCTTTGGTAGATTGTTCCATCGCTTTTGCCAACAAAGTATTTTTAACTACTTCGAGTTTGACGTTAGATTTGAAACAAGCTCTGCGAAGATTGGAGGTCGATAGGGCATTGAGCCCGGAAATATCTGCAAAATAGATATTGTTGTTTTCTTCGAGTTGGGCGGTCAATTGATCAATGACTGCCGATTTTTCTTCTCTGGTCATAATGGTCTTTTTTAAACCGCTTTAGGATCCACGGGAATTCCGGGGCTCATGGTGCTTGACAAACTTACACTTTTGATATAAGTTCCCTTAGCAGCCGTTGGTTTGAGTTTGACTAATGTTTGTAGAATTTCTGTGGCATTTTCGGTGAGTTTTTGGGCTTCGAAAGATGCTTTGCCAATAGCGGCATGGACAATTCCGGTTTTGTCAACCTTAAAGTCGATTTTACCGGCTTTTACTTCTGTAACAGCTTTTGCAACGTCCATGGTAACCGTACCTGTTTTGGGGTTAGGCATCAAGCCTCTTGGCCCGAGCACACGACCCAGCGGGCCTAGTTTACCCATCACGCTAGGCATAGTGATGATGACATCTACATCTGTCCAGCCGTCTTTGATTTTTTGGAGGTAATCATCCAAACCTACATAGTCAGCACCGGCCTCTTTGGCCTCTGCTTCTTTGTCTGGAGTTACCAAAGCCAATACACGAACATCTTTACCTGTACCGTGTGGCAGTGTCACTACGCCGCGAACCATTTGGTTTGCTTTACGCGGATCAACGCCCAAACGAACAGCGATATCTACAGATGCGTCAAACTTTACATTGGTGATTTCCTTAACGAGTGATGAAGCTTCTGCTATAGAATAGACTTTGTTTTTGTCTATTTTGGCTAAGGATTCTTTGTATTTTTTTGTTTTTGCCATTTTGTAAGCTTTTAAAGATTAAAAGGGAGCGTCGCCCGTTACGGTGATTCCCATAGAACGTGCTGTTCCGGCAATCATAGCCATGGATGATTCAATGGTAAATGCATTGAGGTCACTCATTTTGTCTTCTGCGATTGCTTTGATTTGGTCCCAAGTTACGGAAGCCACTTTTTTTCTGTTCGGTGTACCCGAACCGCTCTTAATCTTTGCCGCTTCTAGAAGCTGTACCGCTGCAGGAGGTGTTTTAATGACAAAGTCGAAAGACTTGTCTTTAAAAACAGTGATCACTACAGGCAATACTTTACCGGGTTTGTCTTGGGTTCTGGCGTTGAACTGCTTGCAGAACTCCATGATGTTTACACCGGCTGATCCTAAGGCGGGTCCGACCGGTGGCGATGGATTCGCGGCACCTCCCCTAACTTGAAGTTTTACAACCTTACTGATTTCTTTTGCCATTTTTAATAAAATTTAGTTTTGTGTGCTTTGTGGAAGCTAAGCGACACGGAATATAAATTGCGTAACAACTTTCACACTTTTTCTACTTGCATATAACTGAGTTCTAATGGTGTCTTTCTTCCGAAAATCTTCACCATGACTTCTAGTTTACGCTTCTCTTCGTTTATTTTTTCAACGGTGCCGTTAAATCCGTTAAATGGCCCGTCGATTACTTTGATGGTTTCTCCTATCGTAAACGGAATGGCTACATTGTCGGCTTTTACAGCCAATTCATCCACTTTGCCAAGCAATCTATTGACTTCAGACATCCTGAGTGGTACGGGATCGCCTCCTTTTACTTCACCCAAAAAACCAATCACACCGTTAATAGATTTGATGATATGTGGTATTTCACCCGTCAAATTGGCTTCAACCATTACATAGCCGGGTATGTACACGCGTTCTTTATTGATTTTTTTTCCGTTTCTTATTTGAACGACTTTTTCGGTGGGCACCAAAACCTTAGATATATAATCTTCAAGATTGAACCTTTTAATTTCAGACTCAATATAGGTTTTGACTTTGTTTTCCTGACCGCTAACGGCCCTGACAACATACCACTTTTTAACATTTACAGCATCAGACATTCGAAGTCGTTTTTAGGTATTAATACCATTAAAATAAAAATCTAAAACCTCACTCATGACGATGTCTATACCCCAAATTGCCAAGGCAAAAAGTACGGAAAAAGTGGCCACGGTGACTGTTAGTTTTTGTGCTTCTGCCCAAGTAGGCCAAGTCACTTTAGTTTTGAGCTCTTCGAAAGAAGCTTTGAAGTAATCAACTAATGAACTCTCCATTGATGCTTATTTATTTTTAAGACAGTTTACACGATCTCTTTTTATTAACACTATAATTACCGTAAAAAAATCTGCGCGATTTTCAATACGCTGTTGACGCTTCTCGGTTTTTCAATTTACATACCTTACACACTCACAAACCAAGTGGAATCCACTAATTGCACGGGTGGAGAGGCTCGAACTCCCGACACCTGGTTTTGGAGACCAGTGCTCTACCAACTGAGCTACACCCGTAGGTCATTAGACTAGAAAAACAGCCACTAAAATGAGCTGTTTATAGAAGTCAGGATGTTGCGCACAACATCCTGACTGTATATCTAAATATTAGTCTAAAATCTCAGTTACCTGACCGGCACCTACTGTTCTACCTCCTTCACGGATGGCAAAACGCAAACCTACGTTTAGTGCAATTGTACTTAACAACTGTACTTCAATGGTAAGGTTGTCACCAGGCATAACCATCTCAACGCCTGAAGGCAAATTGATAGTTCCGGTTACGTCAGTTGTACGAACGTAAAACTGCGGACGGTAGTTATTGTGGAAAGGCGTGTGACGACCACCTTCTTCTTTTTTCAAGATATAGACTTCCGCTTTAAACTTAGCGTGTGGTTTTACTGAACCCGGCTTGCAGATAACCATACCTCTTTTGATTTGAGACTTTTCAATACCTCTCAAAAGGATACCTACGTTATCTCCGGCTTCACCTCTGTCAAGAATTTTTCTAAACATCTCAACTCCAGTAATAGTTGAAGTCAATTTTTCTGCACCCATACCGATGATTTCTACAGGATCACCTGTGTTGGCTACACCTGTTTCGATACGGCCGGTAGCAACTGTACCACGACCTGTGATTGAGAATACGTCTTCAACAGGCATCAAGAATGGCTTGTCAACATCGCGCTGTGGCAATTCAATCCACTCATCTACGGCATCCATCAACTGCATTACAGTATCAACCCATTTGGCTTCATTGTTCAACGCACCAAGTGCAGAACCTTGAATCACAGGTGTGTTGTCACCATCGTATTCGTAGAAAGAAAGCAATTCTCTGATTTCCATCTCCACCAATTCCAACAATTCAGCATCGTCAACCATATCCACTTTGTTCATAAACACAACCAATCTTGGAATGCCAACTTGGCGTCCGAGCAAGATGTGCTCACGGGTTTGTGGCATAGGACCATCCGTAGCAGCAACAACCAAAATAGCACCGTCCATTTGGGCAGCACCCGTAACCATGTTTTTCACGTAATCCGCGTGACCCGGACAGTCAACGTGTGCATAGTGACGTTTCTCTGTTTGGTATTCCACGTGAGACGTGTTGATGGTAATACCTCTTTCTTTCTCTTCAGGAGCGTTGTCAATTTGATCAAAGCTTCTCAATTCAGAAAGGCCTTTTGAAGCCAAAACTGTTGTAATAGCTGCAGTTAATGTAGTTTTACCGTGATCCACGTGCCCGATGGTACCGATATTTAAGTGGGGTTTGGAACGGTTAAATGTTTCCTTTGCCATGATGAAAAAAATTTAGTCTTAGTTTATAAATATTTGTGTTTACACTTGATTTGGCGAATGATTGTTTGCGACAATGACATTCAAATTTTGTACAAAAATTAAACCCTGTAAAACAGCGTTATAATCCGAGCCAATGACGGGATTTGAACCCGTGACCTCTTCCTTACCAAGGAAGCACTCTACCCCTGAGCTACACCGGCTTTTGAGCGGAAGACGAGGCTCGAACTCGCGACAACCAGCTTGGAAGGCTGGAGCTCTACCAACTGAGCTACTTCCGCGTTTTTATCAATAAAACTGCATGCAACTTTATTGAATCGATTTGAAAAACCAACCAAAACCCCCTAATATAAACAAAAAGGGATGTTATTTCTGAGTCGTGCCTGAAACTTTGAACAGGCTTGTTTGTTTCACATCTGGTGGGGAGAGCAGGATTCGAACCTGCGAAGGTTACCCAACAGATTTACAGTCTGTCCTCGTTGGCCGCTTGAGTATCTCCCCTTTTGATATTTTCAGTAATTTAATGAACCTAAAAAAACTTTTAAAAATGACCTGAATTCAACTTTTAGGCATAAAAAAAGTCCGCTATTTCTAACGGACTGCAAATGTATAGATTTATTTTCTTATACAAAATTTTTTTTCTAAAATTTTATCTAGACATGAGGACGGGTTTTTTGCTTCCTCTTTTTGAGTTGTCGCTCTAGTGATTGTACCGCTAAATCTGTGGCTTCCTCAAAAGATTTGGCCTGCTTTTTAATGATGAGGTCATCACCAGGTATGTGCAATTTGGCTTCGAAAATTTTGTTTTCTTTCTCGCTTGTGTTGACAACTTTCAAAAAAACTTCTGCCTGTATGATTTTATCGTAAAAAGTCTCCAACTTATCCATTTTTTTCTGAATAAAATCGATAAGTTTAATGTCGGCGACAAAATTGACGGATTGGGTGTTCACTTTCATAATTATGGTCATTTTAAGGATTATACATAAACACTATTTCTTGCCTCGCGGATGGGCATTTTTGTAAACTTGTTGCAATTGCGACATACTACTGTGGGTATAAACTTGCGTAGAAGATAAACTGGCGTGACCCAGCAGCTCTTTGATGGCGTTGAGATCGGCACCTTCATCCAATAGGTGTGTAGCAAAAGTGTGCCTGAGTACATGCGGACTTTTTTTGGCTTTTAAAGTAACACTACTAAGGTAATCATTTACGATACGATATACAAGCATTGGATACATCTTTAACCCTTTTTTAGTAACAAAAAATTGGGAATCATTTTTTTCAGGCAAACTGTTTCGGTGTGTTAGGTATTGCTGCAAAAGGGTTATCGCACCGGGAATAAGCGGCACACGCCTTTCCTTATTGCCTTTTCCGCTAACTCTTATGAATTTGTTTGACAGATCGACATCTTTATCGGTCAGTTGGATGAGTTCATTTTTTCGGATGCCGGTGGCGTACATCAACGCAATAATTGCCTTGTCTCTGTTGCCTTCAAAATTGTCTTGAAAAGGTGTTTCTTCCAAAATGCTTTTCATTTCAGATACGGTAAACGGGGTGTTTATCTTTCGGGGTGTTTTGAGTGCTTTGTGATGCGCCAAAGGGCTCGAATCGATCTGACCTATTTTTAAAAGAAACTTATAAAAGGCATTTAGAGCACTCATTTTTCGATTGATGCTCCTGTTGGTAAGCCCTTCGTTTTTTAAGGACACTATCCACTGCCTGATTTCGCCATAGGATACTTTCCCCACATTTTCAGATCCGGATTGTAGGGCTACAAATGCGGAAAATTTTCTGAGATCTGACGCATAATTTAACAAAGTATGACCGGCGTAATTTTTTTCGGAACTCAGGTATCTCAAAAAGGCTTCAATATTGTCCATAAAAAAATCTGATATACAAAGTTACGAAACTTTCTATATCAGATGTATGGTTTGAAAAGCAAATATTGACTATTGGTTTTCTTTGTCTCTCAGCGTTTGAATGTACTGTGCTTTTTGCAAAGTAGCTCTGCGCTCGACGGATGGCTTGGTAAACTGTTGCTTAGCACGCAATTTACGGATGACACCCACGCGGTCAAATTTTCGTTTGTAACGTTTTAGCGCGCGATCTATATTCTCGCCTTCTTTGATGGGAATAATTAACATAGCTTAGACACCTCCTCTCATTTGGACGGCAAATATATTAAAAGTATTTTATTCAAAAACAATTAATATTGATTCTTTTGAGATACCTTGTGCATTACAATAAACTCCTTGGACGTTTTAGAAAAAAACTCCCTTAACTTCATTTCATCAAAATCAGGTTTCAAAAACGAATTAAATTCTTCTTTATCAGCACAATAAAATAAAAATTGTTCCAATAAATCCTCCTCTATCCCATATTCTTTACGAAAATATCCTGCGTAATAATAATTCTTGAAAGTCAAAATATCTTCATCTCTTCGAACAGATTTCAGAAAACGCTTATATCTCTTGAGGTCGCCGTTTAAACTGTAAACAATTAGACTAATGAAGTCTGAGCGCATTAACTTGATTTTGCTCTCAGCTGGCATTTTGTTGCCGACCAAGTTTGAATTATTGCCCAAAACAGATTTATTCAATCTTTCAGTGGTATTATCAAAGAATATTTTTTTTGACAGTTGAACGGGCGTTTCCTTTTTTAAAGTGAATAAATTTGTAGCAACATCGGCTTCCTTTTTGGGTTTAAAAACGTAATCAAGTTTTTTTGTTTTATTCTCAAGGGAATCTATAGGATTATATTCTCCCACTTGCGCTAACATCGAAATCGAAAAAAATAAAAAAGCGTATATTTGGATGATAAAACGAAGCATTAGAACTTATTTACTTCCCTATAATATTTCTCGCAATGACCAATTTTTGGATTTCAGAAGTGCCTTCTCCAATAGTACAGAGCTTGGCATCGCGGTAAAATTTCTCCACCGGAAAATCTTTCGTAAATCCGTAACCACCAAAAATCTGGACGGCCTCTGACGCAATTTCAACGCATATTTCAGACGCATAAAGTTTGCTCATTGCGCTTTCTTTGGTCATTTTTACATTTTTATTTTTCAAAAAAGCCGCTTTGTGAAGCAACAGCTCGGCAGCTTCTATTTTTGTTGCCATATCTGCCAATTTGAAAGAAATGGCTTGAAACTGGTTGATTGGTTTGCCAAATTGTACGCGTTCTGAGGAATACTTTAATGCAGCTTCATAAGCGCCTTTCGCAATACCTAAAGAGAGTGCGCCAATAGATATGCGTCCGCCATCTAATATTTTCATAGATTGAATGAAGCCATCGCCCTCTGCACCCAGCACGTGGTCATCCGGAACAAAACAGTCAGAAAAAATCATTTCGGCTGTTTCCGAAGCCCGCATGCCCAATTTATTTTCTTTTTTTCCTGAACTAAATCCAGGTGTGCCTTTTTCCACTACAAAAGTAGTCATGCCGTGTGAATCTCCTTTTTCGCCTGTGCGGGCAATCACTACGGCTATGTCGCCGCTTTTTCCGTGGGTAATAAAGTTTTTGGTGCCATTGATAACCCAGCCGCCATCTTTTCGCACGGCAGTGGTGCTCATCCCTCCGGCATCGCTGCCTGTGTTGTGTTCTGTAAGCCCCCAAGCGCCTAGCCATTCGCCATGTGCCAATTTTGGAATCCATCTTTGGCGTTGCGACTCGTTGCCAAAACTCAGTATGTGGTTTGTACAAAGGGAATTATGGGCTGCCACAGAAAGTCCTATTGACGGATCTACTTTTGAAATTTCTTCAATAATGGCTATGTATTCGTGATAGCCAAGCGCCGAACCTCCTAAATTTTCGGGAACCAACACGCCCATGAAACCCATTTTTCCCAATTCGGTAAACAGTGATCTGGGAAATTCTTGGCTTTCATCCCATTCCATCACATGCGGAAGTATGTGTTGTTCGGAAAAGGTTTTGGCCGAATCTGCCACGAGATGTATGGCCTCGCTGTAATCAAAATTGATAGTATTACTCATAGCTTTTTGGTGTACAAATATAAAGCAATTGAAGATAGCCTGTTGGTTGGGAAATCTTGAATTTTTGTTAATTCTTGCAGGTCTTCAATAGGCCCATGGTTTTGACGAAAGGTAATGATTTTTCTGGCAAGCCATGTATTGAGATAAGGTATCTGTTTCAATTCATCGAAAGTAGCTGTATTCACATCGAGTTTTTCAATGGCCACAGGTGTGAGTACGGTAAACTTCTTCAAGGCTTTTTCAACAGTGGCAGTATCCAACCCATACACATCATACAATTGAAAATCAGCAGCAAATCCACCTAGTTTTTCTCTAAATTCTACAATCCGAACCGACAACTTCTCTCCGATGCCATACACTGTTTTTAAATCTTCAGCAGTCGCTGTGTTTAAATCGATTTTGGAAACTTCAACTTTGAGGTTAGTTGTATTTTCGAAGTTTTTCGAAAAGCGATTTTTAGGAGCCGATTTTTGGGCAGCAACCACCCAATCGGGAAATTTGAAATACGGACTTATGGCATCGAGCAGCGAATCTGAAACTGCTGTAACTTGTTGAAACTCCCTTGCAGAATTGACAAACTTTCCGGTTTTTCTAAAAGCCATCAGCTTGTCTATTTCTTCAAGGTTCATCCCTAATTGATAACCTCTGTAATCGGTAAGGTAGTTGGGGTTAAACGGATAAATCGTGTCTCGTTTTGGTGAAGCCGCTTTCAAAGAATCTATTTTCGACTGAAGTTGTTGCAAATCTTTGGACAAAGCTACATCTTGAACTTCATACGCATCATTTTTAAACCAAATAAAAGCCTGAACCGATCCCAAAATCACGAGTAAAAATACCAAACCGGAACGCTGACTTTGATTGAGTTTCATCGTCTAATCAGTCTTAGGGCAGTACAATTACTTACAATTGCTACCGTGGCTCATCATCGTTTTCAGAAAAAGAGTCAGGCTCTTCTTTTGGCGGTGTGGTGAGCACTCTGTAAAAGAAATAAACTGCTAGGGAAATGATGGTTCCCTGTGCGATAATCATGGTTAAAATAGCTGGTGTTGTCATAGTGTGTTCCTCCCTTCTCTTCTGCGTTTGTTAAATGCCACATAAACGATGGCACTGATAAATAAAAATAGCCCCAAGAGCATAAAACGCGCCATGGAAATATAAAATTTTTGATCGAGTAGTCTTTCTTTTTCTACGGTGTCTGTGGTTGCCGCAATTTTCTCCTCTATACCCGAAAAAGCCAGTTGGTTGATGATGGAAGAATTATCCAAAGTCCAACCGTTACCGCTAAATAGCGAGGATAAATTACCCGCCCAATCATTGTTTAGCGGTGTAAATATAGCACCCAAGAACACGATAAGCAGTAGCGTAGGTGTGATGTATTTAATGATAAACTTATAGATGTTGGGTATTTTGATATCAGCGCCTTCATTGATTTCGCGCCAACCTTTATCGATGCCGAATATCCAAGAAAACACGATGGTTTCGAGCAAGGCAAACACAACCAAACTGACGGTTCCCGCCCAATAGTCATATTCGTCAAAAACACCCATATTATAAAAGAATACGGTGGGCAAGCCCATGATAAGCGCCAACAATCCGAAAGACCAAGCACTTTTGGTTTGGTTCCAATCAAATTCGTCACGCATAAAACCGACCCAAGGCGTACCCATGGCCAGTGAAGAGGTAATTCCGGCAAAAAACAACAAGCCAAACCAAAGCAATCCGGCTATGGCTGCCAGTGTAGTGCCCCATTGTTGAAAGAGATAAGGCATGGTCTGAAACGCCATACCAAACCCGGCGTTTTCGAGTACCCAATCCAAACCCAAATATCCTGCTGCAATTGGAATCACAACCAAACTGCCGAGTACAACTTCAACAAACTCGTTCATAAATCCGGCCGAAACGGCGTTTAACGCCACATCATCTTTAGATTTCAGATAAGCGGCATAGCAATGAATGGTTCCCATACCGACAGAAAGTGTGAAGAAAATCTGCCCGGCAGCGGCCATCCACACTTTCGGGTTTGTCAGGGAATCAAATTGCGGAGTCCACAAGAAGTTGAGCCCGTCCCAAGCGTTTCCGGCAGGAAAAGCTTCGGAGGCACCGCTTGTGCCTAAAGTAAGTCCTCTTACGGCCAAAATGACACCAAAAAGAATCAGCAAAGGCATTCCTATTTTAGCTACTTTTTCAATACCTCCCAAGCCTTTGGACAATATATAGGTGTTTATGGCTAAGCAAATGACATAGAAAACGATGGCCTCGTATGGAATTCCGGTTGTGGACTTGCCTATGGTGGTATAGTCTGAAAAGAAATTTGCAACATCGCCCTGACTCATGCCTTGAAAAGTACCAATCAAAGAGTGGTAAACATAGGACATTGTCCAAGATTCTATATAGCAATAATAGGAAACGACCGCTATGTTGGTAAAGATTCCAAAGACACCTATGTACTTCCAAACCCGGCCTTTGGCCATGGTGTCCAAGATATAGGGAGTACTGTGATTACCGAATTTTCCGCCAAACCTACCGGATGACCATTCGATAAAGAGCAAAGGAATTCCCATGACCAGGAAACAAACCAAGTAAGGAATGATAAAAGCACCGCCGCCATTTTGAACAGCTTGCACCGGAAATCTGAGAAAATTACCAAGACCGACTGCATTCCCGGCCATTGCAAGAATAAGGCCGACACGCGAGCCCCAAGATTCTACTTTTTGTGACATGAGGTTAAATTGAGTTAAAGGTGTCCAAATATAGAAAAATAGGCTTATAAAAATGAGTCATCTGGCATTTTCCGTGAACACAAATGGGCATTACATATTTAACTTTATGATTTTAAACAACTTAGTAAATAAATTCAAATTAAAATAATTCGTTTAATTTTTTGATTTGTTCCGTTTTTCCCAACACTATAATTCTGGAATTGATATTGAGTTGGGTATCGGGATCGGGATTGATGGTATAGTCGCCGTCACTATTTTTCATCCCAATAACGGTACACCCGGTGAGCTTGCGCAGATCCAAATCACGTATAGAGCTGATGTTTTTTCCTGAAGACATGTCTTTTATACAAATCTCTTCAATGTTCACTGCGTTTTCTCCAACTATGGAAAGACGGTCTATAAATTCGGTCAAATCGGGCGATACTACTAAAGAAGCCATGTGATCGCCTCCAATTTTATCGGGCATTATGACATTGTCCGCTCCGGCAAGTTTCAGTTTTTTGTAAGACGACTCTTGCGAGGCCCTGCTGATGATGGTCAACTTAGGATTGAGCTGTCTGGCAGTTAATACCACATATAAATTGTCCGCATCACTTGGCAGGGCGGTGATAAGAAAAGAAGCTTTTAGAATCCCCGCCTTCAAAAGCACCTCATCATTGCTGGCATCGCCCTTTACGAAAAGCTTATTTTCACTAGCCCATCCCTCTATGAGTTGCTCGTCGCGTTCTACCACAACATAGGGTTTTTTGTAAGTACTGAGTTTTGCTGCGGCCTGACTTCCATTTCTGCCAAAACCACAAACGATAATGTGATTGCTGAGTTTGTCTATCTTTTGCTGCACTTTTTTGTAGATAAATTGGTTTAAAATATTTTTACTGAAAATATATTCCGTCACGACCGACAAAGAATACCCTATAATGACGAGACTGCTAATAATGATAAAGATAGTGAATATTTTAGCCTCGGCAGTATCCGGAACGTATTCTCTAAAACCCACAGTAGCTATGGTAATAACAGCCATATAAAAAGCATCTAACCAAGGAATATCGGAAAGTAACTTATAGCCAGTTGTTGCTGTTACAAAGAGAAACATCAACAATAAGGATACAACATAAATTTTATTTTTAAAAAATTGTATCATAAATCAAAAACAGAGGTTCTTTTGGTATAAACCAAATCTTTCATTCTTAGTAAAAAAGCCATGGTAATATACACACCAAACCACAAACCTACGGTTGCGAAAGATATGTAGATAAAAAAGAGCCTGACATTTTTGGCACGCATACCTAGTTTATCTGCCAAACGCGAAGCCACTTCAAAACCGTGCTTTTCAAAAAAACTTCGGATTAGATAGATAAATTTCATGAGTCTATAATTATTATTTTTTCAACGGCCTTGCTTCGACTGTCTCAGCACAGGCATGGAACGCACTACGGTAATCATACTCCTGTATGTTACTCTTTCTACGTGGGCGTTTCATCTGTTTATTTTTATTGTTTTTCAAAGGTCAGACGGAACGCCCTAGGATAATTATACTCCTGCATGTTACTCTTTCTACGTGGGCGTTTCACGATGATTCTTCTTGCCTCAAAAATAAAAAAAACCACTCATAAATAAGTGGTTTTTTGAGGATATAAAATTAAAATTTTATCTGTGCGCAATAGGATCGGGATTGCCATCCGGATCGTTGATTACAAATCCATCTGTGGTTACATTACCCAAAAGCAACAATCCGGCCATATGTGGCGCTGCCATAGAAGTACCACTAATAGTATTGTAACCACTACCCGTCCAAGTAGAATTTATAGAAACGCCCGGACAAGCAAAATCTACTCCGGCACCGAAGTTTGAAAAAGAAGCGAAACGGTCGCTGCTGTCGAATGCCGAAATGGTAAAAATATTTGCACCTTCTGCTCTAGCCGGAGAATGATTGATGGCATCGTCGCTTTCATTGCCTGCCGCCAAAGCAAATTTGACACCTGTGGCGGCCGCATTGATGACAGCATTATCCAGTGTAGTAGAAACACCTCCACCCAAACTCATATTGGCTACATCGCCGTTGTTGCCATTGGCTGCTACATAGTCCACCCCTGCAATTACGCCGGATATAGACCCCGAACCTCTTCTGTCAAGAACGCGAACAGCTACCACACTAGCACCGGCTGCAACGCCTACCACACCAATAGTATTGTTTAGTGCCGCTACTGTACCGGCTACATGCGTACCGTGTCCGTTTTGGTCATCGGGACTGGTATTTCTACCACCTAGGAAAGAAATACTGCGTTGGGTATCTACGTTCAAATCGGGATGGTCCTGTTGAATACCCGAATCAATAATCCAAGCCGTTTTGCCGGTACCATCACCGGCTCCGCCTACTCTAGCTATGCCCCAAGGGGTTGATTGCGATGGTGTGCTGCCTCCGCCTCCGCCTCCGGGTTTGCCCATATTGATTTCCAAGGGAGGATTTAACTGAATTTGAATATCTTTTTCAATAGAAGCAACCCGACTGTCTCTCTGTAAAAGCGACAACTGCTCGTCGGTCAGTTCAGCTGCAAAACCTTCGGTCGCAAAACCGTATGTGGCTTTAATTTTTCCGGGTGCTATTCCAAGACTGTTAAACAAACGGTTGATTTCGCTGCGCAAACGCCCATCAGCACTTTTGTAGTCTGATTTACTGACAGCCGCACCGCGCAAAGTACCTTCCTTGAGCACAATAATATAATTGTTGGCTATTACTTGGTCGTTTGCTCCATTTGCTCTTGGTTCCGTCACAGGTACCAACTCTTCGCTTTGGGTTTCAGATAAAATACCTTCGGATTGGCAGGCAAATAAAAAGGCTGCCATCGTACCGAGGACAAGCGCTGATTTAAGGTTCAAAAAAGTTTTTTTCATGAAATAAGGCTTTAATTTAGTTAACATTTTATTTGCTAAAATTAACTTTTTTTAATAAAAACAAATTATTTCAACAAAAAATTCCCTATTTCGCACGACAAGCAGCGATTTTTAAAACAGTAGTTTTGACTGAGTTGAAGCAGTGCCTGACTGATGAGTGCATTTTTATTTACGTGTTCAATATCGTCAAAAAGTTTGGTATAACGGTTTTTTTCGGGAGCCATTTCCTGCATCCAAGCCAATATTTGCTCAAATGGATTTTTGCCTTGTGCAGTTGCATAGGCAAAGCGCATCGGAAATACAACGTTGATAAGTTGAATGTCAATAAAACTTTTGGAAAGTTTCTTCTTTGAAGGCTTGGAAAGTGTTCCGAAGGTATAGTGATTGTCCCAATATGCCGCAGCAGTTACGTTAAAAATACTGTAGAAATCATTGAGGCTTTGGGCTTCCAAAAGTTGATGAAATACGGCGGCGTGTTTTGCATATAAACCTGCCAATTGAGATAGGCGTATATTGGGGAAATTAGGCGGACGCAACCTGAAAAACTGCGCGCGTTGAATGTTTTGATGGTCCAATTGGAATTTATGTTGTGTATAGGCATAGGATTCGCGCAGCTTCTGTAGATAAGGATCTACAATATCTTTATCAAGTAGGTGATTTTGCCCCATAAAAAGGGCTTCGAGTGCTTCTTGGTTTTCACTGAGCTTTCTTACAATGCCAAAGTCTGTTTGTTGGGCCATCGATTCAAAAGCTGCTGCGTTTACTTTTAAACCAAAATACCTTGCCAACATATGAAAAAGCGTGGCTTCCCAATCGTTTTGATTTTGTAAAAGCAGTTGGTGAATGTAAGTGGTTTTCTGTTCAAGCCGCTCCAAGTACAGATTTTCAAACCCATGTTGTTTTACAAAATTATCTACCTGTGCAAAGTCCTTCTCACAGAGAATTCCTGAAGGTTTGAGCTGCATCAGTTCGGTGTATTTGTCCAACAGTTCGCGTGACACATAGGGCGCCAAAACTAAGGTAGGTATGGGTTTTTCGTCTGCATAGAACACCTCTGCATCCTGCTCCCAAACCACATGAAGGATTACATTGTCGTAAGCTTTGTCTGTTTCGTGGTGATGTTTGTACCAATCCGAAGCACGCAGGTGCATTTCTACATTTCCGGCCCATTTTTGACCGTCAATTTCGATTTGCGCATTGAAAAAATCCGGGCCGGCATCTGTATTGTATTGCCCAACTTGCAATAGCCTAATTTGCAGTCCTTGTGTCGTTTTTAGATGCTGAAAATTGAATTTCTTTTGTTGCCAAACAAAATGCAAAAAAGTCTCTTTGATGGAATCATGCTTAAACGACATAGACAAGAGTTTATACAAAAAAACCAGTAAATATAAGCAATTGGCAGAAAATTATTTTTCAACGTATTTCAGCAACTTCATCTATAAAAATCAATTTATCTCAATCAATGATGCAGTTACTTTATCGCCCAACAGTACAACTTGAAACAAAAATCCGTATTGCTTTTCATCGATTTCTTCATATTTATCATACCCCACAAACCAGTTGACAAATTTGGGTGTGGAGTTGCTGTGACCCACCACCAAGACAGTTTTTCCACGGGTGTCTTCCAGAAATTGTTTGTAATCCAAATCTTTGTGATTGTATAGCCGAACACTGAGTCCCTGGGCTTCAGCTATGGGTTGTGCTGTTTTTCGCGTACGTATCAAATCGGTCGAATACACTTCATCAAAACGAACATGACCCAATATTTCTCGCCACTTTTGGGCGCGTTGCAAGCCTTCGGCTGTCAAATCGGGGTTAGAATTGTCCGGATTACTGAGCTCTTTTTCGGCATGTCGAACAAAGTAATACGTTGTGATTTCCGCATCTTTATTTTGAGACAGACAAGCCGTCAACAAAGCTATCGCCAACAATAAAAAGAGTTTTTTAAGCATCTGTGAGTGTGTTTAGTGCAATTTCTATCATCTCAGAAAAAGTGGTTTCGCGTTCGGAAGCTGTTGTTTTCTCTCCGGTCACCAACGAATCGGAAATGGTGAGTAGCGTCAATGCATCTACCCGGTGCTTGGCCGCTAGGGTGTACAAACCGGCCGTTTCCATTTCTACACACAACACGCCAAAATCGGCCCACTTTTTAAAATCCTCAAAGCGATCTTCGTAAAACAAATCTGAAGTGAGCACATTGCCACCTTTGACAGGTATCTTCAGCTTTTCAGAAGCCCGAAGCGCCTTGACAAAGAGCTCAAAACTGGCCGTAGGCGCAAAATCTGCACCGTGAAAACGCAAGCGATTGATGCCAGAAGTAGTAGAAGCTGTCATGGCTATAACTACATCGAGCAACGCAACTTGTGGATGATACGACCCTGCCGAGCCAACCCGAATCAGTTGCTTCACCCCAAAATCTCTGATAAGTTCTTCCGCATAGATAGAAATGGAAGGCACGCCCATGCCCGTGCCTTGTACCGATATTTGCTGCCCTTTGTAAGTTCCGGTAAACCCGAGCATGTTCCGAACTTTGTTGTAACACATCGGATTTTCCAGCCAAGTTTCGGCAATCCATTGTGCACGAAGCGGATCGCCCGGCAATAAAATTTTTTCGGCCACCTGTCCTGCCTTTGCTCCTATGTGAATACTCATGCTAATGGTTTGTTTTCTGTTGTTTGTGTTGATTAATTAGGTTACCTACAGCCCAATGAATCCCTTGCGAAGATAGGGCTATTTCTAAAAAAACAGAAACCAAAAAAATTATCCGCCCGGTAAAATGGCCCAAATGCCATTGAAAAAACCAAGTGAACAATCATAAACTTTGTTTTTTTGAGATTAGATGGACTTATTATACCTAATGAAGGTTTCCTTTACTTTTTGATTTCCTAAGAATGAAAACACTAAGCGAGAAGAATAATGAAGCCAAATGCCGGGTTGATACATTTGGGTGCGGCAAAATTTGTATTGGTGTTAGACCCAAATGAAAATACACCTCAGATAAATCCAACTCAGATAGCAAAGAAAACTTATATTTGTTCTTTAACCCATGATACGCAATATGAAAACTTTTGCAAAAGTAAGTGCCGCAGAGGCACAACAACTTATCTCCTCGGCCTTTCAAGCCACCCTAGCCATGCAGGCAAATATCAGCGTAGCTGTTGCCGGTCCCGATGGTGAACTGCTGGCCTTCTTGCGGATGGATGGCGCCAACGGTGCTTCTGTCACCATCAGCCAAAACAAAGCTTATACAGCAGCTCGCGATCGTTGCACTACCGAATCGTTAGGCGAAAAAATTCGTAAAAACGCCTACCCTATTGGCAATTGGGGCGACCCGAAGATTACAGGATTTGGTGGCGGATTGCCTATTGTTCAAAATGGCGAGGTCATCGGAGCTATTGGTGTCAGCGGACTGGAAGAGTCAGAAGATATTCAAGTGGCTCAAAAAGCCATCGACCTTGTTTTTGGAAACTAGTTTGTTTTCCCCATTCATTTAAAAATGGCTGTTTTTATGAGAAAAAAACAGCGCAAAATGTTTTATACTTTTCTTTACCTTTCCTTTTCGGGTAGAATTGTATTTTTGTAGCCTAAAAAAAAGCATTATGCAGATGGCTTCCTTAACCGGATTGATTAGAATTATCGTTATTTTTCTGGCTGTGTATTACGGGCTGCGGTTTATCATGCGCTTTTTGGCGCCTTATTTTATGCGGTATATGTCCAAAAAGTTCGAACAAAAAGTACGTGAACAATACAAACAAACCCAACAAAACCAATCAAAAACACCTCCGAAGCAAAAACCCAAAGATGACAAATTGGGCGAATACATAGATTACGAGGAGATTGACTAAACCATCAAACCCACTCATAATGACGCTAGCGATTCGAAAATTTATCCCACACCTGATTGTTTTGGCGTTCTTTACAGTAGCCGCCATGGTGTATTTCTATCCGGTGATGCAAGGAAAAGAAATCTACCAGAGTGATATCGTACAATATCGAGGCATGGCCAAATTGCAAAATGATTTTCGAGCAGAAAGTGGTGAAGAATCCTATTGGACAGACGCTGCTTTTGGTGGCATGCCCACTTATCAATTGGGTGCAAAATACCCGCATAATTATATCAAAAAACTCGACCTGGCGCTTCGTTTCCTGCCGCGTCCGGCAGATTATCTGTTTTTGTATTTTGCAGGACTCTACGCGCTCTTGCTCGTTATGAAAATCGATTATAAAATTGCGGTGTTGGGCGCGCTGGCATTTGGTTTTTCTACTTATCTGATCATCATACTCGGCGTAGGGCACAATGCCAAAGCGCACGCCATAGGCTATATGCCTCTTTTTCTGGCAGGTGTTTTATGGTTGCTACGCAAGCCTGGTTTACCGTCCTTTTTACTGACAACTATCGCGATGGGGCTCGAACTCAATGCCAACCATTTCCAAATGACTTATTACTTGGGCATACTCACTGCAATAATCTTGCTCTTCTATGCCTTACAAGCTCTCAAAGACAAAAGATTACCCACTTTCCTGAAAACTGTCGGGTTGCTGGTTATTGCCGTCGTATTGGCACTTGGCCTCAACGCAACCAACCTGATGGCTACCGGCGAATACACTGCTTTTAGTACCCGTGGCACTTCCACCTTAAACATCAATCCGGACGGAACACCCAAAGAAAACACAAGCGGACTCGACAAATCTTACATCACCGAATACAGCTATGGCATTGGGGAAACTTTAAATCTGCTCATTCCCCGACTTTACGGCGGAAGCAATTCAGAAAACCTTGGCAAAGAATCTGCTCTTTACGATTACCTTCGCAAACAAGGTGCCACCAACGCCCAAGCCACTTCATTCGCTGAAAGCGCACCCACCTATTGGGGCAATCAACCCATAGTTGCAGCTCCGGCCTATTTGGGTGTCGTGGTTATTTTTCTGTTAATTGTCGGTTTTATGCTCTCCAAAGGCGCCCTGAAAAAAGGTTTTGCCGCCGCCATGATACTTTCGCTACTACTTTCTTGGGGTAAAAACTTTCCGCTGCTGACAGATTTTTTCATTGATTATATACCGCTTTACGATAAATTTCGTGCCGTTTCATCCATACAGGTCATTGTCGAACTTTGTGCTCCTGTCATGGCCGCTTGGGGCTTGTATCTGTTTCTACAAAAAGAACAAAATGTATCCGAACGCAAAAAATCAATCATTTATGCCTTGGGAATAAGCGGCGGTTTGAGCCTACTCATTATCTTGTTCAAAAACAGCCTGTTTGATTTTTCCGGTATCAACGATGGTTACTATGCCTCACAGCTCGGCCCCGGATTTATCGATGCGCTCGAAACTGACCGAGCAACGTTGGCCAGCGCAGACGCCTTACGCAGCTTTCTGCTCGTGCTATTGACTTCCGGTTTGCTTTGGGGTTATTTTCAAGAAAAAATAAACCGCCAAGTGGTCTTGATAGGCATTGGACTGTTGGTTGTTTTTGACCTAGCCGGCATAGCCAAAAGATATGTAAACGCAGATAGCTTTGTCGATTCCAAACAACTTGAGCAAGCCTTTTTGCCCACAGAAGCGGACAAACGCATACTGGAAGACAACCGGCATTTTAGGGTTTTGGACCTCACAAGCAGTCCGTTCAACAGTGCACGTGCATCCTATTTTCACAAATCTATAGGGGGTTATCACGCAGCTAAACCCGCGCGCATGCAGGATCTGTACGACTTCTATATTTCACGAAACAAATTAGAGATTCTCAATATGCTGAATGTCAAATACATCATTCAAAATAGTGAAGAAGGCAACCCCATTCCGGGTATCAATCCAGATGCCAACGGTGCGGTTTGGTGGGTAGATGAAGTACGGTTTTCACGAGATGAAAATGAAGAAATTTTAGCGCTCGACAGCGTCGATACCAAAACCACTGCCATCGTCCATAAAGCTTTTGCCAATATGATTGACACGACGTTATTGTCTAAAGATTCAACCGATGTGATTCGCATCAAAACCTATCAACCCAACCATCTTTCTTATTCATACACATCAAAATCGCCGCGCGTGGCCGTTTTCTCTGAGGCTTATTACAATAAAGGTTGGCAAGCTTATGTGGACGGGAATCCCCAGCCTCATTTTCGGGCAAATTACATTTTGCGCGCTATGCAATTGCCCGCAGGAAAACACACCGTGGATTTTAAATTTGAGCCCGAAGTTATCGAGACCGGAAGTCAAATTGCCTTATTTAGCAGTTTGATTTTGGGCATTTTAACACTCGGAGCTACTTTTTTTTATATCAAAAAGAAAAAATAAATTGATTTTCAGCTTTTTATCTTCTCTATTTTATTTTTCAAAAAAGACAAGATTTAACTTGCAAGATTCAATTAAAAATTTATTTTTGCGGAAAAATTGATAACACCGAAACTATGTACTGGACTTTAGAATTGGCATCTTACCTGAGTGATGCGCCCTGGCCTGCCACCAAAGACGAACTGATTGATTATGCCATCAGAGCCGGTGCGCCTTTGGAGGTTGTTGAAAACCTTCAAGCCATTGAAGACGAAGGTGAAATTTATGAGTCTATCGAAGAAATCTGGTCAGATTATCCTACGGATGAAGATTACCTTTGGAACGAAGACGAATATTAGCCACAATTATAAAACAATCCTAAAAAGTCTCTTGTGAGGCTTTTTTTTTGTTTAATTTTGAACCCGCTCAACATATTAAGCAATGAATGTACTAAACAGCATATTAAAAGTTTTTGTAGGTGACAAATCCGCAAAAGACATCAAAGAAGTTTTACCCCTAGTCAAAGCCATCAACGAAGCAGAAAAATCTCTCGGGAAACTAACCCACGATGAACTCCGCCAAAAAACGGCTGATTTTAAAGCGAAAATAAAGCTTGCTATACAAGACCAAGAAGCCGAGATAGAGAAAATCCGAAAAGAGGCAGAAGAAAACCTCAACATAGACGAAAAAGAAGCGCATTATCAGCAAATAGATAACCTACAAGAAGAAATATATAAAACTACCCAAAAAGTATTGGACGACATCTTGCCCGAAGCTTTTGCCGTAGTGCGTGAAACTGCGCGTAGGTTTAAAGAAAACGAAACGCTTACAGTTACCGCACAAGAAACAGACCGCACGTTTTCTGCCACCAAATCCTATGTAAAGCTTGATGGCGACAAGGCCATTTGGCAAAATTCGTGGGACGCCGCAGGAAAACCCATCACTTGGGATATGATTCACTACGACGTGCAGCTCATCGGCGGTATTGCCATGCACAAAGGAAAAATTGCGGAGATGCAAACCGGTGAAGGAAAAACCTTGGTGGCCACGCTGCCGGTTTACCTGAACGCGCTCACCGGAAACGGCGTACATTTGGTTACCGTAAATGACTATTTGGCCAAAAGAGATAGTGCATGGATGGCACCTATTTTTGAGTTTCACGGATTGCGTGTCGATTGCATCGACTATTATCAGCCACATGCTCCCGAACGCAGAAATGCCTACAATGCCGATATCACTTACGGTACAAACAATGAATTTGGCTTTGACTACCTGCGCGATAATATGTCGCATGCACCCGAAGATTTGGTACAACGCAAACACAACTATGCCATTGTAGATGAAGTAGATTCTGTATTGGTCGATGATGCCAGAACGCCACTCATCATCTCCGGACCGGTTCCTGAAGGCGATCGGCACGAATTTATCGAACTCAAGCCTAAGGTCGCCAATTTGGTAAATTTGCAGAGACAACACCTCACAGGCGTGCTAGCCGAGGCGCGAAAACTCATCAAAGAAGGCAACACTAAAGAGGGTGGATTTTTGTTGCTCAGAGTCTTTAGAGGGCTTCCAAAAAACAAGGCACTCATCAAGTTTTTAAGTGAAGAAGGCATCAGGCAATTGCTTCAAAAAACCGAAAACCATTACATGCAAGACAACAACCGCGAAATGCCTTTGGTAGATGCGGAATTGTATTTCGTAATTGATGAAAAAAACAACCAAGTAGAACTGACAGACAAAGGCATAGCATACTTGTCTGAGGAAGACGACAAAAACTTTTTTGTACTGCCTGAAATCGGTACTGAAATAGCCAAAATTGAAAATCAAGACATTCCGATAGAAGAAAAAAGCAAACAAAAAGACGAACTTTTTAGAGATTTTAACATCAAAAGCGAGCGCATACACACCCTCAATCAATTGTTTAAAGCCTACACACTTTTTGAAAAAGACGTGGAATATGTAGTGATAGACAACAAAGTGCTGATTGTAGATGAACAAACCGGACGTATCATGGACGGCCGACGCTACAGCGATGGATTGCACCAAGCCATCGAGGCCAAAGAAAACGTAAAAGTAGAAGCGGCCACGCAAACCTTTGCCACCGTTACTTTGCAGAACTATTTCCGCATGTACAAAAAACTTTCGGGTATGACAGGTACTGCTGTGACCGAAGCCGGAGAACTCTGGGAAATTTACAAGTTGGATGTCATGGAAATCCCCACCAACAAACCCGTGATTCGGAAAGACGAAAACGACAAAGTGTATAAAACCAAACGAGAAAAATACAATGCCGTCATTGAAGAAGTCACAGCGCTGTCTCAAGCCGGCCGACCCGTTTTGATTGGTACCACTTCGGTAGAAGTTTCTGAGTTGTTGAGCCGCATGCTCAAAATCAGAAATGTACCACACAACGTATTGAATGCCAAACTGCACAAAAAAGAAGCAGAAATCGTGGCCGAAGCAGGCAAAAAAGGTATCGTGACCATAGCGACCAACATGGCAGGTAGAGGAACAGACATCAAGCTGTCCGAAGAAGTAAAAGCTGCCGGAGGTTTGGCCATTATTGGTACCGAAAGACACGACTCCCGTAGGGTTGACAGGCAGCTGCGCGGTAGGGCAGGACGACAAGGCGACCCGGGAAGTTCGCAGTTCTATGTTTCACTCGAAGACGATTTGATGCGCTTGTTTGGCAGCGACAGAATTGCCAAACTCATGGATCGTATGGGTCACCAAGAAGGCGATTTGATTCAACATGGCATGATTTCAAAATCCATTGAACGCGCTCAGAAAAAGGTGGAAGAAAACAACTTTGGCATACGAAAAAGATTACTCGAATACGACGATGTGATGAACGCACAGCGCGAGGTTATTTACAAAAGAAGGTATCACGCCTTGTTTGGCGACCGACTTGCTTTGGACATCGCCAATATGATTTACGACACCTCAGAAATTCTTGTTGAAAACAACAAAATATCTGGTGACTATAAAAACTTCGAATACGAACTCTACAAGTATTTTTCACTTGAGGTGCCTGTAAGCGCAAAAGCGTTTGAAAGCATGGACACCACTTCGCTGACGGCCAAAGTTTACGTAGCCGCCGACGCACATTACCGTGAAAAAATGCAAAGAAGTGCCGATACTGCCTTTGCTGTCATCAAAAACATATACGAGAACAACGCTCAGAAATTTGAGCGAATTGTCGTCCCCTTCAGCGATGGTATTAAAACATTGCAAGTGGTGACCAACCTGGAAAAAGCATACCAGTCCAAAGGGAAGCAGCTCGTGCAGGATTTTGAAAAAAACATTACCCTTGCCATCATAGACGAAGCATGGAAAACACACCTGCGCAAAATGGACGAACTGAAGCAATCCGTTCAATTGGCTGTTCACGAACAAAAAGATCCTTTGCTTATCTATAAATTTGAAGCCTTCGAACTTTTCAAAAGCACCATAGAGCAAATCAACAAAGACGTGATTTCATTCCTCTTCAAAGGCGAGCTACCCACACAAAACCCGCAAGCCATAGCCGAAGCACGTACCAGAAAAGCACCTGCACCCAAGGTAAATGTCAGTAAAGAAGAAGTGCTCAATATGGCCGAACGCGCAGCGCAATCCAAAGAAGCCGCAGGGAACACACAAGCCAGACAAACCGTGGAAACCATAGTTCGAGACCGACCCAAAATAGGACGCAACGATCGGGTTAGCATCAAAAACGTACTCAGCGGGGAGAACAAAGTCTTAAAATACAAACAAGCCGAAACCCTACTCAACAAAGGCGAATGGGTTTTGGTGGACGAAAATTGATCAACAGATGCCACTGAAAAAATTTGACATAGCCGTACTGCAACTCAACCTGTTTGACAGCCCCGAAAACAACCTGAAAAATGCAGTTTCTTGGGTTGAAAAAGCGGCAAAAATGGGTGCACAAGTCATTTGTTTACCCGAGTTGTACTCGGCACATTATTTCTGTCAGAGCGAAGATGTCGCGAATTTTGCATATGCCGAACCCTTAGGCGGTGTTTCGTTTCAAGCTTTTAGCCAATTGGCCAAAAAACTGAAAGTGGTGATAGAAGTGCCTTTTTTTGAAAGAAGAACAGCCGGCATTTATCACAACAGTGCCTACATCATTGATGCAGATGGCTCACAAGCCGGTTTATACAGAAAAATGCATATTCCGGACGACCCCTTGTTCTACGAAAAATTTTATTTTACGCCCGGAGATATCGGATTCAAGGCTTTTGACACCCAATTTGGACGGGTAGGCACGCTCATCTGCTGGGACCAGTGGTATCCGGAGGGTGCCAGGCTCACGGCGCTCCAAGGTGCACAAGTCCTTTTCTACCCTACCGCCATCGGTTGGCATCCAAAAGAAAAAGCCGAATTTGGCACCAAACAACAAGAAGCCTGGACAACGGTCATGCGTGGTCATGCAGTGGCAAACGGTCTTTACGTAGCCGCAGCCAATCGTATCGGTCTGGAAAAACCACTCGAAAATACCGATGGTATTGAATTTTGGGGTTCTTCGTTTATCGTAGGCCCACAAGGTGAATTTCTGGCACAAGCTTCTGAGGACAAAGAAGAAATCTTGATGGCTACAGTAGATCCTACTTTGATAGAAGATGTGCGTCAAAATTGGCCTTTCTTTCGCGACAGACGTATAGATGCTTACGCAGAAATCACCAAACGCGCCATAGACTGAAATATGCAAACCCGAAGAAGACTTCCTGCCGAATGGGAACCTCACGAAGCCATTTTGCTCGGATTTCCACATAATTCGAGAGACTGGCCCGGAAAATTTGAGGCTGCTCAGTGGGCATTTGTAGATTTTATCAAAAAAATCACCACCTTCGAAAAGCTGTATTTGTTTGTTAAAAATACAGTACACAAAAACAATGCGCTGGCAATGCTAACCAAAAACCACGTAGATGTCTCTCAAATCCAATTTATTGAGCAAGACACCAACAGAGGTTGGATGCGCGATTGTGGCCCTGTCATCGTTTATGACCAGGATGACAAACGCGAAGTGTTGCAATTCAATTTTAACGCTTGGGCAAAATACACCAATTTTCGCAAGGACAGGAATGTCCCCGAAAAAACGGCCGCATTTATGCAGCTGCCCCTCACCAAAACGCTTTTCAAAAACAAACACGTTGTTTTGGAAGGCGGTGCGATAGATGGCAATGGAAATGGCGTATTGTTGACAACAGAAGAATGTCTTTTAGATCCCGATACTCAGATTCGCAACAAAGGTTTTGAAAAATCGGATTACGAAGCTCTTTTTTTGGAATATTTTGGCGTGGAACAAGTAATCTGGCTTAAAAAAGGCATCGTTGGCGATGACACACACGGCCATGTGGACGACATCAGTAGGTTTGTCAATGAAAATACCGTGATCACATGTGTCGAATCTAACCCGAAAGATGAAAACTATACATTGCTGCAAGAAAACCTATCTATTCTTCGGCAAACACGTCTCAACAATGGAAAAGTACTGCAAATTGTGGAATTGCCCATGCCACATCCTGTATATTTTGACGGCATGAGGCTTCCGGCAAGCTATGCCAATTTTCTGATTTTAAACCAAGCTGTGTTGGTGCCTACTTTTAACGATGCCAACGATGCCAAAGCAATTCAAATTATCCAAGATTGTTTTCCAAAGCGAACCGTTATCGGTATTCACGCCCTCGATTTGGTTTGGGGCCTAGGCACTTTGCATTGCTTGAGCCATGAGTTGCCTGCCAAAAAAAGCTAAGGAGATTTGATTGGTTTGAAAAAGATGATGATTTCAGATATCAGCTGTTGGTGTGTTTTTTTCAAAATCGTGCTTTGACCGCGTACAAAAATTCAAAGCCATATATTTAATTTGTCGGTTTGAAAAATTCCTTTACTGGCATTTCGTACCTTTGTAGCCAGTCGAATTCGACGTATATAAAACCTATCCGTTTTAGCAGACAACAAAAAGCCTAATGCAACTTCGACGTATCTCCATTAGTCATTGCAACGGGTGATTTGGAATTCCCTACAATATTCGTAGATCAAGGTAAAGACATTAGGTTTCATTTTGAAATTTTATTACCCTAAATTTGGGCTTACAAAAACCCATAAAACGCTATTAAAACCAAAGTATGCCCACTCAAAAAAAAACCTTCACTGTCTTAAAAATGACCTGTGCCTCCTGTGCCGTAAGCGTAGAAAGCATGATAAAAGCACAACAGGGTGTTGAGGATGCGGCGGTAAACTTTGCCACCGAATCTGTGAGCGTAACTTACAATCCTGAAAACGCTAAACTGTCAGACTTGAAAAAGGCTGTCCAATCTATTGGCTATGATTTGGTAATTGAAACACCTCATGAAAAACAAAAAACTGCTGAAGAAAGACAACAAGAGAAGTTTAACACGCTTAAGAAAAGGACAATAGGCTCGGCCATCTTTTCGATTCCCGTTTTCATCATCTCTATGTTTTTCGATGAAATGCCTTTTGCCGCTTGGATCAGTTGGATTTTAGCCACGCCCGTACTGTTTTATTTTGGTCGTGATTTTTTTGCAAATGCGTGGAAACAAGCCAAACATGGTAAAGCCAATATGGACACCCTTGTTGCGGTGGGAACCGGCACCGCCTATGCTTTTAGTGTTTTCAACACGATATACCCGTCTTATTGGTCAGCCCAAAATTTGGAAGCCCATGTGTATTTTGAAGCCGCTTCTGTCATCATCACATTTATATTGCTCGGCAAACTCATGGAAGAAAAAGCCAAGGGAAACACCTCGGCTGCGCTAAAGAAGCTCATGGGTTTACAACCCAACACCGTTAGTATAGTGCGGGAAGACGGCAACACCGAAACGGTATTGATTGATGCCGTGCAGAAGGGCGACATACTGCAAGTGAAACCCGGTGAAAAAATTCCGGTAGATGGAATATTGACAGAAGGTAACTCTTACGTCGATGAGAGCATGCTCAGTGGCGAACCAATTCCTGTTCTCAAAACAAAGGGTGATCACCTTTTTTCCGGAACCTTAAATCAGAAAGGCAGCTTTCGTTTCGAAGCATCAAAAGTAGGTGGCGAAACCTTGCTCGCTCAAATTATCAAAACCGTTGAAGACGCGCAAGGCAGCAAAGCGCCTGTGCAGAAACTGGTCGATAAAATTGCCGGTGTTTTTGTGCCTGTTGTCATTCTGATAGCTATGCTATCATTTGTTTTTTGGTTTGTTTTTGGTGGTGCCAACGGATTTGCGCAAGGACTCTTGGCATTTGCCACAGTGTTGGTGATTGCTTGCCCGTGCGCTTTAGGCTTGGCTACACCCACGGCTGTAATGGTAGGCATCGGACGTGGTGCATCGCTTGGTATTCTCATCAAAGATGCTCAAAGTTTGGAAACCGCTCAAAAAATGGATGTTGTCGTACTCGATAAGACGGGCACTTTAACTGCCGGAAAACCTGAAGTTACGGCGATGCATCAGATCGATTCCGAAATAGATATCAGCGGCATTCTTGCCAGCATCGAACACCAATCCGAGCATCCTTTGGCAGAGGCCGTTGTGAGGCATCTAAAACCAAAAAACTATTTAAAAGTTTCCCATTTTGAGAGTGTAACCGGCAAAGGTGTAGTGGCAACTGTGGATGGGAAAATATATCGGGTGGGTAATGAAAAATTTTTGAGAGCAGTAAACATCACCCCCGATAAAACTTTTGTTTCGCTTTCGAACACATGGAAAGCAGCTGCCAAAACGGTTATTTGGTTTGCAGATGCCGACAAAATTTTGGCAGCTTTGGCCATTTCAGATACCGTAAAAGAGACGTCAAAAGAAGCCGTTTCCCTACTCAAGAAAATGGGTATTGAAACCTATATGCTAACAGGTGACCAGGCTTCTACTGCCAAAGCTATTGCAGCAGAAGTTGGTATCGATCATTTTGAAGCGGAAGTACTCCCTGAGGCAAAAAAAGACTTTATAGCGTCGCTTCAAAGAAAAGGCAAAATGGTAGGCATGGTTGGTGACGGCATCAACGACAGCGCAGCCTTGGCTCAAGCAAACGTGAGTATAGCCATGGGAAAAGGCAGCGACATTGCTATGGACGTGGCCAATATGACGATTATTTCATCGGATTTGATGAAAATTCCTGTCGCCATTGAACTCTCAAAAAAAACGGTACAAACCATTCGTCAAAATCTGTTTTGGGCCTTCTTCTACAACGTGGTTGGCATCCCCGTGGCGGCCGGCGTTTTGTATCCGTTTATAGGGTCTATGCTCAATCCGATGTTTGCCGGTGCAGCCATGGCATTGAGCAGTGTAAGTGTGGTGAGCAACAGCCTGCGCTTGCGCTACAAAAAAATTGAGGGCAACAAGACTGCTCTGAACCAAAAAGAAATCTCTATGAAATCTGAATTGTATTTTAAAACGAACATCAACTGTAGTGGTTGCGTACAAAAAGTGACCCCGGCATTAAACAGTATAGCAAATATCGATTTTTGGGAAGTAGATACGGAAAACCCCGATAAAATATTAAAAGTAAAAACCGATAGCGTAACGGCTGCTACAATAGAAGAAGTTGTGAGGGAAGCCGGTTTTAACATTAAAAAAACAGCTGCGCGCCCTTGAAATATTTAAAAAAGAAAAAGCACTTGACTTCTTGGTTATAAAAAGTCAAGAAAGTTTATATTTGTGACTTCGACTGAGTTAAACATGGAACAAAAACCACCATTTCCGCCATTTACCAAAGAAACTGCCATGCAGAAAATTCAGGCTGCGGAAGATGCTTGGAATACCAAAAATCCGGATTTGGTTTGTATGGCCTATACACTAGACACAGAATGGCGAAACCGCAACCAATTTATCAACGGAAGAGCAGCAGTAAAAGATTTTTTGACTGAGAAATGGAAAAAAGAATTGGGCTATCGTCTAAAAAAGACTTATTGGGCACACACAGAAAATAGAATAGCCGTTCGTTTTGAATATGAGTATCACAATGAAGACGGACAATGGTTTAGGGCTTACGGGAATGAAAACTGGGAATTTGATGAAAATGGTTTGATGAAAAAAAGATATGCAAGCATCAACGATGCCATCATTGAAGAAAAAGACAGACGCGTTTTTTGAATTTACAATCAATAGAAAAAGTAAAAAAGTTATGGGTTTTTTCAGTAACATTTTCGGCACGCCCCAAGAAGCCAATCCCAACCGTCAAGAAGTGCCTTGGATTGCGCTCACCAACACGTCACAATTGGATGAAATTGACAATGCATCTGTGTCTTATTCTGTGGTGATTTTTAAGCACAGCACCCGATGTGGTATCAGTAGATCTGTATTGCGCAGGTTTGAACAAGACTTTGACTTCTCTGAAGCGATGCCAAAATTCTATTTTTTGGATTTATTGGCACACCGCGATGTTTCTGAGGCGGTTGCGCAACGTTATCGGGCAATACATGAATCGCCTCAAATGTTGGTTATTCAGCAAGGAAAAGTAGTGTATAATGTATCGCATCACGACATTCAGGTTTCCGGTTTGAAACAGGTTATCTGAAAGTCGTCAGGTTTTTAATGTCACTGACAAGCCTGTCTTTGAGCATCTCTGTGGCATCGTATATCATTTGATTGTTGGTGGGAAAAGGAACAGGGCGGTTGTTAATCAGGTTCCAATGGTTGTTGTCTAGCACCCGTTTTTCACCTCGGTACTCGGCATAGACGTTTTCAAAATAGACTTCCCCCTCGGAGCGAAAATTACCAGTTGTTTGGCGGTTTTGCAGGTCAACAATATAGGTTTTTGCGCCAACATGAGCCGCTTTTGCTTGGTTGTGCTGGATAAATTCGCAACGCACAGTAACATATTTTTCCACCTGAATGGGTTTTCCCAAACTGTCTCTCACTACATTTCCATTTTTATCTACTAAATTTTTATACCCATCTGAGATTGATTTTTCTATGATGGTGCGATCTACCACATATTGTTCGGGTGTAACTTCCATGTGTTCGAGTTCAACATCTACCCGATAATCATATTTAAAATCCTGACGCATTTGGGTATCAAAAACAGTCCATTTTCGGTTCAAACGCTTCAGGTCTATTTCTTCGAGTTGATACATCAACTCACGTGGGGTAAACAAATGGGATGGGGTGCTAAAATTTATCCAGACAAAATTGGTGCCTTTAAACCGGGCTTCATCGAGCAAAGACCGCACATTTTTATAGTTTGGATTGATGCGATCCAAATAAGACAACTCATCAAAAGCCAAACGCGCGTTATTTTTGGTATCTGTCTTCAATAGATTTTCGGCTTTATCGAGCAGATAGACAGATGTTTTGTTGCGAAACTCGGCAATGGGCGCGGCGTAGTCGTTCATGACAAATTGCGAACCGGGAAGTGGCAAAAGTGGTCTTATTTTGTCTTGTCTGTTTTTGAGGTCGAGATAGGTTTCGAATATTTTGGAGTAATATTCCGGATTCTGTTGTTGGCTCAAATAATCTATTTGATCCAAATCGCGCTGGCTGGCTTTTTGAAAAGCATCGCCGAGCAGGGCCACAAAAGATTTATAGTTTTTAGGTTTCCCTTTTCTGAGTTGCTCCAAAGACCGCGCTATAGCGGTGTCATAATCGCCGTTCAAGAGTTGTTTTTCGGTTTGTTTGACCGGGTTGCAAGCAACTAAAAAGCTGAAAATCAACAAAAAGTGTATATATTTTATCATAAACTTATGGTTTTGTGTACCTCGAATGTAGAAGACCTTTGCAAATATAAAGCCAAAATAATGTTATTTGCCAATGCTGCTTTGTATCAATTTAGCTATTCATTTAGAAAAACTCTTGGTGGCGTTTTGCATTATTTTTCAAAACTGGTGTAAGCATATCGTTTTGTATTCCAAATCTGCTACAAGGCACATGCTTGAAAAGTTATGCGCATAAAAAAACGCCCAACCATCTTTAAATATGATTATTGAGCGTTTTATTTGTGGAGAAGATGGGATTCGAACCCACGACCTCTTGCATGCCATGCAAGCGCTCTAGCCAACTGAGCTACATCCCCATGCAGATTGAGCCTGCAAATTTAAAAGATTTCAGTTAAAAATAATGAATTCCTGTTTATTTTTTTGACAATTCTTCTAAAGAAGGATAATCTGTGTATCCTTTTTCGCCGGGCACATAAAAAGTAGCCTGGTCCCATGCTTGAAGCGGGGCATTTTTTTCAAATCGCACCGGCAAATCGGGGTTAGAAATAAACAGTTTGCCATAAGCCACCAAATCTGCCAAATTCTCTTCCAAAACGCGGTTGCCGCTTTCTTGGTCAAAATTGTTGTTGATCATTAGAGTGCCCTTGTAGAGCGGCCTGAAATGCTTCGCAATTTCACTGACCAAAAACGGTACTTTGCTCACATCTGTAAAAGGTTCGGATAGATGCAAATAGGCCAAATCAAAATGGTTGAGGTTTTTCACTATGTATTCAAAAGTAGGAATGGTCTCTTCGTCTGCTTGCATACCAAAAGCACCGTGCAAAGAAGGATTTAGGCGCACACCAATCCTGTTTTCCGGATACACTTTTTTGATTTCGTCAATCACCTCAAACAAAATACGCGCCCTATTTTCGATGCTGCCACCATAGAGATCTGTACGCTTGTTCGTGTGTTTGTTAAAAAACTGGTGAAAGAGATAGCCGTTCGAAGCGTGAATTTCAACCCCGTCAAAACCGGCGGCTTTGCTGTTTTCAGCCGCTTGTTTGAACTCTTGTATGGTTTGTCTGACTTCTGCTGTAGTCATTGGTTTGGGTGCCACGGTGTCTTTAAATCCTTCAGGGGTGTATGATTTTTCATTGGGATTTACATCACTTGCAGACCAAGGTTTTTCGCCGTTGTGAAAATCGGGATGCGACATGCTTCCACAATGCCAGAGTTGAATAAAAATTTTTCCCTCTGCTGCGTGAACAGTATTCACCACTTTTTTCCATCCTTCCACTTGTTCCTGCGAAAAAATACCGGGTGTGCAGATATACCCAATAGCGCGTTTGGACACGGGCGACCCTTCGGAAATAATCAGTCCGGCAGTACTGCGTTGTTCGTAGTACAATTGGTGCATTTGGGTAGGTTTGAGTGCTTCATTGTCTGCCCGCGAACGGGTCATGGGTGCCATGACGACACGGTTTTTGAGTTGCAAATCCCCCATTTTATAGGGTTGTAAAAGTTTTTGTGATGATGACATAATTATAATATTTGTATATACAAAAGTAGTAGATACAATCAAAAAATGGTGTTAAGAAAATGAGAATGTTTTATAAAACGTCGGGGATTGGTTTTAAAAACAAAATACCATCTCGTTTTGAGATGGTATTTATTGGTGGGCAATGAGGGGTTCGAACCCCCGACCCCCTCGGTGTAAACGAGGTGCTCTGAACCAGCTGAGCTAATTGCCCCCTGCAAATGCGGATGCAAATATAATTGAGTTTTTGATGTCCGCAAACTATTTTTCTAAAAAAATCGAAATTTACATCAAATCATTTTGGACATAATCAAAACTTTGTTTGATACTCTGATACGGATCCATGTCAAAATTCTCTTGTTCAACGATGTAGTGTTTAATACCCGACAATTCTCCGTTTGCAAAAATCTCTTTAAAATTGATGGTACCACTGCCAATTTCGGTGTTTTTGGTGTTATCTGCTTTGTGCATGTCTTTGACATGCCAATAGGTAAATCTGCCGGGATAATCTGTAAACATCTTTACAGGATCATGCCCTGCCCTGACGACCCAATAAATATCCATTTCAAAATCTACCAAATCGGTTTCTGTGTTTTGTATCAACATATCCATGATGGTTTTACCGTCTATGGATTCAAACTCAAAATCGTGGTTGTGATAAGCCAACTTCATGCCTGCGGATTTGCACAACTCCCCCGCCCTGTTCATTTTTTCTGCCAAAGGCACAAAGACTTCTTTGGTGCGCATTTCGGGTGGCAACCAAGGTATGATGATGTGTTCGTGGTTCATGGTTTTACCCACTTCTATGAGCGATTTAAAATCCTCCACCGTGCCTTCGGGTTTTAAAAAATCCATAGGCATATAATGGCCGCTTGGCGAATAAAGACCGTGGTCGTCTAAAAGTTTTTTAAATTCTGATACCGTTTGTCCAAAGTATTTACCTTCATTATAACCAAAGGTTTCTAACTCTGTGTAGCCGGCCTCAGCAATTTTTTGAATTACCGCAGACACACCGCCTTTGAGTTCTTCTCTAAGTGTGTAAAGCTGAATACCAATCGGTTTCACTTTAGCTTTCGTATCTGAGCAAAAGGCCAATGAGGGTGCAACCGCTAAACCTGTTGCTAGCATTCCTGTTTGTTTGATAAAGTTTCTTCTTTGTTTCATCTGTTTATGTTATTTATTGTTATCGGTCAGATGGAACACCCTAATTCATCATGCTTCTGTGTGCAAAATTTTTACATGGGTGTTTCATCTGTTTATGTTATTTATTGTTATCGGTCAGATGGAACACCCTAATTCATCATGCTTCTGTGTGCAAAATTTTTACATGGGTGTTTCATCTGTTTATTTTTATTGTTTTTCCAAGGTAAGATGGAACAACCCAAATGATCATGCGACTGTGTGCAAAACTTTTACATGGGCGTTTCATGGTTTAAATATTAAGTAGTGTGTCCTTTCAATGGTAAATATAGGGATTTATATGAATGAGGTTTAACAGTTTGCTGATTTTTTATGTTGGAGGTACATCCATTATCGAAACCAGCGATTGTAAAAAAGCGATTTCTTCTCGTGATGCTTTTATCGATGAAAAACGAAAATTGTTTCTTGGAAATCCTGAACCATTCCTTTCTGGCACAAAAATAATTTCAGAAGGATACAGTTCACTTTCAAATTTAGAATGGAGTTCTTTTTGTGATGCAAAATCCACCTCATGCAATACAATTACGATTTGAATAGCCGCATCTTCTGAAAACATTCGGATCTTTTGTTCCAACGAAAGCTCTTTTTCATCAAAAAAAGTAACCAATACCTGTCTGCCATTTTCTGTGGCCTCACGCTCCACCTGAACCAACAAACCCATGTGTCGTTCATTTGGGAATTTAGGCATAACAACACCTAGGGTGTTCCAATTTCCTCTTTTTAAATTGAGCGCCAAGCGGCTGGGTTTATAATTGTGAAGTTTGGCTAGTTTTTGAACTTTGCGTTTTGTTTTATCACTAATCTCAGAACTGTTTGAGAGTGCCTTGGATACCGTAGAAATAGACACATCCGAGAGCGCAGCCAATTTTTTTATATTAAAATCTCTTCCCATAACAAGGTTATAAAATACCATTTAATGTTTGCTGTCTTCAAAAAATGAATTTTGAAGCGGAAGCGACTTGCTGTCAGATTTGACCGTTTTGATGGCTTTGACCAGGGTTTCTATCTGGTGTTCTGTGATGAGTTTGCCAAAAGCAGCCGTGGCGGTCTCTGCCTGACCTGCATAGTGATTGGGGAAGCTGGCATACCACCAAATACCGGTGTATAAATTTGGTAGGTTTAATCGGTTTTGATTTTTTCCGGATTCTTGTGTGGCTCTGTCGAGCTTTACCAGTTCAGGCCGAAGGTACAAAAGACTGGAGGTTTCTCTCTCGCCGCCGTGCATGTCATAGGAAGCGTCCGATTTTCTGGATGCAGCCATTTCTTTGGCAAAAGCATCATCGGTTTGTGGGTCGTAAAAATACACCACATAACCCCTGTTTTTCTCTAGTTGAGATTGTGCAAAATAGCGCAATAGGTTCGGGTTACCGCCGTGACCGTTCACGATGATGATTTTTTCGAAGCCGTTTCGATGCATTTCGTCGCAGGTAGCTTGCAACATTTCCCAAACGAGCTTGGGTGGTAAGGAAAAAGTACCCGGTTGGTGTTTGGCTTCATAAATCTGACCGTAAAAATAATCGGGAAACACCACGGCATATTCTTGGCGCGCAGCGCGAAGCGACCATTCTCTGGCGTGAATTAGGTCTGAACCCAAAGGGGCGTGCATGCCGTGTTTTTCGAGTATGCCAATAGGCAAAATGATGGTTCTGTTCGATTTTTCCAATGCTTCTGCCCAATCGCTCGCCGTGAGTTCGTCCCAACGAACCGGTAATTCCTGTGCAAAAATGGGGCTAATTAGCAACAGAATTAAGATAGATAAAAAGGCTTTCATGATGTTTGTTTTGATAAAAAAAGGGGCAGTAGGGAAAATACTGCCCCCTTTCGGGTCTAAGGTTGGTGGTTAAATTAGAATCCGGGGTTTTGCTGAAGTGCTCCCTGCGCAACATTGATTTCTGAATTTGGTATAGGGAATCGTTCGGCAAATGGTTGGAACGTGGCTCCGGCCAATTCTGGTTGGCGGGTTGCTTCTACAGCTACATAGTCGTTGAGTACCTGAGAAGCTCTTCCTTGCCTTACCAATTCAAAAAAGCGGTGGCCTTCGAGCGCCATTTCCAGTCTTTGCTCAAAGTAAACCGCTCTTTCGGCAAATGTTTGATTTGGGAATGAGGTATATTCACCAATCACATAATTGGCCGCAGGATCGCCATCACTATCTCTGACATAGCCGGCAGGATTTGCCGCTCTGGCTCTCACTCTGTTTACCAATTGTAAAGCCGTATTCAAATCGTTCTCATCGGCGGCTATTTCAGCTCTCCAAAGCAATACCTCGGCAAAGCGAATTATATTGGTTTGTATGGGGTTCACACTAGATGTCCAAGTATTGGTTGCTGCAAATCCGGCTTCTTGTTGCGCTTTGAAATGCACGAATTTTTTTCCAACAAAAGTGCCAGTAGAGGGATCGCGTATCCACGGACTACCCGGAAAGTCGCCCCAATCGTGGAAAGGTATGCCTCTTCGACCTACCGTCCAATCGAGACGTGGATCTAGGTTGCCTTGGAAAGGCGTAAACGGATCGTTAGGACCCAAGCCCTTATCTGAAGTAACTATGGGTGCATTATTAAACGTGTCGAACATGGGCAAGCCGTTTGCATCGGTTTTAAATGCATTCACAAGGTTTTGAGATGGCAAAAAGAAACCGCAACAGCCACCTCCTACAGGGCTGGTATTTGGGAAATTGAGTACATCGCCCCAGTTACCGTTAAAACTCTCGTTGCTGGCATCATTTACACTGTATTGCACGGCAAAAACCGTTTCAATATTGTCATTTGTCTCGAGGTTGAAATTGTCGTGAAAATTGGGTGCCAAGTCAAAAGGACCATTGTCTATCACGTCATTTAACAAGGGTTTAGCGGCTGAAAATTCATTCTGAAACATATGTGCTTTGGCCAAATAGGCTTTGGCAGCCCATGAGGTAGCACCACCAAATCTGAGGGGATTGGGTGGCAAGTTAGCAGCCGCAAACTGGAATTCGCTTTCAATAAAGCCCCATGAATCATTGCCTACATTACTAGGCACCTCTTCAATAGGCGTGTTTTCATCTACGATGGGTATATTGTCCCAAATCTTTTTCGCTTCAAAATGGTAGTGACCTCTCAAAAAGCGAAGTTCAGCCAAAACAACGTTGAGTTCTTCTTGTGTTATTTGCCCTTGGTCAAAGCTTCGGTTAGCTGTGTTGATGGCAAAGTTGCATCGGGCTACACCTTCAAAGACCGCGCGCCATTTGAGGCGAACACTTTCTCCTTGAGAAAAAGCAGTCCAACGTTGTATGGCAGCAATTTCTTGCTGGTCACCCGGATCACTGCCCTTGTAGGCGGCATCTGAGGCCACTTCACCATAAATCCAGTTAGACGCTGCGGAAAACCACGGGTTTCCGTTGTCCACGTTGCCGTCAAGTATACCATAGGCCGATACCACAAGCGACTCTACAAACGAACGTGTAGGTGTCACTGCATCTCCATCTATGGCTCCTTCCAGAGGAATTTCTACATCTTGGGTACATCCTATCGTGAGGACAATACTCAAACAAGTTACATATTTAATCAAATTTTTCATAGAAATAGTTTTTAAAATGAAATATCAATACCCAATATAGCCGATCTGGTAATGGGATATGCTCCGGCATCTACACCTAGTGTTAAGTTTGCATTGTTGGCACCTGAAAAATCTACCAAGCTAACCTCAGGATCTAATCCGGAATAGCCTGTGATGGTTATCAGGTTGATGCCTTGTGCATAAATCCTTACTTTTTGTAAACCGATGTTGAGTCCGTTGGTCCACTTTTCGGGTAGGGTATAGCCCAGTTGTATGTTTTTCATACGGGCATAGGATCCGTCTTCTATAAAGTAGGAAGATTGAAAAGATTCGTTGTTGATGATACCCGGATCATTGGTAACTGCGGGCAAGCCGTTTTCGGTAACAAATTTCACACTCTTTCCACCGGGGAAGGTGTTGAAGTCTGTAAAAAACCTGAGGAAGTTATAGATATCATTTCCTACAGAACCTTGCCAAAGCATGGCAAAATCAAAATTTTTCCAACTGCCGTTAAAATTTAAACCAAAAGTGAAATTGGGATGCGGATTGCCAATGAAGGTTTGGTCGTTATTATCAGACACGCCGTCGTTATTGACATCTGCAAATTGCATACGGCCATCTGCGCCAATACCTGTGAACTTTTTCCCGAAGAAGGAAGCCAAAGGCTGTCCTGCTTGTGTTCTGTTTGGACGTTGGGTTCTGAACTGTGCACCTTCAATATTGTCACTTAAATTGGTTGGATCAAGGAAATCGACCGTGTTGTCATAATGGGATAAATTACCATTGATGCTATATTTAAAACCGCCGGTAGTTTGATTGGAATAACCTAAGGATATATCAAAACCTCGGTTGGTCATTTGACCCAAGTTTTTGGTAATCACGTTGTTTTGACCGGCTGTAGTGGTAGGAATTACATCTTGAAGGAGTACGTCTTCGGTTTCTGAATCGTAGTATTCAAAATCGAGGGTGAAATTATCTAGAAACCTGGCACTAAAACCTACATTGTAAGTAGTAGTGGTTTCCCATTTCAAGCCTTGGTTTCCTCTTGCCAACAAGCCGTTTCCTACAGTAATGCCCGTAGGACCTGAAGGAAGAGAGTTGAAGTTAAGTCCGGGACCAACTAAATTGGCAATGGCCGTGCCGGGTATGTTGCCGTCGTTTCCAATTTCTCCCCATCCGGCCTTGATCATCAAATCGTTAATAATCTTACTGTCTTTCAGAAAGTTTTCGCCTGAAGCTCTCCATCCTAAACTTACTGCAGGGAAATAGTCTGAACGGTTATCACCCGAAAATTTAGATGATGAATCATACCTCAATGTAAATGAAGCTAGGTATTTATCGTCATACTTATAATCGGCCTTACCAAAAACTGACCAATAAGAGGTTTTTAATTTGGTTCCCGAATTGTTGATGTTGGTTTGGCCTAAATTCAGCACTCTAGAATTAATATCATTACTCAAAAATCGACTTCTGTTGGCAGTCGTCACTTGAAAGTTTCTTTTGTTAAACTCAGTTCCGAAGAGTCCTTCAAAACGGTGTTTTCCAATTTCAATGAAATAATTCGCCGTATTATACCAAGTGAATACCCTTTCAAAAGTGTTGGTTTCAACCAAAGTAGCGTCAACAATATCCACCTCACCTTCAAAAGATGGCTCGGTAAAGGCAGAGGCGTTAAAAGAAACCAAATCTACACCCAAATTGGTTCTGATTTTGAGGTTTTTGATAGGCTCTACTTCTGCATAGGCATTTCCAAAAGCTCTAAAAGTTAGGTCGTGGTTGTCTTTGTCTCTGAAACGGGTGGCTATGGGGTTGTCTCCATTTCCCAAGCCTCCAATACCGGATCCTGCAAAGTTACCCCCTACATCTCGAACAGGAATGAGTGGATTTATCCTTACTAAAGCAGCAACTGATTGCTCCACATCTTGATTGGCCAAACCAATTCGGTCAGAATAAGATATAGTGATGTTTTCACCAATCCTAAATTTATCTGTTACGTCAAAATTGGAATTGGCCCTGATGGTGTAACGCTCAAAATCTGTAAACGCGGCTACGCCGTTTTGTTCCAACGCGCTCAAGGACATAAAAAAGTCTGAGTTCTCACTACCACCTGAAACAGAAAAATTGTATTGGCGGCTGGTGGTGTTGTTAAAAAACTCATCAAACCAGTCAGTTCCGTTAGGATTGGCACGTGTTATAGGGTTGCTAATTAAGTCGTAAGTACTTTCATCCACTCCGGAAGAAACACCCTGTGGAAAAATATACACAGGTATAACTGGTTGAGATCCGTTTCCAAATTGAGGATGGTTTGGTGTATTTCCGGTGTCGTTAACCGAAGCCCTCCAAATGGCATCAGCCAATTGTTGTGGAGTTGCTAAATCGGGAAATCGGTTACTAGGCACATAATCTAAGCTCACCCGGGCATTACCGCTAAAGCTGACTTTCTGATTTCGCTTTCCGGATTTGGTGGTGATTAAAACCACACCATTCGCAGCACGGTTTCCGTATATGGAAGCGGAAGAAGCGTCTTTCAAAATCTGTATGGAAGCAATATCATTAGGATTGATATCGTTTAAGCCCAAATCGGTAGGGGTGCCGTCGATGATAAAGAGCGGGTCGTTACCGTTAATGGTACCAAAACCGCGAATACGGATAGCAGCACTACCACCCGGGCCACCTTCTACGCCAACGGTTACACCGGAGGCTTGCCCTTGCAGGGCTTGCTCAAGCGTTTGAGGCGAAGTAGCCAATAAATCTTCCGATTTTATAACAGATACTGAGCCCGTAATGTCGCGGGTAGATTGTGTGGTATAACCCGTTACCACCACTTCGGCCAATGCTTCTGCCGAAGGCAGTAGTGTTACATTGATAACCGTTTGATTGCCAACAGTAATGGTTTGGGTGGACAATCCTACAAAAGAGAAAGACAGTTGCTCAGTTGGGGATACTTCAATGGTGTATTTTCCATCAAAATCGGTAGAGGTGCCTCGCGTAGTACCAACTACCAATACAGTTGCACCCGGCACCGGCGCTCCGGAATCATCGGTTACGGTTCCGGAAACTAATTTAGTTTGCGAAAAAACCATATTGAAAACCGAGAGCGTAAGTGCAAAAAATAAAAGTTTGAGTTTACACATAATTAAGGTTTTAAGTTTCTTAAAATTTGATTTTGTTGTTTAATGATTCGATTTGATAGTTCATGCATAAGCTAAGTGGTTTTAAGGATTAATTTGAATTAGGTGTTAATTATCATTTTTTTTGAAAAATTTTACTAATAAATTTCAGGTTAAACTTATTTATTTTAATCAGATTAAACGATTCATTTTCTACACAAAACAGCAATTAATCGACAGACAACACAAAACGACTGTTAAAAGGTTAATAAAAATTTAATTTTTGTCAGCACCATATTTCAAACGTTTTCGAAAACAATTCATCTTGTTCAATTTTCAAAATCCGGAGTTTTTAGACCGATAAAACTCACCATAATTGTTTTGGTCAATCCTGGGCCACATTTTCTCTTTGTGCCAATCTCAAACCATCAGGCCACATTATTACATAAACATACTTTTAACTTCTCTCTGTTGCTTTCTAACTGTAAAATCATTAAAATTTTCTCAATTAATAAAGATTTCACAACCTCTTACATACAGTATATCCGCTTATCATGTTGACCAAAATTGTATCATTGCTTTTGAGACCCGCTTATCGGTTGTTCTAAAATGGCCTTCATGTCTCCGAGAAATAGAGTGTCTTTATAATCTCTAAAAATTTGAAAATCTGCCGCACTAGATTCTCCCGGATAGGGCGCGAAATAGTGTTTTGCATGGGCATTTCTCCACAACAGCAGCCAAGCAATTCCCGAATCTTTCACGCCCGGATACAAATATTTTGTCCACCAATCTATTGTTGGAGGCTTGTTGCTACCCGTCTCAGTCAGCGCAAATACCTTTTTTTTCTGCGTGGCAATTTGTCTCAAAACGGTCAAATTTTGTTTTAGGTTTTTGAGGTAATTTTCGTTGCCTCCGTGGTTGTATATATCCACGCCCAATACATCTACAAACCGATCGCCGGGATAGTATTTGTAAAAATCGTTCTCGTCGGAAATTGTAATGGGGGCGTAGGCATAGATGAGATGGTGAATGTTGTGTTTGTTCATCAACAGATCTAAAGTTTCTATCCAAAGTGCCTTGTAAGCCGATGCCGTAACATGGCTGCCGCCCCACCAAAACCACGAACCGTTCATTTCGTGGAAAGGCCTGAATACAACCGGTATTTTACTGCCATCAAAAGCCTCTAAATCATTTAAAAAAGTAGCCAAACGGGCCACCCAGCGTTCATATTTGTCCCGATGCGTGCCGCCTTTCAAAATCTGCGTAACCGCTGCTGTGGTTTGCCACGAACTACCCCCGGAAACAGGATTGTCTAAATGCCAACTGATCGTGATAATACCTCCATTTTCATGTGCTCTGACTATCAAATCGCGCATCAGCGTAAAAGAAACCGTGTCTAAATTGTACGGATGACCCAACTCTATGTGTCCCACATCAAAACCGTAAACAGCAGGATAATCGCCTGCCACATCTTTAATATCACTCCAATAGGCCAACCGCTTGTCTGCGTATTTCCATCCCACGCCGTAAGCAGTAGCATCCTGATGACCAATCGCAAAACCGGAAGTGGCAATTTTTTGCAGTTTTGCATAGAGACGTTTGGTGTTTTCAGTAGCCTTTGCATCTACAAGTTTTCCATCCGGCTCATAGGAGGCATCAGTTATCGGGGGCAAAGATTTACAAGACATCACGATCAAAACATGGGTTATCACCACCAGAATTTTAACAATTAAACTACCGACTTTATTGACTTCATGCATTATTTTTGTGTTAATCGAATTTAATCACTGAATGAAATGCGTTATTAACAATTTTATTGTCACTTTTTGATGATTCGAAATTAGACAGCTTGTTAAGTTTTTGTTAATCTTATTTAATCATTTCTTAATCCTATATTTGCATATATTGCAACAAATTGTTAAAAAAAATGAAGCCTTTTAGGGAAATTACATCGATTACGCCACAAGACACCTTTTTGATTTATGAAAGAATCAAAGACGATTTTGATTATCCATTGCATTTTCATCCGGAGTTCGAACTCAATTTTATTCGCAGAGCCGACGGTGTCAGGCGTGTAATTGGCAACCACATGGAGGAGATTGGCGCGCATGAATTGGTTCTTGTTGGGCCAAACCTTTCACATTGTTGGGAAATGTATAAATGCAAAAGCGAAAACATCCATGAAATCACCATACAATTTCAGGAAAATCTATTTGAAGAAAGTTTTCTGAACAGAAGAATCGCAAAACCTATAAAAGACTTGTTGAACAGGGCAAGATACGGCGTGTTGTTCTCACAGGAAACCGCCAAAAGCATCATGCCCGATTTGCAAAGGCTCACAGGAGAAGAAAGCCTGGAAACCCATCTTTCATTTTTTACCATCATTTATAAATTGGCCATTTCCAAAAACCAGCGCGTGCTCAACCAGCCCGATAAAAAACTATTCAATACGGAAAAAAACAAAAGGCTAGAACTTCTCTACGAATACCTGACCGCCCATTTCGACTCAAAAATACTTTTGGCAGATGTTGCCGATCACGTAAATATGAGTGTGGTTTCGCTCAATCGATTTTTGAAAAAACACACCAACCGCACTTTTGTCGATTTTCTAAACGACATTCGCCTAGGTTTTGCCAGCAGGTGGCTCATAGAAAGTGACATGAGCATTTCTGAAATAGCTTTCAAATCGGGTTTCAACAATTTGGCACATTTCAACCGTGTGTTTAAAAAAGCCAAAAACGAAACGCCTTCCGCATATAGAGAAGAATTTTCCGGCATCAAAAAAGTACTCTAATTGACACGTATCAAAAGGCTTCTTTCTAAAAAATTTGGTCCGGGTTCGCTGGTCACTGCCGCTTTTATAGGCCCGGGAACAGTCACGGTTTGTTCCATAGCCGGCGCACAATTTGGTTTTAGCCTTCTCTGGGCTTTGTTGCTATCCGTTGTAGCCACTGCTGTTTTGCAGGAAATGGCCGCTAGGTTAGGCATCATCACCCAAAACGGATTGGCAGAAAACATTCGGCTTCATATAAAAAACCCACTCGGAAGAATCGCTTCGTTGGTATTGATTTTTTCGGCAATTATCATTGGTAATGCCGCTTACGAAGCCGGAAACCTCAATGGCGCTGCGCTGGGCATCCAAAGTATTTTTGCTTTGGACAATTTAGCATGGGTAAAAGTAAGCATGGGCGTTTTGGCATTGCTCATTGTGGGTTTTGGTGATTTTCAAAGCATCCAAAAAATAATGATTGGCTTGGTTTTATTGATGAGTATATCATTTTTGGTCACTGCCATACTGATTAAACCTTCTTTATCTGCTATCTTCCAAGGTCTTGTTGTGCCACATTTCCCACAAGGTAGCCTGCTTACCATAGCAGCTTTGGTAGGTACTACGATTGTTCCTTACAACCTGTTTTTGCACGCCGCACTGGTTAAAGAAAAATGGCAAGATCCCGCAGCCGTCAAAACCGTACGAACCGATACCATGGTTTCTATAGCCGTAGGTGGTCTTATTTCTATGAGTATCCTCGTGGCCGCAGCCGGAAGCGGGCTCACAGACATTCGTTCAGCCCTAGATTTGGCTGAGGGTCTTACACCTGTGTATGGCCATGGTGCGAAGTATTTCTTAGGTATCGGGCTTTTTGCGGCCGGACTCACCTCTTCGGTTACCGCGCCTATAGCCGCGGCGTACGTGGCGCGTGGTTGTATGGGCTGGACCGGAAACCTGCACGACAAAAGACTCAAAGCCGTAAGCCTGGGGGTGGTTGTTTTTGGTTTGGGTGTTGCTTCGCTCCAATTCGATCCCATCTACATCATCACTTTTGCACAAGCAGCCAATGGCCTTTTACTTCCTATCATTGCTGGGTTTCTTTGGTGGGCCGTCAACAATACCACGGCTATGGGAAACTTTAAAAATAAGATGTGGCAAAATATTTTGACCAGTATCATCATTTTTATAACTTTAGCATTGGGATTAAGAATGTTGACTCATGTTTTCGGATGGATATAAAAAAAATACATATCAACTGTGATCTAGGTGAAGGTTTTGGCAACGAAACTGCCATTATGCCCTATATTCAAGCTTGTAATATTGCCTGTGGCGGCCACGCTGGCGATTCGGAAACCATAAAAAAAACCGTGGAACTGGCTGCTAAATTTGAGGTTGAGATTGGCGCGCATCCTGCTTATCCCGACAAAAAACACTTCGGACGGATGTCGATGAACATACCGCATGCCCAACTTATTGACAGTGTCAAAAATCAGATAAAACGCTTAAAAGACATCTTGGATGCGAAAGGCATTCGCTTACAGCACATAAAACCTCATGGCGCATTGTACAACGATTTGTCTCAAAACAGGCTATTGGCTTCTGCATTTTTAAAAGCAATATCCCATTATAAAAATGACGTTTTTTTATATGCAGCCTATGGTTCCGCTTTTTCCAAAATGGCGATGGATGCAGGTTTTCAAGTCAAAAAAGAAGCCTTTACAGACCGAAACTACTTGGATGATTACCGCCTAGTATCCAGAGAGATGCCTGATGCTGTGATCCATGATGCCCGTCAAATAGGCTCACATTTGAAAAACATGATGGTGCATCATAAAATCCGAACCCTCTCGGGCAAAGAAATTCCGGTATTTGCAGATACGTATTGCTTCCATTCGGACCATCCGATGGCCGCGCAAACCATACAAGATGTCGTAAAATCTCTTTCCGATGCATCCAACTGAGAGCAACTTTTCGCTTCGTTTTTTTCCGTACTCAAACAGTGCTATTCTTATTGAATGGCCCGAAGAAATATCAGAAGCTATTTTACAAGACATACGCGCTTTCAAGTGTGAAATTGACGAGCAACAGCCCTGCGAATCCGTAATGGCCTATCGGTCTTTGCTACTTATCTACAAAAAGAAAATCGATTTTAAAGAAACGGTCAAAACCCTCAAGAAAATTTACCAATCTCGCGAGTTTTTAAACATCAAACCAAAACAGTGGAAGATTCCGGTGCTTTACAACAATAAAGTGGGCTGGGATTTAGAGGCTTTTTGCACGCAAAAAAAACTCAGCCCGACCGATTTGATTCGGTTGCACACATCGGCCGTTTATCGGGTTTTTGCCATTGGTTTTCTGCCGGGTTTTATGTACCTCGGCGGTCTCGACCAAAAATTATGGACACCCAGGCACAGCAAACCTAGGGCGAAAGTTCCTAAAGGTAGTGTGGGCATTGGCGGACAGCAGACTGGTGTTTACCCGCAGGAATCGCCGGGCGGATGGCATTTAATAGGAAACGCGCCAGTGCAACTGTTTGATGCACATCGAAAAAAACCATGCCCTATTAGTGTAGGCGACACCGTCAGGTTTTCATCCATTTCTGAAGAGGAACATGAATTGATTAACATACAGGTAAAATCGGGAATCTTTCAAATGAAAAATCTACTGGAACATGCTTAAAGTCATCCATCCAGGTTTTTACACCACCATCCAAGATGCCGGTCGCTTTGGTTATCGAGACATTGGCGTGCCTGTTTCAGGATATATGGATGCGTTTGCTGCACGTTTTGCCAACGCTTTGTTGGGCAACCATCCGGATGATGCCGTGATGGAAATTTCACTCAAAGGGCCAACGCTAAAGTTTGGCATCAACACAAGGGCAGTTACTTATGGTGCGGAAGCCCAGCTAAAACTCGATGGTGAAATCAGGGCTCACTTCATTCCCTTTCCCATAAAAGCCGGTCAAACCCTAGAAATAGGCAATATTGAAAAAGGTGCGCGGCTTTATTTGGCCTTGCAAGGCGGCTTTCAAACCGAAGAAATTTTAGGCAGCCGTTCCTTTTATCCCGAAATAACCCATTCAGCCAAACTTTATAAAAACCAGGAGTTGATGCTGAAAGAAACTAAGGTTTTGCCCTCCGGAAATGCGCATTTAAAACACGATAACAAAATACTCACTACAAATCTATTAGCGGTTTTGAAAGGGCCCGAGTATGACTGCTTGACTGCTGAAATGCGGAAAAAAATTATAGATTTCACTTTTCATGTAGGTCACGAAAACAACCGCATGGCGTATAAGTTGGAAGAAAAACTTTCCGAAAACAAAGTGGATATGCTGACTTCGCCCACTTTGCCGGGCACCGTACAGCTGACACCTTCGGGCGGACTCATGATTTTGATGAGAGATGCGCAAACCACAGGTGGCTATCCGCGCATTTTGCAACTCACCGAAGCTGCCATCAACATATTGGCACAGAAGAGAGAAGGAGACGGCATCCGCTTTTCGTTGCTAAACTGATTAAAGATCGCGTTTCTCCAACAAACGATAAGAAGCCCATACAAAAAAAGCCGTCCAAACCAGTACTATGGCAATTTGCCAAAGGTAGATTTGGTGGTCTTTGACCAACTCCTCGCCTACCTGATTGGCAAGTGTTTTTACCCCGGAAAGTCTCGAAAATGGTTCTTTGATGAGGTTGCTCATGGCGGTCATCGGGAAAAATTGTGAAATGGAGTCTGCCCACTTCGAATCGGATTGGGTTCGTATAAAAAGATATGCTATGCCTTCTGCAATAGACAGCAAAATCAAAAAGCCCAAGGCAAAGGCAGAACGCTTAACCCAAATGCCCAACAACAAACAGAGCGAGAAAAAGCCACACAGTTTGACAAAAAACGCCGCCAAATATTCCAAATCAGAAAAAATGATAGAAAACTCAGTGAAGTCTGAAAATATCAAACCCAAAACCAAGGACACTATAAAGACGAAGATAGTGGATACACCTGCAAAAACAACGACTGTATAAAACTTGGAAAGGATAAACTCTTTCTTGCTGAGGCCATCTATCAAGTTCTGTTTTAGGGTTCTGTAGCTGTATTCGTTGGCCATCATTGAAACGATGACGATTGCCAAAAACAGTTTGAGCAAGGCCGCTACCCAAGTGTTGAAATGCCAGATATACGGAAAGTTAAAAATCCCCTGGTCGGCGATTCTGAAATGAATCTGTCCTATATCAAACTCTATAGACGCAATGAGAGCTATGGCTGTTAGCAAGATAAAGTAACTAATGGTAAGCAATCGGGACGCGCGATTGAGAAAAATCTTTTGAAATTCTATCTGAAGGAGTCTTTTCATCTGTTTATTTTTATTGTTTTTAAGTGGTCAGATGGAACGCCCTAGGATAATCATACTCCTGTGTGTCAATAATTTTACATGGGCGTTTCATCTGTTTATATTATTTGTTTTTAAGTGGTCAGATGGAACGCCCTAGGATAATCATACTCCTGTGTGTCAATAATTTTACATGGGCGTTTCATCTGTTTATATTTATTGTTAGTCATGCCTATCTGCACTCAGCACAGACGCGGAATGCCTGAAATTATAACGTTAGGTTTAACAAAATCTCAGCATTTTAAGTATTTGCTTGCGCTTGGTTTTCAGTATCCTGTACCAATTTTAAAAATTGTTCTTCCAGGCTGAGTCTTTTAGTTGTCAGATGAGACAGGTGAATACCTCTTTCAAAAGCCTGTTTGTTAAATAAGGCCGGCTCCATCGGTGCTGTCAGGAAAGCTTTTATGGTGTCTTCATGCTCTTCAATCTGCGAAAAAGATTCACTTTCGCTTAAAAGATTTTTCAAGGCTTGGTGTTGCGGGCTCGCCAATTCAAAATATCCATAAGAAGCCGTCATATCACGCACCGCTCCCGAATACAATTTTTTTCCTCGATGCAAAACCACTACATGAGAACACACTTTTTCCACCTCGTCGAGCAAGTGAGAAGCCAAAAGTATGGTGGTGCCGCTTTGCGCTATTTTTCGAATGATTTCACGAATCTGATGGATTCCTTGTGGGTCGAGACCGTTTGTGGGTTCGTCTAAAATGAGTATTTCCGGGTTGTTCAGCAAGGCCGATGCAATTGCCAAGCGTTGTTTCATTCCCAAAGAGAAAGTGGAAAACTTGCTGTTTTTTCGTTCAATCAGACCAACCAACTCCAACTTTTCATCGATTCTATCGAAACCGACACCTTTGATTTTACATACCAATTTTAGGTTTTGATGGGCAGTCATGTACGGATAAAAATTGGGGTGCTCTATGATGGCTCCTACTTTTTTCAAGGCTTCGTGTGTAGATAGGTTTCCGTCAAACCAAGAAAAAGCTCCCGATGTTTTGTTGACCACCTGTAACACCATGCCCAAAGTGGTTGATTTGCCACTGCCGTTAGGCCCTAAAATGCCATAGACATTTCCTTTTTGGATACTGAAAGAGAGTTGATCAACAGCTTTAAGTCGTCCGTAAGTTTTAGTAAGTGCTTGTAGTGTAAGTATATTCTCCAAAATTCAAATTTTAGTCTAAATTAAACGATTAACTTGAATATTTGTTACAATTTTGTTTAAATATCCGATTCCGGTATTTGTGATAAAATTGTATCTTTAAGAAATCATAAAATAAAACCCATGTCGGCGGAAGACAAAATGCTCATTTCGAAAAAAAAACCGAGTTATCCGGTAAGTGACGACCTTCGTGCTTATCTGCGCGAGTACAACCGGGAGACCAAAATTCCTGTTTTTTATGAAGATTTGCTTCGTTTTTCCGGTTCCATAGTAGTGTATGACAAAGAAGGAGAAGACACGCTTTGGATACGTGTTTTCTATCAAGAGTTTGAGCGCAAAGAGATAGACAGCAGCCTAAAAAAGATTTATTCGTTGCTTTATTCTGACGGCACTAACAAAATTTCGGAATTCTTGAGTATCGATGCCATTGATTACTGCACTTTTGGAAATTCAAAACCCTTTCGGGTAAAAATAAGAAACATACTCAACGACAATCACGTACATTTTTACGTAAAAAAAGCAGATGCATCTCGAATTTACGGATTGGAACTCGAGCACATACTTTCACCAAATCGCATTCATTTTTTGGTGCACGAAGACACCCTTGTAGAAGAACACATCACCGGTATTCCGGGTGACGAATTCATCAAAACACATCTTAAACATTGTGATGAACACGGCAAATCGCTTCTTGCGAAAGAATTTGTCAAATTTAACGAGCGTTGCATGATGCGATTGCTTGGCGATATGCGTGCATACAACTACGTAGTGGTTCCTATCCATGATTTTGACCACGTGGTTTATAAATTTAGGGCTATCGATTTTGACCAACAGTGTTACGAGGGTAAATTCAGGCTCTATCGCCCTCAATTTTACAAAGAAAATGCCGCCTTGGTCAAACTGGTTTCCGAGAGGCTTCAAGACAGTTCGGTGGAGCAATACAAAAACGAAGAACGTGCATTGTTGGCCAAACGGATTCTCAGCACCAACAAGAGAATACGCACACTCATTGGCTGTATGGAAAAGGACACCATCTCTACGCCTGAAAAAATGACCCAGCTGAAAATGGAAATTTACGAATTTACCCGAGATATTAAATTTAAAAATTGCCAGTCTATGGGCGAAGTGCTCCGCGCTTCCTTAGAATTTGTGAAACGCAATTACGAGAACGTCAGTGCCAAAGATTTGGAGCGATAGGTTGATCATAAAGTTTGTTCCAGACTATGGATATTTCAACCTAACTATAGGTGTACAAATCCGTTTTATTTACCCAGATTTGAAGCAAAGTGAAGTGTTTCAATCGACCTGAAATAAGCCGAAAAACATCAGCGCGAAAAACTTTGATTTTTTAGAAGCCGAAATGTTAAAATCACACCTGAGAAAGGCCTGGTTTTACGATTTATCAAGAATGCAACCCCAGTTCTTAAATATTGCATTATTGCTAATCGAAATCGATATATATTTATCATTACTGATATATTTTCATGATTTTAAGCTATTTTTTGTCATATTTTTAAAATCAAAAACCCCTATTTCATGTGTTAAAATCTTTATTACTGGTGTAACAAGAAGTAACTTTGCGCGTCATTTAAGCGTAACACAAAAACAATAACGCTAAAATATCAACATCATGAAAAAAATAGTTATCACCTTGATTTTGTTTGCCGGTGTGCAAACTTTCTCACAAGCCGAAATCAACAACCCGAGTACAGGTAAAGACACCGTAAGCACCGGGTTGGAAACTGTTAAAGACTTGGCTTACATAGAAGACGAAGAAAGTGTAGAACTTGGATTTGACACAGCGCAGTATTTGCCAAAAGGTTTTAATCCGTATGTGTATTATCCACAAATGAGTGTCATTAAAGATATTACTTATATAGCTGTAGAAGAACAAGTAGAAATTGCCGATACATCTACCGGAATACTATCAAATTCTGAGATGAATTTTCTACGGAATTTAAAATACATCGAAAAAGAAGAAGTGTTGACGCTGCCTTCATTTTCAAAATAAAGTAAAAAGGTTTTCATTTTTAGTTATTTGGTTTAGATAGGTTGATTAAGCCCCGGTGACATTCACTCGGGGCTTAGTTTTTGAACAAACATCTTACAATTCGCCAAAAGGTTTTGACCTTGCAGAACCTGACAAATACACATTTGCTACTCCTTTAAGAATCACCAGAAAATCAACCTAAAAAAGGATATCGATAGCTCTTTGGAGTTAAAAAAGTTTCTTTAACGGTTCGGGGCGACACCCATCGGAGCAAGTTCAACACGGAACCCGCTTTGTCATTGGTTCCTGAAGCCCTGGCACCGCCAAAAGGTTGCTGCCCGACTACAGCACCGGTCGGTTTGTCGTTTATATAGAAGTTTCCGGCTGCGTCGCGTAAAGCCTCAATGGCATGGGCTGTCACATATCTATCGCGGCAGAAAATGGCACCCGTGAGTGCATATTCAGATGAGGCATTGACCAATTCCAACGTTTTGTCCCAATCTTTGTCATCGTACAAATACAGGGTGACCACCGGGCCGAAAAGTTCAGTACACATGGTTGTGTATTTTGGGTTGGTTGTGAGCAACACTGTGGGTTCTATAAAATATCCTTTTGATTTGTCATAACCTCCTCCGGCAATGATTTCTACTTCTTTGTCAGATTTGGCCTGTTCTATAAACGAGACCAACTTGTCAAACGAGCCTTCGTGTATGACGGCAGTGACAAAGTTTGACGGATCTTCGGGCGATCCCATTTTAACCGTTTTGAGTTCGGAAAGCAACAAGTCTTTTGTTTCTGTCCATTTGCTTTTGGGTAAATAAACGCGCGAAGCTGCCGAACATTTTTGACCCTGAAACTCAAAAGCCCCGCGGATGATACCTGCAACCACTTCAGCCGTATGTGCTGTAGGATGTGCCAAAATAAAATCTTTGCCTCCGGTTTCACCGACTATACGTGGGTAGTTTTTATACTTGTGGATGTTTTCACCAATCTGTGCCCAAAGGCTTTTAAAAACTTGCGTAGAACCGGTAAAGTGAATACCGGCAAAATCTTTGTGTTCCAAAATGATGTCTGTAATCATTTTAGGATCGCCAAAAACGACATTGATAATACCATCGGGCAAACCGGCTTCTTTGAAGATATCGATAATCACTTTAGCTGAATAGACTTGGCTGTCACTCGGTTTCCATACTACTACATTGCCCATCATGGCGGCGCTGGAAGGTAAATTTCCGGCTATGGCCGTAAAGTTAAACGGCGTGATGGCATACACAAACCCTTCGAGTGCTCTGTATTCGAGACGGTTCCAAATACCTTCGGATGAAATAGGCTGATCGGCATAAATATCTGTCACATATGACACGTTGAACCTCAAAAAATCGGCAAGTTCGCAGGCGGCGTCAATCTCTGCCTGATGCACTGTTTTGGATTGTCCCAGCATGGTGGCGGCATTGATACGGTCGCGATAAGGGCCGGCTACCAAATCGGCGGCTTTCAGAAAAATGGAAGCGCGCTCTTGCCAAGGCAAATCTGACCATCTTTTTCTGTTGGACAACGCATTTTCAATCGCTTCGTGGATGTGTTCGGGTTGGGCCAAATAATAATGACCTAATATATGCCGGTGGTCATGCGGTGGCGACATTGCCGCTTTTTTGCTTGTCTTAAGTTCTTTAGCGCCAATATAAAGAGGTACTTCAACGGTTTCGCCATACATCTTCTCATAGGTTGCCAATAGCGATTTGCGCTCGGGACTTCCGGGAAGATAAGCTTTTACGGGTTCGTTAATCGGTGTGGGTACTCTAAAAATTCCGTTAGACATAAGTTGTATTTTTTGTATTTTATTTGTTCCTCAAAGTTACAAAAAATTAAGGATTAAAATATTTTTGCTAATATTGCCGAGGTATCGTTAACAAACTGAAATTTGAGAAGCATTCTTACAAAGCAGTTTGTAAGTTATTTAATTAAAATCTGACTAAACTCGCCATGTGTACAGTTACTTATATACCCAAACAAGGACTTTCATTTATACTAACTTCTAACCGGGATGAAGCCGTTTCGAGAGAGACACTTCCGCCTGATTTTTATAAAGAAAACGGTGTAGAGATGTTGTATCCAAAAGACAAACTTGCCGGTGGTACCTGGATAGGTCTTAGCGATAAAAACCGTTTGGTTTGCTTGCTCAACGGTGCTTTTATCAATCATATACGAAAGCCGAAATACCGGATGAGTCGCGGAAAAATTGTGAGCAATCTCTTACAAACAGATGATTTTCTGGGTTTTCTACAGCACTATGATTTGCATCAAGTTGAGCCTTTCACCGTGCTGACAATCGATTGGAACGATGACGAATTAAAATTTTACGAATTGATCTGGGATGAGGAAAACAGACACCTCCGAAAACTGGATACCACTGCTTTTCACATTTGGTCGTCTTCCACCCTCTATGCCGAGTCTATGAAACAATGCCGGCGCGAATGGTTTGAAGCGTGGAAAGACAAAGGCGATTTTTGTCAAGACAGCATCATAGATTTCCACTTAAATGCCGGTTGTGGCGACAAAAATATTGATTTGCAAATAGATAGAGGCACCCTAAAAACAGTCAGTGTTTCATCGGTCTGCAAATCGCCCGACGAACTCACTATGTGTTACCGAGACTTGGTAGCCAACACGCTTCACAAGAAAACATTTGAAACCATAAGCCTGTGAAGTCCGATGCGCTCATCATATCTTTAGCCTATCCGGACACTTTTGTTTGTGTGTCGCAAGAATTTATTTGCAAAGTTTTACCCATCATAGGCGTAGGCACCAAAGAATACCTAAAAGCCGGTCACGCAGCCTTGGTGCTTATTCGTAAAGCAGATGGCGAGGCTTTTTACTTCGATTTTGGTCGCTACATCACCCCTTTGGGTAGCGGTCGGGTGCGAAGTAGCCGAACCGATGCCGAACTCGTCATACCCATAAAGGCTGATTTTGACGAAAATGAAAACCTGTCCAACCTCGAAGATTTTTTGATTTTTCTGGAAGCAAATCCAGAAAAAACACATGGAAAAGGCAAACTGATAGCCTCTGTGAGCAACGACATTCACTTTGAAAGTGCTTGGCGCTATATCTATGAGTTGCAAGCTTTGGGAAGTATTCCATACGGCGGTTTTATAAAGCATGGCAGCAATTGCTCTCGATTTGTTACAGATAGCCTCTATCAAGCCACAACGCGCGAAACGGTGAAGAAAGGATTGGAAAAAATTAAACGCTTTACGCCCAGTCCGCTCGGAAATGTGGCTTACGGCTGTACGGATGGAAATATGTTTGAAGTAGAAAACGGCATCATCAGGGCATACAAGCGCAATACGACACTACACAACCTCGAAAACTTTTTTGACCGCAACAATCCGGAATGGAACACATTGAAAGTTGAAAGAAAGGCCCCGCATCCCGATGCACAATACTTGGATGGTATCGGTAGCGGCGCGTGGTTTTTACTCACAACTTTTGATACATCCCATAATTTATACCGTATCCGGCGGTTTAACGATGCCGGAGTGCTCGATTTTGACGGTGTTTTTTCTGTGGATAAACCAAACTTTTCCGCAGACAAATCTTTTACTTTCATCTACGATTCACATTGCTTGTATTGCCATGTCGCTCAAGAAGGAAACACCTACCGCTTTGATTTTATCAGACAGACCGCTGTAGAAAACGCAATTAATTTAACGCAAAAGGTGCGCTCAGCTTAAAAGTAGGAATTACCACACGAAACCTTTTGGTGGAGCTGAAATTAATCATATTGTAATAACCGCCCATAGCACCAAATGGCGAAGCCAACAAGCAACCCGAATTGTACACGTGTTTTTCGCCGGGCTTGATGACCGGTTTTTTCCCGATGACACCTTCGCCTTGTACAACTTCAACGTCGTTTAGCGCATCTTTAACACGCCAAAAACGCGAGGTCAACTGTACCGAATCTTTTCCTTGATTTTCGATAGTAACCCGATATCCAAACGCAAAATGAAGGCTGTAGTTTTTCAGGAAGGTACCTTCAAAGTAGGTATCTACCGAAATTTTTATGCCCTGTGTGACTTGGTGGACCATTCCTGACTTAATGGTTAATAAAAATCAAATATAATAAAATATACATCAGCCAACTGAAAATTAACATTTTGTAAATGCTTTTCGGGTTGAATGAAGAACAGTATGATTTTGCAGCTTATCCGTTTGACGGATTTTTTGGCTTAAAAGTGAACCCCGCGAACGGTAGGGTTGGGTTTTAAAAAAAAATACCGATGTTAAAACAAAATCTAAAACGTTTTAAAACCTGTGGCGTTTCCTCGTGAGTAAGCTTTTTTTTTGTTTATTTTTACCGAATGTTAACGGTTAAAAATATTAGCTTCACTTACAAGCAAGCCCCTGTAATTTCAAATATTAGTTTCGATATTAAACCCGGTGAAAATGTGGCATTGGTTGGCGAAAGCGGCTCGGGAAAAAGCACTTTATTGAAACTTATTTACGGCAACTACGACCTAGATTCCGGCAGCATTTTTTGGAAACATCAGCAACTATTCGGCCCTAAATACAACTTGGTTACAGGCTATGATTTTATAAAATACCTGAGTCAAGAATTCGATTTAATGCCTTTTACGACAGTCGCCGAAAACATTGGCAAATATTTGTCCCCTTTTTATCCGGAAAACAAACAAAGACGCATTGAAGAACTCATCCATGTTGTTGATCTAGATGAATTTGCCAACACCAAGGTAAAGCGGCTAAGCGGCGGACAAAAACAGCGAGTGGCATTGGCACAAGCCCTTGCAAAACAACCCGAATTGCTTCTGCTCGACGAACCCTTTAGCCATATTGACAGTTTTAAAAAACAGGCTCTACGCAGAAAAGTATTTAGATTTTTAAAAGAACAAAACATCAGTTGTTTGGTGGCCACACACGACAAAAACGATGTGCTTGGGTTTGCCGATCGGGTTTTGGTTTTACACGATCAGAAAATCACAGAAAACAGCAGTGTTGAACAGCTCTATCAAAATCCAAAAAGCAGCTGGGTAGCCGCATTTTTTGGCGAATACAATTACATAGAACCTTTCGGTTTTGTATATGCACACCAGTTAAAAATTGTAGCACATTCCCCTTTGAAGGCTGTCGTAAAACAGTGTTATTTTAACGGTAAAAACTACCTCATAGAAGCCGATTTCAACGCAACACTCATTTATATTGAACATGCCAAAAAGATAGATACAGGCTCTATCATCTGTTTTGAAAAACTGTAGTAAAAATTAACCCATAACTATGACCTCGGCAAAAACGCCTCTTTCTTATGCCAAAATTCAATATCATCTTTCTTATTTTTACTGCACAGTTGTAAAATGATTTTGCAAACACCCGGCACTTCGAAATCTACTGACTTTGGCGCAAGGGAATATGAGAAATAAGGTTGGTTTTTACTGCGATGTTAGGCGATAGTTGCAGTACAAGAAATTGCAAATTTCGCAACACTATTGCCGTAAAATTCATCAAAATTTAATGTAATCATTTTATATAAAACGCTATTTTTGATTTTATAACAATTTAAAAACAACAAATCATGTCAACAAAGCAAAAATACCAAGCCGTATTGGATTTGGGCGAAAAAATTAAGGTGCAAAACGGCGATGTTCACGAAGAAAACGGCATACTTAAAATTAAAGGACAAGTGCAAACTCAGTACGAAAAAAATATACTTTGGGATAAAATAAAGGAAATTGGTGGAGAAAACCCCACTGACGTATTAGCCAACATCACGGTGGCAGACTCCTCTGTTTTACACCACCATATCGTGCAAAAGGGTGAAACTTTAGGTAAAATTGCTAAGCATTACTATAATAACGCGGCAAAGTACACCGCCATATTCGAAGCAAACAAAGATAAGCTTAAAAACCCTGACACTATATTCCCAGATCAGGTATTGGTGATACCCAATTTGTAAGAAGCTTTTATATAGAGCTTTATGTAAGAGGTAGCTTTTTTTTTATTTATCTGCGCTGCAAAGTCGGGCTGAAGTTGTTGTACAAGGAATATTTCTATTTGCTTAAAACCGCAATCGGTTCAAGAGAAAGTGTACTGATTTCTACAATACTCCCCTCGGCCTGAATGGCAATTTTGCCCGATTGCGCAGTTGCGTGATAGCCGTGGTTGACCAAGACGTCGTTTATCCACACTTTAATTTCATCTTTCACACATTCAATAACCATAGTGTTCCAAGTTCCTAGTGGGTTTTCGGCCGTGTCCGAAAGGTTTAAAATTCGCCTCGCTTTACCCTCTGTCGATCCCCAATCTTCTTTTGGGCCTCGGCGCGCTACCATATTTTCGACTGCTACGTCTTCGCCAATCACCCAAAAATCTCCCGCATTGTTGTGTTCCATTTGCACTTCAATAGATTTGGGAAACATTTTATACAAAAAACGGGGGGTTGAGGCATGAACCAATATGCCACAATTGCCGGGCAAACCCGGAAAGCGGTAGGCGACAGTCAAGCGGTAATTTTCGTAATCTTTTTCGGTAATCAAATGTCCCCGCGGTTCGCCCATACTGATGAGCATCCCATCTCTTACGACAAAAGAAGGCGGAAGTCCGGCAACGCTGTCGGCTTCGGGCACATCAACCACCCAGCCGGAAAGGTCTTTACCATTAAAAAGGGGTGGGTTTTCCAATTGGCAGGATAAACAAATGACCGACAATAGGATACCTAAATATATCGTTTTTAAATCCTGCATGACACCTAAAAATAGTGAGGAATAACGGATTCGAACCGATGACCTCTACCCTGTCAAGGTAGCGCTCTAAACCAACTGAGCTAATCCCTCTTTTCGGAGAGCGAAGATACAATTTTATTCCAAATTCAAAACAATTTTTAATCGGTTATGTATTGCGAATTTCCTTCGCCTATGCCTATCAAACTGTCGTGACGATCGCCAAATCGCCTGTAATATACCAAAACCGTATAGATGTTTTCTGTTTGAAAATGTGAGCCGTTGAGCAGTACTTTATCGATGGAAGCATCCTGATTTTTGACCACATAGGTATAATTGTAAAAACCCTGTTTCAAGTAGAGCCTTGCCTTGTAAGTGCCCGTCGTTTTATCGAAAAACATTTTGGTTTCGTCGTTCAGTAAAAAATTGTTGAATGCTCCGTAAACATGTACTTCCTTGTCGTTTGCTTCAAAAAAATCTTTGAGCGTGAAATTGACCCAACTGTACTCCGATTCAATATCGACATTTCTTCCTTGGAGGGTTCGCACCACAAACCGGCCGTTTACATCCGGATAGTAAGTGTACAAATCTGTGGAGCGTGCCTCATCCGGATAGAGAAAAGTTTGATAGGTATCATCACTTGTTTGCGTGGCATAAATCCGATCGGAAGAACTCCTAATATCTTTGGTGTCAAAATTCAAATATTCGTTACCACCCCAAAAAGCCAATTCGTTGTCGTATCGGTAAATTAGATTGTATCCGCTTGTAAACTGCGGCTTTTGAATAGTACGCGCACTGTTCCATTGGTGGTTTTGCAGTACTTGTACATGAATGTTTTGGGTTGGATTGTCCACTTGGTAGGTAGCGGTGCTGATGGTAAATTGTGGCACCTGCACACTCGCAATCGCCTGCATATCTCTGGATCTTTTAACATAAACTTCTACAGGCAACAATGGCTCTGCCAAAAGCAGCTTGCGCGAAAAAACAAGGTTAAAGTCCCTGTCCAATATCTGCAACATATAATTACCCGACAGTTTTAAAGCCGTCTTTTCATTGGGAAACTTCAACACGTAGTGGGTGTACATTTGAAGGGTATTCAAAGAATTTTGGTACTGGGTGATGCGCTGTTCATCAACACCTTTAATATATTCAACTTTGGTCAAATCTGATGGATACCAGTTGCGGTCGCAGTGAACAAGGCTGTAGTAATAATCCGCTTCATCGCCGTAGAGATCGTCAAAATGCAGCTCAAAAGCATCTCCCAGTGTAAAAAAAGGAAGGTTTAATCCGCTTTCAGGAGATCTGAACTCAACTGTTTGGATGTATTCGGGCGGTACAATTTCCTGTAAGGGTTGCGCCTTCGCCACTGATATGACAAAACATAAAATCAAAAACAATTTTTGTCCTGTATGCATGTTGTAGGAGATTGATATCGCTCTTTAAATATTGCTCTTAAAACAAAAACAAAAAGATGCATCCTTTTTTTAACGGATTATTTATGCAAACTTGTATGTTATTTATTAAATTTGCAAACCATTTTTAAACTTAATATCAATTAAGAATCTAGCCAGCTATGTCTAAAGACATTAGAATTAGAAAAGGCGTTTCCCTAAAACTTAAGGGAGAAGCGTCTAAAGTAGTGAAAGAGGCGCCTCGTTCTGAAATTCACAGTATCCAACCCCCGGATTTGTTGGGAATCATTCCCCGACTTATGGTAAAAGAAGGAGACACTGTCAAAGCCGGAGACCCGCTTTATCACGCCAAAACCAATGAAAACCTGAAAATTGCTTCACCTGTCAGCGGAAAAGTAACAGAAGTGGTCAGGGGTCAAAAAAGACGGATTTTAGAAATTCGAATTCAAGCCGATGCTAAGCCGGTTTACAAAGATTTTGGCAAAAAAGACCGCTCTAAAATTAAAGCGGAAGAAGTAAAAGCACTCTTGTTGGAGTCAGGATGTTGGCCATTTATCAAACAACGTCCCTATGATGTGATTGCCAATCCGGAAGACTCACCCCGCGATATATTTATTTCTACCTATGCCAGCGCACCCTTGCAAGCAGATATCGAATTTATCCTCAAAGACCTTCAGGAAGCTTTCCAAGCCGGTGTTGATGCTTTGGCCATCTTGGTTGGCAAAAAAGTTCATTTGGGTGTGGAGAAAAACTCAACATCTTACCTAAAAGACATATCCAACGCTGTTATTCACAAAGTCTCCGGACCTTATCCGGCAGGAAATGTGGGTGTTCTCATCCACCACATAGCGCCTATCAACGCAGGCGAACGCGTTTGGGTGATCAATCCGAACGATGTAGCCATTATCGGCAATCTGTTCCTACACGGCAAATTTGACGCCACCAAAATTGTTGCCTTGGCCGGTTCTTGTGTCAAGAATCCGCAATACTATAAATTGGTGCAAGGTGCCGCTTTAGAAACCATCCTTAGAGAAAATTTGCACCAAGGAGATCACCGCGTCATTAACGGAACGGTATTTACCGGACAAAAAGCCTCCGCTAGTGGTTATCTCGGATTTTACAACAACACAGTTTCTGTAATTCCCGAAGGAAATAATTACCGTATGTTTGGTTGGATGCCTTTTAAAGACAACCAAATCCCAAGTATATACAACACCTCTTTGTTCAGGCTTTTCGGCAAAAAAGAGTCTGTTGTCAACACCAACCTCAACGGTGAAGAAAGAGCCTTTGTGGTAACCGGCGAGATGGAAAGTGTTTTCCCATTTGATGTATATCCCATGCAATTGTTGAAAGCTTGTTTGGCCAACGACATAGAAAAAATGGAAAATTTGGGCATCTACGAAATAGCCCCTGAAGATTTTGCGGTGATTGACTATGCGAGCAGTTCCAAAATTGAAGCTCAGGAAATTATCCGCGAAGGATTGAATTTGATGATTAAAGAAGTAGGTTAAAAAAATAGCTATGAGTTTTTTAAGAAACAAAGTTGATCAGCTGAAAAAACCTTTTTTAAAAGGTGCCAAGTATGAGAAATACGCACCGGCTTTCAGCGCATTAGAAACCTTTTTGTTTGTGCCCAATCACACCACCAAAAAAGGTGCACACATTCGCGATGCAGTAGATTTGAAACGCACTATGATTACGGTAGTCATTGCGCTTTTACCTGCGTTGTTTTACGGCATTTACAACACGGGCTTTCAATATTATTCCCAGTTGGGTGAAGCATTCACCTTTTGGGACGCCTTCCTTCACGGTGCCATCAAAATTGTACCCATGATTGTTGTTTCCTATGCTGTGGGTTTGGGTATCGAATTTATTTTTGCCATACTCAGAGGACACGAAGTCAATGAAGGCTATTTGGTAACCGGACTCCTGATTCCGATGATTATGCCGGTTGATTTTCCCCTTTGGATGCTAGCCATATCCGTTGCATTTGCCGTGTTAATTGGCAAAGAAGCTTTTGGCGGAACCGGTATGAACATCTTAAACCCGGCGCTACTGGCTAGGGCTTTTGCATTTTTTGCTTATCCCACCTTTATGTCAGGCGACAAAGTATGGGTGAGTGAAGCCCTGAACGTGGACGGCATTTCGGGAGAAACCATTCTTGGTAAACTCGCGGCCGGAAAAGAGTTGAGTTATACCGCTGCAGAAATGTTTAGTGGTGCCATCCCCGGATCGGTGGCAGAAACCTCTACCTTATGGATATTAGTGGGCGCAGCCATCCTCATATTGACAGGGGTAGGCAGTTGGCGCATTATAGCAGGCGGATTTATAGGCGCTGCGCTTATGGGTTTACTCCTCAACCAATTTCCGGTCAATGCGCTGTTGGGCTTTCCTTGGCACCAACACCTCTTGGTAGGCGGATTGGCTTTCGGTATTGTCTTTATGGCAACAGACCCTGTATCTGCTGCACAAACGCTCAAAGGCAAATGGATTTACGGCATACTTGTGGGTATTTTTTGCATACTCATCCGCGTCTTAAATCCTGCTTATCCGGAAGGCGTTATGCTCGCCATTTTATTGATGAATGTATTTGCCCCTACTATTGACCATTATGTAGTGAGTGCACACATCAATAGAAGAAAAAAACGTCTCATCGCAGTTCAAAACATCAAAACCGTATCCTAATGAACACGAGTAGCAATTCATATACATTCCTGTTTTCCATTGCCATGGTAGTGGTGGTAGGTGCTTTGTTGTCCTTTGTGGCCGTGAGCACAAAAACACGGATCAACAAAAACGTACGGCTTGAAAAAATGCAAAACATTTTGAGCACCGTTGGCATTAATGTGGATAGAGATGTAGCAGAAGCCGAGTACAATAAAGTCATCAAAGAGGAATTATCATTGAAAAATGACGGTTCTATTGACCAAGGTGTGAACGCCTTCGAAATTGACTTGGCCAAAGAAGTTAAAAAAGATGAAGCTGATCAAATATATCCTCTGTACATCGCAGAAAACAACGGTCAGAAATATTACATCATCCCGCTCAGAGGTGCCGGTTTATGGGATGCCATTTGGGGATATATTTCACTCGCTGAAGACTTAAACACCGTCAAAGGTGCCGTTTTTGACCACAAAGGCGAAACGCCAGGTTTGGGTGGTGAAATCACAACAACTTGGTTTCAGGAACAGTTTAAAGATGAAAAGATTTTTAACGCTAATGCCCAGTTGGTAGGTGTTGCCTCCGTAAAAGGAAACAACGACCCCAGCGGAAGTAAAAAAGACGACAACCAAGTGGACGCCATATCGGGTGCAACCATTACAAGCGATGGTGTCACCAATATGATACAAGAAAGATTGAGCCACTACAAAGCTTATATCGATAAACAAAAATCTTCACTCGCCCAAAAATAAAATTATGGCTGCAAAAGAAAAAAACAAAACACCGAAAAAGCCACTCGTGCTTTTTGTGAAAGAAGAAAAAGAACCTCTTTTTTCTAAGAAAAACAGGGCGCTTATGTCAGATCCGTTGAACGACAATAACCCCATAACTGTTCAGGTTTTGGGCATTTGTTCTGCTTTGGCTATCACCGTACAGCTAAAACCCGCTATCGTGATGTCTGTAGCCGTCCTTTTTGTCTTGGCTATGAGTAACGTGATTGTGTCTGTCATGCGAAACCTGATTCCAAACCGCATTCGCATCATCGTACAATTGGTGGTGGTCGCAGCTTTGGTGGTCATTGTAGATTTGGTTCTCAAAGCATTTTTGTACGATGTTAGCAAACAACTTTCCGTGTTTGTAGGGCTCATCATTACCAATTGTATTGTGATGGGTCGCCTTGAGGCATTTGCCCTTGGAAATGGCCCATGGAAATCCTTTCTAGACGGTATTGGCAACGCTGCCGGATACGCATGGATCTTAATTGCCGTTGCCTTTTTCCGAGAGCTTTTGGGTTCCGGAAAATTATTTGGCCTTCAAGTTATCCCGGATGGTTTCTACAGCTTGGGCTATGTCAACAATGGCCTGATGCTGCTTTCTCCTATGGCTCTGATTACTGTGGGGGTCATCATTTGGATTCAGCGTTCCAAAAACAGAAAACTCATCGAAAAAAATTAATGACCTATGGATTTAGTAAATCTCTTTGTTAAAAGCATCTTTATAGACAATATGATTTTTGCCTATTTCTTGGGCATGTGTTCATATTTGGCTGTATCCAAAACCGTCAAAACAGCTGTTGGACTTGGAGCGGCAGTCATCTTTGTGTTGGCAATCACCGTTCCTATCAACTATTTAATTGATAACTACCTGCTCAGGGCAGGTGCTTTGAGCTGGCTTGGCCCGCAATACGCAGAAATCGATTTGAGCTTTTTAAGCTTTATACTTTTTATCGCTGTGATTGCTTCAATGGTGCAATTGGTAGAAATGGTGGTTGAAAAATTTGCTCCGGCTCTTTATGGAGCGTTGGGTATTTTCTTGCCGTTAATTGCTGTAAACTGTGCCATCCTCGGCGGTTCATTGTTTATGCAACAACGTGACTTTTCCGGCATTTCTGAAGCCTCTGTTTACGGACTAGGCTCCGGTGTGGGTTGGTTACTGGCTATTGTGGCCATAGCATCTATACGAGAAAAAATAGCCTATTCTAACATTCCCGCTCCACTCAAAGGGTTGGGCATCACTTTTATACTCACCGGACTCATGGCGGTTGCCTTTATGAGCTTCATGGGAATTAAACTCTAACAAATCAACACGCAATCATGGGATTATCTGTCATCATTAGTGCCCTCATCGTATTTTTAGTCATCACGCTGCTTCTGGTGTCTCTTTTGTTATATGCCAAAGCAAAACTTGTAGCCTCCGGGCCGGTTACGCTGCATATCAACGGAGAAAACGATGTTGAAGTTGCAGCTGGAAGTACGCTTTTAACAACACTCGGAAACAGTAAAATATTTCTTCCCTCTGCCTGTGGTGGGGGCGGAACTTGCTTGCAATGTAAATGTCGCGTACTGGAAGGCGGTGGTGAGGCATTGCCTACAGAAATTCCAAACTTCACGCGCAAAGAGCTCGCAGATGGTTGGCGATTGGGCTGCCAAGTCAAGGTAAAACAAGACATGGTTATTGAAGTGCCTGAGGAAGTATTTGGAATTAAAAAGTGGGAAGCAACTGTAGTGTCTAACTACAACGTGGCTTCGTTTATCAAGGAATTTGTGGTAGAAATACCCGAAGACATGGATTACAAAGCCGGCGGTTACATTCAGATTGAAATCCCTGCAACCACTGTAAAATATTCAGATATAGACATCACCGCACACCCCGTTGAACATCCGAATGAACCGGAAAAATTCAAATTGGAATGGGATAAATTTAACCTTTGGCCGCTTGTCATGAAAAATGACGAAGTCGTAGAGCGTGCCTATTCTATGGCCAGCTATCCTGCCGAAGGCAGACGCGTGATGCTAAACGTACGCGTAGCGACACCGCCGTGGGACAGGGCCAAAAACGGCTGGATGGATGTAAATCCCGGTGTGGCTTCATCCTATATTTTTTCTAGAAAAACTGGAGACAAAGTCGTAATATCGGGCCCTTATGGTGAATTTTTCATCAACGAATCTAATGCTGAAATGCTTTACGTAGGTGGCGGTGCCGGTATGGCACCTATGCGGTCGCACTTGTACCACCTGTTCCGCACCGTAAAAACCGGTAGAAAAGTAACTTTCTGGTACGGTGGTCGTTCCAAACGCGAGTTGTTCTACACAGACCACTTCAGGGCGCTGGAAAAAGATTTTCCAAACTTCAAGTTTTATATCGCTCTATCAGAACCGCTTCCGGAAGACAACTGGAAAGTGAAAGCGGAATTGGATAGCGATGGCGATGGATTTGTCGGTTTCATTCACCAAGTTGTGATCGATAATTACCTGAGCAAACACGAAACACCTGAAGACATAGAATTTTATTTCTGTGGACCACCATTGATGAACCAAGCCGTTCTCAAAATGTGTGACGATTTTGGCGTTCCCGACGAGCAAGTCAGGTTTGACGATTTTGGCGGATAAAATCACTTGATAATTCCATAAAAACCGATACCTTAGTGTCGGTTTTTTTTATACACATGAGCGCACTCAGCAAACAAGACTTACACAATTTGGCGATGAATATCATCGGCAAAAAGCTCGAAGAAGCGGGTTTTGAATTTTTAGCCGTAAACAGCCTTATCACAAGACATCCGCAATTTGTGTGTGTAAATGCCAATCAAAAAAAATACTTTATACTTGTTAAAGCAGTGACGTACCCTGATAACCCCGAAGATTATGACCCTGTATGGATGGAGTCTGTGAAGCTGCAAGCCAAAAAATTTGACGCACACCTCTGGTTTGCGGGCGTTGGACTTGCCAAGGCATCAGCACCCGAGGAATTGCTGACCAAAGAAGATGATTTTATGCTTAACTTTAAGGGCTTTAATAAAATTTGCTGAATGTGTACCTATAAATTTTCATGTTTGTGTTTCGTTTTTGTGCTTTTGAGTGCCTGCAATGAGGAGGTTAAAAAAGACCAATTGGTTCATTTAATCGGACAAACACAAGGCACCACCTACAGCATTAAATATTTTCATACCGACACACGCGACTACCAACCGGAGTTAGATTCTATTTTTCACGAGGTAGATTTCTCTATGTCAACGTATATAGACGAATCCATTATTTCGAAAATTAACAACAGTAACAGACGTGTAAAAGTAGATAAGCTTTTCAAAGAAGTATTTCTTGCATCACAAGAGATATGGAGAAAAACTGATAGCGTGTTTGACCCAACAGTAGGTGCCTTGGTCAATGCTTGGGGTTTCGGCCCTGAGGGAAAAATAAACCTCGACAGTTTAAAAATTGACAGTATCCGGGCCTTTACCGGATTAGAGAAAGTTTCATTGGATGACAAAAACTACTTTTCCAAAACAGACAAAAGAATACGGCTCGATTTTAATGCCATTGCCCAAGGCTACGCGGTGGATTTGGTGGCGCGATTTCTGAATGGAAAAAACATAGAAAACTACTTGGTGGAAATTGGTGGAGAAATTAGAGCAAAAGGTAAAAATCTGTCTAACAATTTCGATTGGCTCGTAGCCATAGACAATCCGCTTCAAAAAGAAAACCGAAGTTTTATTGCTACACTAAAACTCAAAAACATGGCCTTAGCCACTTCCGGAAACTACAGGAAGTTTTTTATTGACTCCTTAACCGGTGAAAAGTATGTTCACACCATCGATCCAAAAACAGGTTATCCTAAAAAAAGTAATGTACTAAGCGCTTCCGTTTTGGCAGCCGAATGCATGTTAGCAGATGGATACGCAACCGCAATCATGGCAATGGACATTGAAAAATCTAAAGTCTTGCTTGATAGCCTGTCCAATCAAATTGATGCCTTTATCATTTATTTGGATGACAACAACAAGTTACAAAAATATATTACTCCGGGTTTTAAACCGTATTTGATTGAATAGGTTTTTGACAAACCGGTAAATATTCGTTTTGGTCAAGTCGATAAGTATTTGCAAGTTCTGCTCCTATTTTTGAAACATAAGAAACCGCTTCTACTTTAAAACCTGCCTTGCGCAACCTGTCAAAATAATCCATACCATATATGCGTACATGGTCGTACTGGCCAAATGCCTTTCGCCTTTGTTCGGCTGTTGTAATGGTATCATCTTCAAAAGTTTTTTCCCTTTTGGTGTCTAGTGGCACCTGGAAAAAACCGAATCCGCCCGGCTTCATCACCCTAAAGAGCTCAGCCATCGCTTTTTGGTCGTCCTTGATGTGTTCTAAAACATGACTGCAAAAAATCAAATCGAAGGAATTGTCGGCAAACGGCAAGTGGCAAATATCCGCAGACACATCCGCCAAGGGAGAATTCAAATCAGTAGTGGTGTAATCCCAATGTGAAAACCGGCGAAAACGCTTGTGAAAAGCTTGCTCCGGAGCAAAATGTAACACTTTTAAGTTGTTGGTTTTATCAAAAAAGCGGGTTTCATGCTGCAAATACAGCCACAAAAGCCTGTGTCGTTCCAAAGATAGCGTGCCGGGTGCCAATACACTATCTCGAGGATTTTCATAGCCGTAGGGCAAAAACTTTCGATAACTTTTTCCGTCTATAGGATCTGTGTATCGATTGCCTCGGTACCACCAAACTAAAAAGGGTCTGATTAGTAAACTTATTTTGATAAGCAAAGGACGCGGAACCGTATTGAGTATAAACTTAAAAAGCTTCATTTTTATACGAGTGCTGATTTTTTGAATTCACGCTCTTCATCAGATGTAATACCCAAAGTCTCATACACATAAGCAAAAGTGGATAGCAACTCGGGTTTACCGTTTACGATGGCCACATCGTGTTCGAAGTGGGCGCTTGGTTTGCCGTCTGCCGTGAGTATCGTCCAACCGTCTCTGAGTTGTTTGATTCGATGCGTACCCATGTTAATCATGGGTTCTATGGCAACGACCATGCCTTCTACAAATTTTTTACCATGACCGCGTCTGCCGTAGTTAGGCATTTCAGGATCTTCGTGCATTTTTTTTCCCAAGCCGTGGCCTACCAACTCGCGCACCACACCGTATCCATGGCTTTCACAGTGCTTCTGAATGGCATATCCCACATCTCCTACCCTATTGCCCAACCTAAATTCGCGAATCCCTACATAGAGCGATTCTTTGGTGATTTGCAGTAGTTTTTTTACTTCGGGTTTTACCTCGCCTACTTCAAAAGTGTAGGCGTGATCACCGTAAAAACCATTTTTTAAGGCTCCACAATCTATAGATATAATATCGCCTTCCTGTAACGGGTTTGTATTGGGAATGCCGTGAACTACTTGCGCGTTGGGACTCATGCAAAGTGTGTTGGGAAAATCGTATAAGCCTAAAAAACCGGGCACCGCGCCGTGGTCTCTAATAAATGTTTCAGCCAACTTGTCTAAATAGAGGGTGGTAACACCCGGTTTTACTTCAGCGGCCAACATGCCTAAAGTCTTGGAAACTATCAGCGCACTCTCGCGCATCAGCTCGATTTCTTCTGCTGTTTTAATCGTAATCATAGACCGCAAAGGTACATTTTATCCGAATGAAAAAAAATGAAAACTTTAATGCGACGGCACCACACAGGCTGCCTCTGCTTTCACTTGCAGATGTTGGGCAGCAGGCGATACATAAGGAATTCCCAAACCTAAGCCTCTCAGTAGAAAGTAAACTCCAAAAACAAAAATCATGACGGGCAAAACACGCTGCCAGCGAATTTTAAAAAATCCGGGTTTACGACCCATATAGGCGGCCAAACTCATCAAAGGAATGGTTCCCAAACCAAAAAGCATCATGTATATCATTCCGAGCTCTAAACTGTCCATGGCCATAGACCCGAAAAGTGCCATATAAACCATGCCACAGGGTAAAAAACCATTGAGCACGCCCATCACGAAAGTGGCTCCCGGTTTCTTACTTTTAAAAAACCGGCTCATGTGCGCTTGTAAGCGCATCATGACCTTGTTGTAGGCGTGCCAAGTAGGGGTTTTAAGTTTTAGTAAATAGGTAAAGAACACGTAGCTCAAAAACAAAATACCAAGCCAGATGGAGAGGTTTTGTTGCAAACCTGCAAGCGCCAAGCCTTTTCCGAAAAAACCAAAAAGAATACCAAAAAGGGCGTAGGTTAAAATTCTACCCAAGTGATACTGCATCATTTGCACAAAAGCCAAACCAGCGTTTGATCGGCTGATTGGCAACATCAAAGCTATAGGGCCACACATCCCCAAACAGTGTAAACTGCCTAAAAATCCGAGAAGAAAACCACTCCACAGCATGTTTAATAGTATATTTGTTTGCGTTCCATGAGTTGTAACTGATTGTATTGCCAGTCTATAGTAATGTCCCAGCGGCCGTCCACCAGCATTGAGTCAGGTATGAGCATGTGTATTTCTGATAATGAAATGGGTATTTCAAAATCAAAGCGCTGATCAGACGGCCTGTAAAGGGACACTTTACCTGTTACTTTTGTATAATCAACTGTTTCGGGAAAAGTGATTTCAATCCCCTTGTCGCTCGGTTGAATTTGCAAATTCAGCAAAAGTTCTGTTGCCAAATTTTGTTGGTTAATTTCTTGTTGTAGGTCCAATTCTTTTTCATAGTAATTTTCGGTAACCAACTCGTGGTCGTATTTTTTATCGGTAAAAGCCAAGTACACAAAACTCAGTATAAAAACGATAAAGCCTATAAAAGCTAAAACAATAAGGGTTGGCCAGTTGAATTTCATGTGTTTATTTTATTTGTTTTTATTTGTCACACGGAACGCCCTAGGATAATCATACTCCTGTGTGTCACTCTTTTTACATGGGCGTTTCATTTACTTATTTTTAAATCTATTAAATACCTGATGTATTATCTAAAACGCCTTGGCCCCATAAAGACAGCTTTGGTCGTTTCTATTTTTTTGTCTCCGGAAAAAACACCGATTTGAATCGCTTTTTTATCCGCTGAGAGGTCTTTTTCATCCATTTCAATAAATAGCGTACCTTGTTTTATTTGATTTGCAGGCACCGTAAAAAGCTTGCCGCTTGCATCTTTTATAACGCCTTGGCCCGATAGGATCTGAAAAGAAACATTTTCAAAATCTTCGTTGCTTTTATTGACAATTTTATAGGTAAAAACATTTGAAATACGCCCCCCGTCGATGTGTTGATACAATTGTCCGGGAAGTCGTGTCAAATTTGCTTCCACGCTGTTTCTGAGCACCAACATCACCGTAAACACAGCCACGAGAAGCGTCAGCACAGCAGTGTAACCTTTCATACGGGTTGTAAAGGTAAACTTCTGATTTTCGGCGATTTCTTTTTCTGATGCATACCGTATCAAGCCCGTTGGCAAATTCACATGTGTCATCATCTCATCACAAGCATCTATACAAGCAGTACAATTGACACATTCTAACTGTGTGCCATTTCGGATATCAATCCCTGTGGGGCAAACCAACACACACTGTTTACAATCTATACAATCGCCTTTTCCTGTTGCCGGACGGTCTTCATTCTTCTTGAATTTGGCCCTGCCTGCTTCTTTCTCACCGCGTTTGTAATCATAGGCAACTACGACAGATCTGTCGTCGAGCAAAACACCTTGTAGTCTTCCATACGGGCAAGCGATGATGCAAACCTGCTCGCGAAACCATGTAAAAACCCAAAAGAAAACACCCGTAAAAAGGAGTATGCTGATGAGGCCTCCAACGTGATTTACCGGGTCGTCTGTGACAATTTCGATGAGTGCATCACTACCAATAATGTAGGCTAAAAAAACATTAGCGATTAGAAACGAAATGACAAAGAAAACAAACCACTTGAGTGCTTTCTTTTTAATTTTTTGAAAATGCCAAGGCTCTTTGTCCAATCGAATTTGCGCACCTCGATCGCCTTCTATCCAAAACTCAATGCGTCTGAAAACCATTTCTAAAAAAATGGTTTGGGGGCAAATCCAACCGCAAAAAAGCCTGCCAAACGCTACTGTAAACAGTGCGACAAAAACGACACCGATGACCAAAGCTATGGCAAAAATATGAAAGTCTTGTGGCCAAAAAGGAAAACTAAAAATATTGAAGCGCCGCTCTAAAACATTGAACAGCAAAAACTGATGGCCCTTAATCTTTACAAAAGGTGCTGCCACTAGAAAAGCAATGAGAAACCAACTCAATGCAACCCGGTAACTGAAAAACTTTCCTTTTACCTTTTTGGCATATACCCACAAGCGTTTCCCGTCTTCACTGACGGTGCTGATTTTATCTCTAAAACTGTTTTTTGAAATCATTTTGTGTTGTTACTCTACTAAGTCGCCTTCGGGATCTTTTGGATTGGCAGGCTGAGTGCCTTGCAAACTGATGACATAGCTGGCCACTTGTTGCATTTCCAAAGGGCTTAAAGTCGCTTTCCAAGGAATCATGCCTTTACCGGAACGACCGCCTTCAGAAACTGTGTTAAAGACGTTTTTGATGCCTGCTCCCAAAATCCAGTATTGGTCTGTGAGATTTGGGCCAATACCGCCGCCGCCGTCTGCCATATGGCAAGCCACACAATTGGTATTAAACACAGCCTTTCCTTTTTCTAAATCTGCTGCTGAGGTGAGCAATTCCACATTTTCCGCAGACAACAAATCCGGATTGTTTTTCTTGTATTCTTCAATAGCCAATTGAGCCGCAGCTACACTTTTCTCATATTCTTGCGCCTGGTTGTCGCCATCCAAAATTTCAAAACGCACCAGATAAATAATTGCAAAAACAATAGTTAGATAGAAGCCGTATAACCACCAAGGCGGCAAAGCATTGTCTAACTCGTAAATGCCATCAAAATCGTGGTCGCGCATGATTTCGTCTTCTTCTTCAATCGGCTTGCTTCGCGTAAGTGATTTCATGGCGCGTTTCCAAAACGAATTTTCACCTTTTGAAAAAGCACGCGCTTCCAAATATGCTTTCTTTTTATCCTCATCTAAAAGTTGATAGGTAATATTCTCAATGCCTGCGTAGGTTATTTCAATAGCAATGAGAAGAAAAAGTACAAGCAGAAGCAGGAGCGATACCCAGGGATACTGAATAAAAGCTGGTTTTTCTGAATCGATAAAGAACTCTGTAAAATAGAATACGAGTCCGAATATCGTCAAAACACGGAGGTATGAAGGTATTTTATTCATGTGTTAATATTTATTGATTTTTCATGGTCTGTTGGAATGGTTCATCCCATATTTTTTAAAATCTATTACTTATTTGCATCAAGATAATCAGTATTTTGGTAGGTATCAAAATGATTGATAGCCATTTCATAAATTTTGAGAATCAGATGGATCTAATGGAAGTTGCTTTACCTTCTCTATGTATTCCTTGCGCGAGGTGAAAACCCACCAGAACAGCAAGACAAAAAAAGTAAAGAAAATAAGCAGGGAAATCATCGGATATATTTCAATTCCTGCGATGGTTTCCATATGTTGTTTTATAAATTTAAGCATGGTCGGGTATTTATTCGTTAAGGGATGTGTTCGATGCTTTAATATCAGTGCCAAGCCTCTGCAGATATGCAATGAGGGCAACAATCTCGCGCTGATGCATTTCTATAAAGGGTACTCCACTTGCTGTTTTGTCTGCCCTGTCTGCTTCGTAACTCAATACAAAATCGGGATCATTCTTTAGGCTTTCTTCAATTTTCATCGCCTGTGCAGTCAAATCTTCATAGGCCTGTTGAATTTCCTCCTCGGTGTACGGCACACCAAGGTTGGCCATCACCTGCATTTTCTTTTGCAAGTCGTCTGTATCCAATTTGTTTCTAATCAACCATTTGTAGGCGGGCATCAAAGAACCTTGAGACGTACTTTGCGGATCGTACATGTGGTTGAAATGCCAGTTGTCATTATACTTGCCGCCCACCCTATGCAAATCGGGTCCGGTGCGTTTACTGCCCCAGAGAAATGGATGGTCATAGACATATTCTCCGGCTTTAGAATATTCACCATATCTTTCTGTTTCACTCCTAAATGGCCTTACCATTTGAGAATGACAAGAGACACAGCCTTCTCTTATGTAAATATCTCGTCCTTCCAGTTCGAGTGGTGTGTAGGGTTTTACGCTGCTGATGGTTGGAATGTTTGATTTGATCAACAAAGTAGGAATAATTTGCACGGCACCGCCAATGAGAATGGCTACGGTGGCTAAAAGTGTTAACTGTACGGGTTTGCGTTCCAGCCAGCCATGAAGCGTTTCACCGGCCATTCGGGATTTTTTAACTTTTTGTAGCGGCAAGGCTTCGGTCAATTCATCTTCTACGGCTGAGCCTTTGGCGTAGGTTTTAATGATGTTATAAATACCAATCAACACGCCAACCAAATATAAGCTGCCGCCTATGGCACGCATCCAATACATAGGTACAATTTGATTGACTGTTTCTAAGAAATTACCATACATCAAACTGCCATCCGGGTTAAATTGTTTCCACAAAAAGGCTTGTGTAAACCCGGCTACGTACATTGGTAGCGCATACATTACAATACCCAGTGTGCCGATCCAAAAATGTAAATTGGCCAAGCGATTTGAAAACAAGGGTGTTTTTGTCAGTCTGGGCACCAACCAATAAATCATACCAAAAGCCATAAAGCCGTTCCAAGCCAGCGCACCCACATGAACGTGCGCAATCACCCAGTCTGTAAAGTGGGCAATAGCATTGATATTTTTTAGAGACAGCATGGGTCCTTCAAAAGTGGCCATACCGTAACCGGTAATGGCGACCACCATAAATTTCAAAACAGGCTCTACACGAACTTTATCCCAAACGCCACGAAGTGTCAGCAAACCATTAATCATACCGCCCCAAGAAGGTGCAATAAGCATCACGGAGAATACCACACCCAAGTTTTGTGCCCAATCCGGTAGCGAACTGTACAAAAGGTGGTGAGGCCCGGCCCAGATGTAAATAAAAATCAATGACCAAAAATGCACAATAGATAGTTTATAGGAATACACCGGCCTGTTCGCGATTTTAGGAACAAAATAGTACATAATGCCCAAAAAAGGTGTCGTCAGGAAGAAAGCAACGGCATTGTGGCCATACCACCATTGTACCAACGCATCTTGTACACCGGCATAGACCGAATAACTTTTGAGCAAATTGACAGGCCATTCAAAACTGTTAAAAATATGCAATACTGCTACCGTCACAAAAGTGGCTATATAAAACCAAATCGCCACGTAAAGATGCTGTTCGCGTCTCTTGAGAATGGTACCAATCATGTTGATGCCAAATGCCACCCAGATTAGGGCAATGGCAATGTCAATAGGCCATTCCAGCTCCGCGTATTCTTTGGAGGTGGTGATGCCCAGCGGTAAAGTAATGGCAGCGGCTACAATAATAAGCTGCCAACCCCAAAAATTCACATTGCTCAAAAAATCACTAAACATCCGCGCCTTGAGCAAGCGTTGCATAGAGTAATAAATACCGGCAAACAAAGCATTGCCCACAAAAGCAAAAATGACCGCATTGGTGTGTAAGGGACGCAAGCGACCGAAACTCAACCACGGAATGTCATCTGTGAGGTTTGGAAAAAGAAATAAAAAAGCCAGCAGCAGTCCTACCAGCATGCCAACAGCACCCCAAACCAAGGTGGCTATCATAAACTTGTTGACAATCTTATTGTCATAAGAAAAAGTCTGCATATTCATTTATTTTAATTTTGAAGTTGGTTTTGCTTTGGTACTTTCAGTATTCGTTTGATTTGGCTCTTTATCATCAAAGAGCATACGAACAGAAGGCGTGTAAGTGTCTTCAAATTGACCGTTTTTTACAGATAAAAAAAACAACAATAAGAATACCAACGCCACTGCTAAAGAAGCTCCAATAAGAAGATAGATAACACCCATACTTGACCTGAATACATTGCGAAAGTAAATCAGACAGGTATGCTAAAACATGACATTTGTCATGTTTCTGATGATTTTTAGATTTTTGTTAACCTTTTGTTTATACAAGTGAAAAGGTTCATTTCTTAAAATCTAAAATCAAGAAAATGATGATGGAATGGTTTTAAAAATACATACAACCGGTCAAGGTTTCCCTGAATCTGATAAGAGCTAATTGCCCCACTTATGATTATAAACCTTTAGTTGGACTTTTAAAGAATTTCTGCAACCCGCTCATTTACAAATTCCAACAAATCAACATCGGCATCAGTAAATGGATCTGGTGTGTGCGAATCGATATCTATTTGACCTATATTGACACCATTCTTGAACAAAGGAACCACAATTTCCGCCTTTACATGCAGACTGCAAGCGATGTAATTGTCTTGGGCTTTTACGTCGGGTACCACAAAATTTTGATTGGAGAGTGCCACTTGTCCGCATATTCCTTTTCCAAAAGGAATGACAGTATGGTCTGTTGGGTCGCCCGCAAAAGGCCCCAAATGCAAGGTGCGATGTTCATGATTGGCGAAGTAATATCCAACCCAATCGTAGTGTGGTATTTGCTGTTGCAAATATTGACAGACTTCCTGCATTTTTTGATCGGCAGTCTTCGTTGTCTGGGCTAAAATGTCGCGAATCTGAGATTTGTGGTTTTCCATGATACAAAAAAATGATAGGCAAAAATATCGGTAAACTTTCTAAAAAAGGCTTTTTGAATCGTTAAAAATAAAAAATCAAGTGTACTCCGGTATTTTACCCACTGCACCTTTATAAAATGCCTGCATACGACTAAAATCTTCAGCTTGGTTTGTTGTGGTGTAGAAGGGTTCGGAAATTCGATGCTCTTTTTTGGCATAATCAAACACTACCATCACCACCGGTACTTTTGCCAGCTTGGCAACAAAATAAAAACCGGTGCGCCACGACGTCACTTTCTTCCGTGTGCCTTCAGGCGCCATCGCCAATTTGAATGTCTTCTGATTTTGAAAAAGAGATGCTATTTGCTTTACTTTGTCTTGACGACCGCTTCTGTCTAGAGGTGCACCTCCTATTTTTCTGAAAAACCATCCGAATGGAAAAACAAAAAGCTCTTTTTTGGCCATAAAATGTATTCGTGTATCCACTTGGGCGCGTAAGAGAAGTCCCAAATAAAAATCGTGCCAACTGGTGTGTGGGGCTACAATGACCACATATTTATCCAATTCGGGAAACTGACCCACCATGTGCCATCCCAAAATGTTGCGATAAATAAATTTGTAAATTGATTTCAAAAATCGGGTATTAAACCATCACTTGCAAAAGTACGTAAATACTTATAAATGAGAAAAAACACCTGTATTTTCCGGCTTCTTTAAAAAAACATAAATTCTTCTGAATCAACAAAAATAAAGCCTACATTTGCACGCTTAAAAAAATTGCTCACATGAACGCCATTCGCAACATTGCCATAATTGCCCACGTTGACCACGGAAAAACGACTTTGGTTGATAAAATACTTCACCATTGTCAGCTTTTTAGAGACAATGAAGCCACAGGAGATTTGATTTTGGACAACAACGACCTGGAGCGCGAGCGCGGTATCACCATTGTTTCTAAAAATGTCTCTGTAATGTATAAAGACATCAAAATAAACATCATTGATACGCCCGGTCACTCGGATTTTGGTGGCGAAGTAGAACGCGTACTCAATATGGCCGACGGTGTCTTGCTCTTGGTTGATGCTTTTGAAGGACCTATGCCACAAACACGTTTTGTGTTGCAGAAAGCCATCGAACTGAAACTGAAGCCCTGCGTGGTAATCAATAAAGTTGACAAAGAAAATTGTACCCCGGAAGAAGTGCACGAAGCTGTGTTTGATTTGATGTACGAATTGGGCGCTGAAGAGTGGCAGCTCGATTTTCCAACGGTCTATGGTTCAGCCAAAAACAATTGGATGGGTGAAGATTGGAAACACCCCACAGACTCTATTGAACCGCTTCTGGACATGGTGGTCGCTCACGTGCCCGAACCCAATGTCGCCGAGGGTTCCACCCAAATGTTGATCACCTCTTTAGACTTTTCTGCCTACACCGGGCGTATTGCCATAGGGCGAATCCACAGGGGCATGCTCAAAGAAAATCAACAAGTTTCTTTGGTAAAAAGAGATGGAAGCATCAGCAAAACCAGAATTAAAGAACTTTTCATATTTGAAGGCCTTGGTCGTAAAAAAGTTACCCAAGTAGCCGCAGGCGACATCTGTGCCGTGGTAGGATTAGAAGGTTTTGAAATTGGCGACACCATTGCCGACATAGAAAATCCGGAAGCCTTGACTTCAATCGCCATAGACGAGCCAACGATGAGTATGCTGTTTACCATCAACGATTCCCCTTTCTTTGGCAAAGAAGGAAAATTTGTCACATCAAGACACATCAAAGACCGTTTGACCAAAGAGCTTGAAAAAAACTTGGCTTTGCGAATGGAAGAAACCGGAAGTGCCGATAAATTTATGGTCTTCGGTAGAGGTGTGCTGCATCTCTCTGTTTTGATTGAAACCATGCGAAGAGAAGGATATGAACTACAAATTGGACAACCGCAAGTAATTATCCGCGAAATAGACGGTGTCAAATGCGAACCCATAGAAGAAATGACCATTGACATCCCCGAGAATGTATCGGGACGTGCGGTGGAACTCTCTTCGCTTCGCAAAGGTGAAATGGTGAGCATGGAACCTAAAGGCGAACGCATGATTCTGAAGTTTATGATTCCGTCTAGAGGCATTATCGGTTTGCGCAATCAATTGATGACAGCAACCGCCGGAGAAGCGGTTATGTCTCATCGATTTAAAGAATATCAACCCTTAAAAGGTGAAATTCCCGGTAGAAATAACGGGTCTTTGGTGTCTATGGAAAAAGGCACTGCTATTCCTTATTCCATTGATAAACTGCAAGATAGGGGTAAGTTTTTTATCGAACCCGGTGAAGCGGTTTACGAAGGACAAGTTATTGGCGAAAATTCGCGAAGCGATGATATGGCCATCAACGTCACTAAGACAAAAAAGCTTTCCAATGTGCGCGCCTCCGGATCTGACGACAAAGCCCGCATTGCACCGGCCATTAAATTTAGCTTAGAAGAAGCGCTCGAATATATTCAAAAAGATGAATACGTAGAAGTGACGCCCAAAAGCATCCGACTGCGTAAAATTTATTTGAGCGAAATAGACCGTAAAAGATTTGCAAAAGATTTTGTGTAGTATTGATCGCTGCTCGCTTATAAGCTAAGCTGTTTTTCCTGTCTTACACGTGAACCGATTCTAAATCAAGTGATTCAATTAATAAACACACCCTTTTAACTTGGATGTTTATAGATGTTTTCTGTTTTTTATACCGTGTCGATAAATTTTCGCTCGGTATAATTAAACACGGTTAGCCCGAGCAAGAAGGCAACAATACCGAACAATAAACTATATCCCAACCCCGGAATTGAAAAAGAGCCTTGTCCTAAAAAGGCATATTTGAATGCTTCCATCACGCCCGTGAGCGGATTTAGATAAACTAAATAATCTAGCTTGTCTGGCAATTTTTCTAAAATTAAAGACGCCGGATACACCACCGGGGTGACGTACATATAGAGTTGTACGCCAAACGAAACCAAGAAGCTCAAATCGCGATATTTACTGGTCATCGCGCTGATTATCATTCCAAAGCCCAATGAAATTAAAGCCATAATGAGCATCAGCACCGGAAGCAAAAGCATGTACACATTTGGCTTTACATCTGAACCTAAATACATGAAATACAATATGTTACCAATAAAAAACAAAAGCTGTATGCCGAAGGTGACCAAGTTTGAAAAAGTAACAGACAAAGGCATGATCACCCTGGGAAAGTACACTTTTCCAAAGAGTCCTTGGTTGGCTCTAAACACATTGGATGCAGCAGAAAAACAGTTTGAAAAATAAAACCACATGGTATTCCCGGCCAGAGCAAACAAAAAATAGGGCAAACCGTCAGACGGAATTCCCGCAAGCCTACCAAAGACAAAATACTGAACTATAGAGGTAATTACGGGCTTTAAGATAAACCAAAGCGGCCCGAGTATGGTTTGTTTGTAAACCGTAACGATGTTTCGTTTGACAAACAAAAACAACAAATCGCGATAGTGCCAAATCTCAGCCAACCGCAAAGAGAACAGGTTGTTTTTGGGTGTGATTTCATATAGCCATTCACGTGCGGCTTGGTTTGAGGTATCCATTAATTAACTGACTTTATTTTTGGAGCCGATTTTTCTCTTCCATCTTCTTATTTTTCTTCGCCATTTGTGTAAAAACCCCGGTGATTTTTCTTCTTCGTGATAGCCTTTGCCATAGCCGTAACCGTAGCCGTAACCATAGCCATAACCGTAGCCATAACCGTAACCATATTTTGCCTTGGCTCTAAAATCGTTATAGACAAAAGAGATGTTCTTCAGAACACCGTCTTTGTATTTCTGGTTGATGGCCAACAGCATATCGCGCTTGGTGTAGTTTTGCCGAACTACAAACACGATGGCATCTACGTATTGAGAAAGCTCAATAGAATCGGCAACGAGTCCAACGGGAGGCGAATCCACAATAATATAATCGTATCGTTTCTTGAGTTCATCAAAAAGATTAGCTGTTTGCACCCCTATAATGAGCTCAGACGGATTGGGTGGCACAGGACCGGACGGAATTACATCAAAATTTTCAATCTTGGTGTGTTGGATAATTTCATCTATTTCTGCTTGTCCAATCAGGTAATTCACCAAACCCTCATCGTCTTTGATGCCAAATTCTTTAGTAATTTTGGGTTTGCGCAAATCCATTCCCAACAAGATGGTTTTCTTTCCGCTCAGCGCATAAATAGTTCCGGTATTGATAGAACAAAATGTTTTGCCTTCGCCACTGACAGAAGAGGTAAACAACAAAGTTTTGCAGCCTTTCAGGTTTTGTCGGCTGTAGATAAATTGTAAACTGGAGCGAATGGCCCTGAATGATTCCGCCACAGCCGACCGGGGCGCATTGAATACAGCCAATTGGTCTTGTCCGCTTCTGCCCACCACGCCCAACAACGGAATTTGTGACAGTTTATCTAACTCTTCCGGGCTGTGGATATTTGTGTCCATTAACACAATCAGAAAAACAACGGCCAATGGCAACAAAGATCCGACAAACAAGGCCATAATGTAATTCAGTCGCGTATTGGGGCCTACCGGGCCGTTACCTATATCTTTGGCCTCATCTATCACCACTATGTCCGATACGTTGGCTGCTCTTACCAATGTGGCTTCACCTTGTTTAGACAAAAAGGTGTTGTATAACTTGTCACTGATGTTGTACCGCCTTTGAATTCCCAATAATTGTTGTTCATCTTCGGGCAAGTTTACCAACTCAGCTTCAATTTGCAGGATGCGGTCTTGAAGCCGCCTTCGCTGCTCATTGATGACCGTTCTGTTCGCATTTATACTTTCAAAAAGCACTTGCTTGATGGCCTCAATCTCTTTGTTGATTTCCGCAAAAATAGGCGCGTCATCACGCACGGAAACCTCATAACCCGATTTTTTAACAGACAGTTGCACAATGGAAGATATCCCTGAAGTAATGTTTGGATCATCAATACCTACAGAGGCTGGTGCCGGAATTTCTGAAATATTTTTACCAGATTTTAAATAATTTTCAAGCGATTGATAGTAACCCAACTTTTGGTCAATTCCCACAATTTGCATATCCAAATCGGTAAGCCTGCCGGAAACTTTGGTAATTTCACCGGAAACATCGTACAGCTTATTTTTACGCCGAAACTCATTGAGTTCGTCTTCCACATCGCGCAAACTGGTTGACACATTTGCCAAACTGCTGTCAATAAAATTGATGGTGTTGGTGGCAAACAAATTTTTTCGGCGCAATTGGTCCTGTTGCAAAACCTTTACACTCGCGTTCAGGTAATCTACCAACCTGGTTTTGTTAGTTCCGCCAAGCCTGAGCACCAATATAGAAGAATTCCTAGACTCCGGTTCTACAAAAATATTTTTGTAGCGATTGGCAACCCCATCAAAATTGGAAAAACTAATTTCATACATTTCACCTACAGGCAGCTCTGTAGTAAGTGCCGTAAGGGTGAAGTTTGCAAAAGGCAAAACGACCTTATCCCCCACCGAAAAAACCTTGCTAAAAGTTCCCGGCGTCACGCCAATTTGCGTCTTTTTTTTGGAATCGTAAAACTGTGCACCCACCGAAGCTGATGCAAACTCGGCACGCAACTCAAACTGGTTGTTTTCTAAAAAAATAATGTTGAACGGAACGCCCAAAGCCTGTGGTGCTTTTCTATCTATGTCAATTACAAAAGGGACTTGCTTGTAAACATCTCTTTTGAAATACGCTTCCTGTTTGTAGTAATTGATAAAAAAATCGAGCTGGTCAACCACCTTTTCGTTGTGCGTTCTAGACTTTAAAGTGGTGATGACGGTCTGTACTTTGTCGGTGGTTCCGCCCCAGTTAAAAGTTAAACTTGTGTTGGATGTGAAAAATGGATTTTGTTCGTCCTTGATGGTAATCAAGGTGTCCATGTTATAGATGGGTTGCTCACGCTGGTTGATCTTGTAGGCAATGTACATGGCGATGGCGATGCACACCACAAAGTATTTCCAATAACTCAAAATCTTTATCAAAAAAGACTTAAAGTCGAAGTTACTTTGAACCTGCGAGACGTTAAAATTTTCTTCTATCATAACCTCGTCTATCGTGTTGTCAACAAAATCGTAGTGGTAACCAAAGACAGCACCGTGATAATGGTTGACAATGATTGCAGTGCGGTGGTACCTGTTCCCAGTGATTTTTGAGGCAGTGGCCTTACGTAAATAATGTCATTCGGCTTGAGCATAAAATAAGGCGATGCAAAAGCCGATGCTTTGGTGATATCTATGGTGTGAATTTTCCTGCCCTCAGGATACTGACGGATGACTTTAATATCTCTCTTGTCACCTGTCAAACTTACTTCACCTGAATTCGCCAAAGCCTCTATAATATTTACCTGTTCTTGAAGAAGGGATTTACCTCCGGGTGAGCCCACTTCTCCGGTTACCGTAAATCGGAAACCTGCCAACTTAACCGTTACAAAAAAGCTGGCATCTGTCTTGAAATAGTCCTGAAGCAAACGCTGTTCAATTTTGGATCTGACTTCTTCAATAGCATAGCCCAAAACATTGATCTCTCCCAGCGTTGGAATTCGGATATTTCCGTGCAAATCTACCGTAAACCCGGTAAAATAAGACCCTCCGGTTTGTGCACCACCCGATGGCACCGCTGCCGAGTTGGAAATAGGATTGAACAATTGGGCAAGATTTTCATCTGTAGTTTTTACCGTGATGCTCAACACATCACCAATCTGTACTTCGTAAGGTGACTTTGGTGTATCGTAAAAAATACTGTCATTGCCGATCATCAATTCTTCTTCCTGCAAAAGCGTAATTTGTTTTTGCGAAATGCACGAGCTCATCAAAACCACAAAAAGTAGGTTAAACCGCCAAAAAGTTACAGACATAAAAAGCGCATTTGTTAGTTTGTGAACAAATATAGTCGGTAAATCAACAATACTAAAAAAATATCGTCTATTGACCGTTTTTTTCTGATTAAATTTGCCCAAAAAAACACGTGAATTTAATTTCCATAGAAAATATTTCCAAATCTTTTGGCGAAAGGGTCATTTTTGAAAAACTATCTTTCGGTATCAACAAAGGACAAAAAATTGCACTCATCGCCAAAAACGGCACCGGCAAAACGTGTATTTTGAAAATTGTGGGCGGCACAGACCTTCCCGATACCGGCCAGGTAAACTACAGAAAAGACCTCAAAATTGCCTACTTGGAGCAACAGCCCGATTTTCCGGAAGCATTGACCGTAGAAGAAACCATTTTGGCTTCTGGGCACGAAACCCTGAAAGTCATCGCCCAATACGAACACGCGCTCCAAAATATGGATGACGACCAAGCCTACCAAAAAGCTTTCGAAAAAATGGAACAATTACAGGCTTGGGATTTCGAAAACGAATACCAACAAGTGCTGTCCTTGCTCAAATTAGAAGACCTGAACCAAAAAGTGGGCAAACTTTCGGGCGGCCAAAAAAGGCGTTTGGCTCTGGCCATTGCCATCTTGCAAAAACCGGATGTGATGCTGCTCGATGAGCCTACCAACCACTTGGATCTGGACATGATTGAATGGCTCGAAAAGTTTTTTGAAAAGGAGAATGTTACGCTGCTTATGGTGAGTCACGACCGGTACTTTCTGGAACGTGTCTGCAACGAAATTATCGAGTTGGAAAATGGCCAACTCTACAGCTATAAAGGCAACTACAGCAACTATCTGGAGAAAAAGCAAGCCAGACTGGATGCGGAAGCTGCCGAAACCAGCAAGGCAAGAAACCTGTTTGTAAAAGAACTCGACTGGATGCGGCGTCAGCCCAAAGCCCGTACCACCAAGTCCAAATCGCGTATAGATGATTTTTATGAAATCAAAGAAAAAGCGCAAAAAAGACGCAAGGAACATCAAATGGAGCTCGAAATCAATATGGAACGCATGGGCAACAAGATTGTCGAGTTTCATCAGGTGGGTTTGTCCTACGGCGATTTGCCTATTTTAAAACAATTTAACTATCGTTTTCAACCCGGCGAACGCATTGGAATCATCGGAAAAAACGGAACGGGAAAAACCACTTTCCTCAACTTAGTCACCCAACAAATGCAACCGGACAACGGCAAAATTGTCATCGGCGAAACCATCAAATTCGGCTATTATCAACAAAGTGGTATTGACATTGTTCCGGGGCAAAAAGTGATTGAAGTCATCAAAAAATTTGGCGAATTTATTCCCCTCAAAAAAGGCAAGCAAATTTCTGCCGAACAATTGCTGGAACGATTTCTGTTTGACAGAAAACAACAATATGACTATGTGGAAAAGCTCAGTGGTGGCGAACAAAAAAGACTGTATCTCTGTACTGTGCTCATCCAAAATCCCAATTTTCTGATTTTGGACGAACCCACCAACGACTTGGACATCCTCACTTTAAACGTTTTGGAAAACTTCCTGCTCGACTATCCGGGTTGTTTGCTCGTGGTGTCTCACGACCGGTATTTTATGGACAAAATCGTTGATCACCTGTTTGTGTTTAGAGGACAAGCGGAAATAGAGGATTTTCCGGGCAATTATTCAGATTTCAGGGCTTACGAAGAAAGCAAATCGCCTCAAGATAAAAAACCGGAAAAATCAGGAGAAATCAAAGCGAAAGGGCAAACCGTAGGCTTGTCATCTCAAGAAAAAAAACAAGTTCGAGACTTGGAAAACGAACTTGAAAAGCTCGCAACAGAAAAGCAGCAATTAGAACAAAAATTTACCAACACAGCACTGTCGCCCGAAGAGATTACTAAAATCTCCATTCAGCTGAATGAGGTCAACCAAACCATAGATGAAAAAGAAATGTTGTGGTTAGAATTGACCGACAAGCAGTGAGCGGCTTCGGAAAACTGCGTTAGGAAGCTTGCTGTTCAATAAGAATCAATGCAAAAACCGCGTAGTTAATCATGTCTTGGTAGTTTGCTTCCAATCCTTCAGAGACTAAGGTTTTGCCCTTGTTTTCTTCTATTTGTTTGATTCTGAGTATTTTTTGCAGAATAAGATCTGTCAAAGAAGAAATTCGCAAACTGCGCCAAACCTCTCCGTAATCGTGATTTTTATCCATCATCAAGGCTTTGGCTTCTGCAATTTTAGCCTTGTATTTTTCAAGCGCTTGAGCCACCGTCAAATCGGGTTGTTGCACTACGCCCAAATCCAATTGAATAAGCGCAATAGCCGAGTAGTTTATAATGCCGATAAACTCCGAAGATTCGTCTTCGTCAACTTTTTTAAGGTCGTTTTCTTGAATGGTTCGGATGCGTTGCGCCTTGATGAAAATTTGATCGGTAAGCGACGGCAATCGCAAAATACGCCAAGCAGCGCCGTAGTCTTTGAGTTTTTTCTCAAATAAATCGGCGCATTGGGCAACTATTGCATCAAATTGTTCAGCAGTATGCAACATATAAGTTGTTTTGGCAAAGGTGAAAAAAATTGCGGACTTTCTTTTAAAAATTATTTAACGCTATGCACAACACGCTGTGGAAAAGGTATTTCGATGTTTGCCGCATCAAAACGGTTTTTAGTTTCTTCAATCAAATAAAAATTGACGTCCCAAAAATCTTCATTTTTGGCCCAAATTCGCAAGGATAAATTTACCGAACTATCTGCCAATTCAGCTACAAAAACCACCGGTTCCGGATCTGTCAAAACTTTGGGATGCTCGTGGGCAATGGCCAGTAAAATTTCTTTGGCTTGTTTAATATTTGAGCCATAGGATATGCCCACTACAAAGTTTTTACGCCTGGTTTCTTCCCCGTTATAATTGATAATGGTGTCGTTAGATAGTTTGCCGTTTGGCACGATAGCCAGTTGGTTGTCAACCGTATTCAACTTTGTGCTGAAAATACCAATTGCTTTAACCGTTCCCGACACACCCACGGCATCTATAAAATCACCCACTTTGAAGGGTTTAAAAATCAGGATGAGTACACCTCCCGCAAAATTGGCCAGCGAGCCCTGAAGCGACAGACCAATGGCCAAGGAAGCTGCACCCAAAATTGCAATAAAACTCGATGTTTGCACGCCAAGTTGTGCAACCACCAAGATAAACAACAAAACTTTGAGAGAAATATGGATAAGGCTGTTTAAAAAATACTGAAGCGTGATGTCGAGCTCACGCTTCACCATCATCTTTTTGGTCACATTTGTAAAAAGTCTAATGATGCGGATACCTATGAAAAATATGAGCAACGCCACCAACAATTTTGGTGAATAGTCAATGGCCAAATCCAATAATTTCTGAAAGTAATCTTTAACTAAATCCATTTTTTATGCTATTTTTTTTGAAAGTTGCAAGATATTAAAATCTATGGTTTTGTCAGTAAAGAACGCATTAATTCACCATAAAATTGATTGAAACAGAATGGATTTTAGGACCTACGGTTGGTGAAGATGCTGAAACGAGTTCAGCATGACAGGTTTGTTGAGTTCATTATGACAAGTAGGAGGGGCTCAGCGTAACTGTAGCGCATTGATGCACAATGTTTTTTAAAAAATGACGCATGCAAAAATCCCCTCAAAGGTTTAATCGACTGCGATTTATGTATGAAAACACAATAAAATTAATCCTTCAATACACGAAATTCAATCGCCGAACTGTTGTAAACCCGATGTGTTTGTTTCTGAAAATCTTCCTCGGTTGCTTTAAAAATATTGGGCACAAAAGTTTGCGGGTTTAAATCAATCAAAGGAAACCAAGTGCTTTGTATTTGCACCTGAATTTTATGTCCTTTTTTAAAGGTGTGCAATACGTCTTGCAGCTTGATATCAACCGCCGTTACCTCATCCGGCACAAAGGGTTCGGGTTTCTCAAAACCGTTTCTAAACCTGCCTCGCATTACCTCGCTGCGCACCATTTGGTGGTAGTTGCTCATCTTGAGGTGGTCTTGGGTTTCCGGGTATTCTTCGTGGTCGGGCGGGTACACATCAATAAGTTTTACTACCCAATCGGCATCGGTGCCGGTGGTGCTCACACGCAGTTTGGCCAAAAGGTCGCCCACCATGGTAAGATCGGCTTCCAGCACATCGGTTTCATAAACCAACACATCCGGACGACGTGCAGCAAAACGCTGGTCGTCAGTCATGTATTTTCGGGGTGTAAAAACCACTTTGATATCTTCTGTGTAGGGAACAGGCTTAGCCGGATCGCTTACAAACTCGCGGAATGAAAATTCGCGTGTGGCAAATTCGGCCAATGCACCCTGCCGCGTCATAGAGAAGCTTTTGGTTTCTGCTTCTTTTGGTGGCCATTCCGCAAAGTTGCGCCATACTTTTTTGCCGGTATCAAAGATGTGTGCCTCCGGCAAACGCGAGTTGGCATCGCCACTTCCTTTTAAGAAATGATGAAAAAATTGGGTTTCCACTTCTTTCTGATAGGTTTCAGAAATACGATCGCCAAAATACACATTGCCAACAGCCTGTCGTTCTCTGGCGCGTGCCCAATCGCCGTGACTCCAAGGTCCCATCACTATGGTGTTGTAGTTTGAACTGTTTTTTTCAATGGCTTGGTAGGTGTTTAGCGGGCCGTATAAATCCTCTGCATCAAACAGTCCACCCACTATCATCACAGCCGGCTTGATGTCTTTCATGTGTTGCACAATCCCGCGAGATTGCCAAAAAGTATCGTAATTTGGGTGTTCTTTGAGTTGCTGCCAAAACACATTGCTTTGGTCGTAGTAGGCATCTAGCTTTGAAAGTGGCGTGTGGTCCAAATAGAATTGATACATGTCTTTGGTGCCAATATTCGGCATGGTGTACCAAGCCTCGGTTGTGGGTTCGGTTTTTTCATGCCCAAAAAGTGCCGTAGCTATCCAATAGCTGAGCAAATAGGCACCGTTGTGGTGAAAATCATCAAAAAAGAAATCGCCTATAGGTGCTTGGGGCGAAACGGCTTTAAGAGCCGGATGGCCGCTCAGAAGGCTGTAGGTAGCGTAAAAACCGGGATAAGAAATACCCCAAACGCCCACTTTGCCGTTGTTATTGGCTACATTTTTCACCAACCAATCGATGGTGTCGTAAGTATCAGAAGCCTCGTCGGTTTGTTTTTTCTTTTTGTTGGGGATAAAGGCACGCATATTGTCATACACCCCTTCAGAATTCCACCTGCCGCGCACATCTTGATACACAATTATGTATCCCTCTTCCATCATGGTACTGTTCGGGCCGATATTTCTGCGAAAAGCATCCGGGCCGTATGGGGCGCAACTGTAGGGTGTGCGTTGCAGCAAAATCGGATATTCCTGAGAAGTATCTTTGGGGCTATAGATGGTGGTGTGCAGTTTGATACCGTCGCGCATGGCAATGGTCACTTCTTGTTTGTCGTAGTGTTCTTCAACTTTGAATTCTTGGGCAATGAGTGTGCTTTGTACCCAAAGCAAGCCAACGAAAAGAATGAGTTTACGCATGATGTGTTTGTTTAACAGATGGTAAAAGTGCAAAAAAAGGCAGACTGTTGCAAATTATATTTGTTTGCAGACTATCATCCTTAGAAATCCGTTCGCTTGATTAAGTAACCCTTTAGAGCAAGTACATGATGTTTTTCAAAAAATGCTATATTTACCTTACGTTAATGAAGCACACATTTTATTTTGCGCACCCGCTACCGCAAAAACGGAATGCACCAAAACAACCTCATCAAAGAAACCAATAAAATGTTTCAATCAAATTTTCAGGTTTTTAAAAATTTTGAAGGGGTAACAAATGTTGTTGATGCTGTAAACGGGAACAGTCAGAATTAAATATTAAAAAACGTAGTCACAATGAACAATGTTGCTATAGAATTGTTGGGCGGCCTCCTCATTTGGATTTTTAAAGGCTTTAAGGGCACGCTTTCTAAATGGCGCGACCATAAGTACGCATTTCTCGTAGGTATAGGGTTTATATTTTTGATAGTCATTATTTTAAGCATGCTGTGATTGTCACGCAAGTTAACCTTCGTTAAGATTTTAATACATAATTGATTGCAGGTTCGGTTGACCCAAATCTACTTATAAAGTTCAGCAAAGCCTTAATTTTAGAAAAACCTTGGTTGTGAGGAAGTGCAAAAGTTGTTAATTTTTAACGAACGTTAGGTATGTAATAAAATTTCACTATTTTTGACAAAAAAAAGATGAAGTTACTTACTAAGAAGGTAGCACCCGACTTTAAAGTTGAAGATTACCGTGGCCACAAAATACACTTAAGCGATTACAACAATCAAAAAGTGCTTTTAAGCTTTTTTAGAACAGCTACTTGTCCTTTTTGCAATATGCGGGTACAAGAGTTGATTAAAAAGGAACAGCAGTTTAAGGATAGCGGAATTGAAGTGATTGCTTTTTTTAGTTCAGATGCCGACGAAATCAAATCCTATGCCGGTAAACAAAACCCATGGTTTCCTGTGGTGGCCGACCCTAATAAAAATATTTATGCTTTATATGGTGTAGAAGAATCAGCAAGTGGTATGTTAAAAACCATGCTCAAACCTCTAAAAATGTTGAGAATGATGGCGAGTGGCTTTTTCAATTTAAAGTCTATGAAGGCGGCACCCATTATCCCGGCAGATTTTCTACTGGGTCCTGGTTTAATAATTGAAAAAACCTACTATGGTAAGGACTTTGGTGATCATATTGATTTAAATGAAATTTTAAATTAATATTCTTAATTTTGAAATCTAAATAAAGAGAATTGAGACCACAAAAAGTTGATACAGAAACATTATTAATGGGCGCACTTTCCGTTTTAAAAGAAAAAGGATTTGATGGAGCCAGTTTAAACGAATTGGCAAAAGCCACCGGACTTCAAAAAGCAAGCTTGTATCATCGTTTCCCCGGTGGCAAAGAAGAAATTGCTCAAAATGTGTTTTGTTTTATTGAAGAATGGATATTGAACAAATTGGTGAAAATTCTCAATGATCCAGCAGTGTCTCCTGAAAAAAGATTATCTCGTGTTTTAAAAAATATTGATTCCCTATACCAAGGCGGTAAAGATGTTTGCTTTATTCGTTCACTCTCTATGGGTACCGGCAAACAACTTTTTAGTGATGATATTCAAAAAGTACTACATATTTGGATTAAGGCCTTCTACGAGTTTGGTTTAGGAATTGGTTTTAATAATGAAAAGGCCCAAGAAACCGCAGAACATTCATTAATGATAATTCAGGGCAGTTTGGTGTTGTCCAATGCCATGGATGAACCCAAGCATTTTAAAAATGCTCTTATACAAGTAAAAGAAAATTATTTCTCCTAAAAATTTAATTATAAATTTTACCGAACATTCGTTTTTTAATAAAATATGAATAAACAAACCAAAAATATTTTACGCGTTCAGCGTGTGGCATGATGCTAGGAATTTAACACTTAACACATGACATGATACTCTATAAGGAAATAACCGGCGAATATTTCGAGGTTCTAAATATTGAAAGTTCCGATAAAGAAATAAGTAACCATATTCCTCACAAAAGCCCTCAAAATTCATTAACCATCCTGTGGTTTCTTGACAATGATAGTATCCTTGAAACTGATGGTATTAGGAATCATATTTCGAAAAATGAAATCCTTTTCATAACCGACTTGCATCATGTAAAAATGCTTAAAACAGGAAGCATACGCACGATGCGTTTCAATCGCGCCTTTTATTGCATCATCAATCACGATCAAGACGTGAGCTGCAAAGGACTGCTTTTTTATGGAGCTTCAACATTACCCAAGATTCAATTATCTAAATCTCAGATAAATTTACTAAACCCTATTTTTAGAACTATTTCACGAGAAATTACCATTGCCGATCAGCATCAATTGCCTATGTTACAGCTTTTGCTTAGGCAGTTTTTAATTCATTGTACGAGGTTTTATAAACAACAAAATTTATCGGCAACTTCGACAGTTTCTAATATAGAAATTATTAGAGAATTTAATTATTTGGTAGAACTACATTTCAAAAAATTACACAAGGTAAAAGACTATGCAAAAATCATGAATAAATCCTCTAAAACACTGTCCAATTTATTTAGCCAACATTCCAATAAATCACCCTTTCAAATTATTACTGAAAGGAAAATATTAGAAGCAAAGCGACTCTTATGCTATGGCAATTTATCTGTTAAGGAAGTTAGTTATAATTTAGGTTACAACGATATACAATCATTTTCCAGAGCTTTTAAAAATCAAGAATTGATATCTCCAATGACTTTTAAAACCAAATGCATGGGAAAAAATGCCAAACATTTAGGAAAAAAGGTTTCTTTAAATTATTACCAAACAAAGGATATTTGTATCTAATTTTAAAATATATATTCTTATGGAAAAAAATGGAAAAATTAATTGGCAGAATGCCCTAATAGGCGGTCTTATCGGCACACTGTTTTTCGACATTGTAGGGTTCATATTCACAGGAACATGGTGGGATATACCAGCCATACTAGGTGAAAAAACCGGGCTTGGTGTGACCTACGGCGTTTTAGGGCATTTTGGTAACGGTTTATTGTTGGCTATACTTTATGCGGGTATTGCTCCATCTTTATGGGGACCATCGTGGCTCAGAACCTTAATTTTTGTAACAGCCGAAACGATTGCCTTGGTTTGGTTTTTTATGTTTCCCCTTTTAGGAGCCGGAATTGCGGGTACAAATTTGGCACCAATAATACCTTTAGTTTCTTTATTGAGACATATCGCTTACGGAATACCTTTATTTTACTTTGTTCATAAATTTAAGAAATAGTTAATGGTTAATGTTTCGCTGTCGAGGGGTAAATTTTTTACTTCTCGACAGCTTTTAAACACTTTATTGATGTGAAATAGCCAAAATAATTAAAATAGACACTCACCAAAATAGAATACTGATATGAAGTGTCTCACAAATTAAAAATGATAACCTAAATTACAAATGAGAAAAAATATTTTAATTTTAATTACCTTAATGACGCTGACAATGCAATCACAAAACACTGAAATTAAGCACCCCGTTCCACCTTTTACAGAGGAAACGGCCAAACAAAAAATACAAATGGCTGAAGACGCCTGGAACAGCAAAGACCCTCAGCGCGTGTCAATGGCCTATACGCCCGACAGCGAATGGCGAAACCGCGATCTTTTTATTAACGGTCGGGAGGAAATAGTAGCTTTCCTTACTCAAAAGTGGGAAAAAGAACGCCATTACAGGCTTAAAAAAGAATACTGGGCACACAGCGAAAACCGCATTGCCGTTAGGTTTGAATACGAATATCAAGATGCCAACGGCCAGTGGTGGCGCGCCTATGGCAACGAAAATTGGGAGTTTGACAAAAATGGGCTAATGGCCAAACGCTATGCTAGTATCAATGATGTTGCTATAAAGGATACTGAAAGGAAATTTAAGTGATTATTTGGTTTTGACTGAATCAAAAAACATATCATACAGTGCTTTTAGGTTGTATATTTTAACCACTCAAATATTTTAAAGTATTCGATTATATTTGATGACATTTATCCTTAACCTTTATATTTGTGGAAAAAGCTACCATAGGGATCGGACGTAAGGAGCTTTTCCCTATGTTGACAAACCAAGCAAATTAAAAAAATGTAAATGTATATCCCTAAAGCTAACCTAACAACAAACGACGAAGAAATCGTTTCATTTATGAAACGGTTTAGTTTTGCAACAATAATCACTTCAAAAGACAATTTTCCAATTGCAACTCATTTGCCTTTTGTAGTTTCAACCAGAGACGGCGATATCGTATTGACTTCGCATTTTGCAAAAGCTAATGATCAATGGCAAGACATTGAAAATAATACGGTATTGGCAATATTTAGCGAGCCTCATGCTTACGTTTCAACAAAGAATTACGATAAAAAACTTAATGTACCGACTTGGAACTACATTTCAATTCACGCCTACGGCCAGGGCAAATTAATTACAGAAACAGGAAAGACTCTTGAAGTGTTAGAAAAGATGATTGACAATTTCGAAACATCTTATCGATCACAATGGGATGGTTTTCCAGAAGACTATAAACTGAAAATGCTTAAAGGAATTATAGCTTTTGAAGTAGTAGTTACGGACTTGCAAGCTAAGAAAAAATTGAGCCAAAATAGAACGGAAACAGAGCAACAAAAAATAATTGACACTTTATCAAAAAGCGTGGATACCAACGAAAAAATTATTGCACAGTATATGAAGAATAACTTATTAAACAAATCATAAAAGCCATTAACCTTTGCTTTAGCAAAAAAGGAAATGATACTAAAAAATGTAGCTATTTCAGTTAGATAAAATTTTAAAAGACGAATAAAAAATATAAAGAACCACAAAAATTGTATAAGCGTAATTCGGTCTAAAGATATGAATTTGGACTAATTGCATGTTAAAAAGCATAAGATTAAATGGAAAGTGTAAAGCTTCTAATACTAAACTAATTATTTAGCCCTTGAAAAAACAAAAGTTAGAAAACTATAAACCAAATTAAGTTGCCATTGTTTAAGTAATTTTAAGAAAAAGCAACCATTTGATTACTTTTTGCGTCTTTATAAGAAATAGAAGCAATATTTTATTTAAAAATTTTAAAGTAACTCAAATACAAAGCAAAAATCTTAATAATGAAAACAACAAGCCGGCTTAACGTAATACTAACAGTACTTATCACATTTGGTGTCTACTTTACACTCGATGTAATTTATTTCAATAAAATGCGTGCATTCCTGAATGGTACAATAGACCAAATTGGAGTGAGTCACCTTTTAGCCTATACGCTATCTCTTACACCGCTTATTTTAGGGGCATACTTACTTCAAAAATCGTTTAAGAAGACTTTAGAAAGTCTTGGTTTAAATCAATCTATTTTAGTCGGCTTCCTTTTTTGCTTTATTTGCACATTGCCAATGCTGATTGGATATATGTTTGTTTTTGAATTCAATAAACAAATTACTGTTACAACTATCTTAATTAAGGCAGTATCCTCAGGTTTTTTTGAAGAATTAATTTTTAGAGGATTTTTATTTGGACTGCTGTTCAGATACACCAAGCTAGGTTTTATCTTGGCCTCACTATTAGGCGCAATGATTTTTGGCTTAATGCACCTCTATCAAAGTAACGACCCCTTAATGATGCTCGGTATTTTTGGAGTTACCTTTTCCGGCTCACTGTTCTTTGGCTGGGCTTATGCCGAATGGAAATACAACATTTGGGTGCCGGTGTTTTTGCATTTATTGATGAACCTGTATTTCGAATTATTTTCCGCTGGAGAGAATGCCTTAGGTGGTGTTTATATGAATATTTTTAGGATAACGGTAATTCTGTTGGTAATTATTACAACCATTTATTACAAACGAAAAACCAAACAATCTTTTGAGGTTACCAAAAACAGTTGGTGGATGAAGAAAGCAATGCCTACAAGTTAGAAATAACTTTTGAAGGTTAAATTTCAGAAAAGACTTCAGAGTGTTGATTTAAGTCTTTTCAGGGTATTTCATACACTAAATCAAACTTTCAATATTTTCGACTCCAACATATCTGTTAGTAATAAAACCTTCGGCATACCTCTTGTTTATAGCTCTTCCAAATATTTGATTGGTAGCTTTTATTTGATCAAGCAAGGCAATTATTCCGTTTGGGCTTTCATTTTCCGGTATTACAAATTGTGATTTATAGGCTTTGATGGCATCCATTTTAGCAGTAAAACAATCGCTGATATCTACAACGAAGCTGGGTTGTATAAAATAATCCTGAATGTAATGATATACCGCCATTGGGCGCCAATGCTCCTGCTCTTTTTCATTCAATCGTGTAACATTCATTTTTAAACCGGAAATAAAACAAGCATCAGCTACCAATTCAGCCGCATTTCTATGGTCGGGATGTTTATCGTTAAAAGCATTTGCGAGCACAATTTTTGGCTTATACTTCCGAATAAGTTGTATGACCTTCTGTTGATTTTGTAAGGTGTTTGAAATTTTGCCATCGGGCAGGTTGAGTTGTTCCCTTATTTTAACACCCATAAGTTGTGCAGCTGTAAATGCTTCTTCTTTTCGGATTTCAACGGTGCCATAACTTCCCATTTCTCCTTTTGTAAGATCAACTAAGACTACACTTCCTCCTTTTTTAATGGTGCGAATTATGACTCCTGCGGCTGCACATTCTACATCATCTGGATGTGCGCCAAAAGCAAGTATATCAATATTAAAATTATTCATCATTGAAATTACTTTAAAAAAAATAACGCTATGTTGCTTTCACAGTTGCATAAGCTATGTAAGTAGTAAGAGGCAATTGCGCTAATTTCCCCTTTAACATAATTATGATTTGCCCGCGATGGTATGACGAATGATTTACCAGATGTATCAATAAATCTTCCAATGAAATTGATGAAGGTTCGCCCATAAACGGAAAAAAGATAGGTTCTTCCATCTCATTAGCGGTTTTTCTCAAAATGAATGCTTTCCATTCTTCACAATTTTCTTCGGCTAGCCTGAGACAATTTTCTAAGGTTAAATTATCCCATAATTTATAATTTGGGGTTTCATTTAAAGCTCTTTTTAACCAATTATTTGGAGCGATAATTAGGTGAGATAAAATTTAGTAAAGCCTTCTATCGGGAGTATGAGCTTCAGAAATGGCATTGATGAGCATCTTGTTTGCCCAAAGTTCGTAATCTAGTTGTTTTAAAAAAAGTGTTGTTTTCATTCCACTAAATAAAGTATTGTTTGTAGAAAAATATGGCCGTTATAACCGCACCGATGAAAATAATAAAATTCCTCAAGACTTCCTGTTTGATTTGTCTTGCTAGTTTAGCCCCATAAAATCCTCCAATTAAAGCTCCGGCAATCATCACTATGGTGTATTGCCACAGTATAATTCCGGAAAAGATGTAGGTAAATGCCGCAATACCATTGTTAAATGACACCAAAATAACTTTAATCCCATTCATTTCATTTAGATTTTTTAAACCAATTAATGATAATGCGGTAAGTATGATCATTCCTAAACCTGCCCCAAAATAACCACCATAAATACCAATAAAAAACATATAAACAAGGTGTATATAATTTGGCTTTGAGAAGCTGTATGCTTTAGATTTGGAAATAAAAATAGTTCTTAAATCATTACTGAAAACAAACAGTACTAATGACAATAATAAAAAGAAGGGCACAAAATTGCTAAACGCTTTTGGAGATGTATTTAAGAATAAATAGGCACCGAAAAATCCGCCAACCGAAATAGAAACAATAAAATACAAAATGAATTTAATCGGCAGTTGTATGTCCTTTTTAAAGGCAATAGCACTGGTAATATTTCCCGGCCACAATGCCACTGTACTAATTCCGTTTGCGTTAAGAGGCACAATGTTGCAGAAAATCAAAGAAGGGTAAGAAATAAAGCCACCTCCGCCGGCCACGGCATTTAAAGTGCTGCCAATTATGGCTGCCAAAAATAGAATGATTAAAGTAACTATATCCAATTAGATTAAATTAGAGTTGATATAAAACACAAGAGATAAACCACGAAAACCCATAAAAAACTACTCAGTTTAAATTACAGGTTATCGTGGTTTTAATTAATGTCTAAACAGCCAAAAACTTTCTGATTTTATCAGTTATTTCAATTTCGTGGCTCTCTAACGCAAAATGACCGGCGTCATAAAGATTAAAATCTAAGTTTTTTAAATCTTTTTTAAAGGCTTCTGCTCCTGCAACCGGAAATATATAATCGTTCTTTCCGTAAACAATTAAAGTTCTGGGTTGATGTGTTCTAAAATAAGCTTGCCATTTTGGATATAATTTCACATTGGTTTGATAATCATAAAACAATGCCAACTGGATTTCATTGTTGCCCTCTTTTGTGAGGTGTCTTAAATCAACTTCCCAGTTATCAGGAGATACCAATTCCGGTTGTGACACACCGTGCGTATATTGCCATTGCAAGCCTTCTGGACTGTGAAAGCCTTCTAGTGGCTTGCCGTTTTCAATTGTTTTGTTGTTCCAATATGTTTTAATGGGATCCCAAAACGCTTCCAAACCTTCATCATAAGCGCATCCATTTTGAATAATTAAATTTTGGATTTTTTGTGGATTTTTAGAAGCAATTCTAAAACCTACAGGCGCGCCATAATCCATTAAATACAAACTAAATTTTTGAATGTCTAGTTGTTCTAAAAATGCTTCAATGATGTTTGCAAAATTCTCGAAGGTATAATCAAAATCTGCCATTGATGGTTGCTCACTTCTGCCAAAGCCAGGATAATCCGGAGCAATAAGATGGTAGTTGTCTGATAAGTTTCGCAACAAATTGCGATACATATGCGATGATGTTGGATAACCGTGCAATAATACTAATACCGGCTTTCCTTTTTCTCCGGCTTCACGATAAAAAATATCGATTCCTTTTACTTTTGTTGTTAAATGTTTTACGTTACTCATTTTTTTTGTTTTTTAGTTAAAAATTGAATCCGTTCGTTCGATTGATTTGCGCAATTTTGTTACAAACCGTACGTTCGGAAAATTTAGTGCGCAAATTTTGTTATAATACCAGCATCGTTATAATTTATTTGAAGGCTTCAATAAAGAAGTTTGCTATATAGCGTTCACTTAACTCTTTTTTAATATTTAAATGTTTAGTTTCTAGTAAAACTTCACTCAAAACCCAAAACGATATTAAACCATTTATTCACCTTAAATCATTGTAATTTTTTATAAACACTTATATTTCGATTTAATAAAAATCCTTTTTAGAACATTGAAAGTGCAAATATAATAAAAAAAAAATCAATTACCGAACGTTTGGTTTGTTATTTTGGAAAATATTAAGTTTCTCATTTACGCATTTCCATTAAGAATCATTGTTTGACCAACCTCTCTCTATATTTTTTAGGGGTTGCACCAAAATTAGATTGAAATTTTTGAATAAAATGCGAAGTGTTCTCGTAACCTAGTTCAAAGGCAATTTCATTAATGTTTTTTTCTGTATTGTTTAATAAATTTGAAGCCCATTCTAAGCGCTTTTCGCTAATCCATTTGGCCGGTGATTTTTCAAAATGCTTTTGAAAATAGCGTTTAAAGGAGGAAACACTCATACCACTCAAGAAGGCCAACTCCTCAACACTTAAATTACTGTTGACATTCTTGAGCATCAGGGCTTCTATGTTCAACTTGGATTTTTTGTTTAATTGAACTAAAAAGTCTTTAAATTGTTCCTGTTGATCATTCATTAAAAACCCCAATAACAACTCCTCAATTTTAAGCCGTAACAACGCGTCATTCAATGGGCTTTTTCCTTTAAAATAGGGAAGTAATGAATTGATATAGCCTATGAGGCTGGGGGTTGCATCAAACTTATAATGCCCATTACTTCCCTTGCCTTCAGGTTGCCCCAATGTTTTAAGATGCTGCTCGTTCTTTTGATGAAAATTGGCCAAAAATTGGTCTCCTAAAAAGAATAAAACACTTTCGTATTGATAGTTTTGTGCTACCTTTTCTGTACTCACAAACAGCCCTTTTTTTAGAAATACTGCTTCATTTTCCTCTAGGGTTAGCGCCAATTCGGGTGCCATAAACTTTTTTTGACCGTTTACTCCAAAAACAATCAAATGTTGGGTGAGATTTATTTTTGCCTTTTTAGTAACGGGTAGTCTATTTACATATACTACACTGCTGTCGTCTATTTTATAGACAAGGCTGTTGTGAATGTTCGAGCTGTTGATGTCTTCCGGCAGATTAACAATCATAAGAATTTCCAATTTGGAACTAAAAATACTTTAAAAATGAAGAACTCCATCAAAATTCAATTGGTTCTTAGTCCACCATCTGCATTAATAACGGCACCGGTAATCCAACCGGAAAGGTCTGACGCCAAAAACAAAGCCACATTAGCGATGTCATCGGGATTTCCCAAGCGTTGTAATGGATATATTTTTTGAATGTTTTGTTGAAATTGCAGTCGCTGTTGGTCACTCATCTTTTGCAATGCATTTTCTAACATTGGCGTGTGCACGCTGCCGGGAGCTATGGCATTTACCCTCACTTTCTTTGGGCCTACTTCGCAAGCCAATGCCTTGGTAAAAGAGTTAATGGCGCCTTTGGTCAAGGAATAGGCTGTGCTGGGTCTGCCGGCCACCATTCGGTCTGAAAAATAAGATGAAATGTTGATGATACTTCCCTCTGTTTCAATTAATGAGGGCAGCAATTCCTGAGATAACAAATAGGGCGCTTTAACATTCACCTTAAAAATGTGTTCTAATTTTGAAAGATTTACGGCTTCAACGGGCTCAAAATAGGCAACCGCCGCATTGTTTACAAGTACATCTACCTTCGGCCATACCTTAGTTATCGATTTGACTAATGCATTAATTTTTGAAACCTCAGCCAAGTCAAATGGCATCGTTAGCACTTGGTTGCCATTGACAGTCAATTTTTTATGGGCAAGCCCCAATTTTTCTCTATCTCGTCCTATGAGCAGTACCGCTGCCCCGTTTTCAATAAATCGTTTTGCAATGGCAAAACCAATACCTTCACTGCCGCCGGTGATTACCGCTCTTTTTCCATTCAATAACTCCATTCCATTTCTTTTGAAAAAGTGCGTGAACGTAGTCGATACCTCGCCCACGCACATTAATACTACTGTTGTTGAACAATAAACACTTCCAATTCCTTAAACGCTTGGTCCCTAAGTGGGATCAAATTTTTATAAGATTCCGAATTAAATACATCCTCAATGGTGCCTTGGTCAGGAAACTCCATTATCGCAATTAATTGTGGACTCGTAGTTCCCACAAGGGTCTTAGACACTTTGTACTTACCAACGGGTACAGCTCCGGCATTTTTAAAAATGAGGGCCGATTTTTCAGAATATTCCGCAAAAGCCTCCTTTTGTTCAGGAATTAAAACAGCATTGACAATCATTAGGGTTTTTTGTGACATATTATTTTGGTTTTTAAGGGTTTCTGTTGAATTAAAATCTACTCGTGTAATTTCAAATGTTTGTGCTACAGGGTTGTTTCCCCCGAAAAGCATATCCAATTTGGCGTACATCACATAAATAGCATCGACCGCTTTGGTGAGCGTGGTGGGAAACGTATTTCCGGTTTCAAAACGTGCTATGGTTTGTGCCGTGGTCCATTGGTCTTTGGTCGCAATTTTATAAACCACACTAGGAAAATCGGTCCCGGTGAGGTTGTTGCTGGCTAGAGCTAAAGTTTGGTTATCGATCAGCAAAACACCGTCTATGGTTGGAAATGGTTTGTTGGCAATGTGTATCTCGGTTAAACCGGTCGGATTTTTTAAGGGAATTTTGAATAATTTTCCACCGTTGTATATGGCTGTAATCAAATACCCATCCTGATGGTACACCAACCCGTTTAAACCAAAAGTGCCTTGTGGGGCAGCCAATCTTTCGTCATTGATAAAAATGGACGGTTTTCCGCTACTGTCGATTTTGTAAATGATGGGCGCAAAGCTGTCTGTCACGTAATAATTACCATCGCTATCCATAGTGACATCGTTTGCCAAATGGGCACCTGCCGGTGCTATTTTGGTCAGGTTGATGTATTTTTCTCTTTTCCCGGTTTTCAAATTGTAAAAAACGACTGAGGCAAGGGTTCCCATTGTGGCAGCACTGCTTTTTTTGCCCACACCGGGGTCGCTGTTGCAAACTACTAAGCGATTTTGCTTTGAATCGATTTCGAGGCCAATGGCAGAAATCAGGTCATTGTCTTCGGCAAACACAGAAAAGATACCCGATTTATCCACTTTTATAATTTTACCTTCCGAAACAGAAGTTATAAAAAAGGATTCAGATACGGCGTCATAAACCAATCCTTCGGGATACAGTCCGGGGCTTTTTATAATAATTTGATTTTGCGAAATTGTGGTAGTAACCGACAATAAAATGGTAAGAATGGCGAGCCAAAATCGCACATTGGTTTTAGTTTTAAAATTCATAAATTTAGGCATTAGGTTCCGGGCAAAGGTAGGACGAAGGATTGTCTATGTAATATCTCATTTAGTCCATAAAATATTTTAAAAAGCTCAACTTTACCGTCGGTGGGGTGGTAAAATAAATGTAATATTCAGTTCAGAATACAGCCTTATATTCATAAATTAATAAAACCATATGTACTCAAAATCACTTTTAACCTTCGGTATTCTAATTTATGCCGTAGGTGTCCCCATTCTTGAAATTAACGATACGCACGTTTTTAATCCGGATTGGACACCTCACGTTCGTATTCACGAAATGTGGCAATTAATCACAAACAGCAGCATAGGGTTGTTCTGTTTGTGGCTGGTTTGGGCGAAACAAAAAATTGTATTGCCCTGTGTTTTAGGACTTTTTATTACCGGCGGATTTCTCTTGGCTTTCATCCTTCAAGATTTTTACGGAGGTTCAATGAAGTATTTAGATGGCTCTGAAAAAACCCTATTTGGCATCAATATAGGTGTCCTTGGTTTTGGGATAGTATTCATCGTCTTTCTATATACTTTATTTCAAGGAATGAAGAGGAAAGACGGTTTGCAAAAATATATATGCTTTTTCAATGTACATTGAAGAAACTTGGGCTATCCAAGACATTTTTAATAAAAGGAAAATGAAAAATAATAAGTACTATAATAAGTGAGATTTATATTTTTTTCTCTTTTATCTGCCAATAATCAAGCCATTTCTGAAGTATTTAGAATTGATAACAATACTATTTAAATTTTTTACCGAACGTTTGGTTATTATAAAAAATCACTATATTTGCCATGAAAATCAAGTCCACTAGTTGAAATAGTGGTTTAATTAATTATGAATTTTAAAAAATGTAAAAAAATGAGTAAAACAGCAATTGTGGTTCTTTCCGAACCAAAAGCAGGTTCTGAAGAAGCTTTAGGACGTGTGTTCAACGCCTTGGCGGCGGCTTATGATTTTAAGGAAGCCAATGAAGATGTGAAAATCATCTTTCAAGGTGCAGGTACAAGATGGCCGGAGGTATTGCAACAGGAGAGCCATCCCGGAAATGCACTTTACAAAGCCGTTGAGGACAAAATTGAAGGCATATCTTGCGGATGTGCAGATGTTTTTGGCGCAAACCCATCTGGTTTAGACTTGGTTAAAGACAACAAAATTCCTGGCACAACCGGTCTATCTAGTTTTTTTAAACTGCAAAAGGAAGGTTACAGTATTATAACATTCTAAAATCTCAGCCTGCCCTTTAGGGCAGGCTTTTAACTGTCAAAAGACATGGAAAGCGTATACCATAGCGGGGAAAAAGAGATTCAAAAAAGGGTTGGGGAACTTCTTCGAGCCGAATCAAACGGAAGGGTTATTACCAATACAATAATTAAAGGTGCGATAAATTTTATTGAAAAACAACCTATGGCTATTGTAAGTTCAGTAGATAATAAAAATCGCATTTGGACTTCGTTACTGATTGGAGATCATGGTTTTGTGACGGTGCCAACACAAAACAATCTAAACATAGACATCGAAAAGATACATAGTGACCCCCATGATATATTTTTTAAAAATATTTCTGATAACGGGAATATGGGTTCGCTTTTTATCGAGTTTGAAACCCGAAGAAGATTTAGAATAAACGGGGCGGCAAAAGTTAGTGAGAATCAAATAGAACTTACTGTTAAAGAGGCCTATCCAAATTGTCCTAAATATATCCAACAACGTGTCATTAGTCGCCCGGAAGGTTTTAAAAAAACAAACGCAATTAAAACAATGGGGAGAAAAATAAATGATGACATAAAAAGATGGATTACCTCATCTGATACTTTATTCGTTGGCAGCCAAGGACAATCTCTAAGTCTTGATGCCTCTCACCGCGGAGGTCCTCCCGGATTTGTTGAATTTGTAGATAAACAAATTCTGAAAATACCTGATTACGTAGGTAACAGCATGTATAATACATTAGGAAATATATTGCAAAACCCAAATGTGGGTTTATTATTTATAGATTTTAATAAGGGTAAAACTTTACAGTTGACAGGAAAAGCTTCCATACTTTTTGAACAGCAAAACGCATCAGATTTGATAAAGACTACAGGCACAGGCAGGTTCTGGTTATTCTCTCCCGAAGAATGGATAATAACAGAAAATCACCATGATGTGAGTTGGGAACTATTGAGTTATTCACCTTTTAATCCTACTATATGAATTTTTATGATTACAGGGTTTCTAAAGTTTTGAAAGAGAGTAAAAATATATCATCTTATTACTTAAAACCATTAAACGGAGATTTATTACCTAGCTTTTTGCCGGGTCAGTTTATAACTGTTAAAATACATCTCAAGGGACAAGACAAAGCCGTCACAAGAAACTATACGCTATCAGATAAACCCGGTATGGACTATTACAGAATTACTGTAAAAAAAGAGCCTAAAGGGCTAGTGTCTACATTTTTGCATGATGAAATTAGTGTTGGGTCAAGGTTAAAAGTAAGTGCCCCGTCAGGAAATTTTTATCTTTCTCAAGGTATGGATACTCCAGTTGTGATGATATCTGGGGGTGTTGGTATTACACCTATGATGAGTATGATTGAATATATTGCCGAACATCAGCCACAAAGAAAGGTCTATTTTTATCATTCTAGTAAAAATAAAGACTTACAACCCATGGGCGAGAGGTTAAAAAAACTTTCAAGTAAGAATGGAAACATTAATCTTTATGTGCATCATACGCAACCCTTGGAAAATGAAATACGGGGAGTGAATTATGATGAAAGTACGATTATAGACTTAAATCATTTTAAAAAAAATATAAAGGAGATTGAACAATGTAGCTTTTACATTTGCGGCCCAGTCTCATTTATGCATGACATGTCTAACCATCTGACAGCTATGGGTGTAGCTAAAAACAAAATTAACTTTGAGCGGTTTGACAATCCTGATAGGATTAATATACAAAATACCTCAATTGTACAGACTAATACTGAAGAACCTGAGGTTTACTTCTTGAAATCCGGATTGAAAACTTTTTGGAATATAAAACATGAAAATTTATTGACTTTAGCAGAGTCTTTAGGTATTGAAGCCCCAAGCAGCTGTAGAATGGGAACCTGTGCATCTTGCGAAACCGAAATTCATTCGGGTGAAACAGTATATGAACCCGAACCCTTCGTAGAAGCTCGTCCGGGAAATGTATTCATATGCTGTGCCAAACCAAAAACACATATAACACTTAATCTCTGATGAGGATAAAAACAGAAGAATTCTTTATGCTCGAAGCACTTCATTTGGCTGAAAAAGCTTTAAATAGCGGAAACCCACCTGTAGGCTCTGTCTTGGTGCTCAATGGCAAAATTATTGGTAAAGGTATTGAATCGGGAAAAACAACCCAAGATGTGACCAATCATGCAGAAATATTGGCTCTGAGAGACGCTATTAAAAAGGGGTTTGTAAAAAACCTCCACGAAACTGTCATGTATACAACTCACGAACCCTGTATCATGTGTTCGTTTGCCATAAGACACTACGGGGTCACTAAGGTAGTCATTGGGCTTAATGTACAGGATGTGGGCGGGATGACATCAAAATTCAATATTCTAAATACGACAAAAGTAAAAAAATGGACAAAAAAGCCACAAATTACTTTCGGTCTTCTTAAAGAGTATTGTCAAGCGCTTACAGATAAATATATAGCCTTAAAGGGGAAAAGCATTAAAGGGTGTTGAAAATAAATCTGCTGGGGTGCTCTAATTTAAAAAATGACGCACCTAAACCGACTAGTTTATAAATTTTAAAGTTTTCAAATCACCATTCTTAAAAAGAATTTTTGCAATAATTATTTTCTTCTTAAACGGAAATTGTATAAAATCAATTTTTGTGGCTTCAATATCTCTGAATAATTCTCTGCCGAAGATATCATATAAAACTATAGATTTTATTGGATTTTCGCTGTCGACAGAAAATTTTAATAAATCTTCTTTCACTTGATATGTAAATTTATTATTTACGGCTTCAGTTTTTTCCTTGGTAATATCTGAAAGAACTTCACTATTTGGAGAGAAAACAATACTAAATCTTTCTGTGTTTTTAATTTCTGATATTGTTTCAAATTCAAAAGTGCTATTTAAGAGATCATGTAACGTATTGTTCATATTATCTTTAACATATACACTTTCAATGCCTTTATTATTTAATACTTTTTCAATTTTTAAGTACGCCTTCCCGTCTTCTTTCGACTTAAAACCTAAGGGCAAAACGGTTGATGCGCTGATTTCATTAATTCCTTGAATGATGTATTCTTTTTGATTTATCAACCAAAACATATCGTCGTTGACGAGGTCAGCATTTTCACCATCAAACCCACGGTCATAACCAACAGTTGCCCTTTCATCAACTGTCAACAAAAGTTGCCTATAATATCCTCTTGGTGATGTAAAGCCAAAATAAATTTTCATCCTTGTGTCTGTCTCTGTCTGTGTTTCCGTTTTATTTCTTTTAGGCTTCAATAGCTTGCCTACTTCTATGTCTTTTGGCTTATTTGCCTTAAAGAAAACTGAATTAGAGACATTATCTTCTGTTACAAATGCTCTTTGTGAGTTTTTGAAGTTTATAGTGCCATTTGAGTTTGCTGCAACAAAGAACCCTTGCCCAACAGGAATATACCGAGCAGGCGTTTTAGTGCCCAACCCGGGAATTACAGGTGGAGCCGTAATATACCCTACACTTCCCGAAAGATTGTACATGTGATATCCGCCTACATATTCTCGCAAAAAATGGCTACCTCCCCCTTCGTGTTGCCAAAAAAATAATGTTCCTGTAATATCCGGATTGTCTAAGATAAACCGATCGGCGTCGATAGCTGACGGATATGGATTCCCAATTAAGTAATTATACCCTTCTGTAAGATTTAAAGTAATATCACCATTATTGGGTTTACCAATAAAAGTGTAGTTTTGAACTTGATCTACTTCACCTGTGTTAGGTCCTTTCATGGTATAACCCTCACCTACTTTAACCATTCCACTTCTGCGAACTTGCTGCCAAGAGTTGATATCCCCAATAGGACCATTAAATTTAAATATCCAATAATCACTTATTCGTATTGGACTTGCAGGTGAACCGTCAGCACCGTTAAAAGTGTTCACGAAGGAAATGTTTAAAGGAGTTAAAGGATTTGTCCCATCCCTGAGTATGGTTGATACATTGTAATCGTTATTGTTCGAAAAATCATTAATTATACCAACTGGTGAACTAAAATAGTTGTAGGTAAAATTATCCGCAGAACCTTGTTGATCTTTTTCCAATTGTCCTTTGCTTTCCGGATCAAGGATACTGTTGTCAAATTGAACTAACTGAGCCTCGCTTTGCAGATCAATTTTACCATCTAATTTTAAATATTTTGAAATACTGAGTCCGCTTCCATTCACAGTGAGTGTATTGTTAACCGAATTTAAAGCAAAAACTTCAACATTAGAATTCAGCTCTATATTATTGTTCAACTCTACGATATTCCCTTTGATGGTTAAACCCAGTACACCAGTTTGACCCGGTATTAGTTGTTGATTTCCAAATTCCCAAACATTATGATCATTCCAGTTACCGTCTTGTGAGCTAATATAAGGCAGGGGAGCCGATTGAAAATCTACTTTTGCATTCTTGAATACGGCTATCGAATTATTAGATGACTCGTCTTTAGTAGATTTAAATAAGAACTTGGACATTGGATAATAGGCTTCCAAATCAGACCAAAATAAGCCCGATAAGATGAAATCAAGTTCATTTATGCCGTTATCATTTAGGTATGTCCCCTTTAAAATATTACTCATATTAGTCAATTCTTGATTCATCAGTAAACGAATTTGCTCAACAGATAAAGCTTTATTCCAAATTCTCAATTCGTCTATATTTCCATCTAAGAATTGATTGGGTATTTTATGGCCGGATGCACCAATCAAAAAATTATAGCTGTTGCTCAATGGCCCTCTAGCAATGCTTAAAGACTGATCTAACTCTCCATCCAAATAAATAGAGAGTAAACTACCATCATATGTCACGGCAATGTGATGCCATTTATCCTGGGATAAAGGAACCGAACTTGATATAGTTTGCATACCCATGTTAGAATAATAGAAACGTACAAATCGAGCAGGTGTTATTTCCAAATTATACCCATCCGTGAGAGATTCGTTAATTTTTGAAAAAACAGAACCTGAACCTGAAATTTTGACCCAAGCACCAATCGTGAAATGATTTGGATCCAAATTGTGATTATTACCAGCATCTAAAAAATCAGATACCCCCGAAAAAAGAAAAGAACGTTTAAATACTTTCTCGGGGATAAATGCAAAAGTAACGAACTTAGTGCCCAGAAAATCATATATTCCTTCTACATGATTCGTAAAATTATTTAATGGGACTATTTCTACTTGATTGTCAAAAATTTGAGTATCTGATACGAGCATAAAATAACTCCCTGCTACAGAATTATTAATGTTTTGAAGTAATGTCTTTGGAACTGAGACCTTAACTTGCTGAATGCTCCCTGTTTCTACTATTTTCCATTTTCTATTTATAGAGGTATAATCAACTATTGTGCTTAAGCCAGGAATACCGTTACTGAGGTCATAAGCTACTGCAGGAGAAGGATTAAGAGAACCATTGTCATGACCCCAAATAAGAAAACTTTTATCCTGATTAAATTGAGCTGTATTTTCTGAATTTGTCAAAAAAATATTTTCCAGTCCGATAGTAATGTCTTCAACGGTTTGTAGTGCATTTACAGATTTGGATTGCTTCTGATTAAGAGTCGAAATATCATCCCTTCCTATTCCTGCTATATTATAGTTAAACCCAGAGGAAGATGGAAACAATATACTGCCATCACTGTCAACATAATTTTTACTTACTCCATTGTTCCCTAACGTAATACCATATTTAATCGCTAAGTAACTTTCAATTTTCAGCCTCTCGGTAAGGTCATTTTTTCTGTTTGAAAAAATTGCTATCTCTGCTACTTTTGAAGATAATCCGGCTCCCCTACCTAAACTTCTACCAATCCAAATTCTTCCATTGTTTATGTTCACAAATTGAGGGGATCCAACCTCTGTATTGTCTTGTCTAATTCCATTTTGATAATATTCCATGCCGTTTGAGGCTGGATTATTTGAGAAATTTAATAAGATTGGACCGTTTAGGTTTTTAAGCATATCAGAATCTGAAAGTCCATAGCTTCTGTTAAAAGGATCAGCGGGATTGGGAGCCGGATTTATCCCAACAGCATAGGAGACTATTTCATTATCAAGCCTAGGTGAAAAGGAGCCCAACCAGACGCCTGTTTGGTCTAAGGATGTCCTATCTGAATTGTTTAGCTGAGAAGTTATAAGTGCCATTGGAGGGTTAAGTGATGAGTTAACATTTTCCAAAGGCTGTATGACAGCAAATATATCATTTGAATAAAAACCGCTTGTGGCAAATAAGAAGTCTGTATTTCCATTACCTAAATATGTAGCTTCAACTTTATTTAAGTTATAAGTCCTGTCGTTTTCAAACACTACTACTGGATTGAAATTGATATTTAAATCCGGATGGTTTCTTAATCTGGGATTACTTGAAGTCCCCCCTGCTGTTGAATCAACCGCCCTAGCATGGTGACCTTGAGCCAAGTCATCCCAAGTACCTACTATGGTTTGATCCATCGTAAAGTTTGTACCATGAATCATGTCTGCTTTGTACCAAGCACTTAATCCATTCGCTATACCTCCTAAACCTTCAATTGGAGTCGAGTAGTTAACTCCTAATATAGTTATTTGATCAATATGTACAAAAATCGCTAAACTAGTTGCCCTAAACCTAAAACGCGCTGTAGAGGTAAACAAAAAATCAGACGGAAATAGTACCTCTGCCCTGTGATGATACACTCCCACTTCGTTATAATCATCACTCGCTCCTCTAATATATGATTTTAAATTCGTCCAACTAGCACCATTGTTGCTACTATATTGTAGCGTAAACTCATTTCCTGTGTTTACGGCCGTTGGATTAAAAAAAAATTCTATTTCTACTTTGTCAAAACCACTTAAATCCAAGGTAGGAGATGTAAGAGTCCCTCTTGTTGTGGCACCGGCCAACAATACAGAAGTTGAACTTTTATAACCCGTTATTGAACTCAAAACGGCATTTGCATTTCTTGTCCATCCACTGGAGCTAGGATCAAAATTTACTTGGTTAACAATTGTTGTTTGAGAACTGGAGGTTATTCCGAAAAGGAACATAAATAAAAAGAAACCCCAACGAAAAAATTTGTACATATAGTCATCAACTTTAAAAATTAAATCTTTCCTGGGGCTTAGAAAGACTAACTTATTTTAATAAATTCATTTAAATGCTTATCGTGTAGAAAACTTTAAACCGGTATCAGATGTGTTAATCCATTTTCTCAATTCCTCTTGATTATCCATTTTAGACAAAACATAATTAACAGACTCTGAAAATTCATCATTTGGAAATTGCAAACTACAGTTTTGGTTTTTGTATAAAAGAATTCTATCATATATAGATAGAGATAAAAATCTAGCTTCTTCAATACCGTTTAACAAGGCATTGTTTGATAGGCTATAAGCCAAATAGCAAGCATCTTTCCCTTCCTCGTCTAATCTACCGTTTACAAATTTCACAGGCTCGGCATGAATAACATATGCGGCATTATACATGTCAACTGAAGTCTTCAACCTGCCTTCTCTTACTAAATTCATGATTTTTTTTCTGAATTTTTTAAAGAGGTTTACACACTTATGATAATCTTTACCAGAACAATTGTAATTGACTTCATAGTACATATCCAAAATTTCTCTATTTGGCTGAGCGTTCATTTTTTGACGGGTGTATAAAAAGAGATACACCACCAAAAGAAAGCCTAAAAACTGAAACGTAAGTACCCCGTAAAATAGAAAATCTGCCATTTATTATTTACTATTATATATTAACATTCACCTCTCACAAAACTATGGAAGAGCTATTGGCAAAACAATAACCTATGTTATTGTTTCAAAAAATCACGTCTAATTCTACTGAGGCTTTCAGGGTAGATACCTAAATATTGTGCCAACTTCTTAACAGATAATCTTTTAACTAAATCTGGATGTGACTCAAACAAATCACTATACATATCCGTTGCCCTTTTTCTGTAAATATCCTTTTGCTTTTTTATTAATTTAATTATCAAGGACTTGAGCTCATGATTAACAAAATTACTAGCCAACAACGAAGTTTTAGATATATTTTCAAGTTCATCTAAATCAATATATTCCATATCGCATTCCGTCACGCAACTTAATTGTACATCTGACGGAATCTTTAGATAGTATGATGAAATAACACCTACAAAAGTATTCTCCGTGTGGAAAAATAAAATGCGTTCCTTCAAATCATTGGTAAGAAACGTTAATTGGGCTATACCAGATTTAATAAAATATATGTTTTTTTCATGTTGACCATAATCTGTGATTACACTACCCCTGTTTAAGTAAAGATGTCTGGTTTTAAAAGGTAAACTTCCTTGTTCAAGTTTTGGATCTATAAATTTTCTAATATATTCTTCAATGGTCATTGCATGAATTTTTAAACCTGTCAAAAGTCGGATTTCGATAAAAAAACTTACATAGTTTAACATTTTAAGTTGGGAAATCTATATCACCTTTTAATATGTGGCTTCAATTTTTTCTACACACCTTCTTAAAAAAGATAACATAGGTTATTCTTTTAACCGTTATTGTTACAAACAATATGTAGAATCGTCATAAAATTTTAAAAAAAATAATTTTATGTTGGTTAATATTATAGAAACCCATGAGCTATGTTATAGTTATACAGCTCAAAAAAACGAAATCAAGAACCTAAGCTTACAAGTGCCAAAAGGAAGTGTTTTTGGTTTTCTGGGATCAAACGGCTCAGGAAAAACAACTACCATAAAACTTTTGTTAGGTTTGCTAAAAAGCAGTTCCGGTCAAATTGAAATTTTTAAGGATGACATCAAACATCACAAATTGAAAATTCTTGACAGAACAGGCTCCCTTATTGAGAGCCCCTCTTTGTACAACCATTTAAATGCCCTAGATCATTTAAAACTAGTAGCCCGATATAAAGGTAAAGCATATACAAATTCTAAGTTAGAGGAATTTTTGGAGATTGTAAATTTGCACAGAGAAAAAATGAAAAAGACGTCTGCTTTCTCTATGGGGATGAAGCAGAGACTTGGCGTAGCCATGGCTTTGATAGGCAACCCAGAATTGCTCATACTCGATGAACCCATAAACGGCTTAGATCCTGTGGGAATTATTGAAATGAGAAATTTGATTAAAAAATTGAATTCTCAGTTGGGTGTAACGGTTTTTATTTCCAGTCATATTTTAAGTGAAATTGAAAAAACATGTACTCACTTGGGCGTAATACGTTCAGGGGAAATTCTTTATCAAGGTACATTGGCAGACTTTAAAAACATTTCTCAACAAAACATACCGGTCGAGTTTGAAATAAGCGAAACAGAAAAAGCAATAGCCCTAGTAGAAAAAAGGGGGTTTTCAGCTAAAATATCCGACACAAATACCTTGTTAATTAATTTTAACAATAAAGAACATATTTCATCTGTCATAGATGCCCTCAGACAAGAAAATCTGCATATCTATCAAATAATAAACAGGAAAGATATGGAATCGCTTTTTATAGAATTAACCCAACAATAGTCGTATGAAAACCGTAATTTTATTTTGGAATGCATTGCTTAATGAGATTCTAAAGACTAAAAACGCTTATCTTTTTGTCATAAGTTTAGCCGTTGCATTTTTTATTCCCGCAATCTATTTTGTACATTACATTATTGATTATGAAAGAGTTATTCCAAAACCAGGTGTGAATCCTTGGGGGAAATTCTTTTTTAGCCAATTTTCAATGACACCCTTGCTCTATTCACTTTTTGTTATCGTTGTTACTTCTTACTTGGTTCAAATGGAGCATAAATCTTCTGCTTTAAAGATGATTTTTGCTATGCCAATGCCTAAATGGGCCTTATATTTCAGTAAACAAGTAGTAATTTTATGTGTAGTATTTGTCACTTATCTTATTTTTTTTGGACTTATATTGTGCTCAGGTTACTTATTGTCTGCTATTAACGCTGAATATGCTTTTCATCTCTACAAACCTGATTTTAAATTGATGTCTAAAGTATTCTTAAGTTCTTTTGCTACAGTATTCGGGGTAATTGCGCTTCAATATTGGATAAGTTTTAAAATTAAAAATTTTTTAATTCCTCTAGGAATTGGATTGATTATGGTTATTATTGGCATCATCATATTTAGAAGTTCCAGGTTTGCTCCCTTCTTTTTGTATGGATACAATATTTCAAATTTAACAGCAATCAACCCGGCCAATCCTAATACTTTTGAGTGGTTAAGCAGTTTCTCTGTTTATAGCTTATGGTACTTTCTTGTTATAGGTATAGTTGGATATTTTAATGTAAGTAAAAGCGCTGTGAAATAATTAGTTTTAAGTCAATAAAATACCTAAGGAATATCCCTTTCAATTTTTTTTCATCCCCACTCCAAATACGAGTAATCATATTTTTCAATCTCGTTTCTCAAGATAAAAACAAGATTAAAAGCATGGAATCATTCGAATTTTATAAATCACAATTGTGTATGTCCCTATCAAAAATACCGATAAAAAAATGATAACGTATGTTAGGTTTTTATTAATTATTTATTTTTTCATTTGCTTATAATTTTTCGCAATACAATCAATAAATTAACATATTAAACGTAAAATATTAAACTTTCAATATGAAAAGAATTCTATTGCTTATTTTTATTTTTGTTTTTGGAAACCTGCTGGCACAAGGGGGCGATTTAGATACCAGCTTTAATCCCGGAACCGGATTTGATGCCTCACCGCAAGCCATAGTTTTTCAGCCAGATGGTAAAATTTTGGTAGGAGGTATATTTACCACGTACAATGGAGTAACAGCTAACAGAATTGTCCGTTTAAATCCGGACGGAAGTATAGACAACACTTTTGTAACCGGAACCGGATTTGATAGCACAGTATTCGCATTTGCACTACAACCAGATGGTAAAATATTGGTTGGGGGAAGTTTTTTGAATTATAATGGAAATTCTTCGGTAAACAGAGTAGTACGCCTAAACCCTGACGGAAGTCTTGATAATACTTTTTTGGGCGGAACAAGGTCAAATGGAGTGGTTCGTACTTTAGTAATTCAACCTTCTGATGGTAAAATCATTATAGCCGGAGACTTTGGCACTTATGATGGCATTACCAGACTGAGGATTGCACGCCTAAATACAGACGGCACTATTGATGGCACTTTCAATTCAACAAACGGATCTAATAGCAGTATTTTTTGTTCTGTTCTACAAACTGACGGTAAAATATTAATAGTAGGCCAGTTTACCTCTTACGGCGGGGTTAACACAAACAGGGTTGCCAGAGTTAATACAGATGGGACTTTAGATACCGGCTTTAACAATGGTGGCTCAGGTGCAGACGGAACAGTAAACTATGTAACCATACAACCCGATGGTAAAATATTGATTGGAGGGGCTTTTGAAAGGTACAATGGTTCATTGCGTAGCGCATTAGCACGCCTTAACTCTAATGGTAGTTTGGATACCGGATTTGTTTCAAACGCTAACACCGTTGTAAATGCCATCAATTTACAATCGGATGGAAGAATGATTATTTCCGGCACATTTACCGATTATAATGGCACAAGCATTAGACGCATAGCTCGCATAAATCCGGATAGTACTTTGGATCCAACATTTGTATCCTTAATGCCCTTAAGCGGAACTATAACAGTATCGGCAATGGATGCTAATAATGCCATATTCATAGGTGGAGGTTTTTTAGATTATGATGCTACTTCGCGTCCTCGCATAGCAAAATTGGTTAATGATTTTACGCTTAGTTTAGAAGACTCCTTTACAGAAAAAAACGGAATAAGTATTTTTCCTAATCCGGCAACGCATTCTTTTGAGCTAATAACATCTACAAAAGAGAATGTACAGGGTGTTGAAATTTACAATCTTAATGGGCAACAAGTTTATAAAACAAATCAGTTGGGCGCCATAAATATTAGTTTTCTGGCATCGGGAATTTATCTTGTGAAAGTCAATACGCTTTCGGAATCAAAAACTTTAAAATTGGTTAAGCAGTAGCAATTATTTAATGGTTTGTTACCATTAAAAATTCGAACCATACTGCTCGGAATAATCAATTTGAGATTAAATAAATAAAAGAGGAATCCCTCTGCGCTTTCACTAGAAAAATCGCAAATATACCCTAGCGTTACTATGCCCATCATCAAGCGGAATGATTTTTCAAATTACCATTTTATTTAAATAAGATTCACCGTTATAATGAAAGCAGTGTATTTTAAAGCATATAAAACAGATAGTTTATTCTATTGCTTAAACTATTTTCAAAATTGAAGTGCAATTTACTACTCTATCTGAGCGATTTCTTGATTTATGCTTCTATGTAAAAGTTTAAAATCACGCCTTAAATAAAATTAGGGCTTTGCGCCCTTCATATAATCTATGATGCTTAAAATGATAGCAAACACAAAACAAAATACCGAAATCAGGATGGATATATAGACCATAAAAATAGGCATCTCTAAACCCCTTAATATAGAAAATAAAACAAGCCCCGATAAAAATCCTGTAGTGAAAACAATTCTTTCAACTTTGGATTTTAACACAGGTTTATCAAGCAAAATTGGTTGGTTTGACACATTCTTCAAAAACAAAAAACGTATGCTATCCCAGTGCCAAAACACTAACCAAAGTGAAGCGAGTGTGATGCCGCTCGACACAAATATTGTCAAACCAAAGTCATACGAAATTGTGATAAATAAAATATTGGATGCAATAGCTAAAAAAAGCAACGCACCTATAGCTGAAGTTCTGTAAAATAAGAGCAGACAGCCGGCTAAGATTTGTACTGCACCCAGAAATTGCCAATACACTCCCGATTGATATAGGGCTTCAAACAATAACAATGGTGAATCATCTTCAGGTACGCCAGTTGTGAATCGTCTGCCTAATAACTTCACTGCACCAGTTGGGATGAACGCTATGGCTAATAAAAGTTTCAAACCCAAAGTAAAACGAATGAGTATTCCCTGCTTACGTGCTTTTTTTAAACAGGTTATTATGACTGTTTCCATTTTTTATTTAGTTGGTTTTCGAATTGTAAAACTTTGATTTCTATGAGTATAACTTTTTAAAAAAAAGTAAAATCGGTTTTAATTATCAAGCAAATCCTTAAGAACATTATTCAATCTGCCCTCTCTTAAGTCAAGATCCATTGCTATTATTGTTCCTTTTTCATCAATTAATAATTGCCTTGGAAGCGCTACAATCTGAAAATCTATTGCCAATTGAGATTTTAATTCGCCAGCAGAGTAAAGCGTATAATCCCAAGGAAATGGATTTTTATCTAAATAAGCCATAAGTCTCTGCCTATCTTTTTCCAAAGAAATACTAATCACCTCAAATCCTCTGTCGCTATACGCTGCGTAACTTTCTTTAATTGCAGGAAATTCTTCTAAACACGGCTTACACCAAGTTGCCCAAAAATCAATTAATGTAACTTTACCCTTTAAATCTTTACTCGAAAACTTTTTATCCTGATTTTCTGCGTAGGGAATTTCAAAATCAGGTATTTTTTGTCCCTTACTAAGTCTTTTCCATGTTGAATCTAATTCAAATTCACTTGTCGAAAACACCGGGTTAACCTCAATTTTTGAGAAATTCAATTCAGATTCAAAACCTGAACCGGGTATAACGGTCACGATTCTAAAAGGCAAAATGTAACCGCTAACTGCCCTGTGGTCTGAGAAGGTTGTCTCTGACCTACCGTACATACTCTTGGAAATAATAGCAATTAAATACTTAGAGTCTTTGTCAAACATATATTCTTCTCCTGAACTTTCGCTTACCAATTGATAAACTGGTTTACCTGACCATATTGTATCTTTCAAATTAAAATCACTCTTTAATTTTTGAAAGTCCGATACCGGCATAAGACTTATTGCTTGCGCAGGAAAATTGTTCATCCCAACAAACCGACCCTTTTCAAACTTTATCATATAACTTGAATTCGGGTTTGTCAATAAAGTTTCTGCAAGAACAGCATCTTGATAGGTCTCTGTTTTTTGATAGCTTGTGCCTTTAGTTGAAACCACTTGTTCGACACTATTCACTAAGTTTCCGCCCATTTTTATTTTAAAATTCAAATATGACTTTTGTGCTTTAAAATCTGCCCAATCAGCTTTCTCTAAAACTGTTGCATTTAAGTGAGCATCAACAACATCCGAAGCCGTTTTTATTTTAGGATTGCATGATGTGGATACAACAAATATTACGATGACTGTTTGTATTGACTTTTTAAACATAACGGCTGTATTTTTCTTAAAAATAGACGATGAAGTTCAATTTTTGTGACAAGAAAATCTTGTTTTAATAATCAATTTGATAATAGCCAAATCCAACTTCTAATAGTCTCTAGAGTTTCATCAGAAATAGCATGTTTAATGCTGCCATACTCTGTAGGTGATCCTGTTTCAGCACGTTGAAATAAGTGGTTGTGAGATGCTAAAATTTTAACCTCAAAATTCGTTTTATTTCCGGACTCCACAATTTTTTTCAAAGACTCAGCATTTTCAGTCGCGGGGACTTGTAAATCTATTTCACCAAATAATGCCAAGGTTTTACAGTTAACATTTCTGAGTGCATCTCGTGGATCATAACTGATAAAATTTTTAAACCAGACGCTTGTCAACTGATTGATTTGCAAATTAATGTATTGATCTTTATCCATTCCTGCCGGCAGATTGATTGGCTGATTGTGCAACTCTTCTTCAAAAAGGGTTTGAAGCTTTAGTTTCAATTCATCTTCGGTTTCTGTTTTAATCAATTCAAAAGTTTTTTTGTTGAAATTGACAGTTCTTTCTATTTCACTATCGGTCACGCCTAGTATTTTATTAATTTTCCTCTGTTGAAGAAATAGGATATCGTCACCCGGTAATGTTGGCCCGGCCAACAGTATTAAAAAGTTTACATCTTTATTTCTATTGGCTATCATTGGAGCTATGATACCACCTTCGCTATGCCCCAAGTAGCCGATTTTCTTTGGATCTATTTCAGGTATGCTTTTTAAAAAATTTAAAGCAGATTCGGCATCTTGTGAAAAATCAAAAGAAGTTGCTTTACCAAAATCACCTTCAGAATTTTCTACTCCGCGTTCATCATATCTTAACACTGCTATACCATTTTGGCTGAGATGTTCTGCAATAACTTTAAAAGGTTTATGCCCTAGAATTTCACCATCTTTGTTTTGTGGCCCACTGCCACTAATAAGAATTACAGCCGGGAAATGGCTTCCAGTTTTAGGCAAGTTTAAAGTACCTTTCAAATTGATATCATCCTTCTCATTATAAAAACTAACTTCCCGTTCAATATAATTGAGTATTGTTTTTGTACTGTCTATACCTTTCTTTGTTCGCTCAGATTCAATAATTCTATGCAAATTGAGCGATAAGTTTTGACCGGCTTGCGAAAAAACTCCAGTAATTTGGTCTGATTTTTCTAATTCGCCCGAGTACTTTGCATGTAAAGCATTAAAAATAATATCGAATTGGTTTTTGTCAATAAAAACACTGTCTGCTTTTATTCCTTTTGCGCCTTGTTGAGGAACGTCTAATGCAACTTTATAAGTTCCGCTTTTATTTTCAATATGAAATTTAATTAATAAAGTGAGTTGTCCTACTTGAATATTACCACCCCAAGATCCAACAAAATTTTGCCCTTTGGCTAAACACACGCTAAAGATTAAAGCAAATAATAAAAATGTTCTCATCACTTTTGATATATTTTAAATAGAATAAAAGATTGAATGACAGGTGCTAATGCAATAACCATGACAATCGCTGGCAATATGTATTGGAAGACATCCAGATCGATTGATAGGGCTAATAAAACTATTAAAATTCCAGCAACAAACCATAGGATTCCCGCAGTGTGATGCACTTTTTTCCAGACAATTTCATCCTCCAAAGTCCAAGGAGTTCTGATACCTATAAAATAATTTGGCTTGATGGTTTTAAAATAATTACCCAATAAACTGATCAGTAAACCTATGCCGATAAATATAAAACTAGAATTAAAATATAAATTTTCTCTTTGTATTTGATATAAAAATAATACCGACAATGAGACCATAAATAAACTAATGATAACTTTGAGTTTTAAATATTTTGCGCCCATTTGCATTAGCTTCATTTTTGGGTCTATATAAGGAGCCAAACTCAGTAAAGCATAAATTACTATAGGCATCAACACAAAAAAAATCGGAAATGTGTACTTAGAACCATACTGTGTAATTCTGCCTTCATAGTCCCAACTTATAGGTACTTTCTTCGGTAACTCAGACCAAATAAAAAAGAGATATACAATCGCTAAAAGCAAGAAAAGTAATAAAAGCCAATCCTTTTTAAACGTTTTCATATTTCACTTTGGTTTAAACATTATTTTTTAAAATTCATTACCCAATTGAGTAAATCATCCATAATGGTAGTATTGATAGAATAGTTTATAAACTGTCCTTCCTTTTTACTTACTATCAGATCTGCTCGCTTCAAAATATCTAAATGGTGAGAAATACTCGGTTTGGTCATGCTAAAATAATCCGCAATCTCGCCAGCGTTCATATCCTTGTATTTTAATAGAGAAAGGATTGTCCTACGCGTCTCATCGTTCAATGCTTTAAAGAGATTATTCATTAAAATAATTAGTTATTTAGACAAATATCTAAATTAAAAATAAATTTTGCAAATTATTTAATCTCTTGGTAATGTAATTAGTCCGAAATTCTAAATTTATATGTAGGCGATGTTTAAAAAAAATCTAATGTTGTAAAAAACAAACTCAAAATCCAAGCATCCTATTTATACATAATCCGAAGTGGCATTATCATACAAATTTGCTGTATTTTTCATTTATATTTGCTAAATGTCAGCTATGCATCGTTTATACATAACTTTTTTTGCTATTTGGCTTACCTGTCAATTGGGTCATTGCCAAAGCTTACTCAAAACCATGGTCTATAACTTGCTGGAATTCCCCTCGGCACCTCCGGCCAACCGCGAACTGATACTTAAAGACATTTTGGCGGCTTTTACCCCCGACCTGCTCATGGTAAACGAACTGGAATCGGAAGTCGGTGCCAACCTCATCCTCAATAAATCTTTGCTCAGCCTAGCTCCCGGTTACGCCCGTGCCATTTTTGCCCCCAACCAATCGAGCAGCTTTCAAAACCTCAACCAAATGGTGTTCTACAACACCAACAAGCTCATACTGATAGACGAAGAACTTTTCGAAACTACGGTGCGCGACATCAACCACTATACCTTTCGACTCAACACCGTCAATCAATCCACAAATCCGATTTTTCTACATGTGTATGTTACCCATCTCAAAGCCGATGACGGCACCGTTTTTGACGATGACCAACAAGACCGCCTCAATATGGTCAATGTGTTTACCAATGCCCTGAACCTCATCCCGCCCGACAGTTTTGTGCTTTTTGCAGGCGATTTTAACTTTAAAAGCAGTGCCGAAGCTGCCTATCAGGAAATCCTCGATCCCACCAATAACGTGGTGTTGGTTGACCCAGTTAACCGCCCCGGAAACTGGAACAACAACAGCTCTTTTACCGATGTACACACCCAAGCCACCCGAACTTCTACTGCCAATTTCGGTAACCGTGGCGCCGGCGGCGGCCTGGACGACCGCTTCGATTTTATCATGATGTCGCAAAACTTTACCACTCACCCCAATTTTTTCTACAATACCGGTTCCTACAAAGCCTTTGGCAACAACGGCAATTGCTTCAACCTGAATATTAACGATGCTGCCTGCACCGGCGCTTTCGACCAAACGCTACGCGAATCGCTCTTTAATATGAGCGACCATCTGCCGGTGGTTGCCGAGTTTACGCTCAACGAGCCTTTGCTCAACCTAGAGGCTTTTGAACAAAAACCCTTGTTGCAATTTGCTTCGGGCAATGTGGCAAGTACCGAATTAGAACTTTTGATAAACCTTAGCCAGCTTCCCGAAAACGCCTCGCTTTCGGCCTATAATCTGTTGGGGCAAAAGGTGTTGACGCAAGCCACTGGCAGTCAAAGCCGTATCACTATACCAGTTTCCGGCCTGTCGGCCGGGGTGTACCTGCTCAAAATAAGCGGGCAAAGCCGGACTTGGAAATTTATCAAACGCTGATGGACTACGCGCAAACCCTTCAATGGCTTTTTACCCAATTGCCCATGTATCAACGCATTGGGGCGGCGGCCTATAAAGCCAACTTGGACAATACTTTGCTGTTGGACGCGCACCTCAATCACCCACACCGTAGCTTTCGTTCGCTACACATAGCCGGCACCAACGGCAAAGGATCGGTGAGCAGTATGTTGGCTTCTGTATTGCAAGAAGCAGGCTACAAAACCGGACTTTACACCTCGCCACATCTGAAAGATTTTAGAGAACGCATTAAAATTAACGGCCATTGTATCCCGGAAACGGATGTGGTCAATTTTGTAAGTGAGCATCAAAAATTTTTGGAAAAACAGGCATGCTCCTTTTTTGAAATGACCGTGGGCTTGGCCTTCGATTATTTTAGGCGCGAAAACATTGATGTGGCTGTGGTTGAAGTGGGCATGGGTGGTAGGTTGGACAGCACCAACATCATCCAACCCGAACTTGCCGTCATTACCAATATCGGACTCGATCACACACAATTTTTGGGGGATACGTTGGCCAAAATTGCTGTTGAAAAAGCCGGCATCATCAAACCGAAAACCCCTGTGGTCATCGGCGAATATCACCCGGAAACCTACCCGGTTTTCGAAAAAACAGCCGCCGAAAAGCAGGCACCGCTCAAGCTCGCCGAAAAGGTTTCGGTTAACGATTATACCACTGATTTAAAAGGTAATTATCAGGCCAAAAACTTGAAAACAACCCTTGCCGCTGTGGAGGTGCTGAGAAAGGATAATCGGTTTGAAATTTCTGAAACCGCCCTTCGCCAAGGTTTGCAGCGGGTTGTAGAAAATACCGGCTTGCTAGGGCGGTGGCAGTTACTGCAAACCCAACCGAAAGTAATTGCCGATACGGCCCACAATTTGGACGGATTAACCTATACCATGGCGCAACTGCAAACAGAATCGTATGCCCGTTTGCACATGGTTTTGGGTTTTGTAGAAGACAAAAACTTGGAAAACCTCCTTCCGTTGTTTCCGAAAAACGCCATCTATTACTTTTGTAAACCCAACCTGCCGCGTGGTAGAGATGCCATGTCTGTTTGTGGTGTTTTTGAACAAAACGGCTTTACCGGACAAGCTTATACCAGTGTTGACGAAGCTTATATGCAAGCACTTTCAAATGCCCAAAAAGCAGATTTAATCTATATAGGCGGGAGCAATTTTGTGGTGGCCGAAGTACTTTAATTTCTGTGTTTACTCTTAGCTGTAAAAACCCGAGTTTGATAAAAAAATGTATGATGTTGATTGTGTATGATTTACAAATAAAGTAAATATTTCCTCGAGCGCAGTCGAGCGGTTATTTTGGCTTTGAGGTCTTTAAGCTGAGGCCTCGACTGCGCTCGGCCTGACAATGCTGAGTTCAAGAGCTATTTGTGTATGAAAGATAAATCGAAATCAGGTTAAAAATCTTTTATTTGTTTATGAAGCTTGGACAGTATGCGCAAATTCATGTGCAAATGTTGAAGGTGTTGTGTTGCCGAATACAGTCACATTTCAACTTCAAAGTAGAGTGTTATCATAAATAACATCAATTAACATTTGTTTTTCTCTCAGCCATAAGCTTATATTCATATTCATTTTTATTTAAAAATAAACGAAAAATCAAAGTATCACTAATCAAATCAAAAGTTTTATTAGTTAAATATTTTTTGTTATTTTTTTCAAAATAAACTTGAATGATTAATGAGTCGTTCGGCGGAATATAAATTATTTTTTTTCTCTGAGTGTAATTGTTAACATCATAACCACCATTGAATGGAGATTCTTTAACACTTTTGTATCCTAGTACTTTTTCCAACTTAAAATCCGTACTACCCGTATTTAATTTGAAATCATAATTTTCTATTGTAATCCTTTTATCAGACAGGTTTTTTAAATACAATTCAGCTAAAAAAGACCTATAATTCTGAATAAAAACCAATGCCTTTATGTTTACATTCAAAACATTATCAGAAATCAATTGTTTATGACTTATTATTTTAAGCCCCCTCTCTTTTGGAAATGGTGGGCATGAACAGAGCATGAACAAAAATAAAAATACCACTAATTTTTTCATAAGTCATTAATTATTAATGTATTCTACCACACCCATAAGTACACCCTCCTAAGCGTTGTAAAAAAGACTCAGCCTGATATTCATTGGTTTTGTAATTATAATAACCGCCTAAACCCAAAAACAACTGCTCATAAATCCCCCTGGCCTGAAAAGCTGCCCAACCTTGTTGATTAACTTGAATAACATGACCAAATTCGTGCCCGAAAGTGGCTGAGCTTGTGTTACCAAATACGGCCACATTTCTACCCCAGGTTACTTCTCTTGCAAAATCTGATGTCGAGTATCCCTCTCTCAATGATTTAGGTGTAAACATTTTAGCCAGAGAGGGTTGCAATGCTTGATAAAATCCACCTTTTCTCCAAGCTATATCATCGGTTGACAATCCAAAAGCAGTTGCCATTTGATTTGCAAATTCCAATTGTTCACCATTTGGTTTATAGGTAGCTCCAAACATGCTTATCATAAGTGCAGACTGGCTAAAACCGCCTATTGCTCCATTCCTAATACCGTTGCCAATTCCTCTATCAATTGCTTTTCCGTCAATTGCCGCTCCAACTCCTCCTGACACAGCTCCTCTGGCTGCACCTTTTATAGAATTAAACCCAAGTTCTCCCAACGCATTTTTAAACCATCCTCCCTTGACTCCGTTCCAATCTCCGAATCTGCTCCCTGTAAGGCCACCGGCAAGGCTTCCGGCAAAAGTTCCAAAGGTTATCGGGTCGCCCATTGCAGCACCGGCTCCTACTTGTGATGCAAGCTCCGATAAGAAATTTCCCGTTGCACTATTCAAAAAAGATGAAACAGCAACATTCCCCGACAGGGATGCCGCTATACTCAACCCTCCCGAAATACCACCGCCTATAGCTCCATAAAGTATAGAAGTCCCTAATCCACTCCACGACCAATTCCCTGTAATTAACGAACTTACTGTATATACCGCTGCTGCAGTTGCTGCACCTATAAGCGCACCATAAGCAATCGCACCCAAGATTGCGAAGAAAAACTCCCCACTCGGGTCGGTATATTTTAACGGGTTGTTCAGCACATAACCATACCTGTTAAAGTTTTGGGTATTATACGGGTCCTGCACATAGTTGTCGGGCATTAAGAACCTATGCAGTTTAGGATCATACAAACGCCCGTTCATGTGCACCAAACCAACGCCTAAAAGGTGTTCGTGGCCTGTATAACCGCGGTCAAGAATCACAAAATTTGAAAGAACGTTGCCGGTGGCATCGGTGAGTTTTACCACCTCGCCCCCAGGCATCAAATATACGTTTTTCTTTTATCGCCCCGGCACTGTCGGTAATGGCCAAAATGCTACCGAGATAGTCCCTAAAGAGGTAAAAATACTGCTCGGTGGTGGCACTGCCCTGCTCGGAGTGCCAGATGGCGGGCGCGCCGTAGGCATCGCCACCCATATAGGTCACAAAAGTGGTGGTGTTGCTTAGCGCGTCAAAACTGATCTCCATACTGCCATCGGCGGCGTAAAACCTGCGGTAGCGGCGTTGGAGCTTGTCTGCCTGTGTGCCACCCCAAAACATGGCCGCACGGCCCTGCGAGGCGTTGTACAAAAAGCTTATGCGGTCTTCGTCCACTATCTCCACGGGGCTTTTAAAGGCGTTGTAAGTAATTGTCTGGGGCGGCTTGTTTTTATAGAGCGCATCGGCCGTGCCGGTCAGGGCGATATTGGCCAGTTGGTAACCGCTGCCGATATAGGCATAGTCGCCCATACTACTGTTGTTAGTAATGCGCCCGGCGGCATCGTAAGTATGGCTACGGGAGTCGGTGTTGTTCCGACAATTCGCTTCTAACATATAAGTCTTTTTGTTGTTTAGAACCGGGGTCATTGAATAGCTAAAGGCATTCTAATTAATTATAAAGAAATCTACGCAACAGCTAATTTAAAAAAAATACCATTGCCCTTTTGCAGTTGTTTGTTAAATAATCAGTATTCATTTTAATTTTACCTTGAGCTTATAATACATGTTTGCATCTACTTCCCTAACTGCATGACAAAAGTCATTTTTAGAATCCAAATTCCCTCTTTACTTTGTGCCAAAATAAGTAAGCTATGAACTTTAAATCTATTTTTTTCGGCCTTTTAATGCTTTCTCTTTATGCTTGTAGCGGTAGCGGATCCGACGAACCCATTGAAAACGAAGTGCCCCTTCAGGACGTTTTTAATTTCCTTATCATCTCCGACAAAGGTGAACTACACGCTGTGGGCAACAACTCGGCTCATGCAAAAAAAGTAGGCAATATAGAGGGCGTAAGCGACTTCATACTTCTCAATAACTTCACACTCAACAATACACATATATACAAATCGTTACAAGAATTTAATGAAGTGCCTGAGTTTTTTATGCTCGTTTACAACAGGGCAAGTAAAACTACCGAAAAGCACAAACTTCATGTGCCGACTGGCATAGAGGCACCATCACCTTCCTTATTCAACTTGGCTTGGTCCGAACAGGGTGTTTACGCCTTACTCGTGAAAGATATTGATATTCAAAGTCCTTTTATGCATCTGGTTAAAGTTAATGTTGATGATTATACCCTAACCGACTTGGGCATTCAGGTTCCGTTCAAAGAGTTTACTTCTATGGAATTACTGAACAACAGCCTTTACCTTTCCACTTGGAATGCGGGTATTTGGCAAATAAACCTGTCCGATGGTGAAGCAAAAGAATTGCTTTTTAACGGTGAAAGTATCGGAGGCAGCAGACTGGCTGCAATCGACAACAACCGTTTGGCTTTTATGAAGTCTCACTCCTTTATCTTAAACGCTGCCACACCCGTAGAACTGAACCTACTGGACCAAACCTATATTGCTAAAGGATCTTTGGATTTTGTGGGTCTGGTAGATGTCATGGGAAAAGGATACTACGACATTTCCGAAAACGAATACATCAATATCATTACCAGCAATACCTTAAACGTAATTAACGGCCTGCTCAAAACAAATTTTCGGAACAATACAGAAGTTTACACCGAACTTAAAGGCTTCCAATCTTCAAACCGCAACCTCATTGTGTTGGACAAATTACCCTTATAGTAAAATTACCTCCCTACACAGTTCACACAGCAAGCCTGATTTTAAGCAATAAAAAGTGCCGCAGAAGCAGAAAGGCCTTATGGTTTAATGAAAAAAAAACGGCTAATCTTTTACGGTTTCACAACCCGCTTTGCGCCTCGAATCGGTAATGGAGTGGATTTTCCAACCACCGGAAGCTTGGGTTAAGACAAACAAATTTGCCCCGCAATGGCTGAGTTGGCCGTTTCGCCAAAACTCATACGGCACCCAAACAGTTGCCAAAGGACCGTCTGCAAGGGTGGTAGGACCGAAGAGCTTTTCTTCCCAAACTTCAGTCGGAGGGCGATTGGCGACAGCCTTTATCAGTGCCCACACCGGCATTTCTGAAATTGTAGTCTCACCCGCTGTATTTGAACTTACTGATTTCAGTGTGGCTCCTCTTTCCACCACACTTTGCATCAAAAGGGTATCACCGGAGTGAAAACCTTCAAAAAAAATTTCTACCGCCGCAAAGGCTTGCCATTCATCAGAAATTGATTGAGCCGAAACGCCCAAACAAAATAAAAGCAAGACCGAAGAGAAAACTTTACGAAACATATGGAGGTTTTAAAAGGGATTTAACACACAAACTTAGGCTTATTTTTGTAATTTTGCATCGCCTTTTGCATTGTTTCATTACCATAAAAAATTAAAACTTAAACACATGAAATACGACATCATCGTTCTGGGCAGTGGCCCGGGCGGATACGTGACAGCCATCAGGGCTTCGCAACTCGGTTTTAAAACGGCTGTTGTTGAAAAAGAATCATTGGGTGGCATTTGCCTCAATTGGGGTTGTATCCCAACCAAAGCATTATTAAAAAGTGCTCAGGTTTTTGATTATCTGAAACACGCAGCCGACTATGGCTTGCAGGTTTCAGACGCCAAGCACGATTTTGAGGCCGTCATTAAACGCAGCCGAGGTGTAGCAGAAGGCATGAGCAAAGGCGTACAGTTTTTAATGAAAAAGAATAAAATTGACGTCATTGATGGTTTTGGTAAAGTAAAACCCGGTAAAAAGATAGAAGTAACCTCCAAAGACGGAAAAACAACTATTTATGAAGCCGACCACATCATCATAGCCACCGGAGCCAGGGCACGCGAATTGCCGAGCCTACCTATAGACGGCAAAACAGTCATTGAATACCGCAAGGCCATGAGTTTGGAAAAACAACCCAAAAAAATGATAGTGGTAGGTTCGGGTGCTATTGGTGTTGAGTTTGCCCATTTCTATAATGCTATGGGAACAGAAGTAACCATAGTAGAATTTTTGCCCACTTTGGTTCCCATAGAAGATGAAGACGTTTCCAAACAATTGGAACGTTCGTTTAAAAAGGCAGGCATCAAAGTGATGACCAATGCGTCTGTAGAAAAAGTTGCGCAATCAGGCGAAGGTGTCAAAGCGACTGTCAAAACCCAAAAAGGTGAAGAAATTATAGAAGCCGACATTGTACTATCGGCAGTGGGCATCAAATCCAACATTGAAAACATTGGTTTAGAAGATGTTGGCATAGCGGTGGATAGAGACAAAATATTGGTCAACGACTTTTATCAAACCAACATACCCGGCTACTACGCCATAGGCGATGTAGTGCCCGGACCTGCATTGGCACACGTAGCTTCTGCCGAAGGCATTACCTGTGTTGAAAAAATTGCCGGATTACACGTAGATCCTATCGACTACGGAAACATACCGGGTTGCACCTATTGTACGCCCGAGATAGCCTCTGTCGGACTTACCGAAAAGAAAGCCAAAGAAGCCGGATACGACATCAAAGTCGGTAAATTTCCGTTTTCAGCCTCCGGAAAAGCAAAAGCTTCGGGCACGCCCGACGGTTTTGTGAAAGTGATTTTTGACGCCAAATATGGCGAATGGCTAGGTTGCCATATGATTGGCGCCGGTGTAACCGACATGATTGCCGAAGCCGTAGTGGCCCGCAAATTGGAAACCACAGGACACGAAGTATTAAAAGCCATACACCCGCATCCCACCATGAGTGAAGCGGTGATGGAAGCTGTAGCAGACGCTTACGGAGAAGTCATTCACTTATAAAAAACGAAAAGCCTCACTTTGAAGTGAGGCTTTTTTTTATCCAAATATTTCGTTGAGTGTGGCGGCCAATCGCAAACCTGCTTTTTGTAGTTGCTGCCTCACAAGATGGTTGTGTTCGTAGGCATAGTTATAGCCGAGTTTTTCACCTTTTTCTGCGCTTTCATAAATCTTTATCGTCAGCACCCGCGTTTCTGTCACCCAATCCATCAAGGAGGCTTGGGATATAAATTTCTTCTGCGCTTTGCTCAACTTGGGAAGGTTTTCTGTTAGTTCCAAATAACTCATCCCGTAATCGTCAATCAGGTTGCTATCCCACACCCGGTGCATGTTTGACCCCCTGCCAAACCACTGCACCTGAAAATCGTTGCCTCCTTTGTCTTCGGCCAAACCAATGTGCATAGGTTGGTGCAAATCGCCTACAAAGTGAATCAGTAATTTAAGGTAAAAAGCCTTTTCGCTTTTCGGTTGCGCAGGGTCTTTTAAAATCGCCACACAAGTTTCTATTCCCTTGATGATATCGCCATCGGGATTTGGCGTTTGGTCGTTGTAATTTTTATCGAACGGAAAATTGACGTAGTGCCAAGTGTCAAATTTCTTATAGCGCCCGTCGGAGCGAATTTCGTCGGCAAAGGTTGAAACAAAGGCAAGGCCCTCTCCGCCTAGGAGTTCGTTGACAGCTCGTAACGCTTTTTTAGTGAGGTTTCTCTCGGCGAGTTCGCCCACCACACGATGGCCTGTTTTTCCCCAATCATAAACTTTTTCTGCGGCAAAAAGGGAGGCAGATGTTAAAAACATTAGTAAAAAGAGTGTGTTTTTGGTCTTCATTTTAGGTATGTTGTTTTGTCAGTCAGGTTAAACATTCTGTACAAGAATCGGCACCCATATCCGGTACGAAATATTTTACAGATGCTGCGCAAATTTATAACCAAAGCATCAGAAAATTTGCAAAAAATGATGAATTAACTTTAAAATAAAACAGCTAAAGATTTATTAGGTGTGCATGATATAAATTGCCAAGAAGTTTTCACTATGCGCAAGCTAACCAGAATTATAAAAAAAACATCCCATATACTTATCACCAATAGATGACGCCTAATCGACAAGCGGTTTCGCTCAGAACGATTTCGCTTATATTTTAAAAGAGGAATTTAATAATACCCGTTTTGTTCCTCTTTTTCAAAGTTTATCTTTGCCGTAAAATCATACATCTTTTAACTAAAACAAGTTGTTAACCAAAAATACTTTCAAAAAATGGCTTCAGGATTTTTTGCACTCTTAGACGACATCTCGGTATTGATGGACGATGTGGCTACCATGACCAAAGTGGCCACTAAGAAAACTGCCGGCATACTGGGTGACGACCTTGCTGTAAATGCTGAAAAATCCTCCGGTTTTATATCATCCAGAGAAATTCCTGTATTGTGGGCAATTACCAAAGGTTCGCTGCTTAACAAACTGATGATACTGCCGGTTGCTTTTATTTTGAGTGCGCTCTACAAACCGGCCATTATCGCGATTTTGGTTCTTGGCGGTCTCTATTTGGCATATGAAGGTGCCGAAAAGATTTATGCGTTTTTGATGCCGCACAAACACGAAAAACCAACACCCGAAGCCATAGTTTTAAGTGCTGACGAAGCCGTTCAATTGGAGAAATCAAAAATTAAGTCGGCTATCGTTACAGATTTTATTCTCTCTGTAGAGATTGTAATCATCGCTTTGGGAACGGTAGTAGAAAAAACATTGGCCATACAAATTGTGGTGGTTTCTATCATCTCCCTCTTGGCCACGGTAGGTGTTTATGGTTTGGTTGCTTTGATCGTTCGCATGGATGATATGGGTCTTAGATTGATCAAAAACAGTTCCGGAAAACCCGGGTTTCTAAATTTCTTAGGGAAGTTTTTGGTGAATGCATTGCCGGTGCTTATTAAAATGTTGTCGGTTATAGGCACCATTGCCTTGTTGTTGGTGGCGGGTGGCATTTTTGTGCATTACATCGATTTTTTCCACCATCTTATTCCAGAAATTCCGGCTATTTTAAAGGAATTTGCCGTTGGTTTGGGCGTAGGTATAGCCGTGTTGTTGGTGGTATTGGTTTTTAAAAAAATAAGTGCCAAATTAAAATCTTCAAAAAAAGAAGCACATTAGGATCAAAAATCTATGTACCTTCGTTAGATTGATCATTTATACATAAACAGCTCATTTACTCATCGTGGTCAGGCTGAGCGCAGTCGAAACACGACTGTTAAAAACACATGTATTCAACGAAGTCGAAATAAATAAACACATAAAAAATACCAATCCACCGATGCCGTTTTAGTTTGAGACTAGGTATTTGTTTTAGAAATTAAGGATAAAACCTCACAGGTTTTTAAAACCTGTGAGGTTTAAAAGAGATAACAGTGTCATGATGAGTTAGGGTGTTCCATGACTGTGCTGAGCGCAGTCGAAACAC